>Ga0213824_1000018_pt1 | contig 172933 bp, 206 predicted proteins | sample MC6MC0906MG_FD_179892 | JGI IMG/M metagenome (GOLD analysis project Ga0213824, IMG submission 179892) | Enriched soil aggregate microbial communities from Iowa State University, Ames, United States - MC6-MC0906-MG | ecosystem: Environmental > Terrestrial > Soil > Unclassified | place: USA...
TGGAAGAAAGCTCTTGGAATGCTATTAGAATCATTTGATTCTATAGCTCTATAAGGACAGGAATGAACATTCATTCCTAAATGAATATAAAGATTACAGGAGATGATATATCTGTACAATCAAAGGAATGAATATTCATTCCGCAGGTAGTGGTTTGATAGAATTGAAAAATAATTTAATAGAATAATAGGAATGAACGTTCATTCCTAAATGATATTTTCAAAAATAAGGAATGAATATTCATTCTTTATGCACCATGAAACTCTAATAACAGGAGATGATTCAAATGAGCAAGCTAAAAAGTTGGAGAAGTTTATCTTTTCTATTATGGATAGTTATTACTATTGCAATGGTCGTAACGATGCCTAATATGGATCAGTTAGTGAAGGAAAAAGGGCAAATCACAATCCCTAGTACAGAACAAAGCAGTATTGCTGACAAGATGATAAAAGAGATGGATAAAGAAGGGGCTGAAAAGTATGAAATTATAGCTGTCTTTAATAGTGGAAGTAAGAAGGCTTTAACAAATGAGCAAAAAGAGGAAATAACGAAAACGATCAATGCCCTGCAAAATGAAAAAGAGCAATTAGGAATTAAGGAAGTCGTTTCGCATTTAGATAATAAAGAACTGGAGAAACAATTAGTTTCTAAAGATAATACGACTATTTTAACGCAAATATCGGTAGATAAAAAACATGGTAAAATATCAAAAGTTGCAAATAATCTTCATAAAAAAGTACAAACGAAAGGAGTTACAACGTACTTAACAGGAAGTGATTTAATAGCGGGTGATTTTCTTACATCCTCTCAAGAGGGCGTGAAAAAGACAGAAGTTATTTCAATCATTTTCATTCTTGTAGTATTAATCATTGTATTCCGTTCACCAGTTGTTCCGATTATTTCTCTTCTTACAGTTGGTGTTTCGTATTTAGTTTCAATGGGGATTATAGCCCATCTTGTAGATCAATTTAATTTTCCATTTTCAAACTTTACACAAGTGTTTGTAATCGTCGTCCTGTTTGGAGTGGGAACAGATTATAACATTTTATTATATACAAGATTTAAAGAAGAATTAAGTAAACAAGAAAATGCATTTTTGGCAACGAAAGAAACGTTTAAATCGGCAGGTAAAACCGTTTTATATAGTGGGATAGCAGTATTAATTGGCTTTGCATCTCTTGCTTTAGCGAGTTTTAAATTATATCAATCTACTTCAGCAGTAGCAATTGGTGTTGCAGTATTACTACTTGTATTAACTACTTTAAATCCATTTTTTATGGCGCTTTTAGGAAAAGGAATGTTTTATCCAGTTAAAACATTTAAAGGTCATGAGGATAGTCGCTTATGGGGATTTCTTGCGAAAAATTCAGTAGCAAGGCCATTTGTCGCTTTAATCATTGTATTCGTGATATCGATTCCTTTCGTATTAAAATACTCTAACATACTTAATTACAATGATTTATTTGAAGTAGATAATAAGTATGAATCAAAGATGGGGATTAACGTAATAGAAGATCATTTTCCTCCTGGTTTTTCTTCACCAAGTACGTTAGTCATTCAATCGAATAACAAGTTAGATGAGGCGACTTCTCTACAAACTTTAGATGAACTAACTGATAAAATTTCGAAAGTTAAAGGAGTTTCAGAGGTATATTCACCGACGCGTCCAACCGGTGATAAGATAAAAGAATTATATATAAATAAACAAGCGGGAGAACTGAATACAGGATTAGGAGATGCCAATGGTGGCATAAAAGAAATCAATGATGGATTAACGGATGCGAAAGATAAAATGAGTAGTAATGATTCAAATAGTCTCGCAAATGTTCAAAAGTTAATTGATGGAACGAACGAGGCGAAAAACGGTGTATCAGCATTAGGAACTGCTTTAAATCAATTATCGAATGGCATAAACGACGGTGCAAAAGGAGCGCAGAAAATCGAGAGTGGTTTAGCTTCAGTAAACGAAAATATAAGTGTATTATCAAATGCAACTTCACAGCTTCATGCTGGTTATGCACAGTTAGAAAAAGGTTTAAGTTCTTACAATCAATATTTCGGAAGTATTTCTCAAGCGATTGATGGCGCGAAAAAAGGTTATGAACAAATTGAAATGTTAATGACTAATTTCATTCAAACGAAACCAGAATTAGCAAATGATCTGAACATACAGCAAACGATAGGAATTGCTAAGGAGGCTCAAAAACAATTAAATATACTTTCAAAAGAATTAAATCAATTAGCAACGCAGCATAAGGCGGCAATGGATTCCTTTAAAGAAGCGAATCAATCGTTATTGAAAGTCGATAATGGTTTAAAAGAAATGAATAATGGCGTTAACGAGTTACAAAAAGGAACTACTGGACTGAAAAACGGATTAAACGAAGGGGCTACAGATTCAAAACAAATTGCGAACAAATCAGCTGAGTTACAATCCGGATTAACGAAAATAAACGATGGGCAAGGACAGTTATTAACTGGACTGAAGGACCTACAAGAACAGATGGGACAATTACAATCAGGCTTATCTAAAAGTACAGAAGGGCTTGGAAAAGTAAGTAACGGTCTAGGGGATGCTCAGAAATATTTAGGCGAACTTAATGAATCAAAAAGCTCTGAGAAATTTTATATTCCAAAAGAAGTTTTAGAGGGAGAAGATTTCCAAAAAGCATTGAATACGTACATGTCACATGATAGAAAGACTGCTAAAATGACAATCATTTTAGACGTAAATCCGTATTCAAAAGAAGCGATGCCAATCATTCAAGAAATTAATAAAACGATAGACGGTACGTTAAATGGTACAGAATTAAAATCAGCAAAAAAAGCGATCGGAGGGACAACAGCTAGAAACGTTGATTTAAAAGAAGTAACCGGGCAGGATTTCTTACGTACTGCTACAATTATGTTAATTGGAATTGCGATTGTATTACTCGTTATTACTCGTTCATTCTTAAACACAATCTTTATTATTGGATCATTAATATTAGCGTACTTTGCATCACTTGGTATTAGTGAACAAATTAGTGCACACTTATTAAACGTAGGGTCATTAAGCTGGAATGTTCCATTCTTTAGCTTTATTATGATTGTCGCTTTAGGAGTGGATTATAGTATTTTTGTAATGATGCGATACAATGAGCTAGAAGGGGATTCAGTAACAAAAATTGTAAATGCATCTCGTCACATAGGGGGAGTCGTATTATCAGCAGCACTTATTTTAGGTGGAACATTTGCAGCATTAATCCCTTCAGGAGTATTGACACTTATACAAGTAGCATCAGTTGTTGGTGTTGCACTTTTACTATTAGCTTTACTCGTGATGCCAATATTGTTACCTGCTTTAATAGGGTTAACGAGTAAAATGAAGAATTATACAAAGAAATTAAGTAATAGAAAATAAAAGAATCCCCCTTTAAAGAGGGGGATTCTTTATTTAATAAACTTGTCCAGCACATCTTTATATTTTGCAAATTCTTCGTCTTTCATATCGCCATTCATCTGTAAAAGGACGTTACCTTTTTCGTATGTATGAGAGAAGAAGAGAGGAGATGAGTTTCCTAATTCATCGTAATATTTCTTAACTTTCTCTAAGTCGTCTTTCTTTGTAATTTCGAATAATCTATCGCCTTTATCTTCACCGAGCGCAGGTACGATAATACGTTTTCCTTCTTTTCGAAGATTACCAAATTCTTTTTCTGGAAGTCCAGTTGGATTTTCTGCTTGTAGACCAGCACTCTTAAATTCAGAGATAATTGAATTTACTGTTACTTTCGTTTCTTTTTTTTCTTGTTTTGATTCAGTAGGTGTTTTTGCATTGTTATTACCACCGCAGGCAGTTAAAGAAGCTAAAGATATACATAACGCACCAACTATTAATGTTTTCTTCAAAAAAATCCTTCTTAAAGTTTATTTTATTTCTGTACAATCTTGTTTCGTTAAAAATAAGGATTTTATTCATGGATGAAAAGAGATGAATAGCAATCAACCGTTGCTATTCATCCATCTTCTACTATATAATAGCTATAGTCTACAATAATTGAGTCGTAATATGCGATTTTTTAAGACAATCGGTGAGAAAACGCTGAAATAAGCGGTATTAGTAGGAGGACACAAATGATTACAGTAAGTAACGTTAGTTTGCGTTTCGCGGATCGCAAATTGTTTGAAGATGTTAACATAAAATTCACGCCAGGTAACTGCTACGGTTTAATCGGAGCAAACGGTGCGGGTAAATCAACATTTCTAAAGATTTTATCTGGAGAAATCGAACAATCAACAGGTGATATACATATTACGCCAGGTGAGCGTCTAGCAGTATTAAAACAGAACCACTTCGAATATGAAGAGTTCCCAGTATTAGAAACAGTAATTATGGGTCACACGCAACTTTATAAAGTAATGCAAGAGAAAAATGCCATTTACATGAAAGAAGACTTTAGTGATGAAGATGGTATGCGTGCTGCTGAACTTGAAGGTGAGTTCGCTGAGCTTAACGGTTGGGAAGCAGAATCAGAAGCTGCAATCCTTCTTAAAGGTTTAGGTATTGGTGAAGATGTTCATGATAAGAAATTGTCAGAATTAACTGGGGCAGAGAAAGTAAAAGTATTACTTGCTCAAGCATTATTTGGTAAACCTGACATTCTATTACTAGATGAGCCTACCAACCACTTGGACTTAAAAGCGATTCAATGGTTAGAAAACTTCTTAATGAACTTTGAAAATACAGTAATCGTTGTATCCCATGACCGTCACTTCTTAAATAAAGTTTGTACGCACATGGCTGATCTTGATTTCGGTAAAATTCAACTTTATGTTGGTAACTATGACTTCTGGTATGAGTCAAGCCAATTAGCTTTAAAATTAACACAAGATGCTAATAAGAAAAAAGAAGAGAAAGTAAAAGAGTTACAAAACTTCATTGCACGCTTTAGCTCAAACGCATCTAAAGCGAAACAAGCAACTTCTCGTAAAAAATTATTAGATAAAATTACATTAGATGATATTAGACCATCATCACGTCGTTATCCATTCGTTGGCTTTACACCTGAGCGAGAAATAGGAAATGACTTGTTAACTGTTGAAGGTCTTTCTAAAACAATTGATGGTGAAAAAGTGTTAGATAATGTGTACTTCACTTTAAATAAAGGTGATAAAGTTGCATTTATCGGTCGTAACGATATTGCGATGACAACATTATTTAAAATCCTTATGGGTGAAATGGAGCCAGATAGCGGTTCATTTAAATGGGGCGTTACAACATCTCAATCTTACTTCCCAAGAGATAACTCTAAATACTTTGAGAACAGTGACTCCAACTTAGTTGATTGGTTACGCCAATTCTCTCCACAAGATGAGTCAGAAAGCTTCTTACGTGGTTTCTTAGGCCGTATGTTATTCTCAGGTGAAGAAGTTAAGAAGAACGTTTCTGTATTATCTGGAGGCGAAAAAGTTCGTTGTATGCTATCTAAAATGATGCTAAGTGGTGCGAACGTAATCACACTTGACGATCCAACGAACCATTTAGATCTTGAGTCTATCACTGCATTAAACAACGGTTTAATCGCATTTAAAGGTACAATGTTATTCACATCTCATGACCATCAGTTCGTACAAACAATTGCAAACCGCATTATCGAAGTAACACCAAACGGTGTAATCGATAAAGAGGCTACTTACGATGAGTTCTTAGAAAATGAAGAACTTCAAAAACAAGTAGATGCAATGTACAAAGGTCAATAATAAATGATGAAAACCCTCGCTCTCGTTATGAGAGCGAGGTTTTTTATAATCTTTGATTTTATGAATTATGAATAATTATTCAAAAATAACTTTAGAGAAGGAAAGAGATTTTGATGTTACATATAGAGGAATGGCTGAAGTATGAATAAACTTGAAATACATGAAGAGATTTAATATACACCGAAAAAAACAAATGCTATCTATTGTGAATTTCATTATATTACATTAATGTTCCAGAACTGGAGACATATTTATTTGCGAAGCAGTGAATAAAGGTTTATAGTATGTGGAGTCATAATTAGTGGATGAGTCTTGGGAGAAAACAGGAAATGTTACAAATTTATTTTGTTAAATAGAAACCAAGGTCAAAATGTTTAGAAAGAAATAGTTGAATAAATAAAAGTTACAAATTATAATTACTAATATTCTTCATATAGTTAAACAAATAAAATCTATTTGAAGATGAAAAATTGAATAGAGAGACAGACTTATACAAAATAAGCCTTGGATGATCAAAAGAGGTGGAGAGATGCAACAATTTTTATTAAAGAGTAAACGAGTATTAAGTAATCATTTTGGATTTTTCGCATTTGCCGTTATTTTACTTTGGTTAAAAACATATGCAGCATATGTGACAGAATTTAATTTGGGGATATCGAACACAATCCAAAAATTCTTACTGTTTTTCAATCCGTTAAGCTCAGCAGTTCTATTTTTAGGTCTAGCATTATTTGCAAAAGGGAAACGAGCTTACATTTGGTTAATTGTTATTAATTTGTTAATGTCTATACTTTTATACGCAAACGTAGTATATTATCGCTTTTTCAGCGACTTTATTACGTTCCCGACATTAACACAAACGAATAACTTTGGGGATTTAGGTGGTAGTATTTTTGCGTTGCTACACTTATATGATCCACTATATTTCTTAGATACAATCATTCTAATTGTTTTAGTCGCAACGAAATTTGTAAATCCTAAACCAATCCGTGTTGCGAAGCATAAATTATCTCTAGTATTCGTAGCAGGTATTTTATTCTTTAGCGTTAACTTAGGTCTTGCAGAATCTGACCGTCCTGAATTGTTAACTAGAACGTTTGACCGCAATTATATCGTGAAATATTTAGGGGCGTACAACTTTACGATTTATGACGGTATTCAAAGTGCGAAAGCATCAACCGAACGAGCATTAGCTGATGGAGATAATATGACAGAAGTTAGAAACTATCTTTCATCAACGTATGCAAGTCCAAATCCTGAGTATTTTGGTAAAGGAAAAGGAATGAACGTAATTTATATTCATTTAGAGTCATTCCAAAACTTTTTACTAAACTACAAATTAAATGGTCAAGAAGTTACACCGTTCTTAAACTCATTTACAAAAGATGCGAATACGTTATACTTTGATAACTTCTTCCATCAAACAGGACAGGGTAAAACATCTGATGCTGAGTTCATGTTAGAGAACTCAATGTTTGGATTACCGCAAGGATCTGTTTTTACAAATAAAGCTAATAACACATATCAATCAGCACCAGCTATTTTAGGTCAACAAGGATATACATCAGCAGTGTTCCACGGTAACTACAAAACATTCTGGAACCGTGATGAAATTTATAAATCATTTGGTTTTAATAAATTCTTTGATGCGTCATACTATGATATGAACGAAAAAGATGTAGTAAACTATGGTTTAAAAGATAAACCGTTCTTTAATGAATCAATTCCGTTATTACAAACGTTGAAACAACCGTTCTATACGAAGTTCATTACGTTATCGAACCATTTCCCTTATCCTATTGATAAAGCGGAAGCAACGATTGAACCAGCTAAAACAGGTGATTCATCAGTAGATACGTACTTCCAAACAGCACGCTATTTAGATGAGTCTGTGAAAGGATTCATTGATTACTTGAAACAATCTGGTTTATACGATAACTCAATTATCGTTATGTACGGTGACCATTACGGTATATCAGATAATCATAGCGCAGCAATGTCACAAGTAATGGGTAAAGAAATGAACTCATTTGAAAATGCTCAATTACAACGTGTACCTTTAATCATTCGCGTACCAGGAATGGAAGGCGGCGTACAACATCAATACGGCGGAGAAATTGACGTTCTTCCAACGTTATTACACTTACTAGGTACAGATACGAAAAATTATGTCCAATTCGGATCAGATTTATTATCACCAGAGCATAAACAAGTCGTTCCGTTCCGTAACGGTAACTACGTAAGCCCAACAGTTACTGCACTGAACGGCAAATACTATGATACAGCGACTGGAAATCCAGTAGAATTTACAGACGAAATAAAACAAAATGAACAAATGGTTCAAAAATCACTAAAATACTCTGACCAAGTTGTTAACGGCGACTTATTACGATTCTACACACCAGAAGGATTTACACCGGTAGATCGTTCTAAATATAACTATAACAATCGTGATAAAAGTAAAACGAAGGTGAAAACAACTGAAGACGGGGAAACAAAATAAATAATAAAAAAACCTACTCGTATTCTATACGGGTAGGTTTTTTGTTTTAAGATTTACTATCGGATTTTTTGGTTGCTACTTTTTTAGGCATGAAACATGCAAATATATGTGCTACAAAAGAAAGGACTAACATAAATTCGTAGGCATCACTTGAGCTGAAGATAGAAGATAATTTCGTTACTTGCATAGCTGATATACTTCCGTTCTCGCTAGATAACTGAGAAGTATGTGAAGTGGATTGAATTGTATACACAGTGATAATGAATGCTGTTCCAATAGCACCTGCTAATTGGCGAATTGTATTATTTACTGCTGAACCATGTGAACCCAGTTCTTTTGGTAAAGCATTTAAGCCTGCTGTATTTAAAGGCATCGAAATGAAACTTAATCCAATTCGTAGAATAATGGTACGAACCATTAAATACATATAGGTTGTGGATTCGGTCAAATCAATTACACCCCACATCGAAATAATGATACATATTAATCCTGTAATGAATAGTGGTTTTGCTCCGTATTTATCAAACATTTTCCCTGTGATAGGTGATAAGAAGGCATTAATCACAGCTCCAGGTAATAGAAGTAAACCTGATTCAAATGCAGTAAAACCCCGTCCATTTTGCAAGTAAATTGGTAATAGAATTAAATCTGCATACATAATCATCGTAATGAGTACGTTAATGACTGAAGTAAGAGTGAAAACTTTATACTTAAATACTGATAAATTTAATAAGGGCTCGTTAGACTTTATTTGACGTAAACAGAATAAAGAGGTAACGAATATACCGATGATAATTGTTGTAATAACAACTGGATGATCCCATCCTTTGCTTCCGGCACTGCTAAATCCGGATATAACACAACCAAAACCAATCGTTGATAAAATGACACTTATGATATCTAATTTTGTTTTTGTTGTATCTCCAACATTCATCAAATATTTAAGTGCGAGAATAATAACAATGCATACAAATGGAGCTAATCCAATAAATAGCCATCTCCATGATACATATTCAATGATAAAGCCAGATAATGTTGGAGCGATGGCTGGCGCAAAAATGATGGCGAAACCAATAGTCCCCATAATGCTTCCACGCTTTTCACTAGGGTACAAATATAAAATAATAGTCATCATTAACGGCATTATAATTCCTGCCCCAACTGCTTGAATCATTCTTCCAGTTAACAGAATGCCAAAGTTCATGGCGCATGCACAAAGAACAGTCCCAATAAACAAAGAGAGCATTGAGCTAATAAATAGCTGCCTGGTTGTAAATCGTTTCATTAAAAATGCAGTAATTGGCACGAGAACCCCATTTATGAGCATAAATCCTGTCGATAGCCATTGAACTGTTGCAGCTGTAACATCAAATACTTCCATTAAATTACTCATCGCGACATTTAATAGCGTTTGATTTAATGTTGATAAAAAACAGCCAGCAATGAGTACAACTAATATAATTTTTTTATTTCTTTCTGATATTTCCTGTTGCATCGGTTAACTCCTTCATTGTTTTCTTGATTTATCAACACTGTGTCGATAAAATTAATGGTAACAAAATAAATTTTCTTTGACCATGAACAGTTTTGTTGAAAATGTTCACTACTCGACATAGTAGATGTGCACTGTCGAGTAAGTAAAGAGAAAATCTATAAAGGAGTTTTAAAATGTCTACACCTAAAAAAGAAGATCCTCGTACAGTTCGTTCAAGAGAAATGTTTAAAAATGCTGTTTTTTCTCTTCTATGTGAGAATCCTAGTATTTCAAGCTTAACGGTTCAAAAAGTAGCAACAAAGGCAGGATTAAATCGAACAACCTTTTACTTACATTATCAAGATATTCAAGACTTATTAGAACAAATCACTAACGAGATTTTAAATGAGCTTTCCGATAAAATTGATGATTTAATACATGCAAAAGATTTATCAGAAAAACAGAAGCTAACACAATTGCTTGATTATTTATATATCCACCGAAATTATTTATTTATATTATTTAAAATGAATCAATTTGAGGAGCAATTATTTTTATTATTAAAACAATTAATAGAAACGAGAAGAGAGAATACAAAAAAGGATTTGCCTGATGATTACGTTGCAGTTGATATTAAAACAGCTTCATTAGTAGGTATCATCATGTGGTGGATAAGGAATGGACTACACTTTAGTTCGGATTATATTGCAAATCAAATTTATTTCATGTATAAATAATGATTTTAAGTATCGTAATTAATAAAATTTTATAAAACAAAAGGTTCCGAGAAAGAAGGGGATAGTAATGAATTTTCAAAATGAAAAAATATCATTACGTTTAGAGGTTGTAAATTACCAATATGCAGATGCAAAAGATGAGTGTGATAGAAATTGGTTAAGAGTAAAAGCGAAACTATCAGAAGAAAATAAAGTTTTTGAAACAATGGATCCTTTTTTACAAACATACGATTTACAGTACATGATAAAATGGTTTGAATCTTTACCAAACCCTACATATAACGAACTAGATTTCATAGAACCAAATTTAGCGTTTGAATTTATGGGGGGAAAAGCAGGGGAGTTTAACATTGTTATTCGCTTATCGCTGGAACTTAACCCCACATGGTGTAAGGAAGAAGAGTACGAATTTTCTATCGCTATAACTCAAGATGATAGGGAGAATATTATTCGTTCTATTGAAGGGCAACAAAGGAAATTCCCAAAACGATAATAAAAAGACTTGATAACCTACTAGAGGAAATCAAGTCTTTTTTATTAAATACGATTATCATGCCAGAAGTTTAATGGGAAGTGTTCGTTCTCATGATAAGCTTCTAATTCATATCCTCTTTCTTTCAGTCCTTTAATAATTCCAGGTACTGCTTTAACTGATTGTGGATGAATATCGTGCATAAGGATAACTTCTGTTGGATTAGTAGCACCAGCTAGAACGTTTTCTACGATTTTAGCTGAAGCAGCGTCAACTGGCATTTTGTTGTATTTCCAGTCTAATGAATCAATTGTCCAATCCCAAACTTTTAAACCATTCTCAACAACTTTGTTGCGAAGAGCTTCATTTAATCCTGGCATTGAGCCGTAAGATGGACGAGTTAATACTGGTGATTTACCTAGAACCCCAGCGATTAAACCTTGGTCTTCTTTCATTTCATCAACGTAATGACCTTCTGTGTAAAGTTTCTTGTAGTTATGAGTCATACTGTGCATCCCAACATAGTGGCCTTCAGCATCTTCACGTTTTACAAGATCAGGGAAAGCTTTTACGTTTGAACCAATTAGAAAGAATGTTGCTTTTGCATTTTCACTCTTTAACATATCTAAAAGTTCAGCTGTGTATTTTCCAGGACCATCGTCAAATGTTAAGTAAGCGACTTTTCTAACTTGCCCGTTATATTGCTTTGGAGCTTCTTTCGGTGCAAGGGACGTTTGAATTTCACTTACAAGTTGAACAGATTTCGCTTCATCCTCTGTACTTGCTAGAGCGATATGTGTTGATCCGTAAGCAGCTTCGTATGTAAATAATACCCCAGCGCAAATCAACAGAGCCCTTTTCACTAAAGTTGTCATCCGAATTCCATTGTGCATAATTTTCCTACTCTCTATAAAAGTTCTACTCTACTATATTAGCAATTTTAGAGGGTGAAATGCAAAAAAACTTTTTTACAAGCGCAAAAAAGTTTGTTAAAAAGTATGCAAGATTTTACTGTTTTGCAGGTTTGAAAAAATGAAACAAGAATTAAGTGAATGGAACTGCATGTAAAATGGTTCATTCATGTTTTTTGTTTTAGAAAGGGAGGATAAGTATGAAAAAATTAGCTTGTTTACATGCTCATCATTCAAATATTGAATACATTGACCGAGTGTTGCAATCTTTTGAAATAGAAATATTCCATTTTGTAGATCCAATCTTATCACACAGACTAAAAATAGAACGAGAACAAGCACGAAATAATTTAAAAGATATAATAAAGTATATAGATGAAAGTGATGTAGATACACTTTTAATAACTTGTACAGATTATATCACGTTATTAGATGAGAATTTTAAAATAGACATACCTATATTGAAAATTGATGAGCCATTCTTTAAAATGATTTGTCAGGTTGAAGAGTCACAGACCATACTATTTACAAATTACCGTACTGTTTCAGGAACGATGGAACGTTTAAGACTATACGCTCAGCAGAATAATAAATCCATACAAGTAAAAGTAGAAGTAATAGAGGGGATATTTGAGTTAATTATGCAAGGTCGTAAAGAAGAGCATGATGCTAAATTAGAACAGTATTTATATGAAATTATGAAAGATAGAAACGAAATGCTTTCAGTTGCACAATTATCAATGGTAGACGCTGCTACAAGGGTAGAAAATATAATAGGAAGGAACATAATAAATCCGTTGCATGCGCTAGTGGAATATTGTATACAAAGTGTCAACGAACAACCGTGTGAAAAATAAAGAAGAGGATGTTTTTTGTTTTAAAGAACATCAATAAAAATTTCACATACCGTATTTAAAAAATAAATATAGGAAAACCAAAAAATAATGTAGAATATATCGTACATACATATATGAAGTCAACATAAAACATAAAAGAGGTGGGCATATGTTACTTGAAGAAGTAATGCAGCAACTAGAAGAGTATGGGACAGAACAAACTCGTAAGACCTATAGAAACCACGGAGCGAAGGAGCCGTTATTTGGAGTTAGTTTTGCGAATTTAAAATTGTTAAAAAAGAAGATAAAAAAAGATCATGATTTAGCAATTTCATTATGGGAAACAAAAAATATGGATGCAATGACTTTAGCGACAATGATTTTAGATCCGAAGAAACTAACATCAGAACAGCTAAATAGGTGGGTTCAGGATGTTGATTATTATTGTTTAATGGACGTTCTTATGACAGCTATATGTACGTCGCCAATCGCGATAGAAAGAATGGAAGAATGGACAAAGTCTGATGATGAATGGATTGGAAGAGCTGGTTGGTCATTATTAGCGAATATTGCAATAAAAAATAAAACGTTAGACAATGACTTCTTCTTACCGTATTTAGAAGTGATTAAAGTTCATATACATAATGAAAAAAACAGAAAAAGAGAAGCAATGAATAGTGCATTGATTGCAATAGGGATTCGAAATGAAGCTTTAGAGCAACAAACAATTGAAATTGCACGTGAAATTGGAAAAGTAGAAGTTGATCATGGTGCAACGTCATGCAAAACTCCAGATGCAGAACCATATATTAAAAAGGCACGAGAAAGAGCTGAAAAAAGGAAAGTAAAATAAGAAGGGGTAAGATTATGAAACCAATTGAAGCGGCACAAAGCATAATTACATCACAATTTTCGAATTGTGATGTTGCTCTACTAGGGGGAAGTATTGCTAGAGGAGAGGCTACGAAAACATCGGACCTTGATATTGTAATATTCGATCAAAGTTTGTCATCTTGTTATAGAGAATCTTTCTATAGTAATGGTTGGCCTGTTGAAGTATTCGTACATAATTTTGAAACGTATAAAACCTTTTTTAAAATGGATTGTGACCGCGGGAGACCTTCGTTACCACAATTAGTTTCAGAGGGGATTGCATTAAAAGGTAAAGATGAAATTATAGCAGAACTAAAAAGAGAAGCGAATGATTTGTTAAATAAAGGGCCAGATAAATGGACTGAGGAAACGATGAAGCAGAAGCGTTATTTTATTACGGATACTTTGGATGACTTCATTGGTTCAACAAAGCGAGAAGAAGAATTATTTATCGCCAATTTATTAGCTGATTTAATACATGAATATGTATTAAGGGTAAATGGACAATGGCTTGGAAATTCAAAATGGTTTATTAGAGTGTTAAAAAGATATGACGAACAATATGCGGACCAATTTGTAGCAGCTTTTGATCATTTTTATAAAACAGGAGATAAAAATGAATTAATTAGCTTTATAGAAAAAACGCTAGATCAGTATGGAGGAAGAGTGTTCGAAGGGTTTTCTATCGGGAAATGAAAAGGGGATAGCAAAATGAATGTACCATTCGTTCAATTAAGAGAATTGACACTAGACGATGTAGAAGACCGATATCAATGGTCATTAGATACAGAAGTAACAAAACATTTAGTTGTACCAGATCAATATCCACCGTTCACTCGTGAAGATACGAGAAGATGGATTGAAGCATGCATAAGTCGAGAGAATGGTTATGAACAACGAGCTATCGTTACAAAGGAAGGTTTACACATTGGATGGATAGACCTGAAAAACTTTGATCAAACAAATAAAAATGCTGAACTAGGGATTGCCATTGGAAATAAAGAATATTGGGGTAAAGGATATGGAATGGCAGCACTATACAGTATGTTGCAAATTGGCTTTTCTGTATTCGAATTAGAAAAAATATGGCTACGAGTAGACGAAGATAATTTACAAGCTAAAAAGAGTTATGAAAAAGCAGGATTTGTTTGTGAAGGAATAATGAGAAATGATAGATTACGTCATGGTAAATTCATTCATCGCTATCGTTATAGTATGTTAAAAGAAGAATATCAATCTTCAATTAATAGTCTATAAAATATTATGTAAACTTAAAGGGGATGGGAAAAATGATTCGATTACTTACTAAAGAAGATGCAGAAAAATATTGGGGCTTACGTTTACAAGCATTACAAGTGAATCCAGAGGCATTTGTAACAACTTACGAAGAGGCAATTCGTCAGGAAAATCCTATTGAGCGAGTTGAAGGTAATTTAACATCTACTACTAGCTGTACATTTGGTGCATTTAATGAAGAAGATCAATTAATTGGAGTAGTAACTCTACTAACAGAAGAGAAAGCGGCATATAAGCATAAAGGTCATATCGTTGCGATGTATGTAGATGCACAAAATAGACGTAATGGACTGGCACGTGAGTTAATTGCAAATGCAATTCAAAGAGCGAGAGAAATAAAGCTTGAGCAATTAACTTTAGGTGTTGTATCTACAAACGAACCAGCAAAAAAATTATACGAATCAATGGGTTTTAAAACTTATGGAATTGAAAAGAGAGCTATAAAGATGAAGGGTGTATATAGTGATGATGAATATATGGTGTTGTTTCTTTAAGGAATACATATATAATAAGGAATCTGAATTTTAATTATATTCATTTTGTTGTATAGTATAACAAGAAACTAAACAAGGGGTTTTATAATGAAAGCTATTGCAGTAGGGATATTGGCATCGTTTTTCTTTGCCTTTACCTTTGTGTTAAACCGGTCGATGGACTTAGAAGGCGGGAGTTGGATTTGGAGTGCATCACTACGGTATTACTTTATGGTTCCCATGCTACTACTTATTGTTCTGTATAGAGGGAACTTAAAACAACTCTTTCAATATATGAAAAACAATCCGAAAGAATGGTTGTTATGGAGTATTGTTGGATTTGGTCTCTTTTATGCACCACTTAGTTTCGCGGGTGCATTTGGACCGGGGTGGCTTGTTGCTTCAACTTGGCAAATTACAATAGTTGCTGGGATTTTGTTAACACCATTTTTTGCGGTAGACCCATTACATAAAAAACTTCCAATGAAGGAATTAGTAATGTCAGGTATTATTTTATTCGGTGTTGTTCTTATGCAAGTAGAACACGCGTCTTCTTTAGGGATTCGTGAAACCATTTTATGTGTAGTTCCTGTACTCATTGCTGCGTTTGCATATCCACTTGGAAATAGAAAAATGATGCAAGTATGTAAGGGCAAATTAGATGTCTTCCAACGAGTTCTCGGTATGACATTAGCAAGTTTACCATTTTGGTTTTTACTTTCTGGTTATGAAGTATCTACAAGTGGTTTACCGTCAAGTAGTCAAGTTTTTCAATGTTTTATTGTAGCGATTAGTTCAGGTTTAATTGCTACAGTATTATTCTTCTTTGCGACAGATCTTGTAAAAGATGATCCGCAAAAATTAGCAACAGTCGAGGCGACACAGTCTGGTGAAGTTTTATTTGCATTAGTAGGAGAACTGATCTGGTTATCGGCTCCAATTCCGTCTTCTTTATCGTGGATTGGAATGAGTCTTGTAATTGTCGGAATGATACTTCATAGTTATGTAGCTGTAGTTGTGAAAAAAGAAGAGAAAATAACGGCATAAAAAGATTAGCTCTTTTTCACTAAAGAGCTAATCTTTTTTCATGAGAAAGGATGGAGATAGGATGTTACAACGTGTTGAGCATAGAGAAATAGATTCCATTAAAAAGGTGTTAAAGCATGCGACCGGTCCGAGTGAAGCAAGCTTAATAAAAGCAGTTTCAATGTATAAAAATGATCAGGCAGTGCTATATAAATATGGGAATAAGGGTTGCATAGGTATAGCGTTAATTCATACAAATAGAGCGAGAATTTGTCACATAGCTGTTGATGAAAAATATCGTAATCAAGGAATTGCACTTCAAATGATTAAAGAAATAATTAGGGAATATGAGTTAACATATATTGAGGCTGAGACAGATACAGAGGCAGTCGGATTTTACAAGAAATGTAACTTTAAGATTGAAAGCTTGGGAGAAAAATACCTGGGGGTAGAGAGGTTTTATTGTTATTTAGAGAATGAATAAAATAAATAGCTCATCATTTGTGATGGGCTATTTCATATTAGTATAAATTAAGATTACTAGATTGAAAGTTTTTCATTGCGTTCACCTTTCTATATTTATTTCAAATTAATATACCATAATTTAACTGTTTCCGATATGATAAAATGATAGACGTATAGTAATCGGAATGATTAAGTTAAAAATTAAGAAAAATATGATAATATATGTATGTATTAGTTTAAAGCAAAATGGGGGAACAGTCGTGAAAATGAATGAAATAGTGGCGAATACAAAACTTCCAAATACAATCGAAACAATAACAAATGATTTAAACTCATTAGGGATAGAAAAAGGAATGACAGTTATTGTTCATTCATCATTAAGTTCGATCGGTTGGATATCTGGTGGGGCAGTTGCCGTAGTAGAAGCGTTAATGAAAGTTGTTACAGAAGAAGGAACGATAATTATGCCAACCCAATCTTCAGATTTATCCGATCCAAAACATTGGTCAAGACCACCTGTACCAAAAGACTGGTGGCAAATTATCCGGGATAATGTCCCCGCATTTGACCCACGTATAACACCAACAAGGGCAATGGGAAAAGTAGTGGAATGTTTTCGTACATATCCGAATGTATTGCGCAGTAATCATCCGCTCAGTAGTTTTGCAGCATGGGGGAAACATGCAGAGGAAATTATAGCGAATCATTCACTTTCCATAAGTTTTGGGGAAGAATCGCCCTTACGAAAAATATATGATTTAGATGGATACATATTATTACTTGGTGTCGGATATGACTCCAATACGTCCGTACATTTATCTGAGGTACGTACAGGTGCACGCGAGTTAATAAAGGTAGGAGCGCCTATTATAGAAGAAGGTGTAAGAGTTTGGAAAGAGTTTGTTGAAATGGATTACGATTCTGACACGTTTGTAGAAATTGGAGTTGAATACGAACGGAAAGGAACAGTTACGCGTGGGAAGATAGGGAATGCGACTTGCCGTTTTATGAGGCAACGTGATGCAGTTGACTTTGGAACAGAGTGGTTTCGTGCGAAAAATCAGTAAGGGATGGTTATGATGAAGGGGAAAAAAGTATTAATTACGAGCGGCGGTTGCCTAGAAAAATGGGATCAAGTACGTGGACATACAAATTTAGCAAAAGGTACGATTGGAAGAATTATTGCAGAAGAGCTAATGACAAAAGGAGCAAATGTAATATATTTGCATGGCTATTTCGCTGAGAAGCCAATGGATGTAAATAACCAATTAGAATTGCATCCATTTGAGGGGATTATTGATTTACAAGATAAGATGAAAAGTATTATTACACATGAAAAAGTTGATGCGGTTATTATGGCTGCTGCTGGCTCAGATTGGGTTGTCGAAAAGATTTGTGATCAAGATGGAAATATTCTTAATATGAACGGAAAGATTTCCAGTGACATCGCTCCAATTATTCATTTTCAAAAAGCACCAAAAGTATTAAAACAAATAAAGAGTTGGGATCCAGAAATGATACTCGTTGGTTTTAAACTGGAAAGTGACGTAAATGAAGCAGAACTTATTGAAAGAGCAAGCAAAAGGATGGTAGATGCGAAAGCGAGTGTAATGGTAGCAAATTCACCGCATTCATTATATTCTCGCGGCGCTGTGCATCATGTTATTGGACAAGATGGTAATGTGAAGTTATGTAATGGGAAAGATGAAACTGCAAAAGAAATTGTCATTATGTTAGAGCATTTATGTAATCGTATCACTTCTATGTAAATTTAAGCTTTTAGAAAGAGATCCAGTCGCATAGTATGTAATGGAGTTAATATTAAATTAGTGAGGGAACTTCTCCCTTACTGATTATTAAATCGAATCAATGGAATAGGCCATTAGCTGCTCGTAAATGTGTAATACATGTTATATGCATAATGAACATTTTGTGAGGAGTGGATTTTATGGAACATTTATTGAAGCAAGCTATTAAACTTAGAAATGAAAAGAAATATGCACAGTCTAAAGAGATACTTATAGGATTAACAAATTTTACGAGGGATGCAGAAGTACTATATCAATGCGCTTGGATACATGATGTAATGGGTCTTGAAACGGAGGCGGTTCCGTATTATGAACAGGCAATTGCGAACGGGCTTGATGGTGAATCCCTTTGCGGTGCATATATCGGTCTTGGCAGTACGTATCGTTGTATAGGGGAATATGATAAAGCGATTACTGTATTAGAAGCAGGGATAAAGAAGTTCCCGGAACATGACGTGATGAAAGTGTTTTTATCACTAGCGAAATATAACGTAAATGATCATGAATCCGCGATGAAATTATTGCTTGAAACGGTCGTAAAAGTAGAGGAAGTAAAAGAATTTGAACGTGCCATTTTATTTTATAAAGACCATTTAAATGAGGTTTTTGAATAGAGGAGTGAACGTATGAATGTGGCCATATCTCGGAAGAGAGCGGGCGTTTGGTTTGGGCTTATATCTTTAATTATGTTGTCAAACTATTTATTGTACGCCCTTCCAATTGTACCAGCTACTCCGAAAGAAGTCGTGCTTGGTTCGTTATTAGATTTTATGTTTGTAATTCCAGTCATCACATATTTCTTTATTATACGGAAAAGGTATTCGTTAACGTATATGTTTCCTGTAGTTATAGCAGGATACGTGTTCGCAAGATTTATAATTCCTAGTGATTATTTACAAGCTTTTTCATTTGTTTCGTATGTAATAGTTGCTGGAGAAATTTTGTTCGTATGCTTTGAACTGTTTCTGATATATAAAATTATTAGGGTTCTACCTAAAATAATAAAACGATATAAAGAATATAGAAGTGAGTATTCTTCATTTTCTTATGCGATTGATCAAGCATTTGATGATACTATGAAAAGAAGTAGGTTAGTAAATATCATTCTTACAGAGTGTAAATTATTCTATTATGCTTTTTTATCGTGGCGTGTAAAAGTATCAGAAAGTGAATTCACATACTCATATCATAAAAAGACCGGTGCAATAGGTGTTTATATCATGATTATTCATGCAACTTTAATTGAAAGTATTGGTTTTCATTATTTACTTCATCAATGGAATCCAGTAATAGCTTGGATTTTACTTATCTTAAACATATATGCGATGTTTTATTTTTTAGCTGAAATACAAGCGATGCGTAAAAATCCAATTATTGTTGCGGAAGAAAAAGTAATTATTCAAATTGGATTAGGAAAGAAAATCGTTATACCATTTACACAAATTGATAACATTGCGTTTTATAAAGGCGAACCTTTAAAGAAAGAAGAAGAGAAAGAGGTACTTGACGCAACTGTTATGGAATTTATAAAGGAACCTCCAACTTTTGAAATAAAGTTAAAAAAGCCAATTAAAGCGCAGTTGTTATATGGATTTTCTAAAATAGTAAGTCGTGTTCACTTAAATGTTGATGAGGAACGGAAATTTTATGATGTAGTTAAGGAAAAGTTAAAACATGAGTAAAGCTCTTAAATATCATCGTACGTTTGGTGTATACGGCATTTGTATCGAAAATAATAGCATATTAGTAATCGATAAAATTAAAGGGCCATACAAAAACCGATATGATTTACCTGGTGGTAGTTTAGAAGATGGGGAATCATTATTATCCGGACTTCATAGAGAAATTGAAGAAGAGACTGGGTTGAAAGTGAAAGTAGTAAAACAAATAGGTACAATTGACTTTCAATTTCAATTTCCATCAAAATTCAAGGGGTACACACATGTACATCATATCGCAGTACTTTACGGCGTTGAAAAATGCGAAAGTGAATTCATAGCACCTGAACAATTTGAAGGACAAGATTCATTAGGAGCGAGATGGATCCCTATAGAAAGCGTTACAGAAGAGAATTCATCCCCACTTGTGTGTAGTGCTGTGGAGTGGTTAAAAACAAATGAGTTTTCTTTAGAAGTAAAACTATATGAATCGTGGTTAATAAAATAATACTGTATTATAAAAACTCCTTCCATGATAGAAGGAGTTTTTATAATGCGGCATAGTAAAGTGAATTACGGTATACTTTCTTAATCAGGAGCCGTAAAGGATATAATTAAAAAAGGATGCATTCTATGATAGAGGGGGAACTAAAAAATGAATTATTTACGTACACCAAGAATTGAAATTATAGAAAGAAAAATACGTTACGATGCTACAACTGTAGATCACGTTTGTTTATTAGTAGAAGCACAGCAAGGAAAAATCGTACTATTTCATGAAGTACAATACTCTTTTACTATGACAGCAAATGAAACTCAATTAACTATTCCTAAAGGTAGTTATACAACTGCATATTACTGGGAGAATTGTCCGTATAACTTATATATTTGGAGGGATAGTGCGGGACAATATTTAGGTTCATATTTTAATATTGTAAAAAAGACATACATAACAAATGAGTTAGTATCCTTTGAAGATTTAATTATGGATATTATGGTTCTTCCTAACGGTGAGTATTTCATATTAGATGAAGAAGAATTACCTGAACCATTAGATCAATTTGAGAATGGTTATGTGAAAGAAGCTCTTAACGTATTAACGGATACAATTTATGACTTCTTACCTCAAATGGTTGTAGAAACGGAGATTTTATTTAAACAAAAAGAGTTTTTTTCCACATGAAAAATAAAAAAACTCGCAGCTCACTAGCTTGCGGGTTTTCGTCGTAAACAATTAAAAAATATGGTAAAATTAAGAGGTAGCTTAAGGTGCGGTTGGTTGTTCAATTATCACTTCTCCAAGTAGGAGGGGGTGATAATTAGTGAGTGAAATTGCGTTGCTGCTGCAAGGTGGACTGTTTCTCGTTGCATTGTTAACGTTTATTGTCGTCTTAATAGACAAGCTCAAAAAATAACAACCCACCTATGCCTATAGAAAGTGGGTTGTTGTGTTTGTACGAAACAAATAGGATAAATGAACAATCCAATCTGCTAAGTTACGTGGACTAGTGTGTAGCCGCACACTAGTCTTTTTTATTTATATACAGTTTTTAATTGTTTTATGTGATTGTATTGTTCTTTTCATACTCATTATAACACAGTGTCTTTTCATGAAGAAAGGAGACCGTACGTTCTGGTGTGAATTAAATAGAAGGTTTAGTTTCTTTAAATAGCCCGTCCATATACTGTTTTAAGCTTTCTACAAAAAATCCTTTTTTGTCTACATTATTTACGCCGACAATTGGTGATGGAAGATTGTACCTTTTTTCTGATAAATGAACAACAACATCAAAAATATCAAAAAGGCGAATGAAGCAGAATAAACCGTCTTTATCACTAAGTAAAATAAAGTAATGGTTTTCACTCGTTGTATTTAATGTATTCCATAAAGAACTTTTACTTAAGTCACGGACGATCCTCTTTTCCTTTAATTCCATGAAATCGGCATTTAATAGAATGTTAGAAATATCAATCGCATCTGGATCATCAAAGTAACCATCAATTGTTTGTACAGCAAAAGTATAAGCCATTTTTAATACGCTCATTTTATATTTACGGTTATCTAAAAGCAATTCACGTTGAATAGAACTAGCTACTTTTGTTACACGCTCTTCTTTCCAAATTTCATTATGTAGTGAAATATCGTGCTTTTTACATAGTTTCATAATTAATGCATTGGAATAAAGTATTTCATCACTTACTTCGACAACATCTGTTTCAGCGGCCGCCAGCTCCTCACCATGTTCATTCGTATAGAGAGGGGAGTCGATTTGTTTTTTCATTTGCTCAATCTTATATTGACTTAGCTTATGCCTAATTAAAGGACGATCAACATTTGTTGTCATATGTTCATGACAGGAATCACAAATGGAGTTTGTGAAATAATATCCACATAATATCTCTGGTATGACATATTGTTCACTAAGTTCTTTCGTATCTTTTCTGCAAATGATGCATTGTGTCATATTTATCACCTTTACCTACAAATTTGTATGTAATCTCATTGTAGTGTATTTAATGGTATTTTGGAATATTGTAAAGGAAAATATTATGTGAAATTCATGTTTATTTTGGTACAATGAAAAGAAGTGCTAGTTTAAAGGAGGATGTTTTTTTGAAATCGAAAGTGCACTTTTGGACATTAGAAGTGCTGATGGTTGTAGGAATCATATTTATTTGCACAAAAATATCGTTTCTATTTCAACCGATTGGTATCTTCATATCAACGTTATTTTTCCCAATTTTAATCGCGTTATTTTTATACTTCATTTTTAATCCATTGTTAGTTTTTTTGGAGAATAAAAAAGTACCGAGAGGTTTAGCGATTTTACTATTGTATCTTTTTATCATCACATTAACTGGAGTTGCTATTGGAGTAGTCGTTCCAACCATCTCACAGCAGCTAATGGATTTAGTGAAAAACATGCCGACTTATATAAAAGAGGGAAAAGTATACATACAAGATCTATCCCATCATAGATTATTTGAATGGCTATCTACACAAAACTACGTTTCCATTGAGACAATTGAGAAAAATGCAATTGAATACTTAAAGGAAATACCAAACACACTTACGTCGAGTGCAACGGCTTTATTTGGTATTATCACGAACGTGGCATTAGTTATTTTTACAGTACCGTTCATTTTATTTTATATGTTTAAAGATGGACATGCATTTCCAGGAAAAGCCGTTAGTGTATTACCAGAGTCTTACCGTGAAGAAGGACTTCGTATCATAAAGGAAACGAACGAAACATTATCTGCATATATTCAAGGGCAAGCGCTCGTTTGTATGTTTATTGGTGCCTTTACATTTACTGGTTATTTAATCATCGGTTTACCGTATGCTTTCGTTTTAGGGATTATCGCAGCACTTACAAATATAATTCCGAACTTAGGTCCCTTTATCGGAGCAGCACCAGCTGTTATTGTAGGTCTATTCGTATCTCCGATGCAAGCTCTGTACGTTATTATTATCGTAACAATTGTACAGCAGTTTGAAAGTAACATCATATCTCCACGTATTATGAGCTCGAAATTAAACATCCATCCGTTAACGATTATTATCCTTATTTTAGGGGTAGGTAATTTTGCGGGAATTATCGGAATGATTTTAGCAGTGCCAGTTTATGCGGTAACGAAAACGGTTGTTTCGAACTTAGTGAGATTGTTTAAGACGAAACGAAGTAATCGGAAATAGAAAAAATTAGGGAAGATACACCGCTGAAAAAGTGGTGTATCTTTTCAAATTTTTAGAGTGTATGAAATGCATATTATTATATATTTTTTACACATCAAATTAACTGCAACGCATGTATAAAATATTCCTGTTAAACTACGTGGAATCCCTCTGAACTATCCAAATCATTTCTTTACACCGCATTATTAACATCATAATCGACTCCTTTCGTTGCTAATATAATTTCAAATAATTATAGGTGAGTGTAGAACTTGCTTCTACGATCACGAATTTCATCTATAATTTTTTTATACTGTTTCTCTTGTTTTACTTCATCTGCAGATATAGTTTCTTTTTGAATCGTAATGGTTAAAAAGAAAAGGTGAAACTTCATACATGAATTCCTCCTTTCGAATCGGAATTACAGGTGACTACAATAATGACTTTGTCGTTCTTTTACATTGTCCATAGACTGTTCAATTTGTCGGTCATGAAGTATATCAGACTCAGACAGTTTGTTTTTTTGAATCGTAATAGTTAAAAATAATACTCTGAATTTCATTGGATTTTTACCCCTTTATAATTTAATTAGTAAAGACGACTGTAATAAGAGGACTGACGCTCTTTTACTTCGTCCATAATATTTTTAATTTGTTGCTCACGAGAAATTTCATCTTTTGAAAGTTTACGTTTTTGAATGGTAATCGTTAAAAAGAAAGCCTTAAATTTCATTAGGATAGTACCCCTTTATAATTTAATTAGTAAAGACGATTGTAATAAGAGGACTGACGCTCTTTTACTCCGTCCATAATATTTTTAATTTGTTGCTCACGTAAGATTTCAGCTTTTGAAGATTTACGTTTTTGAATGGTGATAGTTAAAAAGAAAGCTTTGAATTTCATTAGGATATTGCTCCTTTAAAATATATTTTTAATACATTTGTGTATAGTACGAACTTTTGATGTCCGTTATTTTATCCATAGTTTGTTTTAATTGTTGTTTACGAAAGATTTCAGCTTCAGATAACGTTTTTTTCTGAAGTGCTGCCGTAAAAAAGAAAATATGAAAAGTCATAGACGAATTCCTCCTTTCGAAAAGGAATTACAGGTGATTACAATAAAGCACTTGGCGCTCCTTAACATCATTCATAGCTTTTTCAATTCGCTCATTATGAAAAATTTTAGCTTTGGAAATTGTATTTCTTTGAATCGTAATACTTAAAAACAATACGCTAATAGTCATCGAATGTTGCTCCTTTCTTAAAAAAATAATGTAAGAGACTAAAAAATCGCACAAAAAAGCCACAGGAAGATATCGTTCTCCTATGGCTAGGCGTGAAAAAGCCACAGGAAAGTATACGACCTCCTGTGGCGAATTTATGAATTAATAGAAATAAAGTACGATTTTCAATTCTCCATTAGGGTGGTCGAATTCATATTCAATTGTCCGAAAAACAAAGGTGCAGTTAACGCTAAAGTTAAAGCATGTAATTGTAATTTCATCATTTCCTTCGACCTCCTTTTAGAATATTTTTCTTACGTTAGTAAGTATATACAATTAATGGATAATTGTAAACACAAAAATTGAAAATTTTTAATTTTGATTAAAATGCGTATATTTCAAAGGGCTTTTTAAAGGATACGTTGTATGGATTGGATAATAAATAGAACGTGAGGGTGTCTAATGAAGTATATGAATAGAATAGCAGGTGTTATGCTAACAATTTTATTATTTGTTACTGCTTGTTCTAATGGGGAACAAATAAAAGAAATATCACATATTGAACCTGGGGCTTTTAAAAAATATACGGGGACATACGTTGGAAATAATTCTGATGTGTTTGCGATTGTTACAAACTTACCTGGTGGTGAAACAGTTCAAAGTTTAAATTTAGAAAATGAAAATATTAAAGTGGAATATGGTGCAAAAGAGAATGGAAATCTTACAGAAGAAATGATTGAGACGTATTGGTTTGATGGGAAGGATACGATGAAGAAGAATTTTCTCTTTAATGCTATTTATCTTGCAGTTTTAGTACCGAATGCGAAAGGGTATGAGTTTCAGATTGAAAATCAAAGTTTTGCATTAAAAAGAGAAGAACTTTTACCCATACTGTATAAAGAATTTAATGATTTGCCAAAGGATGATCTTATATGGAATAAGGGAATCGTAATGAATTTCTTTTACGGTAATCAAGAAAAAATAGAAAAGTTAGTTAATATTAAAGATTTTCGAAAGCAATTTTTTAATGAACATCCTGTGCGGGAATCTAAGTGATATGGAGGAAGATGTGGTTATTTAACGATTGAAAATACGGACATTTTTTAAAGGGAGTCATTCAGTATCGAATGATTCTTTTTTTGATAAAAATTATGGAAAAAAATACAACGTTGTGCTATGGTTAATTACATAAGTAATGAACCTATGAACCTAAGGTGGTGAAATCGTGAAACCTACTCTAGAACAAAATAAGTTAATATACATACAAATTGCAGAAACAATTGAATCTGATATTTTAAAAGACATATTACTTGAAGAAGAACAAGTTCCGTCGACAAATCAATTTGCGAAGATGTTACAAATTAATCCGGCTACAGCTGCAAAAGGAGTAAATCTACTAGTAGATGAGGGGATCTTATATAAAAAGAGAGGGATCGGGATGTTTGTTACAAAGGGAGCAAAAGAAGTCGTACTAAAAAAAAGACAAAATACTTTTATGACCGAGTATTTACCTAAAGTGTGGGAAGAAGCAAAAGTATTAGAAATATCAAAAGACGAATTGATGGACATGATACACAAAATTACGAAGGAGGGGAAAGAGGGATGATTGCACTTGAAACGATAGATTTAACTAAAAAATATAAAAAGAAAGTAGCTGTAAATGAAGTAACCATTTCATTGGAAGAACATAAAATATATGGTTTGCTAGGAAGGAACGGAGCAGGGAAAACGACACTATTAAATTTACTCGCAGGACAAATCATTTCAAGTAGTGGAAGTGTATCAGTATTTGGTGAAAATGTTTTTGAAAATAGTAAAGCGATGCGAAGTGTTTGTTTTGTTAGAGTGAAAGAAGAAGCACATTTAAGTTTTAAAGTAAAAGAAATTTTTAAGATGTGTAGCATGTTTTATAAAAATTGGGATCAGAAATATGCTGAAGAACTGGCAGGGAAGTTTCAGCTTAATATGAAAGAGAAATACCATAAATTATCACACGGTATGCAAACAGTCGTAGGAATTATTCAAGGTCTAGCAAGTAGGGCACCAATTACAATTTTTGATGAACCAACTACAGGTTTAGACGCAGCACATCGTGAGTTATTTTATAGTTTACTATTAGAAGATTACGGTGAGTATCCTCGAACAATTATATTATCAACACATTTAGTAGAAGAAGTAACCCATGTTATTGAAGATGTAATTATCATAAAAGAAGGAAGATTAGTTGTTCAATCATCGGTGGAAGATTTATTACAACAAGGTCATATTATTTCAGGACAAAAAGACAAAGTGGATGAGTTTTTGATTAATAAAAAAGTTATAAATCGAGAAATTTATGGGAATAAGGGGATGGCTGTTGTATGGGAAGAACTTTCTAATGAAGATTATTACACACTTGAAAAAGAAGGACTTGTAATTGATAGAATTATATTACAAAAACTATTTATTCACATAACTGGTGGTGAAGTGAAATGAAGATGTTAATGAAGCAGTTGAAGTTACATATAAATTTTCATTATAAAGCAATTTTAATATTTTGGATTGCAGCTTTATTAATAAAGGGAGCTTTGAATGCTGCTCATTTAAATGGAGTAAAAATTGGTTATTTACCCGAAGTTATCAATAATCCTTCAATAGCAATTATGATATTTATAGTAGGGAGTGTTTTTATCATACAAGATGATTTATTTCGTTTAGCAGGTTCATTCGGTGTAACGAGAATACAATATTTTATCGGAGCGATTTGTTATATTGTACTGCAATCTGCATTATTTTCATTTCTTCAAGTTATGCTTTTACAAGATTTAAAGTATAACTTAGTAAATGTTAACTTTGGAGAACAATCGGTACAACAATTTATTTTGCAATTTTTATTTTATGTTACAACAGCATGTTTCTTCCAAGTGGTAGTAGTTTTTAAACAACGATTTCAGTGGATTGGTTTTATGATTGGTGGAACCCTTTTCTTATCTGCAAATAGTGTGCTTTATGGAGAAGCAGGGGTAACCGGTTTATTATTTACGAGCGATGTATCTTTAGTAGATATTCCATATTTTACTGTTATTTCAATTGGATTAACTATTCTTTATATCATAACTAGTAGTATATTTATACGTAAAGTATCATTCGAACGAACAGTTTAATATAGTGTTAGATTATTTTCGAGAGAAGGAAAGTATATGGGAGATATATCCTCACTAATAACCGTCTTTTTATGTATTGCACTGCTAATATTTTGGCGTCGTTACCGCTCTATGTATAAACCGATTAAGGGAACTGGAAAACGTATTTTGTGGCCATTACTATTTTTAACACCAGGTATTTTATGGTTTTTGGGCCCCGTACATCCAGCTATATTACAAGTAGTTATAGCAGCATTCATTGGAGTTCTTTTCGCTGTACCACTTATATTTCTTACAAATTATGAGCGAAGAGAAGATGGGAACATTTATACGAAAAAAAGTGCAGCCTTTTTAATTACCTTTATTGGAATTGTTATTTTAAGATATGGTTCAAGACAATATATTGTTGACTTAGATCAGCAAACAATAGGTTTATTATTTTACGTAGTTGCAGTATCGTATATTATTCCGTGGAGAATTGCTTGTTATATAAAATTTAGGAAAGTTTTGCGAGAAAATAATAACCATGCTATATGAAAACTTCTCATTTGAGAAGTTTTTTATTTTTATATGCAAGAAAAAATAATTTGTTGAAGTTCACGCTACCATACAATATGATAAATATAAAAAAATTGAGGGGAAGTAGGGGATATAAAAGTGCGTACAATTCTACTGTTTTTACAAAACATGCCCATTGATGAGATAGAGAGTATGAGAGAAAAGCACGATCCTTTATTTGGATTAATCCCTCCTCATATAACAATTGTATTCCCGTTTGAAAGTTCTATTTCAAATAATGAGCTGAAATTACATATTTTAAAAGTTGCGAAAGGGGTTCATCCGATTGAAATTGAATTTGCTAGCCGGATAAACAATGAGGGAGAGTACCTATTTTTGGAAGTTGGAAGAGGGAAAGAAAAAATAGAAGAATTACACGATAGACTGTATACAGGTTTTTTACTACAATTTTTGAGAACGGATATTGCATACATACCACATGTAACAGTTGGAAGAAAAGGTGGCACGGAGTTAGCAACTGAAATAGCGAAGGGGATTCCTAGTTTTCATGAGAAGCCAAATTGTGTAATTGATAGCATTAGCGTGGAGCGAATTGGAAAGAATGGAGAATCAATTATTGAATTTGAAGTACCATTGCAAAAAAGCTGACAAAAGTCAGCTTTTTTATTTCGAACTATGAAGTAAAGCACCAATTGCACCACTATAACCGCCGTCTTGTAAAAAGACTGGTATTTTGTTTTGATATTCTGTATAGCTACTAATAATATTTTGAAGATGTACGTTATTACATAGAGTAGAACCGATGTAAATGATATGGTCAATATTTTTTGCTTCGGCGAATTGAAGACTTAATGCTGTGACGACTTCACCGACAAGTCCTTGAACGGTAGCTAGTATATCTGAACTACTATAATTTGAGTCTGTAATGGCCGCTTTTCCAAAATTGCTAGCAGTTAAGTTGTTATCAATAGGGGAGAGAATACCGCCATAAATATCTCCAACCGTAATATCTAGACTTTTTCTTGATCCTATATTCGTAAGCGGTAGCACATCTTCAAAATGATCTATATTTGTTAATAGTTTTGAAAGACCCATAATTGTTCCGCCGCCAACTCCAGTTCCACCAGCGCGAATGTATTGTTTGTCGTGAACGTAGTGAATGGAAGTACCTGTACCGATATTTGTTAGGACAAAGTTCTGTATAGCACGTTTTTCTTCTTTTAGTATGAATCGTGCTCCCCCTAATGTAGCTTCGAACTCGTTTAATTCTTCTATTTTAAATGAACCTGAAAGTAGTTCTTCTAACTGTTTAGCTTTGCCACCTGTAATGCATAATTGTGTAATTGAATTATGACTTTGAAGCCATTCTTTAACTCTTTCTTGTTCATATGAATAAAATTTTTCGAAAACTAATTTGTTCATTTCGTTAAAGTAAGCAATTTTTGTTAATGTTCCCCCAGCATCAATACCAACAACATTCCGCATTTTCCTACCCCTTACTATGTAATCTGTTTAATCAGCTTGATATATTAATAGCTTTTCAATGGTAACAATTGATTGACCGTTTACAGAGGCAATTCCTTTCCCAAGAATAAAACCTCGTCTGTTACGTGTTAATTCATAATGTAAGTCAAGTTTATCACCAGGATACGCATTTGCATGGAATTCCACCCCATCTAATGAGGAGAGGAAACCAAGTCCTTCAGATTCACCTGTACTCACAAAGGCACTAAGTTGCGCTAGTGCTTCTACAATTAACATATGAGGCATATAGTTTTGACTGTCATTAATAAACCACTCATTATTTGTAATCAGTTTGTATCCCGTAACTGATTGAGATTCTTTAACGCTTGTAATTTTATCGATCATTAAAAATGGATAGCGATGGGGAAGAGTATCTTTAATATTCATATTGTACCTCCAGGAATAATAATACCCCTGCTAAATTTAAGCAGGGGAGTTATTATTAATTTTCAACTAATTCCGCTACTTTTTCAATAGAGAAAATACCGCTGTTTTTAATGTTTTCAACTGCTTCTTGTAATACTACTTTATCTTGAACTAGTGCAATACGTACAAAGCCTTCGCCATGGGGACCAAATGCATGACCTGGTGTGACAACGACATTCGCACGATCCATAAGTGCATAAGCGAACTCTAGAGAAGTCCAGCCTTTCGGAATTTCAGCCCAAACGAACATACTTCCAGCTGGTTTATCAACGTTCCAACCGAATCTGCGGAATCCGTCTACTAAAGTATCTCTACGTTCTTGGTAAATTCCACGGTTTTTCTCACAAAATGAAGCGCCGTGTCGCAATGCAGCGGATGCAGCTTTTTGAATTGGTAAAAACACGCCGTAATCTGTATTAGACTTAAATTGCGTAAGCGCACCGACGATTTCTTCGTTACCAATCATATAACCAATACGGCTACCAGCTAAACTATAACTTTTAGATAAAGAATTAATTTCAACGCCAACTTCTTTTGCACCAGGTACAGATAAGAAGCTAATTGGCTTTTGGCCATCAAAATAAAATTCAGCATAAGCAAAATCATTGACAACGATAATATTATGTTTTTTTGCGAATGCGATTACCTCTTTAAAGAAATCTTCATGAGCCATTGCTGGAACTGGATTCCCTGGGAAGTTCAAAATCATCATCTTCGCTTTATGGGCAATTTCTTCAGGGATAACTTCTAAGTTAGGTAAGAAATCATTTTCTTTCTTTAATGGCATGTAGTAAGATGTTGCGCCGGCCATTTGAATTCCCGTTTCATAAGCCGTATATCCTGGGTCAGGAACTAGTATTATATCTTCCGGATTTGCAAAAACCATAGGTAAATGAACGAGTCCATCTTGTGAACCCATTAATAATAAAACTTCTTTTTCAGCATTTAATATAACGTTATGAGTGTTGTTGTAATATTCAGTTACAGCTTCGTGAAATTCTTGTATGCCTGTTAATGTGTATCCATAGCTTTCTTTTTCACTCGCCGTATGTACCATTGCTTCTCTTACGAAATCAGCAGGAGGCATATCGGGATTCCCGATACTTAAATCAATCATTTTATGACCTGCTGCAATTTTCTCTTTTTTATAGGCCCCTAATTCACTAAATATAGAAGATTGGAATGCTTTCATTCTAGTTGCTAACGTGTAAGTCATCAAAACCCCTCCTAAAAACAGTGTTTTCTTTCTGCGTATTTAATTATTCTGAAAACACATGTTTACATTTTATCATTTTTTTATGAAAATTAAAACGATTGACAAATTTAGAGGGAGGAAAATAAGGAGAAACACAAAATAACGCAGAAAATATTTTCTGCGTCTTATATGAAGTGTAATCATTTCTTTTTATATGTACATAATTTTTCCACTGCATAAAAGTATACATTTAATTTACCATCGACAACTTTTAAAGTTTGATCCGATGTAAATGAGTTACCATAATCAATGTGATACACAATAGAATCCTTTACAAATGAACCTTTGTATAAATCTTCTTTTTTCTTCGTTGTTTGCATCTCCACTAAGTTTTGAACAATTTTTTCTTTCTTTACTTCTTTTACAACTGTTTCAAATTTATAAAATGTAGGACACAGACCGTTTTTGTTGTCAATGACTTCCCAAGAACCGTATATATCATTATTGCTGCAGCCACTCAGTAGAACGATGAATATTGGAATAATTAATAAAACCTTCTTCATTTTGTACTCCTTTCTTTTCATTTTCAATAAACGTGCGAATACGATAGGAATATTGTAATAAATAAAGTTTAAATTTTTATAAAGAATTATTTAATTTCATATAAAAATTTAAGGAGAATTGAAAAAGCAAGAATCTAGTGTAAAGTCAGATTCTTGCCGAGTACTGTAGCCTATCTTATGTCTCTTTTGAGGAATAATAAAGAGGAAAGTAGGAGCACAATTCCATTTGAAATATATATAATTGTAACAATGAAGGCTAGCCCACCTGCGCCAAATCCAGCTTTATCGAATATAGAAGCAAATGCTACGGTAGCAAAAAATACAATAGGAGTTATTAGTAAAAATATGAAACCGGCGATAATTCTTCTTTTAAAGTTATGTCCAGATAAGGAAATTGCTAAAAAGTTTATGATGCTAAACAGAGCTAATACAAAAATAAAGATAATAAATATCTGCATGCCATCAGACATTTTCATACCTCCAGTATATATCTTGTTAATATACTGTATTCGAAAATAAGAGGGGTAATCCTTTAAAGAATTTTAATAAACGTAATAAATAAGATTTTATATAACAAAGAAGCATGGATTAATCTAATGATCCATGCTTCTTTGTTATGTTATAAATTCGCAGATTGCGAAGGTTGTTTTTCATACTGTTTCTGTTTAGAAAGCGATATGAAAATAATTAATAATGAAATAACACCGAAAATGAGAACCATATATTGCAATCCGATCGTATCTAAGAAGAAGCCTGTGCCGAGTAAGACAATTTGGAACATAACTCTCTCAAACATATTACGGAATGAGAAGAGACGTCCGTGATAGCTTTTTTCCACTTTCGTTTGGAAAATTGTCGACATAATAGGGAAGAAGCAACCGACACTAAAACCAAACAAACCAAATGATGTAAGAGACATCCATTTTATATCGCTAAAGAACAATGATAGATGTGCAATAGCGGTACAAACTGCGAAGAAATATAATAATTTTTCAGGTTTGAAATGGTCAGATAAACGTTTAATAACGAAGGCACCTAACATAAACGCTACACCTTCAATTGTATATATAAATCCTTTAATCGTTGGGTCGTGTTGCATTTCGCTAATGTTAATAACCATTAAATTGAATCCAGCTATAAATAATAGAGGGATAATACTTAATATAAGTGCTGTAAAAGCAATAGGAATTCCTTTTAAAATACGAAATACTTCCATAAAGCTATTATCTTTAGCCGATTCTTTACTTGATGTAGTTGACTTTTTATCTTCAAATTGTAGGAAGAAAGTTGAGAGGAATAATAAAGCGTATGCTGCCATTGAGAAGGCATACATATACTGTAAACTCATTACAACTAAAAGAATTCCACCTAGTGAAGTACCCGCAATACGAGCGATTGTACCAACATTCATATGTACACCGTTCATCTGTAATAACTCATGCTCACGGACGATTAGAGGAATTACAGATTGTAATGCAGGGAAATAAAATGCAGCTGAAATTTGAAGTGCAACCATAAATGCAATCATGAATGCGATACTTTCATATTGAATGGCGAAAAACATGAAAATAACACTAATTACACGACCGAAGCCAGCGTAAAGAAGAACTTTCTTTTTTTCATATTGATCAATGACACGCCCAGCCATTGGGCCAACTAGAACACCAGCTAACAATCCGATAAATAATATAACGGATTTCATAAAATCAGAAGGGACGTATTTTTGCATAAATTCAAGGTTGCCAAGAATACCAAGCCATAGCCCTAGACCAGCAATAAACTCCCCAATTAATACGATCCAAACATTTTTATTGCGCCACATATTTTACCCTCTCAGTCTTTTGAAATTAACAACTCGTATATAAAACCTCCTTATTTATTCATTTTTTTAACGCGCTTTTTTTAGAGTCAGAGTCTATATTACGTGTTTCATTAATGGATTTCAATCTTTTTGATTTGTAAAAAAATCATGAATTAAGTTATACAATGGGTAACTAAAAATACAAAAAATTCACAAGTAAATTCAAAGGAAATGTAAGTGTGGGGAAAATAAAAAAGCAAGAACGTAGATAATACGTCTTACTTTTCTCGAAAAAACAAAAATAGATTAAATTAGCAACACTTATGATCTTGTCCAATAGCTAAACCGCTAAAAGAAAGGGGGCCAACAACGTCTGCACTTGCAGCACTTGTTAGATTTTCCACAGTTAAAGAATATTCGTGAGTCCCGCAACTTACATCTTTATCAATAGCTTGAAATGTTTCAACGTAGTATTGCTCAGAATCTGTAGATTCAATCCCAACTTGTGTGTTGAAAATTTCAGTGTTGTCACGGAAAATTCTAAATACTATTTGTGATATATCAGTTATACCTTTAACGCCAACTGTAGCAATTAATTCTACTCGATTATTATGAGAATCTCCTCTTGAAATTTTCAATTTGATGTTTGCTAGAATTGCTTTATTTGGAGAATGGGGAATTACAAAGGTTGTTGCACCAGTTTTATTTATTGGTTGAGTAGCTTGGTAATCAATGATATGAGTCATGTTTGTCACCTCCGTATATACTAAAATATGAAAGTTACGATGAATTAGCTTGGACATATACTAGAAAATTTTAAGAGAATTGAGAAATAGTGTTGAATATAAGGAGATAATATAAAAGCATCAAAAATAACTCCAAATTATGAGAGTTATTTTTTTGATGCTTTTCATACTTTAGGCAGAGTATTCCTCTTTACGTACTTCAAAGAATTCATTTCGGCGTAAGTAATTAAAAATTTTCTCTGAAACCTCTTTTTCCTCGGATATTAAGAAACGATGATCAAAAGCATAGAAAGATTGACCTTTAATTAATTTTACGTAGTATATTTTACACGCCTCCTTTAAATTAGGATTCTTAAATACTTTATATTATGATGACCTATCTGGTTGTTAATAATACTTAAAGTTTCAAAGGGGAGAAGTATAAATTCAAAAAACGTTGAAATAGCTTACAAATCTGTAATGTTTTTGTCACCTTTGCCGATAGTTAAAATTAACCAATATCTCCTATACTACAAATAAGTTCCATAAAACAAGGGGGTAGAAAGATGGAGGAAGTAATTGGAGAAGTTGTAGCAGGGATTTGTGAATTTGTAGTTGAAGTAACGGCAGATGTTTTAGGGGATTTAGTTTCCGGAAATGATGAAGAGAAAGAAACATTATAGAATTTGTAAAAAATTTAAAGATAAACAATGTGTAAAAGCTGATTTCCCTGTAGAAATCAGCTTTTATATTTTTTACATTATATTAATAATATCCGAATATTCATTTGTTATGATATTAATGAAACCAATACAGGAGCTGATCGATATGAATATACCGAATTCTAGATTTGATGTACTTGATTCTAGTACGATTGTGGAGAAAATAAATGAAAAAGAATATCACTTTATTGTTCGTGAACATCCACTTGTAGGGAAGATTATAGCGCTATTTGAAAATGGGAAAGAATATGGTTTAATTGATAAGCAAATTGCTAGTAGACATAAATTTATTAGGATAGAACTTACTAAGTTGGAGCATTTTAACCTAGATATTCTTTATAGTAGTCCTGGGTGGATATGGATTGGTATGGATCAATATGGATTGCATGCAAGAGAGGCTACTAATAGCGAAGTAGAAGTTTTTGTGAAGTTACAGAGGGATATAAATTATTTAGACGTGTAAGAAGATCTTCAAATATAAGAGATACTTTGTGAGGTTGTGGGATAAGTTCTCATAACCTTTTTTGTTTTATCTTTGAAAATAATAGAGTTAAACTTTTTTGATAAAAGGATCTAATATAAGAGACGTGCCTAATAGAGGATTTGAAATTATATAAAGAGAACTTATAAATTAAATATAATATTTTATAGAAAGAAGATGATAAAAATGAGCAAAGAAAAACTTGTGAAACAACAGTTTGGTAGTAATGCAGAGAAGTATGTGAAAAGTAAAATTCATGCAAAAGGACCGGATTTACAATATATAGTTCAGCAAGTTGAAACTCGTCATAATACTCGTCTTCTTGATATTGCTACTGGTGGTGGACATGTTGCTAATTTGTTAGCCCCAATGTTTAAAGAGGTAGTCGCTCTTGATTTAACAGAAAAAATGTTAGAAAAGGCAAAAGGTTTTATAGAAGGGAACGGGCATGAAAATGTATCATTTGTAGCAGGACATGCAGAAAGGTTACCATTTGCTGAAGAATCTTTTGATACAATTACATGCCGAATTGCAGCACATCATTTTGTTAACTCTTCGCAATTTATTTTTGAAGTACATCGAACGTTAGAGGATGAAGGATTATTTATATTAATTGATAATGTTTCACCAGAAAATAATGAGTTTGATACATTTTATAACTTTATCGAAAAGAAACGTGATCCAAGCCATGAACGAGCTTTGAAAAAAACAGAATGGATTACTTTATTAGAAAAACATGGTTTGCAAATGCAGTCATGTCTTACTTTTGACAAAAAGTTTGATTTTGACTGGTGGTGCGATATGATGGATGTGCCTGTGCCAAAGCGCGTAAAGTTAACAGAATGTATGATGAAAACATCAAACGAAATGCAGGAATTCTTCCACATTCACTTTGAAAATAATAAAGTAGAGTCGTTCTATACTGAGATGGCACTGTTCGTCTGTAAAAAAAGTTCAACATTAAAAAGATAAATTTCTTGCAGACTTTCTGAAGTACGATATACTTAGTACAGAGAAAATGAGAATTGAGGAATAGTAATAATGATTCGTGTACGTATTGAAGGAACTGAGGAAGAAATGCTTGAATTTTTGCAAAGAATGCCTGATATTCCTGGGTTTGAAAAAACACATATGAGAGAACCGAGAAAAGGGAATAATCCGAAATATGATTCAAGCAAAAGTGTACTAGCATATTTATCTTATAAAAAGATTGAAGTCGCCAATAAGTAATAAATGGGCGGCTTTTTTAATTATCTCTGTTTCACCGCCTTGTCTTTTTCGCATAATAATGATAATAGATTATGCTGGAGAGGGGTGAGGAAAGTTAATAAAAAAATAATCTTTTTCGGAGATTTTGGAATTGATGATGCAGTAACGTTAATTTATGCGAATAAAACATGCAAATTAGATATTATAGGTATTGTTGCAGAGTATGGAAATGTCTCAAGAGAAATTGTTACCGAAAATGTATATTTTTTAGAAAAGTACTATGCTACAGAAGTAAAGATTATCGAAGGTGCCAGTAGACCAATGACAGCTGAAGAACCTTTATTTTTCCCTGAAATTCATGGGGATCACGGTTTAGGTCCAATCATTCCACCAAAAATGAGGATTTGTGAAAGAGAAAACTTTTGCGAATTGATTAAATTAATTGAGCCTTGTCCAGAAGATATTATTATAGTGGCGACGGGACGATTAACGACACTTGCAACATTATTTTTATTGTACCCCAATTTAATGAATCGAGTATGTTCTTATTATATAATGGGTGGTGCTTTTCTTTTTCCGGGAAACGTTACACCAGTATCGGAAGCTAATTTTTACGGCGATCCAATTGCGGCGAATATCGTTATGAAATACGCGAAGAATGCTACTATATATCCGTTAAATGTAACGCAGCGCGCTCTTATTACCCCTGAAATGGTCGATATTATTGATAAGGAAGGAACAGGACAGGCAAAACTTATTAAACCAATGATTGATTTTTATTTTGAAAACTTTTATAAAAAAGAATATCCAGGTATCGCTGGGAGCCCGATTCACGATTTACTTCCGTTCATTTCATTTATAAATGATGATATTTTTGAATATAAAAAATCAGCAGTTTGGATAAGTACGACAAATGATGTAACGAGAGGTCAAAGTGTTGCAGATTTTAGAAAAATAGCTGAGCCGACGAAGTTTGATAATCGGCCGATACAAAGAATTGCTGTTGATTTTAATTATCAAGCTTTTAAAGACGAATTTATGAGGACGATATTGAAGCCAGATTGTCCTTAAAAAGATTGAGTAGATTTGAATGATTTTCATAAGACGAATAACTTACGAAAAATGTAACATAACTAATGGTAAGCAATTGTTTCTAATTATAATTTTTATTGGTCAATTATAAAGGAGGAAATGATATGATTTGGTCTTTAATAGTCGGTGGTATATTAGGTTGGTTTGCAAGTTTAATTACTGGAAAAGATGTACCAGGCGGTGTAATTGGTAATATTATTGCGGGTATTGTCGGTTCTTGGCTTGGTACAGCATTACTTGGTAAATTTGGACCTGTTATAGGCGGATATGCGATTGTTCCGGCTTTAATAGGCGCGATTGTTTTGATTTTCATCGTAAGCTTTATATTCCGTGCAATGCGGAAATGAATACAAAGGGACTGTTTACATTTGTGAGCAGTCCCTTTGTATTATGTTGTTTAATCTGTTATGCTACTTTTATACAATCAGGAGGTGTCAGCATTGAAATCATTCACAGTAAATTTCCATCAAGAAGATAATGCAAAAGCGACAACAGTACATAAATTAAGTGAAGAGGACTTCAATAAAGCAACAGAAAAAGGTACTCGTCATCTATTTGATTTAGATACAAACGTTGGCTTCTTCGTATTCTTTGATGCAGAAGATGCAGAAGGAAATGATCAATACTTAATGTTACAATATGAAGGAGATCATGAAGAACCAAGTGCTTGCTACGGATTTGATTTAAAACTATACTATCAATTTTTAGCATTATACTTAAATGATCTTGAATACCAAGGTGAAACAAATGAAGAAGAGGAAGAGTATGGCCCAATTCATCATTTAGCGCACTTACTTTACCATATCGTTGAAGACGGTAAATCAATCGAAGTGTAAAAATACATATTTTGAAGCTGTCCTTAAATAGGGCAGTTTTTTTATTTATATGTCGTGCCTTTCAGGAACTGTGGCCGATATAGGTTGAGAATAGAGATTTATTTTGGAGAACTGTTTTATTCCTTCCGTGTTGCAGTGGTAAAACTTCTGATATAATTAGCGTAACTAAATTAATGGAGGCTATTATTATGCTCATAGATGTAAAACATTTTATTAAAGCAGCAGGATTAACTGTTATCACGTCACTAAGTGGAGACAATACATTTGCTCACAATTTTGAAACTGTAAAAAGTACTTTCACTACATACATAAAGAAGTTAAGATTAACCTTTTAATTTCATTTTTATAATTTAAATAGACGCAATATTTAGGAGAGATAATTTGTTTACAATAGAAAATTATACAAATTCTTTAAAAAAGGCCTTGAAGAAAAATCGATTGATGTGATTCGAAATATTAAAGAGACACTTTTGTTTAATTATTATGAAGGGATAGATATAATAGATTTCACAGCTTTTGTTCAGTCATTTGAAATGTCAATTGTCATGTTTTCGATGGATAGAGGAGCAAATGAAGTTTTTTATGAAAGAATGGATAGCAGTGTCTTTTCTGGTAGTCACGATTTGATAGATGATGTGGAATATTATAAATTCCATGATGACGAATCGGACGAATTTTGGGAATTTTACGAAGGAAATGATGGGGAATTATCTGAAATTGAAAAGAAAGCTATAGTGGAATGGTTTGCTATGTGCTGGAACAAAGCAGGTGGTACGAGTGTTAAATTACCGTCCTACTTTAGTTTTCATGATTATGATGAATGTTTTGATTTACATAACAACAGATGGATTTCTGACGGCGATAAATGGTTTGATTAAACTTCAGAACTCTATAATATTAAACCAGCAGGGAATGAATATTTATTTCCAGCTGTTTTTTTGTATTTAAAGGAGCTTTTGTGACAGTTTATTTTAAGTTATTAATGAAGGATATAAAGAGTATGGAGAGAAGGTGTATACAAGGAGATGAAAAAGATGATATAGGATTACATGACTTGAACATTTATTATGATATGTATCCAGAAGCCTTCGAAGAATATTTTAATTATCACTGTCCCAAGACAGAAGAACGTCTTTCTAGTGCAATTAAAAAGTATCCTGAAAAACTAGAAGACATTCGTATTATTTCAGAAGCTATACCGTCTATTATTCAAGAAATGAGTGAGGAGTATCGCATTCAATTTAGTTTTAATATAAATTTAACTTTCCATCTATTTGTAGGTGGATTTGGTTCCAATGCATTTGTAGAAAGAGATATTATTGGGGATATATTTCTTTTGACAGAAAAATTATCTCCTGAAAGGGAGCATCTTTGCGTTATCGTTGCACATGAAATCGGACATATATATCATAATTTCGTATTACAAGAGAGTGGAATGGATTGGACTAAAGCACAATGGACTGATGCAGCGGTTAGTTTATATCGTGAGGGAGTTGCGACATACTTATCGCAAAGAATAGCAAAAGGATTAAGTACATCAGTCTATTATTCATATGATAATGATGGAGACGATTGGCTGTTTTGCTATGAAGAACATAAAGATCAAATTAAGAAACATTTTTTACAAGATTATGTTAAAGGATGGACAGATGAAAAAGAGAAAGAATGGTTCCGTTTATCAGGAGGGAACTATTTCGGATACAACCGACTCGGTTATTTTTTAGGAACATCATATATATAGTATATGGTTCGTACTTTCGGAGAAACCAAAGTACTTACTTTTTTTGGGGGGAATAATTTGAGGAGTAGTGTTATGGAATGGTTACAAAAGTGAATATGATGAAAAGGGAGGCTGAAAAGTATGAAAGTATATATGAAAACACTTACATTTTTTTTAACTTTAACATGTGTAGTGATACTAACAGCTTGTACTAGTGCTGAGGAAAAGAAACCTACAAGTCCAACACCAGAAAATAATACAGAAATAAAAAATGATAAGCCGGAAGCGAGTAAAAAGAATGAGGCCACCACTCCAAAAACAGAAAAAGAACCTGTGGAAAAACCAAAAAATCAAGATTCAGCAAAACCTACAGCAGATTCTAATTCGAACAATACAGCAATAAATCAAAAATCAATTAATCATATTAAAGATTTATTTGAACAAGCGAAAGTAGGTAAAGTACCTAATGTTCCATATGCGGCGCATACAGATGATATAGAAGAAATAGAGAAGGCGTGGGGGAAAGCTGATAAGACGGAGCAAGCAGGAAACGGGATGTATGCGACGTTTACAAATAAAAATGTTGCATTTGGTTTTAATAAAGGATCACAAGTCTTTGACGTGCGATCTTACCATTCAGAACTTAAAGTGATTACGTTACAAGAGATCGAAAAGGCTTTAGGAAAACCAGCGTCTGTTAAAGTAAACGGTAATGATAAAATATACAATTATAAAGTAAATAATCAGTTTGAGTTGAAATTCGTTATTCCGAAATCTACTGGTAAAGTAGATCACATTTCTGTGTTCTCACCGGAGGATAGTATTAATAAAATGGCAGGTTAAATAAAAGAGCTGTTCCTATAGGGACAGCTCTTTTACTTTGTTTTTTTCTAACGATTGAACAAAAAAAGCTTGAATAATACCGCCAATTATTAATAAGAAGGCACAAATATAAAATAGAGTACTGCCGCTAAATGTGCTTAATAATAGTGCACCTACAAAAGGCCCGCAAGTTCTTGAAATATCCCAATGTATACCGTATATAGAAAAATATAATCCGCGTCTATGACTTGGAGCGATTTGTGAAACGAATCGTAGTAAGTGATTCAAAGCTATACTTTGCCCAATTACTAAAAAGAACAATGTGAAGAATAATGACCATATCGTTGTGGAATAACCGTAGCCAATCGCAGCTAACGTATAGCAAGTATAGGAAATAACAATGATTTTAGGCATAGAAAACTGTTCAGACCATTTCACAAGGGAAATTTGGAGAATCACTTCCATGACTGCTTTACAAGTTGAGATAAACACGAGTACAAATAGAAAATTTGGAAATACACTTTCGGCGAATATACGATAATTCGATTCGGTTTGGGCGTAGAAAAAACTAATCGGTAGCGTAGAAACCATAAGTCCAAACACAGCGTAATGCTTTGAAATAAATTGTTTTGGCGAATATACTTCTTTAGTTTTATTAACGTTTTTCATGAGTGGAGCTGTTTCAGGAAGCTGCGTCCAAACGAGAATAGCATATAGCGTAAGGGCTACACCTTGCAAAATAAATAAATACTCAGGGTGACTAGTATAGAAAAAGGCGCCGATTAATGGGCCAATTACAGAGCCAATTGCTCCCGTAGTATGAAGAACAGCAAATATTTCTGCCTGTTGTTCTTCCTTTGTTAAGTCAGCGATTTGTGCTCGCTGTGCCGGAATATATAAAGAGCGTCCAATACCATTTACTACATACAATAAGGCGAAAAAGGCGACCGATTCAGCAAAAACGAATCCGCTTACGGCAAAAGCTTGTAAAAGTAATCCGAGTAACATTATTTTCTTTCGGCCGTATTTATCTGTTACACTCCCAGCGATTAATGTAAACACAATATCAGCGAGAGGCTGTAATCCGAAAAGAAGCATTGTAACGATGATATTTCCATTTAACGCTTTATTAACGTGGACAATAAAAATGATAGCTAACATCGCTTCAGTCGTTCGGACTAACAATTCACCGAACAATCGAATGAGGATAGGCTTATTATAACGTTTTAAAAGATACTTCATTTTTATTTCCTCCTTTCTATATTGAAATGATAAGATGGAAGCCAGAAATGAAAAAGGGTAGAATGAAAGAGGAAGATTTTTCATCTTTTAGGGGGCGTTTTATGATTATTTTGGAGCAATATATGCACCTGTGGCTCCAGTATGGAAATGGGAGAGCAGAGGGAGAACAATTAGAAATAACAATACAAAATATATCTGAAACTTTATTTTGTACAGAGCGGAATAGTAAACTCATCATAAAAAAATTAGAAGAATTAAATTGGATTATGTGGTTTCCAGGCAGAGGGAGAGGCAATCGTTCAAAGTTGTTATTTCAAAAACATCCGCTTTCTTTAATTTTAGAAAGAGGAAAAGAAATAACGAAACAAGGGGACGTAAAAAGCGGAAATGCGTTTATTGAAAGGTACATCTCGTATTTCCCATCGCTCCAAGCTCAATTTCAAACTTGGATAGATTCGATATTTGGTTATCAAGTTGAAAGGACATCTCAAGGGAGAAGAGATGTGCTCCGCTTGCAAGTTCAAATGAATTTAGACATTGCATTAGACCCTGTATACGCTACGATGCGTTCGGAATGTCATATGGTAAAACATATATATGACACATTAGTGTATGTAGAAGGAAATACAAATAGTGTAGAGCCAAGACTTGCGTTTTATTGGGAATATGATGACCAGAAATATATATGGACTTTTTACTTACGAAAAGGTGTTCAGTTTCATAACAGGAAAGAATTTACCACTCATGACGTTGTGCATACATTTAAACGATTTATGAAAGCAAAAAATAACCCGCATGCTTGGATGTTACAGCACGTTGAAAGTTTACATATTCTTGATGACTATATTGTGCAGATTCGTTTATCTACAGATAATAAGTTGTTTTTATATGCTTTAAGTACAGAACAGTGTTCTATTGTAAATGAAGATGAAGACGGGAAGTTAATTGGTACTGGACCGTTTCGGTTATGTGAAAAGAATGAGGATGTATTCGTATTAGAAGCAAATGATTTATATTTTCGCGAGCGACCTTTTCTCGACCGAATTGAATTATGGAATGTAGAGCACAGAGTTGATACGTGCGATATATTAGCGAAAGCACGTTATAAAAATATAGAAAAGCATCATAAAGAAGTATCTAGACTTGAGTCGAATGTAACTTACATTACGTTAAATACTGCAAAAGAAGGACCTATGCAAAATGTGATGTTTCGTAGAGCTTTATATAAAATTATTCATGGTAATAAAATTGTTGAAGAATTACAGGGAGAGCGCGGAGAAGTAGCGGATGAATTAGTACTCACAAAGAACGGTACAATTCAATTTAACAGGGATATACATACACTTATTAAATGCAGCTCTTACCGTAATGAGACACTGCGACTATATACATTTACAGGAGAAGATCACGTTGAAGATGCGCATTGGATACAAAAAGAATGTGAAAAATACGGAATTAAAATTGATATTGAGTTTCTTGAACAAGAAGAGTTATTGCAAACAAGTACGATACAAAAGGCTGATATAATGCACGATAGTGCGACAATTAGCGAACGGATAGAAGAGAGTTTACTATATATGTTTCTTACAAAAAACAGCTTTATTCATCAGCATAGCAATATAAACTTTAACGAAGTATTGCAGCCTTATTTTACAGAAAATCAATTAGAGAAACGGGTGACACTGTTACGCGATATTGAGGGCACACTGTTACGTGAAATACATATCATTCCTTTATATCGTAATAAACAGCGAGTAAGTTCACACGAAAAAATACAAAATGTAATGATTAATTCACAAGGCTGGATTGATTATTACGATATATGGTTTAAAGCTTGATATATAAAGGTTCTTATGCATTTTGATGAAATGCGTAAGAACCTTTTTTTATATAAAAAGGAGGTTTGTTTTACATATTGTTACGCTACTTATTATAAAAGTCCGTTTACAGCGTAACAGTGTTATGTTATATTGCTATCAGGAAGGAGTGTTATACAGTTGAGTACAGATTTAATTTCAAAAAAAGATTTATTAGAACTAACTGGTATTTCATACGGACAGTTATATAGGTGGAAGAGAAAAAATTTAATACCGGAAGATTGGTTTGTACGGAAGTCAACGTTCACAGGTCAGGAAACATTTTTTCCGAAAGGAAAGATATTAGAACGTATTGATAAAATCCAAACGATGAAAGAGGATTTATCACTTGATGAATTAGCAAATATGTTTTCACCGAGCGTGACAGAAATTCTTTTAACAAAGGATGATTTGTTACGTAAGGGTATTGCATCAGAGCCAGTTTTACAATTCTTCATAGAACAAATGAGTAAAACAACAGAATTTCAATTTATAGATATTCTTTATGTGTATATGTTAGAAGAATTACTACAATCGGGAGAGATTAGTTTAGAAGAAGGAAAAATGGTCTTGCAAGTTTTACGTGAAAATTATGAAGCAATTAAGCATAAACCTTGTGACTTAATCATTGTCCGAAAGTTAGGGATTTCTACATGTTTCTTAGTTTCAAATGTGGACGATTTAATTTTTGAAAAAGGAACCAAAATCGTTTTACGTGAAGCGATTATGAAATATACCGAAGCATTAAAAACGAAACTGTTGTAGTGGAGGAGAAAGTATGCGTACAGATAATTTGATTATAAATGGTTACGGTTCATCGAATGGCGGCGAGTTTCATAAAGTGCAATTAAATGGAAAAGGAACTGTTAATGGAAATATTGAATGTGACCAGTTTGAATGTAACGGTTACGGTGCTGTTACTGGGAATTTGAAAAGTAGCAATGCAAGAATTAGTGGATCAGGTAAAGTCGATGGCACAGTTCATGCAGAAACGATGCGCATTGATGGAAAAGCAACAATTACGCAAGATGTGAAGGCGAACAGTTTGAAAATTGCAGGAAAAGGTACGATAGGTGGAAATGTCACTGGTGAAGAATTTAAAGTCAATGGTCAAGCGACGATTGATGGGAATTGTGAAGTTGATACTTTTTCTTCAGAGGGACAATTTACAATTGGCGGATTATTAAGCGCCGATGAAATAAATATTAATATTCACGGCACATGTCGAGCGAAAGAAATTGGTGGTCAAACGATTAAAGTAAAACATAGACTAAGTACTTTTAGTAGACTCTTTAAATCAGTATTTGGTATGCAGTTAGAGGCTGAACTATTAGAAGGTGACAATATCGATATTGATTATGCTCACATAAGAACAGTAAGAGGAAACAATGTTACAGTAGGACCGAACTGTGAGATTGAACTGATCGAATATACAGGTGTTCTTACTGTCGATAAAAGCGCAAATGTAAAAGAAATGAAGCAGATTTAATGGAAGGGAGAAAGTAATATGGAACATCAACATAGTCTTACTGTAAATGGTTCTGGTAGTTCAGCAGGCGGGGATTATAACAAAGTGAAGATACGCGGCGAAGGAACGATTTCTAATGATATGAGTTGTAATGAATTTAAAACGTACGGAACGAGTGATGTACAAGGTAATATGAAAGTGAAAAATTATGTCGTGTATGGAGATAGTGAAGTACAAGGAAATGTAACTGCGGAATATGTAAAAATATATGGAAATACACAAATGAATAGTGATGCTCATATTGAAAAAACGAAAGTAAGAGGTATGATAGAAGTTAAAGGGAAGTTTACTGGTGATTTTGTAGATGTGAAAGGCGCTTTAAATGTGAAAGGAGATATTGAAGTTGAAGAACTATCACTAACTGGTGGTCTTGAAAGTGATGGATTACTTAATGCTGAAAATATTGAAATTTCACTTCGTTATGAAGGAAGTAAAGTGAGAGAAATCGGTGGTAAAAAGATTACTGTTCGTAAAAAAGCGAGATTTATTCCATTTACAAGTCATGCTGGAAGCCTCCAAACGTCTATCATTGAAGGAGATGAAATTTATTTAGAGCATACGATTGCTGAAGTAGTAAGAGGAAACAACGTTACCATTGGTCCAGGATGTGAAATTAGTGTTGTAGAATATCATACTAGTTTTAACCAAAAAGGAAATGCAGTCGTAAAAGAACATAAACAAATATAAGTAGTACGAGGGAGAGCAAGGTTATGGTTGAGAAGAATAATAAGCTCGGCTTTGTTGTGGCGGGCTTATTGCTAGGTATTTTAATGGCATCAATGGATAATACCATTGTCGTAACAGCGATGGGAACGATTGTTGGTGACCTAGGAGGCCTTGAAAACTTTGTGTGGGTCGTTTCTGCCTATATGGTCGCAGAAATGGCAGGTATGCCGATTTTCGGTAAACTATCAGATATGTATGGTAGAAAGAGATTCTTTATTTTCGGTTTAATCGTCTTTATGATTGGTTCGGCACTTTGTGGTACTGCTGAAAATATTACACAGTTAGGCATTTATCGTGCCATTCAAGGTATTGGCGGTGGGGCATTAGTGCCAATCGCGTTTACTATCGTTTTTGATATTTTTCCTCCAGAAAAGCGTGGGAAAATGGGTGGATTATTCGGAGCAGTATTTGGTTTATCAAGTATTTTTGGTCCATTACTTGGTGCGTATATTACAGATTACATTAGCTGGCACTGGGTATTTTACATTAACTTACCGCTTGGCGTTTTAGCACTTATTTTTATTACATTCTTTTATAAAGAGTCACGAGTTCATAGAAAACAAAAAATTGATTGGTTTGGCGCAATTACTTTAGTTGGTGCAGTAGTTTCGTTAATGTTTGCCTTAGAGCTTGGCGGACAAAAGTATGATTGGGATTCTAGCTTTATTTTAAGTTTATTTGGCGGATTCGCTATTTTAATAATCGCCTTTATTTTTATTGAACGAAAAGTAGAAGAGCCAATCATTTCATTCGAGATGTTTAAACAACGTTTATTCGGAATGAGTACCATTATTGCATTATGTTACGGTGCTGCGTTCATGTCAGCAACTGTGTACATACCGTTATTCATTCAAGGTGTATATGGCGGTAGCGCAACAAATTCGGGATTATTACTTTTACCGATGATGTTAGGTTCAGTCGTAACAGCGCAGTTAGGTGGATTTTTAACAACAAAGCTTAGCTACCGAAACATTATGATTATTTCTGCTGTTATTATGCTAATTGGACTATTCTTATTAAGCACATTAACGCCAGAAACAAGTCGTATATTATTAACGGTTTATATGATTATCATTGGATTTGGAGTAGGTTTCTCATTCTCTGTACTAAGTATGGCAGCTATTCACAACTTCGGTATGGAACAGCGCGGATCTGCAACTTCAACGAGTAATTTCATTCGTTCATTAGGAATGACACTTGGTATTACAATCTTCGGAATGATCCAAAGAACAGGTTTCCAAGATCAATTAGAAGAAGCATTTAAAGGTATAAGCGGGGGGATGAATACAAACGCCTTAGGAGATTCAAGAGCTATTCTATCAGAATCGGCAAGATCTCAAATCCCGCCGCAAATATTAGATAAAATTATTGACGCTCTTTCTAGTTCAATTGTTCAAACATTTATGTGGGCATTGGTACCAGCTGGTTTAGCCTTCGTATTTATTTTCTTTATGGGAAATGAGCGCATGGTAATTAAGAAAGAGCAAAAGAATAAAAAGAGTCAACCATCAAAAGCATAGTGAAAAAGCTCCTTTCCAATTGGAAAGGAGCTTTTTCGTATGTACGGATTTAGATTAGCCTTCGATGATTTCGTATTCTTCGTCTGCTAATAATAAAATTTGTGTTTTCTTACCTTTGTTTTGAACTTCGATTACATCATATGCACCCAAGTCTCTTAGTTTGTTTTGAGAAGCGTTAACCATAACTTCCATAGAATCAATTAAGATATCTTCTTCAATGTATGATTCAGGCAATGCCATATCTTCTGTTTCTAATACACATGCGTATAGATTTTGTAAGTTTTCAGCAGTTGGGTTTTGTTCCTCAACATCAATGATATTTTTTACTGCTTCCATATTTTCTTCTTTTACTTGATATACTTTAATTTTAGTCATTGTTTTAATCTCCTTTATTACGTAATCTTAGAGGCTGCACCTCATTATAACGCTTTTTCATTGAAAGATGAAATTGTTATATGTATTTATAGTAAAAATTATGTGTTATTACTTATTATTGGTGTAATTTCCATATTGATGTTAGGCGTAACTAATTATATCCTTACGTTAAAATTATATTGTCCAAGCTTTTCATATATCCCGCTCATATTATGTGTATTAGATAAAAACATATAGGGAAGGGATTGAATGTAAGTGGATTGCGAGCCGAAACGAAATTGTCAATGTTGTCAAAATAGTATATGTGAATTTTTGAAAAGTTTAGATCCTTATTCTAGGATTGAGAGTATCACAATAGACGGAAACGAAATAGTTGTATCCTATTTCATTTCATTTAATGAGATAAAAGGTATAGTTTCATTTGCACAAGAAGACAATGAGGTAATATTTGTAGATTGTTCAAGGATTGATGCGATTCGAATAGGAAAAGTGTGTAGTTGTAAAGCGAAAGTTAAATTTATTGAAGAGGATTTTAGTCTCCTTGGAAATGTTTGTCCACAGTGTTTAACGGAGGGAAGTACACTCTTTTTCGATTTTTATAATTCTGAATTGAATTTATCTCTACAAGCAAAAACAATTGATGCGCCTAGATGTATTGAATTTACAGATGAACTTGGGAATGTAGTAAAGCAAATTACAATAGTAGGTGAAGCGATTGTTTCTAAAGATTTTGTTCAAGTGCCAGAACTACTAGATTTCCGATTGCTTTTATCGCATCCAGCTGGGGATCCTTTGAACTATGGATTGCTATTTATTAATTTCCCTGATGTTACTTTTATTATTATTTTAGTATCAAGCGGATACCTTTCCATTTCGAACTGTTTAAAAATAGAGAGTGGAACTGGCAATGCCGAAATAGAAGAGATGAAAAAAATGATAGTGGATGACAATAATACGTACAAGTCGATTATTAAGTTGACCAAAATATATAAAAATGGTGCGACGGAATCTTTTATTTCTAAGAAGGAGCTATAACGTACCTATTGATTAATCCTCTTAAAATATATGAGGCGGATTGTAGTAACGGAAGAAATCGCTTTGTTAGTATGGATGTTAGAAGTAAATAGGATTGCTAGTTGTACTAGTAATTGCTATTTGTAATTTAAATATAGTGACGGAGGAACATACAATATTGGTAAAGCAATTAAGAAAAGGGCTATTAAAGCAGCCCTTTTCTTAATTATGTAAAATAGCTATTGGTAGTGTTTATTGAGTTTACATAGTTATTCAAAATTGATATCAAGTTTAATCAAGAATTAATTTATCCCGCATTAACGGGCAGTAAGACCCCCACCTCAAAATTCAGCGAAAGCAAAGAAGTTAGGTGGGGGATCAACTGCCCGTAAAAGTCCGATTGGTGAGGGCTGATTAAAGTTTCACTTTATTTACTAAATTCTTTTTGAGCTCCCATATAGCTTCCGATGATATTTTGATAACTTGGAAGATGCTTAGCAAGTAAAGCTCCAAAGCCTTCAACATCATTTCGCCAGTCACGCTGTAATTCTGCTGCAACGCTAAACCAATTCATTAGCTGGACTCCTCCGTGAGCCATGCGCATAAGGGCAGCATCAGCAACTTGTTTACTAAAAGTTCCAGATGCATCCGTTACAACAAACACCTCATACCCTGCATTTATAGCAGATAGAGCTGGGAATGCAACACAAACATCAGTAACTACGCCGGCGATAATTAGCTGTTTTTTACCCGTTGCTTCAATAGCTTTTACAAATTCCTCATTATCCCACGCGTTAATTTGTCCAGGACGTGCTATTTTAGGCGCATTCGGAAATAGTTCAATTAATTCTTGCATAAGTGGACCGTTTGGACCATCTTCGAAGCTAGTCGTTAAAATAACCGGTAAATCAAAAAAATTAGCGGTATTAGCAAGCGCTAAAACATTGTTTTTGAACTCATCAACACCATAGTCGCGCACTAGACTGGAAATAAGACCTGTTTGATGATCCACTAGAAGAACGGCGGCATCACTTTTTGAAAGACGAGAATACAAATCAGACATTTAATAATCCCCCTTAATAAGCTTATTTACAAATCAATCTTACAGTTATTTATCTTGATTTGGTATACATGCAAAAATTTATCAATAAATAGGTTTCATTAGAATATTAAGATGCTTTTATTTTATGTTGAGGAATTACAAACTTTTCGTTTTGGTGAACAATGTATTTATTGAGTAAATAGTAATGTTTTTACCTGTAAATAGAAAATGAGATAGGAGGATTAAAATGAATCTGAAAATAGCAATTCTTGATTGGTAAATCATTTCAATGTAATTAAGTGTTATAATAAATTTGCATTTACGTATAATTTATAATTATTTGATATTTGAAGGTTGAGTTTCATAGACATTTGCTTAGATAATTAATAAGTGTGTATAAGAATACTAATAAAAGTTAACTCATGAAAATGTTGAGCCTAGTTGATTTTAAGGAAAGCGGGAATGTAAATGATATATGAAGCGAATATACATACAAGAAAAAAATTATTTTCTATGTTTGAGGATTTCAATAATGTTGTTTTACTTTCTTATTTACAAGGACATATGGGAACTGCTTGGGTGAATGATCTTGAAGATCCGACAGTAGCGCAAATTACGGTAGGGATTTTCACATTTTACGCTGGGGATCCAAATGCAAAAGAAACAGAAGAGTTATTACGTAACATCCCTGAAAGAATTCTAGTAATCGTAAATAGTGATGAATGGAAAAAGCGTTTAGAAGCATTCTCTGAAAGAAAAATAGATAAGTTTTTACGATATAAATTTAAACGAAATCCAGAAGTATTTAATGGCTCAAAATTAAAATCTTTTATAACTGCACTTCCAAAAGGATATGAATTGAGAAAAATAGATGAGCATATTGTGAATAACCCAACATTACATAAGGTTTCTGAAGATTTTACAAGTCAATTTCGATCAATAGATGATTATATAGATCGTGGCATAGGCTATAGTATTTTATATGATGGAGAAGTCGTATCTGGCGCATCATCATATAGTATTTATGATGGTGGTATTGAAATCGAACTTGCTACTGACCCGAATCATAGAAGAAAGGGTTTAGCAACTGTAGTTAGTGCGGCCTTAATATTGAATTGTTTAGAACAGGGGAAATATCCAAACTGGGATGCAGCGAATAGTACTTCTGCCAAATTAGCAGAAAAGCTAGGTTATGTTTTTGATAAGGCGTATGATACTTATTTTGTGAATAATAGGTAAATGAACAGGTATACAACGTCATAAGGCTATCAAATCTAATGAATTAACGTTAATTAGTTGTATTTTCTATAAAATTGCAAACATAAATTAGCTAAAGGCGTTTAAGGATATGTTAATTAAGGAGGAAACGACAATCAGATTAGTTTCCTTAGAAGTGTTGATAAATTCTATTGTAGAATTTGAGGATAAAACAATGATAAGAATGATGGGATTTCACAAAATTTCGGGTAAAAAAATCGACTTTTTTAAGTCGGTTTTTTATTTTTGTCAGTAGAGTGCCACTAATATTGATTTGTTGTTTTATGGAAAGTATTAAATGTATCTGTCTCAATAAATTTGATTTTTCTTCCATTACTATTGAATATAATTAACCCATCAGTTCCTACTTCCACTATGAGATGAGGGTTCGGAAATTCTCTTTTTTATAGGTAGATAATTATAAAGGCTCAATATATTTAGTTCTGTGTGTTTAATTAGTAACTTAAAATCGCTACTTTATTTTGTAAATGATGAAAGTAACTATTACAGGAACCCACGCATTAATAGAAGACAAACATATACAGTATAGAGAGTTAAAAAAGCTCTAAATTTTTCATATAAAGGAGATTATAAAATATGAGTGAACAATGCCCAATTAATGTACCATGTCAGGTAGAAGGACAAACTCAAACACCATTAAGTGATGCAGCTGCAACACCAATTCTTACTCCAGGAACACCGATTGTAAAAATACCAGTTGTATTAGCAGAAAGAACAATTCAAATTGTTGTAGAATCTGATATTTCATTAGATCCTCCAGCAGTTGAAATTAAACGTATCTTAAAAAATGTATTTTTAACACAATGTAAGTTAGTTCCTGTAGCATTTACTCCAGTACCAGGTACAAATTACCGCCGAGTTACAAGAGCAAAATTATTTGTACAAGGATATATTCGTAAAAATATTGAATATGCAAATGATGAGTGTAATGGAGTGCTATATGATCGTATTGCAAATGTTCCATTTTCTGGTTTTGCAGATTTAACAGCAGCAGATTTTCTATCACAAGCTATAGTAGCTTCTTCTTCAGATACTACATCTCACTTTATTAATCCTAAAAATGGTGATTTACCACGTTTAGACAAATACTTCTTCGAAAATACAGTGTTTTATAATGAACAACCATATTGTGAATTAGTAAGCGCTCAATTTTTTGAATTAGACTTTTCACCTTGTCCAACAGACTTAAACGAACCATTTGATACTCTTCGTGAAAAAATTGTACTAGATCTTACTTTAAAAGTTTTACAAGTACAACAAGTACAAGTATAAAACTAAAAAAGCATTGTCTTTATTAAAAAGACAATGTCTTTTTTATTATTATAAAACATATATAATGATGAAATGGTCGCGTACAAAAAGCATATTTTTAGGGATTACATCAGATGGGGGGATGGTGATGAATAAGCCATGGGTTGGTAAAGAAATATGGAACAAAGTTTACAAATGGAAAATGCTGAATGTTCGAGATGATTCCCGTGAAATAAGAGAAAAAAAGAAAAGTAAAGAAACAGAGTCAAAAAAAGAAGATAAAGTAATTGGATTGGAGAAAGAAAGTAAAGAAACAGAGTCAAAAAAAGAAGATAAAGTAATTGGATTAGAGAAAGAAAGTAAAGAAACAGAGTCAAAAAAAGAAGATAAAGTAATTGGATTAGAGAAAGAAGAAACAGCAATTGAATCAAACAAAGAAAGTGAAGAGACTGAACCAGCAAAAGAAAATAAAGTGATTGGATTAGAGAAAGTAGAAGTAGCAAATGAATCAGAGAAAAAAAGTGAAGAAACTGAATCAAAGAGAGAAAGTATAGGTTTAGGATCAAAAATAGAGACTTCAGTGCATTCAATGGTAGTGAAAACGCCATTTTCTATTATTTCAGAAGTGTCTAGCTTTAAAGTATTTCCAAAAATAAATGTGAAAAATCAAGATGCATTTGTATTTCGAAATGAAAAAGATGCGGAGGGGCGTGAATTAGATTCTAAGTTATTAACTACAGTGCAACAGTATCATTCGGAGGCTTATTGTAAATTAGTTTCTTTAAATCTTCATGAAAAGAGAGTGCTTGTTGAATTATATAATCAAAAAGTTAAAGGGAATAATGAAGAGAATAAGGTAGAGACATCTTCATGGATTCCTATTCACAGCATAATATTAGAGAGTGAAAATGGGGGAGAAGTAAGTAATTATATAACAGCCAGACTACCAATAGAAATAGGAAGATATAAAGGTGAAATTAGTTTACGAGAAAAAGTGGTATTTACAGAAAAAGTGATAGGAATAAAAGAGGTGGAACAGGAGATTATTTTGACAAAAACCGAATTTTTAGTACCAAAAGTAAAAAAGAATGGACAAAATAAATTTACAGTTGAAAAAGGGAGCTTATTGGTAGAAGGATATATATATCAATGTATTGAATACATATCAGAACAAAGTACATTTCATGACAATGTGTATCAGTTAGTACAAAATATTGTATTGGAATTAATCATTCAAGTGATACAAGAACAGGAAGTACAAGTGCGAATTACATAAAAATGATTATATTCCCTTGATTAGCTCATTATTTTTATTCGTAGCGTATCAATGCGTAATCTTTTGTAAATCATTCAGTGCTATAGAATATCCTCCAAACGGTTTATCCTCAATGAATTCATTTTAATATTTATGAAGGATGATATTATTGCTAGCTAGGATAGTTACTTAAGTGTATGGATTTCTTCAGGTTTAAGTTTTAAAAAGGTGCTAACAAGTTTGTCAACGAACTTGCTAACACTTATTTAAAACGGACATAAAATTGGCGTAAATGTTGTTTGATTAATGAAGCTAATTAAATAACATAGATAATTACATCTTATAACCTAGGGTGTAATATAAAGTATATTCACTCCTTTTTTACAAAACTCACAATTTAAATAGTAAAACATGTTTATCGTAATTTTCCAAACACCAATTATATTTTTTTAGAATAATTGGGTGGACGTCTTCTTCTGTAGTATCGACTTCAGTATAGCCGTATTTTTTATAAAAGCTTTCTAGTTCTTCAAAAGGAAGACAATACACATTTTGTATTTGTAATTTTTTCGCAGTTTGTACTAAAAATGAAACAAGTTCTCCAGCTAATTGTAGACCCCTGAATTTAGGAAGAATGAAAATTCCACCCATTTCAATTGTATCTTCATCTATTTGGACTAAACGTCCAACACCCGCATACTCTTTGTTGTATGTAATGATCGCAACCTTATCTCGTGATAAATCACTCGGTACAAATCCGATTGATTCGTATTGGTTATTAATCCATTCTATATCATTAGGTATAGCTAGTTGAATTCCCATTTTTAGGCCTCCATTTGAAATGTTTTAATATTTCTATTATATAAAGAACGATACGAGTTGTAATTCATAATTGGCACAATAAATTATGAAAATAGGAGAAAACGGTATCATTTTTAATAATAGTTCAAGTTTTGAAGAAGAGTGCATATAATATAAAGTCTTTTCCTTTCTTCATTTAAGTTTTACGTATATAATTTAAAAGTACTATTTTTATTTTATATTTTTTATATTTATAACAGAATAGAGGTTTAAAAATGGGTGTTAAAATCATTACGGATAGTGCGGCGGATTTACCGGTAGAATTGCTGCAAGCATATGATATTGATTTAATTCCACTCCGTGTATATGATGAAGCAGAAACAGAGTATTTAGATGGGGTTACATTAAAATCGGTTACATTACTGCAAAAAATGAGAGAAGGCGCAGTTTATAGAACGTCATTGCCTTCACTTGAAACTTTCCAAGAAAAATTTGTTTCTTATGCAAAAGAAGGTAATCCTTGTATATATTTAGCTTTCTCATCTGAACTGTCTGGTACATATCAATCGTCAGTTCTCATTAAAGAAGAAGTGAAAGAAACATACACTGATTTAGATTTAGAAATTATTGATACAAAATGTGCCTCACTCGGTCAAGGTATTGTCGTATTAGAAGCTGCAAAAATGGCAAAAGAGGGCGCATCAAAAGAAGAAATATTAAACCGTGTCGCTTTTCTAATGAACCATATGGAACATATCTTCACTGTAGCTGACTTGCAGTACCTAGTGAGAGGTGGGCGTTTAAGTAAAGTAGCTGGTTTTATCGGTGGTTTATTAAACATTAAGCCGATCTTAAATGTGGATGAAGGAAAACTTGTACCACTTGAAAAGGTAAGAGGGAAAAAGAAAGTATTAAGCCGAATTGTTGATATTATGGAAGAGCGTGGAAAAGACCTTAAAGGTCAAACAATTGGTATGACTCACGGTGATGATTTAGAAACTGCCGAAGCATTAAAAGCATTAATTACTGAAAGATTCGGTTGTGAAGTATTTATCGTAAATACAATTGGAGCTGCAATCGGAGCACACACAGGACCAGGTGCGTTAACATTATTTTTCTTAAATGAAGTAGAGTAAAGGATTGATCTTTTGATCAATCCTTTTTTTATTCTAATATAAATGTTTTATGTGAATAAAATATATAATTATTTATTAACTTTCTCTTTAATAGGTAAGAAGGTAGATAGGAAAGTAATGATAACTAGTCCAAAGCTGACTCTTTCAGTTTGATCAATTACTAAGTCATTTTTCCACTGATAAAGGAAAGAAGCGATTATTAAAAGTAAAGCAGCGCCTCCAACATATCTTACTATTTTTCGTGCGGATTCATCTTTAAATCTTACAATCATGTTTATCATCCTTTCGTTTTTATTGAATAATTCGACAAACTAATTTCTAGGATTTGATATTAATAATTCATCTATTAAATTTATTTGGTTTATAATAGATATTTTTTATGTATTAGGTAAATGTAATGAACTATAACTATCTAAATGAAGAATGATAGCTTACATGTAGTTAAATCCTTTTCATTAAGTTTATCGTAATTCAAGTATATGGCGCCGTCTTTGTTAATAACAAGAAGTAAAATTGTATGAAAAAAGTGGGCGAAAACCTTAAATTTAAACCATTAAATTTAACAATCTATCTAGAAATAATCATAATATGAATGTAATATTAAAATGAATGATACATTTTTTTACATTTGTGAAATTGTATATTTTATATAGTATGAAAGATTAAGAAATACATAATGACTTATATAGTGAAAAGCATGAAATGGTTAATTAGGGAGAGAAAAAGATGGAAATTGGGGAACGTATTCGGCAAGTTCGTATGCATAAAGGATTGACACAGGGGGAGCTCGTATCAAAAATATGCTCAGTAACCTATTTAAGTAGAATTGAGAGTGGGAAAATCAAACCATCATCTTCTTTTTTAAAACAAGTTTCTAAGAAGCTGGGTGTTGATTGCGATTTTCTCATAGATGGCAATTACGAGGAGATAAAGCTTACTATTCTTGAAATATGTGATAAATATAAAAAAGATAAAAGTATAACTGAAGCTGAATTATCTTTGTTAGAATTATACGTTCGTGAAGTGGACGCAATTCCTTTATTATTAAAGACGTATGGCGTCATCATATACTATCATGTCCGAAATAAAAACTTATTATATGTGAAGTTATTTGTAGATCAAGCTTCGCAAATGATTCCAAGTCAAGTGGAAATGCAAAATATTGAAGATTATATATATTATTTAAGAGCTCGAGGTCTTTATTTTTCTAATAAAGGGGAGTTTTTTACAGCATATGAAGTTTACAAAAAGATAGAAAATATGCTGGAACCAGAAGAGACAGAGTTGCACGCAGATACGTATTACAATCTAAGTATAGTAAGTCAGAATCTTAATAAAGATCAAAGTATTAGTCGCATATATGCAAAAAAAGCATATAAATTGTATAAAAAGTTTAATATAGAACAATATAAAATTTATGCGTTAATACTTCTTGCGATGCAATATAACAAAGATAAACAGTATGAACAAGCATATGAAACTTTAAAACAAGTAGAAAATGAATCAAAGGTGGAAAATGAGCCATTAAATTTATGTTTTTTGAAATATAATTACGAGAAAATTTATCAAGCATTAAAAGATTATAAAAATGCAATAAAGTGTTACGAGGAAAACTTGATCCTTTGTGAGTATTTACCAAACAAAGAAGGTAAGGTATATACAATTCGGAATTTAATAGAAATTTATATAGAATTAAAAGATTGGCAAAAAGTAACTAAACTTATAGATGAGGCATTTGAAATTTTATCGATTTGTGATGTACCGTATGCCCATGTTCAACTATATGGATTTAAAGCGGAAAAATCTAGAATATGGGCAGATTATAATGGATATGAGAAGAATATGAAAACAGCAATTGAGATGGGTATAGAAAAACAGCAATATAGCTTAGTTGCCGCATTAGCTTATAAATTTGGGGATTATTATTATGAGAATCGCTCATATAAATTATCTGCTAAGTATTTTAAACTATCAGCTGAAAATAAAATGGATTAAAAGCAAAGTTTAGTCGAAAGCTTTCATGAATTTTAAAATTAAAGAGGTTATCCAAAAAGTAAAATGTTTTATACTTTTTGGATAACCTCCTTTTATTGCTATTGTATAATTATCGGTCGATATGGTAGCGGTTTATCCTTTTATTGGGGGAGTGATATTTATTCCAGTGGCTGTATCATTCATGTGTTTATGCTATGGGCGTTTCATTAACGGAAGTAAAGAATATCAATAAGACTTCGCTCGTAGAAATCTAAATATTTAAAGATATTAAATTTTTATCGTTTCATATATAATTGTGTAGGGAGACATATCTGTAACTATTTGTAAAAATAGGAGGCGGCTATAAAAATGCATGAAATTGCTAGGTGGAATTTAGATCGATTGTATTCATATGAAGATATTATATTTCCAATATTGGAGTTGAAAGAACAATATATCGTAACAAAGGGTATAGAAACTCTTTCAAAACTTATACAAGCTATTGAAAAAGCAGAATACTATTTGTATTGCCGATCAGCTGAAGAAAGTGTTGCATCTGAAATTGCTTTATTGACAGTGAAAGTAAAAGAACTAAAAAGTGAAGTGCAGCATTTAATACAACAAAATGAAGTGAAAACTTCCAATAATAGTAACAATGGATTAATAAAAGATGAACTTAATGAGTGGGAAAGTATGTACATACAATTAAGGAATAGGATAGAAATAGAGCACAATGAAAAACAATTATCCTTTGGACAAGCAAATAATATTGCAATGAATAGTGATAATGAAAAGGAAAGATTAGAAGTATTCGAGTTATTAATAAGTGCTTTACATAAGGAAAAAGAAATCTTTGCTACTGTATTAAATCAAATAGGGAGATTGCGTAATACAAAGAGTAATGAATTAGAAGATAGAGAGATTTTAACACAATCTCTACATGCGAATGGCATTTCTGAAACTGTATTATTACAAATGTGGAATGCGACAGAAGAAAATCTTGATAAATTAGTAAGTGTTTTAAACGTGTATAAGAAGGGGAAAGTTTCGATTACATGGCATGAACTTATGACAGTAAGGGAAAATAATGAAGCTATTATTCCATTTTCAGTAGCAGTACAAAAAATATACGCTGCATTTAAGAATATAGATGAAGAATTAGCAGGATTTGCACGGAATACAATAGCAAATGGTTGGATAGATGCTGAACCAAGAGATAGTAAACCACCCGGAGGATTTTGTGCTCCTTTTTTCAGTGAAAAAGAATCGCGAATCTCTATGCGTTATGATGGAAGTATCGATAGTGTAAGAGTACTTGCTCACGAACTAGGACATGCTTGGCATTTTTATGTTATGAGTTTTGAACAATCTACTTCATTTTTAGATGATTATCTGCCAATGAGTACAGCTGAATCAGCGTCTATTTTCTTTGAAACCGTGCTCATAAATTATCTAATTCAAACAACAGATAGTATAAATATGAAAAAGTCATTGCTTAGTTGGAAAATAAGAAACTGTTTTAATTATGTAATGGCAATACGTGCTTCGTTTCAATTTGAGAAGAACTTTTATGAAAAGTGTAAAAAAGGTCCTTTAAGTGCTGATGAAATCGAGAAATTATCTATAGCAGCGCAAGAAAAAGCGTACGGGAATGCATTATCAGAATATCAGCCGTTTGTTTGGATGAAATATGTTCAGTTTTATATAGCAGATGTTCCATTTTACAATTATCCATACACATTTGGGTATTTAGCTAGTTTTAGTTTATTAGAAATAGCTCAAGAAAGTAAAAGTACTTTTCATTTGAAATATAAAGAGTTTTTACGCGAAACAGGAAAAGCTCCAGTGGAAGAGCTAATGAAAAAACATTTTGAAATAGATATAACGAGCTATGCATTCTGGGATAAAGCTTTTAGACAAATTTCTAAAGATATTGATGAATATTTGCAACTTATGTAAGGGGAGAGTATTGTGGATTACCAACTTATAAAGGGAATACCTTTTTCAACTTTAGAATATGAAAAAGCTATAAGTTTATTAAAAGGTTGGCTACATGAACAACAAGAGAAACCAAGGTTTGTAGTAACTGCAAATCCTGAAATTGTTATATCTGCAAAGGAAAACACAGAAAAATCAAAGCACTTTAAAAAGATGTTACTATCTGCAGATCTAATAACAGCGGATGGGATTGGCGTTATAATTGGCTCGAAAATATTGAAGGGAACTTTGAAAGAACGTGTTACTGGGGCAGATATTACTCACGATTTAATAAAATATTGTAACGACAGTGGATACCGTGTCTTTCTTTTTGGAGCCGCACCAGAAAGTAATAAAAAGGCATTAGTAAAATTAAATGAGCAGTTCCCAGGAGCACAGTTTAAAGGACAGCATGGATTTGTAAATGGTGAAGAAATAGAAGAAGTAAAAATGAAAATTAAGCAATTCAAGCCGCACTTACTGCTAGTAGGACTAGGTTCACCAAAACAAGAAGAATTCATCTATGAAAACATACAAACATTAAACATTCCGCTATCTATTGGTATAGGAGGCATGATTGATATAATATCCGGTACTGTAAAAAGAGCACCGAAAATTATGAGGGATACTGGAACTGAATGGCTGTATAGGCTACTCTCACAGCCGAAAAGATTAAAGAGACAACTTGTACTTCCGAAATTTTTATTGTCGGTTATGTCTGAAAGAATTAAAGGGATTAATTAATAAAGGAGAGTATATTCATGAACAGAATCGGCATTATCGGAGCAATGCAAATAGAAATAGACTTACTATTAGAAAAACTAATTATTAAAGAGGAATATACTATTGCGGGAATACCTTTTTATAAAGGAAACTTCATGGATACAGAAATTATTATTACGCGATGTGGTGTAGGAAAGGTAAATGCTGCCGCATGTACACAAATTTTAATTAACAAATTTGATGTGGATTCTATCATTAATACAGGTGTTGCGGGTGGATTACATCCGGATGTGAAAATTGGTGATCTAGTTATTTCTACAAATGTTACGCATCATGATGTTAATAAAAATCAAATGAAGAATCTATTTCCGTTTCAAGAAGCGTTTCATGCAAGCGAAGAATTAAGAGATTTAGCCCGAAAAGCTGTTAATAGTAGTAGTTTAAATATTACTGTTCATGAAGGAAGAATCGTCAGCGGAGAATGCTTCGTCGAGGATTCAAAATTAAAGGCGCAATTAGTCACTGAATATGCACCTCATTGTACAGAAATGGAAGGGGCAGCAATTGGACATGTTGCTTATATAAATGATGTACTGTTTCTCGTTATGAGATGCATTTCTGACAGCGCAGATGATGAAGCGCAAGTTTCATATGATGACTTTGCGAAAACTGCAGCGAATTATTGTTCAGAAATTATTGTTGAGATGCTTAAACATATTTCGAGTAAAACTGTAGTGTAATTAATACGTAAAGAATGGGAGAGTATAAAATGTTGCAAGCACTAATTTTTGATATGGATGGAACTTTATTTCAAACAGATAAAATCTTAGAATTATCACTAGATGATACATTTGATCATTTACGCTCACTACAATTATGGGATGCGGAAACACCTATTGATAAATACCGTGAAATTATGGGTGTACCTTTACCTAAAGTTTGGGAAACTTTATTACCTAATCATTCTAATGAAGTAAGGGAACAAACAGATGCATATTTTTTAGAAAGACTAATTGAAAATATAAAGAGCGGAAATGGTGCTTTATATCCGAATGTAAAGGAAGTTTTTAGTTTTATAAAAGAAAATAACTGTTCCATTTACATTGCTAGTAATGGTTTAACGGAATATTTACAGGCAATTGTATCTTATTATGATTTAGACCAATGGATTACGGAAACATTCAGTATTGAACAAATACACTCGCTAAATAAAGGTGACTTAGTTAAAGGAATTTTGAAGAAGTATGATATAAAAGAGGCAGCGGTAGTTGGGGATCGTTTATCGGATATTAATGCGGCAAAGGATAATGGTTTAATTGCGATTGGATGTAATTTTGATTTTGCACAAGAAGATGAGCTTGCTCATGCTGATTTAGTAATTGATGATTTAATGGAACTGAAGGGGATATTACCAGAATTGAAGAATACATACATAACAAAATGAATAAGTTCACATTCAAATGAATGCTCAGGATAATATATTCCTGGGCATTTTTATTTTCAAAAAGATACATTTGGATAGAGAAAGTGAGGGATTAAGCTGGAAGATATACAAATAAAACGAATTAGAGATTTGCTAAAATATGAGGTCAATCACCTTGTCCAGGAAAGTAAAGAAGAAGGATTTAACTTCTTAATAAAACTAATAAATGAATATGAAAGTAAAAGAAATACGTTTAGTAAAACAGGTGAATGTTTATATGGAATTTTTCGAGAGGATACGTTAATTGGAATTGGAGGATTAAATCAAGATCCGTATACGAAAGATAATAAGATTGGTCGATTAAGGAGATTTTATATTGCAAAAGATTACCGGCGGAAAGGATTAGGAATGTTGCTGTTAGGGAGAATCTTAAGCGATGCAAAAATCTATTTTACTATTGTTGTCTTACATACAGATACAGAACAGGGGGATCAATTTTATACTTCGAGTGGATTTGCGAAAGGAACAATATATGTAGGAACGAGCCATTATCTAAACTTAGATAAAAGGATGCAGTGAATTATTATTTATTATCCGATGAGAACATTTGTTCTTTCGGGTGTAGATTAATGGTATAATTTATATAAATCTACTATTAGAATGGGGATTAGATGATGGGAGACAATAAAATTATTAATGATTTTAAAGAGTATTCAATTTGGATAACTACATTAAAAGATATGAAAGAAGAATTATGGACAGCACCAATATCAGAGGGGAAATGGACTGTTGGTGAAATCATATCTCATATTATGAATTGGGATGACTATCTTTTACGTGAGACATTATCATCAGTGAGAGATGGACTGGGAATGGAGTTCCCTGACTTTGATACATATAATAAAATAGCCTCTAATTATGCAAAATCAGGTATATCTAAGATAAAACTTCTTGAAGAAGCACAAGCTAAAAGAGATTTACTTGTTCAAGAGCTTAACCGACTGTCTATTGGAAAGCTAAAGGAACATTTGACTGCCAATGGAGTATCATATTGTCCTCATACTGGAATACCGTACTCTCTAATATATATTATTAAAGAATTCGTAGATCACGATAACCATCACAAAAGGCAGATTATTAATTTTTTAAATGAAAATCAAGTTGTTAACTGATAAAGAAAGATCCCGCGAATGATACTTGCGGGATCTTTCTTTAATTAATTATAATTTAACATTCATTTGTTTTAATAAAGTTTTCGGATCACCTTTTACATAATAAAAATGTGGATTATTCTCATCATCGTAAAGCATAATATAAGGTTTATCATTAAGTGGGAGCAGGATGAGTACTTCATCGATTGTTGTATGTAACCATTGATTTGTAATAGGAACAGGTTTTGATAACGGGATTTTTATCATATGACCATCTTTCGGAACGACATTTAAGTTTTTAAATGGACCAGTAATTGATTTTGCGTATTGAATTGCTTCTTTTTGAATGACTGAATCTAAAGATTGTTTTTGGACTACCATTTCTTTTTTACAATCAAATACTTCAATTTGTTTATTTGTATTTGCGAACGCATTTGTTGATAATAAAAAGAAGAGAAGAGTAATGACTCCTATTTTTTTGAACATGAAACAACACCTCACACTTACTATACCCTCAAACGTTGTAAATATTTTTATGTCACATTGATGTAACAAAGAAGTTGTATGATAAAATTGATATTTGTTTATAAGTAATGGAGGAAATGTAATGAAAGTATTAATCGCGGATGATGAACAAGATATGCTGAAAATTTTAAAAGCGTATTTTGAAAAAGAAGGCTTCGAAGTTTTATTAGCAAAAGATGGAGAGGAAGCACTTCAAATATTTTATGATGAGAAAATTGATTTAGCTATTTTAGACTGGATGATGCCGAAAAGTAGTGGTATTACTGTCTGTCAGGAAATAAAAAAGAATTCAAGTGTGAAAGTATTAATGCTTACTGCGAAAAGTGAAAGTGAAGATGAATTAGCAGCTCTTCAAAGCGGGGCAGATGAGTTCGTGAAAAAACCATTTCACCCGGGAGTGCTAATTACTCGAGCGAAAAAGCTTGTGCAGCATGAAGATGTTATCCAAGTTCAAGATTTAAAAATAGATTTCACCAAAAATAAAGTATATAAAAATGAGAAAGAATTAGACATTACAAAGACAGAATTACAATTAATAAAGTGCTTTTTAAATCATAAAGGCACGATTTTAACGCGGAAAAAGTTGTTAGATATCGTTTGGGGATTTGATTATTTTGGGGAAGAGCGAACGGTTGATACGCATGTAAGAAGGTTGCGTAAAAAAATAGGAGAAAATATTATAAAGACACATCGTGGTTTAGGATACAGTTTGGAGGAAGAGTGTGAATAAACTCGGTAAAAAGTTATTTTTCAGCATCTCTTTAACAGTCATCCTGATTTTTGCCATCTCTTTATTATTAATTAACTATTTTTTGCCAAAATATAATGTGCACAAAACACGTGAAAGCTTAGAAGGCATTACAGCGCAAATACAGTCGATACCGCGTAAAGAACTGGATGATGCTATAAATCGTATTGAAAATGAAGGTAATGTTACGATTGCTTATACATCAATAAATAGTTCAGAAGATGCTATTAATGAAGAATTACGCATGCAACTTACAAAAAAGAGAGTTGCATTGAATAAACTTTGGATTACAAAAAAAGAAATTACGAAAGTGAAGAACCTCGGACAATCGAATAAAATATATGATCAAGAAAAGATAAAATCTAGTTTTTTTGTGAAATACATTGCGAAAGATGATATGTTGATTTTAGTAGGAGTTTCTATCGCACATTCTAATGAAGTAATTAAAACGCTTAACTCATTTTATTTATATATTTTGGGATTTTCACTATTCCTTATTATCGTGCTTGTCTGGATTTTTTCAAAAACAATCACTACACCATTGAATGAATTGAGTGATGTCGCAGAAAATATTTCACGTCTGAAATTTAAACGGACGAAAGTTAAAACGAATGATGAAATAGGTGATTTAGCAAATAGTATCAACATTATGAGTGATAAATTACATGAAGCACATCAAGATTTAACAGATCGAAATGACCACTTAAAACGATTTATGGGCGATGTAACTCATGAATTAAAAACACCAATCGCATTAGTAAAAGCATATTCTATGGGAATAAAAGACGGTTTAGATGATGGTACATATGTTGATACAATCATTAAACAAACAGATCAAATTTCCAATTTAATTGAAGAGTTATTACGATTTTCTAAATTAGAAAGAGATATTTTACATAAAGAAGAATTCCCTATTGAACCACTAGTCCAAAGTATAATAGATAAGCATAAAATTGAACTGGAGTCGAAAGAAATCAATTTGCAAGTGAACTATAATGCTGGTGACGCGATTGTTTATGCTGATTTAAATAAAATGAGAATGGTCTTTCAAAATTTAATTTCTAATGCGATAAAATATACAACGAATCAAAATATAAAAATCATATTAGAAGAGAAAAATGGCATTGTGTATTTTCAAATTCAAAATGGTATTGCTGCTGAGGGAATTAAAGAGATAGATAAAATTTGGGAGCCTTTTTACGTATTAGAGTCTTCTCGCAGTAAAGAAAAATCAGGTACTGGATTAGGATTAGCGATTGTAAAAAGTATATTAGAAAGACATGGTTTTGAATACGGAGTTTCGGTAGAAGATGGAGAAATACAATTTTATATGTATATAGAAAGGAACTAATTGTTATTAGTTCCTTTTCTATTATCTTGAAAGATTCGAATGTTTTACAAAATTCTCAACTTTCTACGAAATATAAACTGAATTTTCTGCATTTTTAATGTATAGTAAAAGAAGGAATATATGGGGAGGGAAGGGCATGAGGAAAAAGAAATTAGCAATAACACTTTCAGCTATATTATCTTTAACAATTACTTCAGGAGTTTCTAGTATGACTGCACATGCAGAAAATGAAGGGAGCTCTGTAAAAGGGAGTGATATTAAGTTAAATGGTCAAGTTTTAGAAGCTTTAACTCCAAACACAAAAATTCAATTGGAAAATGGGATGACAAAACCAATCTATTCTCTTGATGAAGCAATTATTGAAAATTTATTTGTAGAGACAGAAGTCGATAGTGATAGAGATGGTAGGAAAGATCGAGTATCGATTAAAGTTATGCGTCCAAAGACAGAATCAAATGTAAAAGTTCCTGTTATATATGAAATGAGTCCATATCGATCTGGATTAAAAGATGTGCCTGTTTATAATGTTGATGAAGAATTGTATGCGTATGAAGGAAAACCGTATGGGGCAGTTAATCTTGGGTCGTATGGTAATTATTATGTTCCGAGAGGATATGCAGTTATTTTAGGCGAAAGTATCGGAACTGGAAAATCAGATGGATGTCCGACAACTGGAGATGAACAAGAAATACTAGGGACGAAGTCTGTCATTGATTGGGTAAATGGGCGTGCAAAAGCATATACAGAGGATGGTAAGGAAGTAAATGCAAATTGGTCTACGGGAAATGTAGGAATGACAGGAGTTTCTTATAATGGTACGTTACCGAATGCTGTCGCAACGACAGGAGTGGAAGGGTTAAAAACAATTATTCCAATCGCAGCGATTAGTAGCTGGTATGATTATTATCGTGCAAATGGGGCGGTTATTGCGCCAGGTGGATATCAGGGAGAAGATACAGATAATATGGCAGAAGCAGTACTAACAAGAAAGAACCCTGAAGTTTGCGGGCAAATTATTAAAGAACTAACAGCTGGACAAGATCGTAAAACAGGCGATTATAACGATTTTTGGGATAAACGTAACTATGTAAAAGATGTTAAGAATGTGAAGGCTAGTGTGTTTGTTGTTCACGGTTTAAATGATTGGAATGTAAAAACGAAGCAGTTCGCACAGTGGTGGGAAGCTCTTGGCAAAAATAATGTTCCTCGTAAAATGTGGTTACATCAAGGTGGACATGGCGGAACATCAAGTAATAACTGGCAACAAACCCAAAATAAATGGTTCGATTATTGGTTATATGGAATTGAAAATGGAATTATGGATGAACCGATGGTAGATGTACAACGTGAAAATAAATCGTGGCAAAAAATAAAAAATTGGCCAGATCCAGCAGCTGTACCATCAAAAGCCCGTATGTATTTAAGTAATAAAGCAGTCAATCTACCATTAAGTATGGGATCAGTAAACAATGTTTTCTCATTAGTAGATGATGCTAAAATAAAGTCAAATCAACTAGTAGAAAACCCTGAGTTAGAAATAGCGAATCGATTAGTATATACAATGCCTGTACTGCAAAAAGATATGCGAATAAGTGGTACGCCTAAGATTTCAATAATAGGAAATATCGATCTGTTTCAAATTTAACAGCTTTACTCGTTGATTACGGCGGAGCGAAGCCTGAAATTGTAACGAGAGGTTGGATGGATCCGCAAAACTTAAATAGTATAGAAAATTCAACAGCGATTCAACCTGGTAAAGATTATACATTTAAATGGGACATGCAGCCAGATGATTACGTATTTAAAGCAGGGCATCAAATAGGAGTCGTCTTAATCGCAAGTGATTACGATTATACAATTAGACCGAAAGCAGGGACAAAGTTAATGGTGAAATTAAGTGAAGTAACATTACCGATTGTGAAATAAATGGTTTTTGATGAAGAGCTTACTATAGTAAGCTCTTTGTTTATAATCAGAATTTTCAACTTTGATATGTTCAATCGCGAGGGAATATTATACAATGTAAACATATTACATGGAAAGTGAGTGGTAAATTATGACAGTCAGCTCTTTCGAATTCTCATTAAAATTTGAGGTACGGAAAGATTAAGTAAATTAGAATCTTCCGTACACATAAAACGGAGGAGAAAATAAATGTTTAGTTTTTATAGTACACTTTGTACGGAACTTTATGATCACACAAAACCTGTTGGTTATTCTTTAAATGGTGATATTGAGTATTACCAAAAACGTTTAAATAATTGTGAGGGCAGAATTCTCGAAGCAGCAGTAGGATCAGGGCGTGTCATTATACCACTTCTTGAAGTTGGATTTAAAGTTGATGGGATAGATTATTCAACTGAAATGCTAGATTCTTGCCGTAAGCGTTGTAAAGAGAGAGGCTTAAACCCTAATTTATACCAAGGAAGCTTACAACAATTTTCATTACCATATAAATATGAGGCGATAATAATTCCTACCGGATCCTTTTGTTTAATTGAAAATCGTGATGATTCTATAAACGCTTTGAAATGTTTTTATGAACATCTTAATCCAGGTGGGCGTTTAATTGTAGACCTTGGACTTCCGTATGATTGGAAGACGGGTGAGATTCATACATCGACTTTTTCCTTACCAAGCGGAGACGGGATTACATTAGAAAATAAATCAATTGAAATAGATTGGCTTAACCAAGTAACTGTATCATATTTAAAATACGAAAAATGGAGTAAAGGAAAGTTAGTACAAACTGAACTACAACGTTTTGCAATGCGGTGGTATGGAATAGAAGAGTTTAAACTCCTTTTAGAAAGTATAGGTTTCACTGACATTACTTGCTCTGCTGACTATGTTTATGAAAAGCAACCGTCAAATGCAGAACAAATTATTACTTTTGAAGCTGTACGAAAGTAATAATATAGGAACTATTCATGAAAATAAGGCAATCGACACAACATCGACTGCCTTATTTTCAATTTTAGGATATGTTTTATTTCATTGTTTATAGAGAAAAATCGGAGGAAAACAAATGAAATTCATCTTAATATTTGGCCCGCAAGCAGTCGGAAAAATGACGATCGGGCATGAGTTAGAAAAAATAACTGATTTAAAGCTATTTCATAATCATATGACGATTGATTTTGTTAGCTCGTTTTTTGATTACAGTACAAAGCGGAAGCACAACGGTTAGTAAGTTTGTTTCGTAATGAACTATTTGAAGAAGTGTCTAAAAGTGATTTATACGGAATGATTTTTACATATGTATGGGCATTTGATCTTCAATCGGATTGGGATTACATAAACCATGTAGTAAGTATTTTTGAATCAAAAGGCGCAGCAGTATATTTTGTAGAGCTCGAGGCAGAATTAGATGAAAGATTAGAGCGAAATAAAAGTCCACATAGACTAGAGCATAAACCGAAAAAAAGAGACATTGAATGGTCTGAAAAAAATTTAAAAGAAACGATGAAAAAACATAGATTAAATTCATTTCATGATGAAATTGAAAAAGAAGAGTATATAAAAATTAATAATACTCATTTGAGTGCTAAAGAAGTAGCTGTAATGATTAAGGAAAAATTCCGATTGTAAAATACTTAAATGCTGTTACGTTTTCATTGTCCAAGCATTCTCCTACTAACTACATATACTATTTATATTAAGGACGGTCACTAATTTATTGAGAAACCGTCATTTATATATAAATGACAACTTTGGAAGGAGGTAAGAAAAAATTGGAAAATGAACAGCCAGGAAGAATTGAAAATCAAGTGTATTCTAATCGAGTTGTAAGATCAGAATTTGATAAGCATTGGGAAACTTGTATTTCAAAAAGTGGTTATGTAATCTATGTAGCGACAAGTGATCATGCTGAAGTAATAGTACTTCTTTCAGATGGTTCAAGTAAATTGTTAATCTTCGAAAAAGGCGGAAAAGTAGTAGTGGGTGGTGGTGGAACAAGTCATTACAGCAAACCGCATATTGCAAGAAATATTTAATGTGAAAAATGTTAATCGAGAAGATGCTGGTAGCCTTATAACCTTTAATTTATATATAAAAATACAAATCATAAAGTAAGTTTTTTTAGATTCTGGCGTTTTTTGTAACAAAAATAAGATGAAAAAGATCTTTAACGTATAAAGGTCTTTTTTGTTTTATTATAGCAGGGATATACTGTATACATAAAAAAGTGTAGTGAAAAACAATCAGCCTTTCATGTACTATACATGAAAGGCTGATTGTTTTTATGTGTTGAAGGAGTCTTTTAGAAGAATTGTAGTTTTTAGATTGATAGTTAAAACTGTAACAGCTTATGTATAATTAATATCATTTTGTCAAATGAATGTCACATAAAAGTCTTATAGTGTATATAGAAAGTGAAACATATACAAAGCAGGAGATGAAATGATGAAAAAGGCACTACAATATATATTCATATTATTTACGTTAGTTACTTTAAGTTATGTAATTTATATTAACTATGAAAAGCAGAAAGAGATTAAAAATAATAAACAAGTAATTAGTGAAGTTGCAAAGAGGTATGATATTCCAGATTGGATACCATTATCTATTGCTGATCATGAAACAAAATTTGATCGAAAAGCGATAGGGGATAACGGAACATCTTTCGGATTATTCCAATTACATCGTGGTGGATTAGCACCAGCGCAATTATCGGAAGAGAGTTTAGTGGATTCGCGTATAAATACAACGATAGCAATTTCAAGTATGGTCAAATCGTATGAACGTGGTGTGAAAAAAGGACTGCAGGATTGGGAGTTGCTTAAATATGTTGCTAATACATCAGGGTGGCCAGGAAACTTAGGGGGAGAATGGACAGATAATAATACGAAATATAATAAAGGGCTAGAACAATCATATCAATTATATAAAAAAGAGAAGTAGATATAAAAAGGCATTTTCAATTTGGGGAAATGTCTTTTTTATGTTATAGTATAAAAGTGTTTGGGTGTTATGTTATTTCGATATATCTTCAAATTTGTTGTGTAGTATTTTTATATTAAATAACTACTAAAATCATTTTTTTATATAAGGAGTAAGAAGTAGGGATATGAAAAATATAGATTTTATACTAGAAAGTGATGAAACATTAAAACCGTCAGAACGATTAGTACTATTATTATTAGAGAAGCATAGAATGTTATATACGAACGATCTATTAGCTCTTTCAAATTTATCATATAAAACATTAACAGATTCACTAACAGCACTCGTTTTAAAGTCTTATGTTTTAAAGGATACAGGTAAGGGAAGAAGGCAGAATTGTTATAGATTAGTATGATAAGAGTACTGCTATAGATTCTTGCTATATATGTATTTTTCAAATGTAAGGATAAATTCCATTTTTATTTTCAAGTGATAAAAAACTATTAATTTAAGTAAATAGCCGGTTTTGAATATATAAAGAGTTCATGGCTGCTAATTATATAATTTCATTTCATTTTTATTAATGTTTATTAGTTGTAAGTGAAAATGATATTTTTTTAAACAAATATAAAAATGAAATTCAAAAACAATCTACTCATTAGAGTGGGTTGTTTTTTTATTAGGATAGCGAATTATAAAAATAATATTATTATGTAAACTTAATTATTTAGAAAGGAACATGTGATTATTAATGGAATTTATTAAGGGGTACTTAACATTTGTATACATGGAGGTTCATTATGGAACAAATCATATCAATATCACAAGCAGTCATAAGAGGGGAAAAAGAAAAGGTAGTAGAAATCATTAATACGGATCCAAGTGTTGTTAACTCATTTAGTGAAGATGGATGGACACCGCTTCACTTAGCTGCTTATTTTGGACAGAAAGAAATTGCAAGTTTCCTTTTAGAACAGGGAGCAGAAATACATATTAGAGCAAAAAACGAAAATGAAAATACACCTCTTCAAGCAGCAATTGCGAATAAGCAAAGCGAGCTTGTAGCTTTCTTAATTGAAAAGGGATCAGATGTGAATGCTGTGCAAAGTGGTGGCTGGACAGGACTTCATGAAGCGGCGTTATTAGGAAATGAAGAAATCATTATATTACTTCTTGAAAATGGTGCTAATAAAATGATTAAGAAAAATGATGGAAAAACCGCATATGATATTGCTTTAGAAAAAGGGTATGAATCCCTATTACATCATTTGCAAGAGGAAGTGAGCTTATGATTAGCCACTGGAATGTAGGGATTTTTCTTTTTAATGAAGTGGAAGTGTTAGATTTTGCGGGTCCATTTGAAGTTTTTTCCGTTACAGCAACAAGTGAAGGTCAACTATTTACAGTTCATACTGTTAGTCAAGATGGAGAAATGATTACAGCGAGAAATGGATTAAAGGTACAACCGGACTATAGTATCGAAAACTTGCCTCCAGTTGATATTTTAATTATTCCTGGTGGGTTAGGTGTTAGAGAAAACGAAATGAAAAATGAAATAATAACAAATTGGATCCGCGAGCAAATGAAAGAAGTAAAGTTAATGACTTCTGTTTGTACCGGTGCGCTTTTACTTGCGAAAGCTGGATTACTCGATGGCTTCAAAGCGACAACACATTGGGCAAGTATTGAAAGTTTTAGAAATGATTTTCCGAATGTGGAAGTATTAGAGAATGTAAAGTTTGTAGATGAGGGGCATATTATTACGTCTGGAGGAATTTCAGCTGGAATTAATATGTCATTTCACATTGTGCGAAATTTGTTGGGTGCTCGGGTTGCTGAAGAAACAGCGAAGAGGATGGAATATGATATAGATTTAAAGTATTAAAAGTAAAACAAGACCAGCAGTTGGATATTTCCAGCTGCTGGTCTTGTTTTATATTGACTGAATATGCGCTAATTCCTCATCTGTAAGAATCGGACGGATAGACGAGTCTGCATTTTCTTTCGCTTGTTTTTCTGTTTTTGCGCCAGGAATTGCGACCGATACCGCTGGATGAGTGAGGACATAACGAAGTGCAAGTTGCCCTAAGGTTTGATTTTCATTTGAGAGTAATCGTAGTTTCTCTACTTTTTGTAAATCTTCTTGAAACCACTTTTCTTTTGGCCATTCTTTGCGTAAATCTCCGTCAAGAAAAGTTGTTTTATTTGTAAATTTTCCAGTTAATATCCCCATTTTTAAAGGGCCGCGTATAACAGCTCCTAAATTGTTCTCCTGTAGGTAGGGCAGTATGTCGTTTTCCGGTTTTCGGTTTAATATGTTGTAATCAAGTTGCACAACATCAATTTCATTGTTTTTATTGAAGTGTTTTATATATTGTATGTCGTGAGTTGAAACACCAACAGCTCTTACTTTTCCGTCCCGTTTTAATATTTCAAATGCTCGTAAAAATGCTTCTGTTTCTTCTTGTTTATCCCACCAAATGTGACAGAAATAAACATCAATATAATCTGTTTCTAGGCGCAGTAAGCTAGTTTCAAATACTGCGATCACTTTTTCTGCAGTATTATAAACAGGCTCTCCACTTGGATCATAGTGATGACCAATTAAACCGCCTTTCGTTGATAAAACGATATTATTACGGTGCTCTCTTATCGCTTGAGTTACTAACCTTTCACTATGTCCTAATCCGTATACATCAGCAGTATCAATAAAGTTTACGCCACATTCAATTGCTTTCTTCATAGCGGTTATAGATTGTTTGTCGTTAACAGGACCCCATTCATCGCCGCCAATCGCCCACGCTCCAAAGCCAATTTCAGAAACAGTAATTCCAGTTTTACCTAATGTACGGTAGTGCATCATTTTTCCTCCTTGTAAGCATGTTATAACATCGGTATGCAAAACTGGAATTTATGTGTGTAAAAATGTTTTCTACAATTGGGGAAAAAGAATAACATAAACTACTATTTTATAGCAGCATAAATAAAAATTTTCATATCAAATACGGAAATGTCGTCGAACGCTATCTCTAATTGGTTAATTTGTGAGATTTTTTTGTGAAGGAGCTTATTTTATAAGAATAGAATTTAAGTTAGTAAGAGGATCGTGCCGATGGTAGTGAAAAATATGGGTTAGGGGGATTTGAAAATGAGGAAACTCAAAAGAGTAAATGTTCCTAATATACCAGAGCAACTATCACAGTCTAATGACAATCGAGCAATAAATAAAAAGAAATTAAGGCGATTTATATTCATGTTTATTTTTGTCGCTGCAACTACTTTGTACGTTCAATATATATTGACGAAACAACAAGAAATAATAAGTGAAAAAAAAGATACAATAACGAATCAAAAGAAACAATTAGTTTCATTAAAGAAAGATCAAGGTTCTTTAAAGACTAACATCGAGAATTTAACGGATAATGAAGAAGAAATTTTAAAGTTTGCGAGAAAAGAGTATCAATTTTCTAAGTCCAACGAAACAATATTCGTATTGCCAAAGTGAAGTGGTGGAACAGTTAGCGATAGCTAACTGTTTTTTGATGTATGAGGGAAAAGTTGTTTGTAGTGTGAATGTCATGGTACAAGGAGAAATGACATATTGTAAAAATGAGAAGCTTGAGCCAATTTTAATTGTTTTAAGAGATTTTCATAATTATGGAATATATGTCAAAATAAATATTGTTAAAATTCTGTCAATTGTATATAATACAAGGTAAGCGGATACATTTTTTAATCAACGTTGAGTTAACAGCTTATACGTCTGTTAAGAAAACCGTTATCCTCGTATAAGAAAGGAAGATAGCTGTGTACGCTTCAAATACAATTTACGTCGTAGGGGATGCGAAAGCACCTCAAAATAATCCCATTACCGAAAAGTTCAAAAGTTATTTTGTAGCATTTGTACTTGAGAAGGATACAGGGGAAATTGTAGATGCAGATTGCTCAGCCACAATTGCATTAACATCTCAATTTGTTAAATATTTGTTTCTACATAAAAATATTAATGACCCAGCATTAGTAACAGAAATAAAAAATCGGTACTTCGGTTCGTGTCAAAAGGCGCTACTTGTAGCGCTAAAGGATGCACAGAAAAAATATAATCAGATCGCTGCTTTGTCTACCCATTCATAGACAAAATCCAGCCGTAAGAATCTTCTTATGGCTGGATTTTTTTGTTTCACATTAACGGAAAAGCCACCCGGATATTAAAGTATCACTCTATAAACAATGAAAGGATGAACAAAATGAAAATTACCGATGTGAAGGTAAACCGCCGACATGTAAAGCTTCATACACCGTTTAAAACTGCGCTTCGCACTGTAACGGAAATCGAAAGTATAGATGTGTTTATTCATACAGATGAAGGGATTGTTGGAAAAGGAGCTGCTGCAGCAACACCAGTTATTACAGGTGATTTTGCCAACGGGATTGAGGAAGCAATATTAGGGCCAATTCGCTCCGTATTAGTTGATAAAGGTGTGCTGCAATTTCAAACGTTATTGTTACACATTCAAATGAGCTGTATAGGAAATACAAGTGCGAAAGCGGCGGTAGATATGGCTTTATACGATGTATATTGTCGATTTCACAACATACCGTTATATGCATTGTTAGGTGGGAAGAAAGAGATTTATACTGATATTACAGTAAGTGTTGATGAGCCTTTATTAATGGCAAAAGAAGCGAAAAAGCATATCGAAAAGGGATTCCAAACATTAAAAATTAAGGTGGGTAAAGAGGCACATTTAGATTTAGAACGCATAGAGGCAATTCGAAATGTAGTACCAAAGAATACGACGTTACGTTTAGATGCAAATCAAGGATGGAAACCGAAAGAAGCGGTTTCTATTATTAGAGAATTGGAGAATAGAAATTTAAATATAGAATTTGTAGAACAACCAGTTCATGCGAAAGATTGGGAAGGATTAAAGTACGTGAAGGACAATGTACAAACGCCTATTATGGCAGATGAAAGTATGTTTTCGGCAAGAGACGCATTAAAGATTGTCCAAGGAGGATATGCAGACCTACTTAATATTAAATTAATGAAATGCGGCGGCATACGAGAAGCATGGAAAATTGCGGATATTGCGGAAGCAGCAGGTGTGAAATGTATGGTCGGAAGTATGATGGAATCTTCACTTTCAGTTAGCGCTGTTGCCCATTTAGCTGCGGCTCATCCGAATATTCATTACTTTGATCTTGATGCACCGTTATGGTTAGTAGAAGAGCCAGAAGGGATGACTTACACTGGTCCAAAGGTAAACCTGCATTCTATAGTGAATATACAATCTTAGAAGTAGTACCTAGTAAACTATCTTATAAGGGGGATATATATGAAAAAAGTAGGAACTGCATTTTTAACAACTTTATTTATATTTTCATCGTTTACTTCGGTGAATGCTGAAGAGAAGAAGGATAGTAAAGCATTTATAGATGTATCTGCTGCAACGTTATGGACTGCACCAGATTCATTACGACCAATTGATGCAACGAGTGCGACAAATCCAGTTGATTTATGGAAGTGGACGAAATCAATGACGCTAGATGAGAAGCTTTGGTTAACGAGTGCAAATAAATTAGAAACGCAAGCGCTACTCGGTCAAGAAGTAACAGTAATTGATAAAAAAGGTGATTGGGTAAAAGTACTAGTGCACGGACAGCCAACGCCGCGAAATGAAGAAGGGTATCCAGGGTGGATGCCTGAAAAACAATTAACGTATAATCAGGAATTTGCAGATAAAACAAACGAAGCTTTTGTATTAGTAACGAAACCGACAGCAATTGTATATATTAACCCTTCTGAAAAACATAAATCGCTAGAAGTCAGTTATAATACGCGTTTACCGCTATTAAGTGAAGATACGATCTCATACCGCGTATTGTTGCCAAATGGTCAGAAGGCGTGGCTACGGAAAAATGATGGAACTGTTTACCATTCTCAAAATGATATTCCGACTCCAACCGCTGATGACTTAATAAACACCGGAAAAATGTTTTTAGGATTACCGTATATATGGGCTGGTACAAGTGGTTTTGGATTTGATTGCTCTGGATTTACACATACGATTTATAAATCACATGGCATTACAATACCGAGGGATTCTGGGCCACAATCAAAAGCAGGAATTGCGGTTGATAAAGAAAACCTACAAAAGGGCGATTTAATATTCTTTGCACATAATCAAGGAAAAGGTAGTGTTCATCACGTTGCCATGTATATTGGTGATGGAAATATGATTCACTCTCCAAAGGCTGAAAGATCGGTAGAAATTATACCGCTAAATACACCAGGATATATAGAAGAATACGCTGGTGCTCGTCGTTACTTACCTTAAAAAAGATAGGGGGGCTTTATATGAAAAAGGTTGTTCGCTACTCATTAGTTAGTACTCTACTTGTATCTTCATTTTTAGTAGGCTGTGCTAAAGAAAAAACAGCTACAAAGCCGAAAGATGAGAAGAAAGTATTACAACTACTAGAAACGGGTGAAATTCCATCATTAAATTCAGGGAAAGTAACAGATGCGGTATCATTTAACGTTTTGAATAACGTAATGGAAGGGTTATTCCGTTTATCGAAAAATGATGAAGTGATTCAAGCGGGAGCACAAAAATATGAAGTGAGTAAAGATGGTAAGACATATACATTCCACTTACGTGATGCGAAATGGTCTAACGGAGATCCAGTAACAGCTCATGATTACGTATATGCTTGGAAGCAACTTATAAATCCAGATACAGCCTCTCAATATGCATATATCGCGTACGATGTGAAAAATGCGGAGAAGATAAATAAGAAACAATTAGGCTTAGAAGAATTAGGTGTGAAAGCAAAGGATGATAAAACGTTCGTTGTAGAGCTGGAACATCCTGTACCGTATTTTACGAAACTACTCATTTTACCATCTTTCTATCCAATTAATGAAAAATATGCGAAGGAGCAAGGTGATAAATACGGGTTAGAGGCAAATAAAGCGATATATAATGGGCCGTTTACATTATCAGAGTGGAAGCACGAAGCGAGCTTTACAATGAAGAAAAACGATAAATATTGGGATAAAAAAGAAGTGAAGTTAGATGAAGTAAACTATCAAATTGTTAAAGAAATTTCAACTGCGGTAAATTTATATGAGACAGATAAAGTTGATAGAGCTGTCATTTCAACAGAATTCGTAGATAAATATAAAAATAATAAAGAGTTGAAACAATATACAGATCCGGTTATGTATTTCTTCCGTTTCAATGAAAATGTGCCGATTCTTAAAAATAAAAATGCACGTCTTGCGCTAAGTACAGTGTTTGATAAAAAGGGCTTGGCGACATCATTTTTAAATGACGGATCAGTTGCTGCGAATTATTACGTACCAAAAGGATTTTTAAAAGGACCAGATAAGAAAGATTTTAGAAGTACGGCAGGTGAGTTTAATAAGACGGATGTAAAACAAGCGAAAGAATATTGGGAAAAGGCGAAGCAAGAGACAGGCACAAATGAAGTGACGTTAGAACTATTAAACTATGACTTAGAGAACTTTAAAAAGGTAGGCGAATATATTAAAGAACAGCTTGAGAAAAACTTACCGGGGCTAAAAGTAAATGTGAAATTACAACCACATACGCAAAAATTAGCGTTAGAGAAGAAAAAAGAATACGAAATGTCGTTATCACGTTGGTTACCTGATTATCCAGATCCAATGACATACTTAGAAGTTTTCCTTTCGGGAAGTACCGTAAATAATACAGGATATGCAAATCCAGAATATGATGCGTTAATTAAGAAGATTAAAACTGAATTAGGTAATGATGAAAAAGCTCGTTGGAAGGCATTGCAAGATGCTGAAAAAATGCTTCTGGATGATGCAGTAATTGCACCAGTATTCCAGCGCGGGTTATCGTATTTACAAAAGCCATATGTGAAAGACTTATATGTACATCAATTTGGTCCAGCTACAAGCTTAAAATGGGCAGATGTACAAAAGTAAAGTGATGGAGAAACAGACTTCACGTATGTGATAGTCTGTTTTTTCTTATAGCTTCAAATGAGTTATAGACATTTCAAATGTTTTCTCGCCGTTTAAAAATAAAATTATTACATAAATTCCAGTGTGAAATTTATGTAGAATCTTGTATAATTAACGTGTTTCTATGGAAACATTTTCTTGCGCTATTTGTATAGCACTTAATAGAACAAGGAAAGGAATACATACATGTATATAATAGATAAATAGAATGGAACATGTATAGAGAAAAAGGAGAGAAATGATGGCGTGTCAAAAACAAGGGTTACAATTTAATAGCGATAGAAAGAGGAAGAGACGATGAAAATGAAGCATGCTTTTGGACCCATAATTTTAGCGTGTGTACTTTTTTTCATTATCATACTCATCCCATCGAAAAGTCTAGTGTCACTTATTAGTGATAAGAAGATAGAAGATGCGGCAACTTCCTTGCAAAAAGAAAAATTGCAAAGTGTTTTCTTACAGCAAAAAATGTTAGAGAATTCGCAGTATTTACCGATGTATGGTTCATCAGAATTTTTACGAATGGATGCATATCATCCGTCTAATTATTTTAAAGTAAATCCGGCAGGCTTTACTCCATTTTTAATAGGGACTGGTGGTACGCAAAGCTTGGCTCATATTTTAAATATGACGTCTACAATGGATGAATTAGAAGGTAAAAAGGTAGTCTTTGTTCTTTCACCACAATGGTTTACAAAAACCGGTGTATCACAAGGGGATTTTACAAATAATTTCTCAAAACAACAAGCCTATCACTTTATTTTTAATGACGAAATAAATCCTGAAATGAAGAAAAAAATCACGAAGCGTTTATTAGATTACAAAGTTGTTCGTAAAGATGCGATCTTAAGTAGTTCTCTAGAAAGTATTGTATATAACGATACAAAACATAACATAAAAGCTGGATTAGCTAAGCCGCTAGCGTATATGTATCGGAACATTTTAGATCATCGAGATTTATTTAACTCTCTATTTAAGATTGAACCGATGAAAGAGAAAACGAATATGGGATTACGTTCGCTTTCTTGGGAAGATGCACGTAAACATGCGGAGCAAGAAGGTAAAGTGGGATCCACAACAAATACATTCGGAATTGAAAATCCATATTACTATAAACATAATTTAAAGAAAAAATTAAAAGGTTTAAAAAACTTTAGAGCAAATGAATCGTATGATGATTCACCAGAATATGATGACTTACAAATTGTTTTAGATCTTTTCAAAGAAAAAAATATAAAACCACTCTTTATTTCTGTGCCTGTAAACGGACCGTGGTATGATTACGCTGGTTTCCCGAAAGAACGTCGTGATGTGTATTATAATAAGGTTCGCGAGCAAGTCGAGAAAGCGGGATACCCAGTAGTCGATTTTTCTAGCCATGAATATGATAAGTATTTCTTAAAAGATACGATTCATTTAGGTTGGAAAGGCTGGATTTATTTCGATGAAGCAGTGCATAAGTTTTACTCTGAGAAATAACAACTTAGAAACAGGAATGGCAATTAAGCCGTTCCTGTTTTTTAGTATAAAGGATTTTGGTGTGGGCAATTTGGAAAGGCGTGTATATCTTGAATTTGTCTAAAGTCATAATGTTTCATTGCAAATTGAGCTTGGTAAAGGTATTCGTAAACAAATAATTGATTATTTTGTACACCGCATAAAACGCCGGAAGTCCCTTGCCCATTCATGAGAGAAACACCAACAGGGCGTCCGATTAAGTATGGTACTTTTTGCTGCCAATGCATAGGGGAAATCACTCCTTTTGAGTTACTATACGAATTATATGACTGAATGGTTGCTTATCCACGTAAATCTTAAACTGGAGGGGTTTTTATGTAATGTCTAGAAGTTATATATGAATCGATTATTAGTGTGAAAGAGGAATGAATTATGGAGAAAGAAAGTATTCTAGAAGAAAAGTTAAGACTAATAGAATGGTGCCAAACATTGAAGTGTGTAACTAATGATGTATGGTTTGAACCTTTTAGAAAAGGTTCATGGGGAATTGCGGATGTGATCTCACATTTAATCATTTGGGATGAGTTTTTAATGAATTTTAGAATTCCATACTTTATAAGTGGACAATCTGTACCCAATGTTCCAACAGGTGTTGAGGAAATGAATGAGGGTGCAATAAAATATGCGAGATCCGGTATTTCAAAAGAAGAACTATTAGATCAATTCAGCTTTACTCGTAAACAGTTAGTTGATCAAATTAATCAAATTTCTGCCCGGAATTTTAAAGATGATTTCCAATTCGGCACGAAAAGAGTGAGATTAAACAATTATTTTTCATCACTCATTCAACATGATTTAAAACATAAAGAAGAAATTATACAATTCCTAAAACTTAGCGAAGCCAATAATAAAAACCGCTGTAATTCTAAATGAATTTATAGCGGTTTTTATTATAATCTTAAGCAAGATTTTTACGTTTTTTTGTCCACTTTTTTATTACGAAATATACAATAATAAGAACAACCCCGCCAATAGCGAAAGATTTCACATACGGTCCGGCAATTTCATTAATATTCTCCCAGTTTTCACCTAGTTTTTCACCTAGATAAATGAAAATGATAGACCAAGGGATTATCGCAAGTGCTGTTAAAGTAGTGAAACGTAGTAATGGCATTTTTGTAATACCAGCAGGAATTGAAATCGCATGACGCACTACCGGAATGAAGCGCGCTGTGAAAATTACGCCAGTTCCGTAACGATTAAACCAATCTTCAGCAGCATCCATTTGTTTTTTATGTATGAAAATATACTTACCGTAACGTTCTAATACAGGGCGACCACCATATCGACCAATCCAGTAAACAAAAATTTGGGCAATAACACCACCAATTGTACCGAATATAACTGCGCCTACAAATGAGATACTACCATTGAATACTAAGTATCCCGCATAAGCAAGGACAATCTCACTTGGAATAATTTCAATCATAAGTCCGAGCATAATGCCCCAATAACCTAATCCTTCAAAAAATGTTAATACTGAGTGAATAAAACTACTTAACATTGTTGCACCTTCTAATTTATGAATTTTGAATATAAGCCCCTTTATTTAACAACATAAAAGGTTCACTATATGTAGATTATACCTTATTTATATAGGGGATTGCCATTTCAATTCTTTTATGTCTCTCATAAGTATTATAGTAAAGGATATAAGTTGAGTTTTCATGAAGAGAGAATGAAAGGAATATTAAAAAATTCTCATTTTATATGTAGTAAAAATAGGGGGATTTTTATTTGTATGTTATACAATAAAGGTGGAATATTTGGAATTTATATCTATAAAAAGGGCTATATGCAGGAGGAGTTAAATGAATGTTAGGATTACCCCGTGGTGAAGTTTTTTTAGTTCCATGGACTGAGGAATGGGAAGTTGCATTTTTAAAAGAGAAACAATTAATTGAAGACCAAATTGGAGAATATATTTTGGCAACACACCATATTGGAAGTACTTCTATTCCATACTTGAGTGCAAAACCTATTATTGATATTGCAATTGAATTGAAAAATTTTGAGAATGGTGTGAAATGTATTGCTAGGTTAGAGCATTTAAAATATAGGTATAGAAAAGATGTATTACCTGAAAGATATTATTTTAATAAAGGAGAGCCGAGAACACATCAAATTCATATGTATGAAAAGGGGAATAAATATTTAATTGAGCAATTGTGTTTTAGAAACTACTTAATAAATAATAAAACTGCTCGGATTGAGTATGAGCAGTTAAAGAGGAAATTGTCACGGGATAACCCCCATAATAAACATAAATATGCTGATGATAAAACAGGCTTTGTTAAATCTGTATTGGATAAAATAAACAATTGAAAAAGGAGGCTATGTGAAACTATTGGCATTCCTAAATTAAATAAACCTATTATCTACATAGAAACATCGATATAATCGTATCTTTTATAATGACAAAAAGAGGGGCCATAATCTATGGCTCCTCTTTTTACGGCTTCACATCTAAATTTTGTAAAAATAACGTTGCTGTCACATATCGTTTCGCTAACATTTGTACATATGCGGTATGTACAGATAGTGTAGCGATAATAATAGCGTTACGAATTGCTTCGCGTTGTTCGTTATTTATTTGATCGAACTTGCTTGCGATTTTATCCGCTTTTTCTTTTACAATATTTTCAATCGTATGAATTGTATCTGTAGCATTTAGTTGTATGCAATTCCCTTGATTTAGTTCTTCAAATAAAGAGGAGTAAGCACCATATAAATGAACAGGGTTAATTAAATCATCACTTCGATCGGCCGGGTCGTTTACGATGAGTCGTAATAGTTTACGAATAGATTCAAAATCAAGTGCTGTTTTTAAATCTTCAACAATAAATAGTAAGGCTGCTTGTTCGATTGAGTATTTCTTCCCTTTTTGAGGGGAGCCAATCATTTCTTTTATATCTCGTTTCACCCAGTTTTGCATAGCAGTTACAGAGAAACTCGTGTTTTCAATCTGATTACCAAGCGCAACTATTTCATTTAAAGAAAAACCAACATCTGTATCATCGATTTTAATTAATTTTTCAAAAATAGGTGAAAGTGCGGTTGTAATAAAAGCTGTAACGCTTTGTCCGCTTTCAATATCTTTTTTATGTGACTTTGCCCAAGCTTCTTGTAAAATGCTAAGAGGCTTTTTCGGATTCCATCCTCTAAGTGATAGAAGGAGCGTTGCCATTTCGTTTCGTGTGAGATGAAATGTTTCCATCTTTTCACCTCCAAAATTATAAAAAGTTCTTATGAACTTATAATATGTTTTGTTTCATTTAAAGTCAATTCCGTTTTTCTTAATTTTTCCTTTGTTATGGAATTATTGTCGATAGTAAATAATACTTGCATATTTCGACAAAAGTTCATATAATGAGTTCATAAGAACCTTTAAAAAGGTTTTAAAATAAATCTATCATTCTTGTTTTAAAAGAAAGATAGATTTCACATATATCTATATAAAAGGAGAATGGATATAATATGTTGAAAAAACTTGTAGCAGTAATGACAGCATTCATGGTTATCTTTGGGGCTAGTAGCTTTATGTTCGTAAATCACGCGGAAGCGAAAAGTTACAAATCTGGTAAAAAATCATATTCACCAAGTTCTGGTCAAAATTCAAAAGTGGATTTAAACAAAAAAGATTCTAATGTAAATTCACAAAAAACGACAACAGATTCAAAAACAAAAGCAACAAACACAGCACCAAAAAGTAATAAAGGTGGCTTTATGAAAGGCTTATTACTAGGTGGTCTTGGTGGTTTACTAATGGGTAGCTTATTTGCAAATATGGGAGCTCTTGGTTCTGTATTAGCGTTTATGGTAAATATGTTAGTAATGGCTGGTATTGTAATGTTAGTAGTTCGTGCATTTAAATACTTCAAAGATCAACGTAAGAAAAAGGCAGATGAAGTAGCATGGAAACAATAAAAATTTCTGAACAAGAATTAATAAATGCGCTTTGCGTATATATCGCTGAAAAAAGACAAGTTGGTCCAGAAGAAGTTTCAGTTGAACTAATGTATGATGATGACTACGGTTTCTCTGCTGAAGTAGAGGTAAATGGTCGCCAGCAAATATTAATTCAAGCAAACTTAATCGAAGCACTACGCTTGTTGCTAGATAGAGAATATAACGTCAATTCATTTGCAGCAAGATTGCAACTTGAATTAGATGATGAAGAAGGCATTTACGCATTAGCGAAATTTAATAATAATGAACAATAAAACTGTTAGAGCCTTATGCTCTAACAGTTTTTTATTTGGATTCATATTGTTAGTATGTTTCTTCTTTTAGAATAAAATCCAGTATTTCAAGTGTCTTCAATTTAGTATTTGCATCATTTTATCTACCTAATTTAAAGTTGGCTATCCAAATGAAAAACATTTTTGATAGAAAACGACTTTTATTTATCTATTCGACGAATTGCGACAAATAAATCACAGCTATATTTGATATGATATTTCAGAAATCTTATATTTTATTATTCAAAGCGAGGTAGAAGAATGATGGTTTGAATTTAGCTGAATTTGCTCATAAGGCTTCTGTTAAAAAAGTATTTATATCAAGAATACTAGAAAAGTTCGAAAAAGGAGAACGGAACATGGAAATACAAACTTACAAGTATCCTAGACAAAAGATCAATGGGATTTGGCTAATAATTGCTGGAGCAGCAATGTTTTTACTTTTAATAAAACATAACGGCTATCCAAATGTCTGGCCTTTTATTATTGTTTATACATTAGGAATGATATGGCAATTGAACCCTAAAACTAGGAAGAAATTTGCAGTTGGTTCTGGAACATCGGAACAAAAAAAGTGGGCTAATTTTTCAATGATACTTTTGGCTATTTTAGTTTTTCTCATTTTTCATTTTGTCGGCGATGATTATAGAAATTGCTGGCTATTAATTCTTTTAGCTGTAGGTATTCATTTCTTAATGTTTATTCCCGTACATGGAAAAATGATGTTTTTGCTGTCCGTTATTTTAATATTCAATTCATTCATAGGATTAATCATTACCAACGTAAATCTAGATGTATTTTTTGTAATAGATGGTTTAGTAAAAATTTTAGTTGGTGTAATTTTTATTAGGTTAAGTCCTATTGATTTTTAAAATACAGTTGATTAATACATTAGAAAAGAAGGCGTAGTAATGATACTTTTTATGTTAGCTATTAGTGTAGGATTAATATTTTTTGTTCATTATATAACGAAACAGATGTTTAAATACGAAGTAAATCACCTAAGTTCAAAAAAACGCTTTTTAATAAATCTTTTGCAATTTGTTAGATTTGCACCAGTAATTACATTACTTGTAATATACATACTGGTTTTAACAACTTTGCACACGAAAACAGGTATTCGACTATCTCATGCATGGTATGCTGCGCAATTTTGGGCCTATTATACGTTTTTGTATTGTATCTATATGATAACTAGGAAAAAAATGCTTCTTTTTTCAATGGTTATATCCTTAATTATGGCCATTTATTACACTCCGTTGTTCCACTTTGAAAACCAATTTATAGGATTGTATGTAATTGTCGCTGATATTTGCGGAATTTTAATGTTTATAAATTTATGGTTGTCGATATCGAAAGTTTTAGTCGGAATGAAAAATAGGTAATACCTTTGGTTCCTGTAATTGGCGTAACAGAAATACTAGATGTAGTACAAAAATTATAAAAAAGGCGGTGGAAATGAATCCACCGCCTTTTTTATATGCTAGTATTTCACGCTTTCATTTGTTGATTTTCTTCAGATGATTGAAAATCACGCCAAATCTCATTCATCTTTTGTCTACCAACATCAACCATCGGATTAAACTGAATCGCAGCTTTCTGACGTACAGTGTGAACATTTTGAATTGCTTGTTGTAAATGTTTTTCAACCAAATTAGATGTTTTATTTGCTTGTTTTACGATTGAATATCCAGCGACAGTACCTTGTGCCATCGCAATTTTCCCGCTTTCAATTCCGGTAATGTTTCCAGCTACAAATAAACCTGGAAGAGGGGTTTCCATTTCTTCTGAATGAAGCGGGACATGCCCGCCTAATTCCGGAATGTAATGGAAAGGGCATCCTGCTACAGCGGCAAGCTCAGCAAGTGGATATAAACCTCCAGCGATACAAACGAAGTCAGCCTCATATATCTTTTCTGATCCGTTAATAATATTCCCTTTAGAGTCAATGTTAGCAACACGTACACCCTCAACTTGATCTGTACCGATAATTTCAAGTGCAGCTTTACGAAGATGAAGCGGCGTCCCGTTTATTTTCATGCCGCTATTTGGATAAAATGTTAATCCAGCTTTTCGAATCCAATCATATTTCATAAAACGGCTACCTATACGTAGGAAGGGAGATGGGGCGAGGTGAGCCGCATTTAAGAGCGATTTTAAAACTTCTTCTGGTTCACCGGCCTTTTGGCTTAACTCGCTTTTTTCAGGGATTACAATATGATCCACTGTGATGCCAGCTAATTGCAATTCGTTTAAAATGGCGAATGACAAAATATTAGCACCGATAATGATTCCCTTTTTACCAACTTGAACGCGGTGAACATTTGTCATAACTTGAGCTGCGCCAATTGACATAACCCCTGGAAGTGTCCAACCGGGTAGGGGAATAGAATACTCCGCAGCCCCAGTAGCAATTAGTACGAACGGTGCTTCTAACGTACCGATATTTGTATGCACGAACCAACAACTCTCATCTTTATCTAAATTATATACGGAAACACCGCACCGAATATCGACTGAAAGGGATTTTGCTTCTTCGTGAAGACGTTTTGATTCTTCTATTCCGTTCCACCATTCCCCAGTAGGCTCTTGATGCAACTGTCCTAACAATCTCCCGCCCGGCTTCATAAATTCATCAATAACAAGTACGTTAAGTCCAAAACGTGCACAAGAGATGGAAGCTGATAATCCTGCTGGTCCTGCACCAATAATAATTACATCGATCATCGCTTTTTCACCATCTCTCTCACGATATTTGGATGCTGTTTTCCGCTGTCAACAACCATATCGTTTTCAACTACAGTTAAGCAAGCTCGTACATTCGTTTGATTGTTTACAGTCACGCGGCATTCAGAACAATGCCCGATATTACAATAAATACCTCGCGGAGTTCCGCTATCTTCATGTACTCTTAACGTTCTTATTCCGTTTGCAAGTAGAGCGGCCGCTATCGTTTCATGTTCATATGCTTCGTATTGTTGACCGTTAAATTGAAAAGTGATGTGCTGATTATTATTTAAATTACCTAAAATAGGGTGATTTGTAATTCTACTCATGATTTTCACCTACCGCTCCAAAAGTAACTGCACGCACGGGTGGTTGATATTTTAATGGAATTTCATTTTGGGATATGTTAGGATTCGCATTTTCTACCATTCGTTCTATCGTCATTCTACATGTTCTACCGCCGCAAAAACCCATACCAGCACGTGTTCTTAGTTTTAGCTCACGAGCTGAGCAATTATATTCAGCAATTGTCGATTGAAGTTGTCCGTATGTAACTTCTTCACAACGACAAACAATTAAGTTCTCTTTATTCTTCATATGTATTCCTCCTCTAGTTCGGTTTACATAAATTATTATGCAAAAACTATGCCAATATAGAGGAGGAGAGGGGTTATTGTAACCCTAGTCTTTTTAAACGGTTATATAAAGTGGCCCTCGTTACGCCAAGTTGTTTCGCACATTCTAATTTATTACCATCTAAAATGCGTAAAGCTCTTTCAATTACCTTTTTCTCGTGCTCATCCATTTCTTCTTGTAAAGAAAGAATCGTATTATTGTTGCTGAGTAATAGGGATTGAGCTGTATGATTGTCTAAAGTTTCATTTGTATGAAATGGTAAATATTCTTGTTTAATAATGCCGTCTGTCGCAAATACGACGAGTCTTTCAACTACGTTTCGGAGCTCGCGAATATTACCAGGCCAATTGTAATGAAGTAGTTCATGCATAATATTTGAAGGTAAGTCTCGAATAGGCCTGTTATAGTTTATTGAAAAATCGTTTAAAAAGGAGTACGTCAATTCGATAATATCCTCTCGTCTTTCGCGCAGCGGTGGAATAAGCAAGCTAACTACATTTAAGCGATAGTATAAATCTTCTCGGAAAGTTCCTTTTCTCATTTCTTCTTGTAAATCACGGTTTGTAGCAGCGATAATGCGGAAATCAATATTTATTTCTTTTTCTCCGCCAACTCGGTAATACTTTCGTTCTTGCAGTACACGTAAAAGCTTCACTTGCATATCGAGCGGCATTTCACCTATTTCATCGAGGAACAAAGTACCACCTTGTGCGAGTTCTATTTTACCTTTCTTACCTTTACTATTTGCACCAGAAAAAGCCCCGCGCTCGTAACCAAATAATTCACTTTCAAATAACGCTTCTGGGATTGCGCCGCAGTTAATTGAAATGAAAGGGGCATTTGCTGTCTCACTTGCTTCATGAATTGCTTTCGCAAACACTTCTTTTCCAACTCCGCTTTCTCCGAGTATTAAAACCGTGGATTTCACTGAACAAACCTTTCTAGCTAATTGAATCGTTCTTTGTATAACAGGGCTTTTTCCATTCATCGCAAGGAAAGGATCGGATGTATCTTTATATTTTGCTACTTCTTGTTCTAATCGGTGCATTTCATGCGACATATTAAATAGTTTTTCATTCAAAGCGACTTGATTTGTAACATCAGTTTCAGAAACGACTGCTCCTATAATTTCATCGTTACAATAAACTGGGTTTGAATTAATTAATACGAACAAATCTGGACGTGGCTGATGGAACTGAGCAATTATGCTTTTTCCGTCATGTAATGATTGCAGAATTTCTAAATCTTTATAATCAAAAAAACGGGTAATGGGTTGTCCGATAATTTCATTATGGTTCACTGAAAAAATCTTTTCAGCGCCATCTGTCCAAGTACGAACGCATTCTTTATCGTCGATGACTGTAACAGAAGAATCAGACGTTTGAATAACAGTGTTATAAAAAGCTAGTAGTTCATTGTAATACTTATAAAGAAAAGGAATCATTTGCTGAGCAGTTATACAGCATAAAGGCTCTTGATTTTCTTTAATGATGACAACGGCTAGTTCATGAGAAAATGCGTCGATTAAAGTAGTGAAAGAGTCATCTTCATATATAACTGCGCACCTCCATTCCTCAGTAGGTGAATGGAGGTAATAAAATTTTTCACCTACCGGTTTCATGCGCTTAACGATACTTGTACAATCAATTGACAAAATTTTTATTAACTCTTTTATTGTTGGGAATGAAAATGCCATATTGCCCTCCTATTATGTATAAAAATTTAGACAGTGATAAAAAAATAATACACCTATTTACGATAAATTTAAAATATTTTTACAAATAAAAATTATTTCATATAAATAGTTCTGTATGTAGAGTTGGCACACCAATTGCATAAATAGAAAGTGAGAGATTTAGGAGAAAGGAGGGGTGCTATGTGAGACACTGTGACGTTTTAATAATAGGCGGTGGTATTATAGGCTGTTCTATCGCGTACTACACATCAAAATACGGAAGAGACGTAACAATCATCGAAAAAGGAGAATTTGTCAGTGGGACGTCTTCACGGTGTGATGGGAACATTTTGGCTATTGATAAAGACCCAGGGTTTGATAGTCAAATGTCGTTAGTAAGTCAAAAATTAGTAACGGATTTAAGTGAAGAGTTGGAGCATTCATTTGAATATAGGGCGCCAGGAAGTATTCTCGTTTGTGAATCAGACGAAGAGATGGAGGCAGCGCAGCAATGGGTAAATCGTCAAAAAGAGGCTGGATTACCGTTTCGAATGCTCGATAGGCAAGATATACGAGAGGAATCACCATTTTTTGCGGATGATTTATTAGGTGGTTTAGAATGCGCAACTGATTCGACTGTAAATCCATATCTTCTTGCTTTTTCACTTCTTGCAGAATCGAAGAAATTTGGTACGAGAGCTTTTAATCATACAGAAGTGAAAGAAATAAAAATAGATATAGACGGTTCCTTTATTGTAGAAACGACAAATGGAACGTTTACTGCAAAGCAAGTGGTGAACGCAGCCGGTGTGTGGGCTCCTAAAATCGGACAGATGTTAGATGTGAATATCCCAATTGAACCGAGAAAGGGACATATTATTGTAGCTTCAAGGCAACAACACGTAGGTTGCCGTAAAGTAATGGAATTTGATTATTTAATTTCTAAATTTGGTGGAAAACGAAAAGTGGATGTTTTAACTGAAAAATACGGGGTAGCTCTTGTATTTGAGCCGACAGAAAGCCAAAATTTTTTAATTGGTAGTAGTAGAGAGTTTGTAGGATTTCATACGAGGATTAACAATGAGGTTATTAAATGTATTGCGAATAGAGCAATTCGTTTTTATCCGAAAATGGCAGATATGATGGTGATTCGTTCATATGCTGGTTTACGCCCGTGGACAGAAGATCATTTGCCAATCATTTCAGGAGTGGAACATATTCCGAACTACTTTATAGCAGCAGGACATGAAGGTGATGGAATTAGTCTTGCGGCAGTTACTGGGAAAATGATTGAAGAGTTATTAAATGAAAAAGAAACAATCATTCCTATTGAACCACTTCGTTTGAGTCGTTTTACAGAAAGGGTGTTAAACGGATGAGGTCACAAAGAGTCTTTACGACGATTGATACACATACGGGCGGGAATCCTACGAGGACATTAATTAGCGGACTTCCTAAGTTAATTGGAGAGACGATGGCAGAGAAGATGTTACATATGAAAAAGGAGTATGACTGGATTCGCAAATTGTTAATGAATGAGCCACGGGGTCATGATGTAATGTCAGGAGCACTATTAACAGATCCGTGTCATCCTGAAGCTGATATAGGTGTTATATACATAGAGACAGGTGGATATTTACCGATGTGTGGCCACGATACAATCGGTGTATGTACAGCTTTAGTTGAATCAGGTTTAATTCCAGTAGTTGAACCAGTTACTTCTTTAAAGCTAGATACACCAGCTGGTTTAGTTGAAGTAGATATTTCTGTTCAAGATGGGAAAGCGAAAGAAGTCTCATTCTGTAACATACCAGCTTTTTTACTGAAAAATATTTCTGTACACGTCGAAGAAATTGGAACTGTAGAGGCTGATATTGCGTATGGAGGGAATTTTTATGCCATTATCGATGCGAAGTCAGTAGGTTTAGAGTTAGTACCAGAAAACGCATCTACAATCATTGATAAGGCTATTCATATTAGAAATACAATTAATGAGAAGTTTGAAATCATTCATCCAGAGTATTCGTTTATAAGAGGATTAACACATGTTGAATTTTATACAGATCCTACTCATGAAAGTGCGCATGTGAAAAATACAGTTGTTGTTCCGCCAGGAGGAATTGATCGATCTCCATGTGGTACAGGAACATCAGCGAAGTTAGCTGTATTATACGCTCATGAGAAAATTGCAATCGATGAAGAATTTGTTCATGAGAGTATTGTAGGTTCTTTATTTAAAGGATGTGTTATGAATACAACATATGTAGAAAATATTGAAGCTGTAGTAACGAAAATTACGGGATCAGCTTGGCTTATGGGAATGAATAGATTTTTTTACAATGAAAAGGATCCACTTAAAGAAGGCTTTTTGCTAATTCCGCCGATGGAACATGAAACGGAGGATGTAAAATGAACATTCAAAAAATGTATACAGCAGTAGACGTACACGTAAATGGCGAGGCATTTCGTGTAATGAAAGACGTACCATGCAAATACTACTACAGTTTGGAGCAATTAAACGAACAATTTTCAGGTGAATTAGCAGAAGAAATGAAGCTTTTATTAAATGAACCACGTGGTTTTATCGGTTTAAATGGATGTATTGTCGTTCCTTCTATTCATAATGAAGTGGATGCAGCTGTATTGTTTTTTAATCATGAAGGATCCATTCCTCTTCATTACGGAGGCATTGTCGCAGTAATAACGATGTTACTAGAAAGTGGGTATTTAAAAAAGAGAGAGTCTAATCAATACAAAATCGAAACGCTATCTGGAATATTTTCAGTGGATGCATATGTAGAGAATGATGAAGTTGTATCTGTTTCGTTTGAAAGCCAACTATGTTATATGATTGAGAAAAATTTAAAGGTTGGTAATATAAGTTACTCTCTCATACAGGCAGATAAAGTATATGCCGTTGTAGAAAAGGATACGTATTCGCCAGAAATCAGTATTGAAAACATCTCTAAATTAAAAAAATGGGGTGAAGCTACACTTCAATCTCTACAAAAACAGTCATTAATAAAAAGACTTATTTTAGTAGATTCTATGCAAAAAGAAAAGAACCATATAAAGTCGATTACATTTCATGAAGATAACTTTATAGTACGTTCGCCGGGTTTTGTTTCTACTATTGTGTCTTATGTTCATACATTATTTAAAAATGATTATATAGCGGATAAACCTTTTAGAAATGAAAGTATTTTTAATAGCTTTATAACAGTAGAAAAAGTGAAGAAAGAAGAACTCGGATACATTTTTCGATTTGAAAGTAGAGGGTTTATTACAGGTATGCAAACATTTATATTAGATCCTACCGATCCGTTTCCAACAGGTTTCTTATTAAAATAATATGTTAAAGGGAGAGATAAAGATGCAAAAAATTAAAGGGGCATTTCCAGTATTAATAACACCGATGGATGAATTTCAAGAGATTGATTGGAAAGGCGTAAAACAAAACGTAAACTACTTTATTGAGCAAAAGGTAGCTGGAATTATTATTAATGGAAGTACGGGGGAATTTGTTAGTTTATCAAAAGAAGAACGATTTAACATGGTAGAAACAGTATTAAAAGAAGTTGATGGCCGTATTCCAGTTATTGTTGGAACTGCTGCGGAGACGACGAAAGAAACGATTGAATATACGAAACATGCAGAAGCGCACGGAGCAGATTGCGCATTAATTATAAACTCGTATTATTGTAAACCGAAAGAAGAGGAAATTTATTTTCATTTTAAAGAAATCTCAAACGCTGTAAATATACCAATTATGCTATATAATAACCCATTTACTTCTGGTGTTGATATGAGTACAGAGCTAATGCTCCGTATTGGAAAAGAGTGTGAAAATGTTACACATATTAAAGAATCTAGTGGAGATATTCGAAAAGCGAGAGATTTAGTAAGACAAGGCGAAGGTGCTTTCCAAGTCTTCTGTGGGTCTGAAGATTTAGTAATGGAATCTTATTTAGTTGGTGCCTCGGGATGGGTTTCGGTAGCAGGAAATATCGTTCCAGGTCTCGTTACGAAAATGTATGAGCATTTTCAAAATGGTGAATTAGAAAAAGCGTGGGAAATGAACGATGCTATTTTACCACTTTGCGAGTTTCTTGAAGGATCAGGGAAATATGTACAAATCGTTAAACGTTCAATGGAACTACACGGGCAAGTTGGCGGACCTTCTCGTTATCCGAGATTAGGATTAACTGAAGAGGAAGATCAAAAGCTTCAAACGATTTTATCAAAAATTGCAGCTCATGCAGCTGTTTAAATAAGGAGGAGAGCATATATGTTAACGACAAACATTGAGCTGAAACCAAAAGTGAAAGCGTTTTTAAATGAAGAAATTAAAATGTTCATTAATGGCGAATTTGTCCCTTCTATTAGTGGGAAGACATTTGAAACATACAATCCTGCGACGGAAGACGTTCTAGCGGTCGTATGTGAAGCACAAGAAGAAGATGTTGATATCGCAGTAAAAGCGGCAAGATTTGCTTTTGAATCAGGCCCGTGGGCAGAGATGACTACTGCTGAAAGAGCACACCTTATTTATAAATTAGCAGATTTAATTGAAGAGCATAGAGAAGAATTAGCACAGCTGGAAGCTTTAGATAATGGAAAACCATATCAAGTAGCACTTGATGATGATATTTCAGCGACTGTAGAAAATTACCGCTATTACGCGGGATGGGCTACAAAAATTATTGGTCAAACCATTCCAATTTCAAAAGACTATTTAAATTACACACGCCATGAACCGGTTGGCGTTGTAGGTCAAATTATCCCGTGGAATTTTCCGCTCGTTATGTCTTCTTGGAAAATGGGAGCCGCTCTTGCGACGGGTTGTACGATTGTATTAAAACCAGCAGAGCAAACACCTTTATCTTTACTATATACAGCGAAGCTTTTTAAAGAAGCTGGTTTTCCAAACGGTGTCGTAAACTTTGTACCAGGTTTCGGTCCTGAAGCAGGATCGGCAATTGTAAACCATCATGATATTGATAAAGTAGCTTTCACAGGTTCAACAGTTACAGGGAAATATATTATGCGTCAATCTGCAGAAACAATTAAACATGTAACGTTAGAACTTGGTGGTAAGTCACCAAATATCATTTTAGAAGACGCTGATTTGGAAGAAGCGATTAACGGTGCATTCCAAGGCATTATGTATAATCATGGTCAAAATTGTAGTGCAGGATCCCGTGTATTCGTTCATCGGAAGCATTATGAAACTGTAGTAGAAGAGCTTGTAAAAAGGGCAAATAATATTAAACTTGGAGCGGGGATGGAAACAGATACAGAAATGGGTCCACTCGTATCTAAAAAACAACAAGAGCGTGTGCTAAATTACATTGCACAAGGAAGAGCTGAAGGTGCTACTGTTGCAGCTGGCGGTGAACGTGCATTTGAAAAAGGTTATTTTGTACAACCAACAGTATTCACAAATGTTACTGACAATATGACAATTGTTAAGGAGGAAATCTTTGGACCTGTAGTCGTAGTTCTTCCATTCGATTCAACAGAAGAAGTAATCGAAAGAGCAAATCGCTCGTCTTACGGACTTGCAGCTGGCGTATGGACACAAAATATTAAAACTGGACATCAAGTTGCTAATAGATTAAAGGCAGGAACAGTGTGGATTAATGATTATAACTTAGAAAATGCAGCTGCACCATTTGGTGGATATAAACAATCAGGTATTGGACGTGAGTTAGGTTCATATGCACTTGATAATTATACAGAAGTGAAAAGTGTTTGGGTAAATATAAAGTGAAACGCTATTCAGTGAGGAGTTTTACTGCCCACAAATAGCGGGATAATAAAATCATGAAATATAGTAAGAGATGCGGACAACTGGAAGGTATGAAAAAGGTTGTCCGTTTTCTTATATATAAAATTGCGTTTTCAAAAGAATGATAAGGGGGATTTGGATGGAGCAGTTAGTAGAATGGTTAGTAGGGCAAGTATGGAGTATTGGTTTAGTTGTTTTCGCATTAGGAGCAGGCGTGTATTTTACAATCGCAACTCGTTTTCTGCAAATTCGTTATTTTAAAGAGATGATTAAACTATTATTTGAAGGGAAGAGTTCGGAGACGGGAATTTCATCCTTTCAAGCGTTTTGTTTAGCCTTATCAGGTAGGGTTGGAATAGGTAATATCGCAGGGGTAGCGACAGCTATCGCTTTTGGCGGACCTGGAGCTGTATTTTGGATGTGGGTAATGGCTTTGTTAGGGGCAGCTAGTGCGTTCGTTGAATCAACATTATCTCAAGTGTATAAAAGTAAAGTAGGGAATGAATATCGCGGAGGTACACCATATTTTATTGAAAAAGGTTTAAAAATGAAATGGTTTGCAGTTATTGTAGCGGTCGTTGTAACACTATCATATGGCGTTTTATTACCCGGTATTCAATCGAGTAGTATCGCAGTTGGATTTGAAAATTCTAATGGTATTAGCAAATATATAACTGGTATATTATTAGTCGTATTATTAGCAGCTATCATTTTTGGTGGCGTGAAGAGAATTGCGGGCGTTTCACAAATGCTTGTTCCTTTTATGGCAATTGGTTATGTAATTGTTACATGTATCATTTTAATTGCGAATATAACGGAAATTCCAAGTATGTTTGCTTTAATTTTCTCAAGTGCATTTGGTGTAAATGAAATGTTTGGAGGAATCGTTGGGGCAGCTATTGCATGGGGAGTAAAGCGTGCGGTATTTTCGAACGTTGCTGGTGTTGGAGAAGCGACGTATAGCTCCGCTGCTGCTGAAGTATCGCATCCTGCAAAACAAGGGTTAGTTCAAGCATTTTCTGTATATATCGATACAATTGTAGTATGTACTGCGACAGCGCTTATGATTTTAATAACAGGTATGTACAATGTTATACCTGAAGGGAAAAGCGCTATTGTACAGAATATAGGAAATGTGGAAGCAGGTCCAATTTATACACAACAAGCAGTTGAAACTGTTATGACAGGATTTGGTCCAATATTTATTTCAATTGCAATCTTCTTCTTCGCATTTACAACTTTGCTTGCTTATTACTATATCGCTGAAACGACGCTTACTTATTTAGATCGTGGGCTCAAATATAGCTGGTTAAAATCAGTTTTAAAAATTGGATTTTTAATTATGGTTTACATCGGTAGTGTAGAATCAGCTTCGTTTTTATGGAATCTCGGAGATTTAGGAATTGGTAGTATGGCATGGTTAAACTTAATCGCGATTCTATTATTAAGTAAAACGGCATTAAAAGTATTAAAAGATTATGAAATGCAGAAGAAAGAAGGGAAAGATCCGGTTTTCGATCCTAAAAAAGTAGGAATTGAAGGTTTAACGATTTGGGAAGAGCGGAGTAAAGAGGTTGAAAAGAAAAGTTCTAAAGAAAAAGTATCGGCGGATGATAGTGTGAAATTTTAAACATGCAAATTTTTAAGGTTAAAAAACTGAAAATTCAATCTTTTATAAGGGTTATATATGGTCCTTGTTTGGTCGTAATCAAAAGGCTGATCTTAGTAAAGTGATTTTAGAACCTTGTTGTGTTTTTACTGCAATTTCAGGAGAACTGAAATGTGCTAAGCGAGTGATTTTAGTGCAAGAGTGTATGGTGGAATTGGAAAATCAAAGTTATTAAATGTGAAAAAGCTCTCCTTAAAATAAGCATGTAAGGAGAGCTTTTTATTTTTTCCTAATTTTTTTGAAAGAGTTTCAATTGTTTCATATAATCAATAGCTTTTGTTTTATTCCTTTGTACAGAAACATATTGCGCCTCGTTTATATCTCTATAATAATTATTAAATATTTCTTCAGAAAGAATTCCGTCAGAGATAGCCTTTTTAACTGCACAGTGTGGTTCATTAGTATGCGAACAGTTAGAAAATTTACATCTCCTGGATATATCCGCTATATCCTCATATCCAAAATCAAAGTTATCCTCATGATTTATCAAGTCAAATCCTATTTTACTAATAATTAATCCCTCCACTTTTCAAAGAGTTTTTTAGAATCATGCATACAAATTTTATTGTTTTTAAGTTTTGTTTATTTTAATATTCCATATTTTCATAAATTGATTTCTCTACATCGGGGAGAAGTGTGTATATACTCTTACCGATTAAAGATTCTAATTCAGTCTTAATTGTGTAGAATCCTTTCCAATGTAAGGAGGTATGAGAGGTTGTTCCGTGTCGTAAACCAACGGAAATCAATCTTCTTTCAAGTGTAGTAAAGCCATCCGCGTCAGCGAGAGCGTCGCAAAGGGTAATTACTTTATTGTATAAGTCGTAGTTACTATGTTCATTAAGTATGTCAACCAACCGGCTTTCCATATAATCGGGAACAAGGCTCCACTCTGCCGCGATATCTAAATGCTCATTTTTGCAAGGAAATGAATGCGTCACACATATAATGGCGTTTCCTGTATACCCTAAATCATTCATATGCATATAGCCATCATAGGAATGAATAACAGATTTAGTAAAACCTTTATATCTTCCTATATCATGCAGGAGGGCAGCATTGTATGCTATATCAGCATCTAGGTCGTACCCATTATTAATAAGTTCAACAACTATCTTTTCAGTTGCAAGGGCAACATTACGTGAATGTTCAAACCACGGACCTGGATTTTGTTCATATGCCCACTCGAGTAATTCTCTTGCGTATGTCCTATCTAATATATACTTCATATAGGTATCCTTTCTCTAAAAAATTGTACCTTAAATAATTTCATCTTAGTAATCCGTTATTCCTTCTTTAAAACTTGGTACAATAAAACAAAAGGGGGATTAGTAATGCGAAATTTAGTAATTGAAGAGATTAAGCAAATAAAAGATGATATGGAAGAGCTTTCTAAACTTTTGAAAACAGTAGTAGATGATGGGGCGTCAATTGGTTTTTTACCGCCACTGGAACAAAAGGAATCAACGAAGTATTGGGAAACCGTCTTAGCACCAGAAGTGATCTTATATGTTGCTAAAATAAATAATGAAGTGGCAGGGAGTATTCAATTACATTTAGTTACAAAGCCTAATGGGATTCATAGAGCCGAAATTTGCAAGTTAATGACTCATCCAAACTGTAGACGTAATGGCATTGGACGTTTACTTATGCAAAAAGCAGAGGAACGAGCAAAGCAAGAAAAAAGGTCTCTTTTAGTGTTAGATACGAGAGAAGGAGACCCATCCAATAGATTGTATAAATCATTAGACTATCAAGAAGTTGGAAAAATACCTGAATACGCAATTTCTCCGGATGGTGAGTTGGATGCAACGGTAATTTATTATAAAATGATTTAGTTTTTTTATTTGAAAAGAGGGATAGTTTCAAACAATGTTTGATACACCCCTACTAGTATTTTTCTTTTGACCCTTTGCCTTCATCTGGAATGTTTAATTTAAAGGGCCAGTCTGTAGAGAGTTTTAACAGTTTTTTTAGATTTTGATTTTGAAGTCATTTGGTGAATATTAAAATGTTAATCTAAAAAATGGAGGTTGTTGTGATGTTGAAACTGTTTCAATATAACTGGCAAGTTCGTGATGATTGGTTTACATTGTGCGAAGATATGTCGGCTGAAGAACTATTAAAGAAACGGGTGGGTGGATTTGGTAGCATCCTACATACCCTATTTCATATTGTAGATGTGGAATATATGTGGATCTTAGGTTTGCAAGGTGAACCAGTGCCTGAGGAGCCATTGTTTGAAGATTATGCTAGCTTGCAAAAAGTGAAAAATCTTTCGGATCAATACCACGAGAAAGTGAAGCCATTTGTGACATCTTGGACAAATGAAATGGATTCTCGGAAACTTTCAGAAACTGATTTCAATGAAGAACCGATTAGCTCTAGAGACGCCCCAATCAGGCGCCGAGTCATTGAATGTACACACGGAGAGATAATACGTCATGTCATTGTCCATGAAATCCACCATATCGGCCAGTTATCTATATGGGCACGTGAGATAGGAGAGGAGCCAGTTTCCGCAAATCTGAGAGGAAGAGGGCTATTCGATAATTAGAATGCCTTTGCCAATTTCGTAATTTATTTATAAACGAATGGTTTAATTGAGTATATTTAAAGCGTGTTTAGATCAATCTTTTTCAAAACACACTTTTTCTTTGTATTATTTTATCTAGGTTTATAGAGTTAATGTAATCAAACTTTTTTCGAAGCTACACTGTGATATATAATTGTAAGTATTTAACAGTAAAACGACAAAATAAATAATAGATTTGATAACTGGTAATTAAAATGCGTGAAGACTTGATATTATTGTAGCTAAAAGAATTTGAGAAAGTTTTTAGAGGGTTCTTTTAGTAATGCCCTTCCACTTATAATGGTTGTAGAGAAGATGACTAGGCAACTATAGTTATTTTCGTTTCATTTTTGGGAAGGGGATGAAAGAATGAAAAAGATAAGTTTACAAAAGATGAAAAAGGTTATGTTAAGTGGTGGGATATTACTTACGGGATTATTAACATTTGGATTTTCAGAAAATGCTTCAGCTCATGGGTATGTAGAATCACCAGCGAGCCGATCTTTTTTATGTAAGCAAGGGGTAAATGTAAATTGCGGTCCAGTTCAATATGAACCACAAAGTGTAGAAGGAATAGGCGGCTTTCCGCAATTAGGACCTTCTGATGGACAAATTGCAGGTGCTGGTCATTTTCCTGCTTTAGACGCTCAATCAGTGGATAGGTGGAAGAAAGTTACGTTAAACGGCGGGACGAATACATTCAAGTGGAAACTAACGGCTCCTCATAGTACGAAAGAATGGAAATACTACATTACAAAGAAGGATTGGAATCCAAATATGCCTTTAACAAGGTCTAGTTTAGATTTAGTGCCGTTCTATGTGAAAAATGATGGCGGAGTTAGACCAGGGACAACAGTAACGCATGAAGCAAATGTACCAACTGATCGTAGTGGCTACCATCTTATTTTAGCTGTTTGGGAGATTGCGGACACTGGAAATGCGTTTTATCAAGTTATTGATGTGAACCTTGTGAACAATGGTTTAAATTCTAATTTTGCGTTTAACAATGTAGTGCAAGTTCCTACACTATTTTAAATTAAATATACATTTTGATCATCTAATTCATTTTAGATGATCTTTTTTATGAAAAATATAGAAGAAAGTGCAATTATTTATAAAAAAATGGGCTTTAAATATTGTCATATTTGCTTCTTTAAGATATCCTTTTCATGAAGAGGTGGAAAACATGGAAAAAGTACTAGTTTTCGGGCATAAAAACCCAGATACAGATGCAATTTGTTCTGCAATTGCTTATGCAGAATTGAAAAAAGAATTAGGGATGAATGCTGAGCCTGTACGTTTAGGCGAAATCAGCGGTGAAACTCAATTTGCGTTAGACTATTTTAAAGTAGAAGGACCGCGTTTTGTTGAGACAGTTGCAAGCGAAGTGGACAACGTTATTTTAGTTGACCATAACGAGCGTCAACAAAGTGCTAACGATATCGAAACTGTTCGTGTGTTAGAAGTTATCGACCATCACCGTATTGCTAACTTTGAAACAAGCGATCCTATTTACTACCGTTGTGAGCCAGTTGGATGTACAGCTACAATCTTAAACAAAATGTACAAAGAAAATGGCGTTACAATTCGTAAAGAAGTTGCAGGTTTAATGTTATCTGCAATCATTTCAGATTCTTTACTATTCAAATCTCCAACTTGCACAGAGCAAGACGTAGCAGCAGCTCGTGAATTAGCGGAAATCGCTGGTGTAGATGCAGATAACTACGGCTTAGAAATGTTAAAAGCTGGTGCTGACTTAAGCGGAAAAACAATGGAGCAATTAATCTCCCTTGACGCTAAAGAATTCCAGATGGGTAACGCGAAAGTTGAAATCGCACAAGTAAACGCTGTTGATACAAACGACGTTCTTGTACACCAAGCGGAACTTGAAAAAGTTATCTCTGCAGTAGTAGAAGAAAAAGGTTTAGACCTATTCTTATTCGTTGTAACTGATATCTTAACTAACGATTCTGTCGGTCTTGCGATCGGTAAAGCAGCAAACGTTGTTGAGAAAGCATACAACGTATCTCTAGAAAACAACACTGCTACTTTAAAAGGTGTTGTATCTCGTAAAAAACAAATCGTACCAGTATTAACAGAAACATTCCAAGCTTAATTTTATTGAGTATGGATAAAAGAAAGGACAAGTAGTCAGATTGGCTGCTTGTCTTTTTTTATCTTTTTAAATGACAGAAAATTAGAATTTTTAACAAAGGGGCTTGTGTATGTTTAATGGCTCAGAGACGATAAAATGGGATAAAAATAGGGAATGTTATGACTTGGAAACGTTAGAAAACAAATTTCGCTCACTTTTAAATCAAAATATTTCTTCTATTACAGAATTAGAGGAATGGTTAATGAAGGAACAGCGTTTAAATGCTGAAGTAGAAGAGGTGTTAACCAGTTATCTAATTGCTGTGTATAGAGATACAAAAGATAGTGCTATCCGTGATTTACACAAATATAATCAAAATGCGATTCAACCACTTTTTAAAAAATATAATGCGAAATTCGATCAGAAATTTATTGATTGTCCGTTTTCGAAACTGTTAGATGAGCGAAAATACGGATATATGAAAAAAATAAGATTAGTAAATAGCGAAATGTTTAATAAAGAGAATATTTCTCTTGCTGTTAAGGAAGGTGGTCTTATAACGAAGTATAGAGAAATTATGTCTAACATAACAATCAATTGGGATAACGAAGTAAGGACGTACGCATACGTTAAAGCAAAGTTAGATAACCCAAATAGAAGCATTCGTGAAAAGGCATGGCATGCTTTATGTGAAGCAAGAAGGGTAGTAAAACCAGAAATAGATTGTATTATGAATGAACTTGTACAATTACGGAATCAAATGGCCCTAAATGCAGGGCTTAATAATTATAGTGAATATATTTTTAAGCTGAAAAACAGAGAATATAGTATTGAAGACTGTTATGCTCTCCATGAATCTATAGAGAAGCTTGTAGTACCCGTATGGAAACAATTAGGGAGTCTTTTTAAAAGAGATCTTGGTGTAAAAGCATATCGTCCATGGGATTTTGCTCCATGTACATTGCAGGAGGTTTCATTTCAAAAGTCCAATGATTTATTGGATGGGGTTGAAGAAATGTTACGGAAGACAGATTCATATTTTCGTGAGGAATTTATTCAAATAAGGAAATCGGGATTAATTGACGTAGAAGAACGAGAAAATAAGGCACTTGGAGCTGCTTGTTTTACTTTTCCTCATAGTAAAGATGTTTTTGTTTATTCTAATTTTAGTCCATCATTTAACGCGATTAATGCACTTATACATGAAATCGGTCATGCGCTTCATTTCTATAAACAGTTTAGTAATGAAAGTAGTATGCAAGAAAAATATCTTCGTGAAGAAGTAGCCGAGCTGTATTCTCATAGTCTCGAGCTATTACTAATGGATAAGCTTAATGTTTTTTATAAGGAAGAGAATGAATATAAGAAAGCACAACGAGAACAATTGCATCGGGCTTTGTCTTTATTAATTACGCCAGTTTCAGGTGATCTATTTCAGCACTGGCTCTATTCAAACCCTAATCATTCATCAGAAGAACGGGATGAGAAATATCTAGAATTATGTAAAAGGTATCAGTATTCACCTGTTGATGTTACAGGAGTGGAGGAAGAAATTGGTGCGAGCTGGATTGAGTCTTTTCACTTTGTGCAGTACCCTTTTTACAAAATTGAATATGCAATTGCACAATTAGGAGCACTACAATTATTTCAAATATATCGGGAGAATCAAGAAAAAGCGATTACTTTCTATAAGGAGGGGGCGAGTACGGATTGGAATTTATCTATACAGGAGATTTATGAAAATACAGGTGTTACATTTGATTTTTCGCAAGAAGCGGTTCAAACTACTGCTGGGTCTGTACTCGATATGATTAGGGAATTAAAATAAGGATAGCATTCGCTATCCTCTTTAGCGTTCATTCATAAGATCGTTTCTTGTTTATATAAAATGTAACAATAGCAACAATAATGAAAATAGGTATTGCGTACGCTTGCCCAACAAATAATTTCCATCCTACAGTATTATAGCCGTCAGATGCTGGAATGATAATCGCGATGATACAAACAATAATATAAGCTAATAATGCCGGGAGTATATTTTTCATGGTTGTTCACCTCCTTTTCAGACTACATTTATATAGTGTACTATTGAATAGAGATTCGGAGATTAAATATCTTTGATTTTACGAAATCTTCACAAATTCACTAAAGGATGAGGTGTATGTATGCTGTATGAAAATGATTTTAGTACGGTGTGTTTATGTAATAATATATACGCTTGATCAACTGTCCTAAAAGAAATTAAACCAAATATAGAAAATAATGTAATTTTATCTTACGAGATTATTATATAGTATTCTGTAAAAAAATGTACTGAAAAATTTATATTTCATAAGAAAGTTAGAAGCGAGGTAAGAAATAATGATGAAAAGATTATGCATTATTCCATGCGGAAAGAAGAAGATTTGGGATAAGTACCCAGATTACGGAGAGGCAGAGGCAAAAGATGTATATATTAGTCCATTCGGAAAAGCATGTCAGGCATATGCAACTGAGTTTTTCGAGAACTGGGTTATATTATCAGCAAAGCATGGATTTTTAAGACCAGATGATATTGTACTAGAAAACTATGACCTTGCATTTGATTCAAAGAGTGATGAGATTATTAGTATAGAACAATTACAAAAACAGATGGTTGATAAAGATTTACTTCAGTTTGAAGAGATCGTCTTACTTGCGGGAAAGAAGCATAAAAAAGTAGTGACGAAGTTATATCCGGAAGAAATCATTACATATCCGTTAGCGGGATGTAGAGGGATTGGGTATATGTTGCAGAGGTTGAATGGGGCAGTGGAGGCGCAGAAGGAAGTATAGGGATAAATTAGTAATATATATTGAAATTATACCAAATTAATACATTTAAAATAGACTAGTAAACAAGCCTTTTTACGTTTTTAAACATAGAATATGATGAACGCTATTGAGGGGAGAGTCATATTCATGTGTAATAATTGTGGTTGTAGACGCAGAGATTGTAATAGATTTTGGGATGATTTAATGTTTGGAAGATGTAGACGCAGAGATTGTGATGATTGTGGTTGTAGACGTAAACGTGACTGTGATTGTGATGATTGCCATCGCGATCGTAAACGTGACAACGATGATGATAAATGTCGTAAGTGGTAATATTTTAAAAAGAGTACTTTGAAGTAAAGTACTCTTTTTGTGTATAAACCTTTTAAATTCCATCTTGAACAGATTTTTTTTCAATTTCCCATGAATCTTGTTTTATAATCTTTAAAGCTACATTCGTACCATTAGCTTCCTTATAAAAGATATATCCGTGGTTTGATTTAATGTAAGTTAAAGGTTCACCAATGCAATCTTTAGAACAAGATGTATTGATAAGTTCAATTAAGGATAGTTCGCTAGGATCGGTTTTACTAGCATCTATAAGTGTATCAAGGTTCGTTTTGCGAAAACCTTGTAAGTTTACATCAAAATTCTTTTCTATTTCTCCAGTAACGCTAGTATTCATTACTTCAACTGAATTTTTCTTTTCTAAAAGAAAACCATTTCCATAAAGGAATTTCGTATATCCAAGCCACGCGATTAAAAATAGTATAAAAAATACACCAACTGTTCTAAGTTTTCGAAGCCGTTTACTTACGATTGATTCTGAATATTTCATTCAGCCTAATCCTCCAATGTTTTTATTTTAAAGTATGCTTGGGTACATATATTTAGAAGGAGATGAAAGTTAGCGAGTTACTGGTTCAAAAAAAGAAAGCATCTGAAGTTAGGTGCTTTCTTTTTGAATACTGTCTGCTATCTGTTAGTTACTTGTTTCATTAGAGGTCTTATTTCTTTAACAGGTGGTTTTTTATCATAGGCATCAACGTAAGAAAAGTAATAATTTAAGTTTCTAAGAAGTCCCTTTCCTATTTTAGCGCTTAAGAAGGGGAATACTTGTCCAGTATAATCATCGAGAGATTTACAGTAGTATTTTTCATCTAAATATATACTGTATTTACATGTTAGTTCTACTAATGAGTTACCTTCATTATCAATTACTTCTTTAGAATCAATAATGTCTATTAATGCGAATTTTTCATTCAGATAAACTTTTTTCTTTTTCTCGTGCTTATTTGTGAGAATAAATACGAGACCAATTGCGTTAATCAAACTATTTCCTCCTATAAAAAACGGATATTAATAAAATATATCGATATAAGCTAAATGTAAAGAGGAGAGGTGTAAAATGTAAACTAGATAGAAACGATAATAAACCGATTTGAAGACAAATCGGTTTATTATTGAAATACTTGAGGAAATTGTTTTACGATTGCATCTGTTATCATGTCGGCCATTTCTAATGCTTCTTTTTCAATTTTATCGTATAGTTTTACACTGGCATCATAATCTTTATTTAGGAAGGCAAGTGCTTCTGCTTTCGTTAGTGCTAAATGTTCATAAAACATTTTTCTGAATTCTTCTTTATCTATATATGGGTTGATACTGTTAAGAAATTCAGTAATTTCATCACCATTAGCGTACCATTTCTTTTCTATAGCGGCAGCTGCATTTTGATCACCAGCTTTTGCGGCTTTCACAAGGTCGGCTGCAATTACTAAGTGATCTTTAATTAATGCACTATATTTCTTTACTGCATTTTCGCCATAGAAGGGCTCAAGTGATAGTCCCATATGTGTTGCGTTTTGTAGAAGCCGTCCAACAGTAACGTTTACGTCTGGCAAGTTAAAGACGATGCCAATAATCGCTAATCGCGTCCAAGCGACGTGCTGTTCCCATAAAGAACGCATATATCCTTTTAAAAAGTTTTCGTTTTTACTAACTCGGTAATTTCGTACAAATGAATCAAAGTTTCCATTAGTAATATGATAAGGGGAGTAATACGATTGCCAATAAGTATACATAAATAATTACACTCCTTTGAACATGTATATCTCACAATATGATAAACGTTATTTTTAAGTTACGTGTCCAAGAGTTTTTTTGAGGGTTGGAAAAGGAGAAAGTTGAAGGGGAATAAAAACATACTTGTGATATATACGAATCAAAAGAATTTTAAAATAATAGAGGTCCTGCAAGGGAAATTGCAGGACCTTAAAAAGGGTATTGCCGAGATGTCGGACTCGACTACGTAATATTATCATAAAATTCTTCTAAAAAAACCTGGTAAATGTGTCCAAATGAAAGTGGGACTTTTAATAAAGTCAAAGGGACCTGCTTCCCGCGGCAGGCCCCATTAACTAGATAATGTAGATGAGCAAAAACTCATCTGGAGTATCTTCATAGTAACAAATGAAATTCACTTTGTGTATTGAGAAAAAAATGAATTACTTGTATGAATGTAAAGGATTTATATTTTGCTTTTGGGAATTATAATCATTTGTGGAGAATGGAATAGGGTTCTAAAATGGAGAAAAGACTTTTTAACTAGGCTACGATATATTGTGATATACAAGTGTAAAAAGACCTGCTAATTTAAGCAGGTCAACATAAGGGGTTTATCTAACAGATTATTATATATGGTAACAACTGTATTGTAGTAAGTCTATAAGTTTAATGTTGAGAAAATTTGTTTGAGTGATATATATTTGGCACATGTATTAACGCCTAAAAAGTTGAGAAAGGAAATTAAATAGTTTTTTATAAGAAAATAACGGCTGATACTTATAAAATGATTCATATTTCCACGCATCATTATTAGAGAATTGGAGTTGTTTATTTGACTCTTTAGATTCGATGGAACTTTTGTAACGACTCTTCATAATTTAACCTCCTCAAATTCATATGTATACGATTAGTAGTATTCTAGGAAGGTAAATTAAATGAATATTTATTTTGGAATTCTTTCTTCTTGTGTACTAGATTTGTTTATTTTATGTTGGAAAACGTGGGAAGCAAATAGAACTCAAATACTTATAAAATTCAAAGTGGCGAGAATCAGTTTGATGATATAATGGGAATAGATGAAAGATAAAGAAAAGCAGGTGACTCTTTTTTGTTTACAAAAGCTCAAGAACTTTTAGCGTCTTATTTCGGTTATTCGTCATTCCGAAGAGGACAAGATGAAACAATTAAAAATGTATTAGATGGGAAGGATACGGTTTGTATTATGCCTACGGGCGGTGGTAAGTCAATTTGTTATCAAATTCCCGCACTAGTATTCGAAGGAACGACATTAGTTATATCACCTTTGATTTCACTTATGAAAGATCAAGTAGACACATTAATACAAAATGGTATTTCCGCTACATATATTAATAGTTCTATTTCTATTGCAGAAGCGAATCAACGAATTCAATTGGCGAAACAAGGACATTATAAGTTGCTTTATGTGGCGCCTGAGCGACTTGATTCTATGGAGTTTGTTGATCAACTTATCGATATGAAAATCCCGATGATTGCAATTGATGAGGCGCACTGTATTTCGCAGTGGGGACATGATTTCCGCCCGAGTTATTTACATATACATCGCATATTAGATTATCTTCCAGAAAAACCGCTCGTTTTAGCGTTAACAGCAACAGCAACACCACAAGTGCGTGATGATATTTGTAGTACGCTTGAAATTAATCAAGAAAATACAATTATGACAACGTTCGAACGGGAGAACTTATCGTTTTCAGTAATTAAGGGACAGGATCGTAATGCGTATTTAGCAGATTATATTCGTCAAAATCAGAAGGAATCTGGGATTATTTATGCAGCTACAAGAAAAGTAGTCGATCAGTTATATGAAGATTTAGGGAAAGCAGGAGTTTCGGTATCGAAATATCATGCTGGTATGAGCGATCACGATCGAAATGAACAACAAGAACTCTTTTTACGAGATGAAATCAGCGTTATGGTAGCGACATCAGCGTTTGGAATGGGGATTGATAAATCGAATATTCGTTACGTTATTCATTATCAACTTCCAAAAAATATGGAAAGTTACTATCAAGAAGCAGGACGTGCTGGTCGTGACGGATTAGATAGTGAATGTATTTTGTTATATTCTTCTCAAGATGTGCAAGTACAACGCTTTTTAATCGATCAATCAACTGGAGAATCACGTTTTTCAAACGAACTTGAAAAATTGCAAAATATGACCGATTACTGTCATACAGAACAATGTTTACAATCATTTATTTTGCAATACTTTGGTGAAGAACCGAAGGAAGATTGTGGTCGCTGTGGTAATTGTACGGACGATCGTGAGAGTATCGATGTAACGAGAGACTCACAAATGGTTTTATCATGTATGATTAGAACGAACCAACGATTTGGAAAACAAATGATTGCACAAGTTTTAACGGGATCGAAAAATAAAAAAGTTATTGAATTTAATTTTCATACTTTACCAACTTACGGACTTTTATCAAATCGTAGTGTGAAAGAAGTCAGTGAATTTATTGAGTTTTTAATTTCAGACGAGTTGATCGCAGTTGAACATGGTACATATCCGACATTAAAAGTAACGGAAAAAGGGAAAGAAGTACTACTTGGTAAAGAGAACGTTTTACGTAAAGAACGAGTAGAAACACGACAAATTGTTCAAGACCATCCTTTATTTGAAGTGCTTCGTGAAGTGCGTAAAGAAATTGCACAAGGAGAAGGCGTACCACCGTTCGTTATTTTCTCTGATCAAACGTTAAAAGATATGTGTGCGAAAATGCCGCAAAGTGACTCTGAACTCCTAACTGTAAAAGGAATTGGAGAGCACAAACTTGTGAAGTACGGCTCTCACTTCTTACAAGCAGTGCAGCACTTTATTGAGGAAAACCCAAATTATGCTGAAACAATTAAGACGGAAGTTGTTTCAGAGCGTAAAAAGTCAGGGAAAGCTTCAGCAAATTCTCATTTAGAAACATATGAAATGTATAAACAAGGCATTGATCTAAATGAGATTGCGAAAGATAGAGGTCTATCAAGACAAACGATCGAAAACCATTTGATTCGCTGCTTTGAAGATGGTATGGAAGTAGACTGGAACAGCTTTGTTCCAGCAGAGTATGAAACTCTTATTGAAACTGCCGTACAAAATGCAGAAGGCGGTTTGAAATCTATTAAAGAACAGCTTCCAAATGAAGTGAGTTACTTTATGATTCGTGCATATTTACAAATAAGAAAATAGAGACATATAAAGGGGATAGGGATATATGCATCATGTTTTCGTTTATGGCACGTTAAGAAAAAAGCAAACGAATGCTCATTATATGCAAGGTGCAACATGTATTGCAGACGCAGCATGGACGTATGGTGAATTATTTGATACAGGTGAAGGGTATCCTGCAATGATTTGTTCAAACGGGGAAAAGGTATATGGGGAAGTTTATGAAGTGAATGATGCTGCTTTGCAAAAATTAGATGAACTTGAAGAATACACAGGTAATGCAGAAAGTGATTTATATAATCGGATCACCCAAACTATTTATTTTGGGGATATAGAAATACATGCATATGTATATGTTGCCCAAGATAGAGAGATGCTGAAGAAGGGTATCATTTCTGGTGATTGGGTAGAGTATCAAAAAGGAAAATAAAAGCAGCTATAGAATGATGTGAAAGCAGATAGTGGAATAATCCATTATCTGCTTTTTGAATTTACACTTTTAAATTTTTGAATATTTTGATAAAATAAAAATATTGGGAATTAATAAGGGGGATTTTTCATGGGTATTAGAAATTTAGTTTCTCACCTGTAGTAGAAAAATCTATTGCAGGAGGAGAATAAAAATGAACGAATTAAATGTGAAGGAATTTTACAAAAAACAATTTGAATTGTCGAATTATGATGTAAATACAGAAAGCTGGATAGAGCAGGTTGCTAAAGAGGTGCAAGAACAAGTTGGCCATCCATTTCAAACGATGTTAGAACTTGGTGCGGGAAATGGTGGGTTTGCTAGAGCTATGTCAAAGTTAAATGTAACAATGACAACTGTAGAACTTGTATCAGAGTTAGTTGAATTTGCAAGGGAGCATTCTAGTAGTGATATTGCCATTCATTGTGGAGATTTTTATCAAATTAACTTTGAAGAAAAATTTGATGTGGTTAGTTATTTAGATGGATTTGGTGTAGGAACAGATGCTGAGCAATTGTTTCTACTAAAACGGATTAAAGATTGGATGAAGGAAGATGGATGTGCACTTATTGATATTTATCAACCTTTGTATTGGAAAATGGTAAGTGGACAAGAAATGCCATTAAGTTCAGCTATGAGTAAATATGAATATGATAGTATAAATGAAAGAATGTTAGATCATTGGTGGAATCCTAATCAGCCTTATGAGATTGTAACACAGTCTTTACGTTGTTATACAGTTGAAGAGATTAGTGATTTATGTACTAAAGCAGGTTTAAGTATTGTAGGAGTCTTCCCAGGGGGAGCATTTGATTTTGAACAATGGAAATATAAAGAACTAGCAAGTTTAAATGAATGTTTGTCATATCGAATTAAAGTAAAGAAGAGTAGAGATTAATCTCTACTCTTTTATATTTTAGAAAATTCTTACTTAAACTATTGACTTTATGAATGGATTTTTAATACAATTGTATCTCGACTGAAAAAATTGGAACGGACAGGAGGGAATCATCAAATGAGTAACATATTTGAAGAAGAATTACAGAAAATGAAAGATATTTTATGTACGATGGATGAGCAATTAGAGCAACTTGAAAAAATCCCAGTTTATTATGGAGAAGATTTTAAAGAGCAAATTCTTGAAAGTATGAGGGAGTCTAATAGACAAAACTTACGTATTGGTGTACATGAGCCGTATTTTGGAAGATTAGACTTTCAGGAGGATGGCAAGGAAGAAGTTATGCCGATTTACATCGGTAAAGTAGGTGTTTCAGATAAAGATACGATGAAACCAATTGTAATTGATTGGCGAGCACCTGTTGCGAGTATGTTTTATTCATTTACCGGTGGTGATGAACTGGCATTTTATCATTCACCAGACGGATTAGTAGAAGGCGATGTTTATTTAAAGCGAAACATCTCGATTCGAAAGAGAGAACTAGAACGTGTTGTTGATACATATGTAAAAGGAAATGAAGATGTCTCGCATGCTGATGATTTTCTTCTATATCGATTAGGTGAGAATAAAGATAATAAATTAAAAGATATCGTTTCGACTATACAATCGGAGCAAAATGATATTATTCGTGCGGAAAGAAACTTACCATTATTAATTCAAGGGGTTGCAGGGAGCGGAAAAACAACGATCGCTTTACATCGCCTTGCTTTTTTAATTTATGAATATCGGGAACAACTTGAAGCGGAGAGAATGATCGTATTCGCTCCAAACAGTTTGTTTTTAGACTATATTTCAAGTGTACTTCCTGAGTTAGGGGTAGGAAATATTAGTCAAACAACGTTTCCAGATTGGGCATTGCGTCTGCTAGAGGGTTCAGTGAAACTGAAGCAGACAGAAGAAAAATTAAAAGAAGCTTTCTCAATTAATCGCGATGAAAAAAAGGTTATGCTAGGTAAATTGAAAGGCACGCTGGAATTTAAGTCGTTTATTGAAGAAAGAATGATTCAATTTGAAAAAGATTTAGTGCCAACAAAAGATTTTGAGGCATGGGATAAAGCTGTTATTCCAGTGGAAGACGTTAAAAAATGGATGCAGGTTGAATATAAACACTATCCATTAAAGAAAAGAAGAGAACGTTTAGTCGGCCGTATGAAGCGCTGGATTGAAATTGAGCTTAAAAAGTTTGGAGAAACAAACGAGAAAAAATTACTAAAAAAAGAAGCGACAAAGAGATTGAACACATATATGAATTTTTGGCCGAAAATGAGCCCGCTTTCACTATATAATTCAATGATAAAGAGTAAAGAAATACTCGAAGTATTACCTGAAGAACTTGTTCAAGAAACAGAAAAGAATTGTCGTAAAAAAGAAGTGTATGTAGAAGACTTACCAGCTTTAATTTATATACAACATCGCATAACAGGAATTGAAATTGGACAAAAGTTCCATCACGTCGTTATTGATGAAGCGCAAGATTTCTCGCCATTCCAAGTATATGTATTAAAAGAAATTACACTAGGTAATTCTTTCACTATATTAGGTGATTTATCTCAAGCGATTTATGATTATCAAGGAATTGAAGACTGGAATGCTTTTAAGGAAGTATTCCAAGAAACAGGTTATTATGAACTGACGAGAAGTTATCGTTCTACAAAAGAAATTATTGAATTTGCGAATGAAATAATAAAAAATGCAGAAATTCCTGTAGGACTTGCAACACCAGTTTTCCGTAGCGGTGAAGACGTGAAAGTAATTCGGGCAGAGGCCCAATTTATTGAAGTTTTAAAGACATTACAGCATTTACAAAATGAAGATGTGAAAACAATTGCGGTAATTGGAAGAACAGATGATGAATGCCGTGATATATATGAGAAATTAACAAATGCAGGGTTGACTGTTAACTTCATTGAAGCAGATCAAAGTAAGTATGAAGGTGGCATTTCGGTAGTACCTGTATACTTGGCGAAAGGATTAGAATTTGATGCAGTACTTCTAATCGATGTTGATGAAGAACATTACAAAAATACAAAACACGATGCGAAGTTATTGTATGTCGGATGTACAAGATCGCTTCATGATTTATGGATTTTCTATAGTGGGGAAGCGTCACCTTTAATTAAGGAATTAAAATAAACGTAAAAAGAGGATTTTCTAGTAGTGCATGAAAATCCTCTTTTTTATATTTAAAAGGTATATGAATTAACGACCTAGGCTGTTGTTTAAATAATGTAATATCATATTCTCTAATTCCTTAATTTGTTCTTTTTCCCATAGACGAATAGCATCTACCGGATTTTGTGTATGCTTTAGCCAATCTAGAATTAATTCTAGTTGTTCTTGTATTTGCCCAATTTTTTGTTCTTTTATGTTATCATCCCAAATTCTATCAATTAATTGAACCATATAGGGAAGTTTTTCAATACATTCGTTTAAATCTCCTCAATACCCTGATGGGAATTCATGTGTCCCAAACTCTAAGCAATCAATATAGTAAGAAACAAGACGTATCATTGCCTCTTGTTCGGTATCGCCACCTAATTCAATGGCTTTTTGGAGAAGTTGTTCCAAATCCTCATCAGTATTTCCGGAACCCATATAAAGTCCCATCCATCTAAAAGGTCTTGAATCAGATGGATCCTTTTCTAACCAGTGATATAGAATGTCTATTAGAAAACAATTTAACGGGAAAGTTAATACTTCATTTTTCTCGTTGGATGTATCTAAAATAGTAAAAAGCATAATAGCAAACTCTTGTTGATCTTTGGATTCCCATTTCTTTGCATTTGTAATAAATGTATCTAAATGTTTAAAAGCTATTTTTCGAAGTCCTGCTTCGAGCTGCTGGCAGTAAGAAATGAAATCATGCCAGTTCTCATTTGTACTCATATGTATAATAATGGTTTGTAATGCAGTGTGATTTTTACTCATTAGTTATGTATCTCCATCCCGATAAAATGCTATTTAAATTGAATAACGTAAGCATATAGAAAAAATTCACTGGAGTTATATGATTTAATATGTGCGTTTAAGTATAAATCTTGGTGATGGAAGTGTTTCTTGTTCTGCTTCAAAATACGCAACTTGATTTGTAATTGAGTATAGAATAGAAGGCATTCCCATTCCAACAGCAGCCTCTAATGCATCCAGTAAGGGGAGTGTTTTCCCATCAATTTTTGTGTCCCATGATATGGCGTAGCAAGAATCGCCGGCCCCATGTTTTTTTAGCAGACGACCTATATCAATTGGACAGGAATTAGGTTTAGGAATTTCAATCATATATTCTTCACGTAACGTAGTTCTGTAATTATGGCAAAGTCGACCGATCGCATCTTTACGTTTCTTAGTAGAAGAAAGCTCAAACAGGACTCTATCTTGAAGTCGCTTAGTAAAAAATGATTTTACAATGATCTCTTCTAATTTTTTATCCATTAAAAGTCTCCAATCTTTTAATCATGTGTTGAAAATTTTAGTATTATTATATCATTACATATATTAAAAAAGGAGAGTAACTATGATTACAAAAGTAATAACAAAAAGAAATTGGGAAATCGCAAAGACAACTGGAGAGATTAATGAAGCCTCTCTTAAAGATGAGGGGTTCATTCATTGTTCATTATTAGACCAAGCTTTAAAAGTTGCTCAAAAACATTTCAGTCATGAAGAAGATGTATTATTACTTACAATAGATCCATCCCTAGTAAAAGCAGAAATAAAATATGAACTTGCTTCTAACGGTCAAGAATACCCGCATGTATATGGAGTAATCAATTTTGAGGCAATTGTAGGTGTTGTTCCATTTCTTAAAGAAAAGGGAGATTTTTTATTACCAGAGGGACAAAGTTAAGAGTGTTATAGGTATTTAAGTTAGTTAGAAAAGCGCAAATTATATAGTTTGTGCTTTTTATTGTATATATTTTTTGGAAAATTATTGTTTTTGTCACACCAATACTGTACGATACATAGTATAAAACACATACTGTATGACATATAGTAATGAAAATGAGGTGGGTGAATGGATACTTTATTAAATTCATTAATTACTGAGCTAAGGAGAGGGACATTGACATTAGCGGTTTTAAGTCAACTAAGAACACCGCAATATGGATATTCGCTTGTCCAATTATTGGAGCAATCAGGAATCGTAATCGATCAAAGTACTTTATATCCACTACTTCGCCGATTAGAAAAGCAGGAGCTAGTGACGAGTAGTTGGGATAAAACGGAGAGTAGACCTCGTAAGTATTATGTTTTAAGCGAATACGGATTAGAGATATTTTTGCAGTTAAAAAAGGAATGGATAAAGGATTCGAAAGAACTTTATAACTTATTAAAGGAGGAGGACAAGAATGAGTTTGATTGATATCTACGTCGAGGAAGTTGCGAAGAGATTACCTGAAAAAAATCGTGAAGATATTACGCTTGAATTACGGTCGACAATAGAGGATATGTTACCTGATGAGTACAATGAGGAAGATGTAAAGAGTGTCCTTGAAAAATTGGGGAGCCCGGTTTCATTGGCTAATGGGTATTTGGATAGACCGATGCATTTAATTGGACCACGTTATTTTGATGTGTATACGACATTATTAAAAATGATCATACCAATTGCAGCTGTTATCGCACTCATTTCAATGGTTGCAGAAAATTTTATAGGCTATACTGGTGATCAAGCAGTATTAAATGTTATTTTACAATTGATAGGTAAAGGTATTGGGGAAATTATCGAAGTAGGCCTCCATGTATTTTTCTGGTTGACACTAGTATTTGCTGTTATAGAAAGAACAGATAAAGACAAAGGTACCCAACCGTTGACGACAAGTTTAAAAAAATGGACGCCTGATGATTTGAAAAATACCTCGTATGTTCCAAAGAAAAAGGCGATCTCAAAGTTTGAAGTGTTTGGAGGTTTGATGTGGACTGCAATATGGGCCACACTTTACTTTTATGCGAATCATCTTGTAGGTATATATCATGGTACAGAAAGCGGACTGAAATTTGTCGCGCCAACTTTTAATCAAGATGTGTTACTTCAGTATTGGCCAATCGTTGTAATTATGATCGTATTTGAAATGGGTATATCTCTTTATAAGTTAGTACAAGGACAATGGACGAAAAAGTTGGCAATTTGGAATGGTATTCTTCAAATAGGTGGAACAATAGTATTCATTGTAATTGTAGTAAATCCGCATTTATTTAACGAAGGATTTATTACGTATGTGGCAAATGTGTTTACTACTTCTCCAGAGGAATTTAAAAAGTGGTTAATTGGTGGAGGTATTATCATTTATATTTTATCTGCCGCATTAAATATATTTGATGGTTTCCGAAAAGCTCGTATTCGTATGTAGGAATGAAAAAGAAAAGTTGATAAATAGGTGATTAAAGAAGATAAACATTATGAAAGGAAGAAAGTAATGATAAGGGAAGCAATGAAAAAAGATGTAACATTTATTTTAGATATTTATAATGATGCAATCCTTAATTCAACAGCTGTATATACGTATAAACCTGTAACCCTTGAAAATAGAATAGATTGGTATGAACAAAAAAAGGCTGATGGCTATCCAATTTTAGTCTACGAGCTAGATAATAAAGTAGGAGGATTTGCAACATTCGGTCCATTTAGGGCATGGCCTGCTTATAAATATTCAGTTGAACATTCTGTGTATGTTCATAAAGATTATAGAAAAAATGGGATTGGGACTTCTTTAATGAAAGCATTGATCGCAATTGCTAAAGAAAGAGAATATATGACCTTAATTGCTGGAATTGACTCAGAAAATGAAAAGAGTATTGCCTTACATGAAAACTATGGATTTGTTCATGCAGGGACAATAAAAAAAGCTGGTTACAAATTTAATAAATGGCTAGACTTAGCCTTTTATCAATTGGAGTTTGATGGTCCTGAAAATCCTATAGAAGAATAGAAGTTTTTCGGAAAAAATATATGGTTTTAGGTAGCGTAGAGTAATTCTTGCTACCTTTTTCTTATTGTTATAACAAAAAGAATTCGCTAAAAAAGGTTTTTTATATTCTATATTGAATTATTAGAAAGTGATATAACGATGTGAAATGAGGAATGGAAATGGAAAATGTTATTCAAAAAATGAAAGAGATACAATCTGGTCATGTAGGTGTAGCTATATATTCTACAAAAAACGAACGTATAGTTGCTTCATATAACAGTGAATTATATATTCCATTAGCATCATCAGCAAAAGTGGCAATTGGTTTTGCAGTAGCAAAGATGATAAAAGACAAGCAAGTTAGTTGGAATGATATACTTCACCAAATTAAATTTAATCCCAAAGAAGATAGCGCACAATTATACCCACATTTACAAGGAAGAAATACATTAACACTTAGTAAAGCTGTTGAAGTGATGATAGCTTGTCACGACAGCTATATCGCACATTCAATTGTAATACACTGCGGTGGATGGGATACTGTCATAGAATATGTTTCAAGGTACTTTTCAAAAATTCATATACAAGAAAACCCTAGGGATGAGCAAAATGTAGGAGAATTAAATCAAGTTCTTTCATTTTTAGTACATATTTTTCAAGCTTATAAAGCAGAACCAGAATTATTGGAACCTATTATTAGTGGAATGGTAAGGCAACAAGGTGATTACGAAGGGATACCGTATTATCATTTAGCACATATGACCGGTGGTTTATCCACCGCTACAATAAATATTGGTATAATAGGAATGTTTCATGAATTTCCGTTTCTGTATGTAATGGGAGGTAAAGATTTGCCTAATCGATTTGAAAATAAAGAGATAGATGAAGCCTTCGCAGTATCTTTGAAATATATATACAAAGAGTATAATGAAAGTATGCTAGGGTTGAGCAATTGAAAAGAAACTTAAAAACTTCAACAATCATTATTGTAATCATAACGATTATTGCTCTTGAAGTTGGAATTGCATTTTATGATCACACTTTATCATTAGATACAATTTACTTTGCGGCGATTCTTATTTGTATTGTATTACTTTTTGGCACACGTGTTTCTGAAGATAAAGAAAGTACATTGAAACAGAGACGAAGAAAAATAGCTCTTATATTTTGGCCATCTATTTTATTGTCTATCGCTTGTTTTGCAGGTGTAAGTTACATAAGAACAGGTTATGTCTCTGTACCTGGGATAATTGGCTTTTCATGCTTTGTTACTTATGGTGGATTTATATTCATCAATATATTAAAGAGAAGAAGTAAAAATTAAATGTAGCTTACTAAGTTGAAAGGAAGAAATATATGAAAAGCATAGAGAATGGTACTCGAACTGAAGGAGAATACATTAAAAATAAAGTAATTCAATATAACATGTCCATATTAAAAGATGAAGTAAAGCAACCGATGGAACAAGTAAGCTTCGTAGTGAAAGATGAGAATGGAAAAATCTTTGGCGGGGTAACAGGAACGATGTATTTTTATCATCTACATATCGATTTTTTATGGGTTGATGAATCAGTTCGCCATGATGGTTATGGAAGTCAACTGTTACATAAAATTGAAGACATTGCGAAGGAAAAAGGGTGTAGACTCATTTTATTAGATTCATTTAGTTTCCAAGCACCAGAATTTTATAAAAAGCACGGATACCGAGAATATGGTGTTGTTGAAGATCATCCTAAAGGGCATAGTCAACACTTTTTAGAAAAGAGATTATAATAATATTATGTATACTAATTGATAGGAGAAAGAAAATGTACACATATAAATTACAGCATGAACAACCAATCTGTGTAGAAAAAATAAAGAAAATTTACGGTTCTGTAGGCTGGTGGCCAGAAAGAAAAGAAGTCGATATTGAAAAAATGTTAAAGAATAGTATAGCTATTGGAGTATGGGAAGAAAGTGAATTAATTGGATTTGCTAGAGTTGTTACTGACGGTGTTTTTCGGGCGTATATTGAAGATGTTGTCGTACATGAAAGTGTAAGAAATAAAGGTATTGGTGAAAAGATGCTTACACTGTTACTTCGAGAGATATCTCATATTGATATTGTTAGTCTATTTTGCGGAGAGAAACTAATAAAGTTTTATGGTGAACAGCAATTTAAAGCGACGAAGCAGATTGTGATGCATCGTAATCAAATAGTGAAAGAATAAGTGAGGTAAATTAGAATGAATGCAACGAGAGCATATTGTTTATCGAAAAGAAAAGCGACAGAGGATTCTCCAGATGGCTGGAGTGCAACATGTATGAGGCTCAATAATAAAATATTTGCGATAGTGAACCATGAAGAAGGGAAAAAAGCTGCAATTACACTAAAATGTGATCCAGAACTCTCTTTACGAATTAGAGAAGATTACCCAGAAACAATAATTCCTGGATATCATATGAATAAAAAGCATTGGAATACAGTGTATATACATAAGGATGTAGGACAAGAACAAATTAATAAGATGATAGATTGTTCATATGATTTAGTATTACAATCGTTTTCAAAGAAAAAGCAACAAGAGTTATTGGATTAAATACAAAGTGAAGTCGACTATAAATAGCTAGTAAAATGATTATATTTTACTAGCTATTTGCAGTTTTACATTATATATTAGGGGATTTTGAAATGAATACGAAACGAAATAGATTACTATATGCGGTGTTTACTATAGTTGTTATTATTTTAGGTCTTAGTTCAAGAAAGTTTGCTTTTGCGTTACCAGATTTGTTAAATGAGTACTTAGGTGATGCTTTATGGGCATTAATGATTTTTACTGGATTTGGATTTTTGTTTCCTAAAATAGAAACGAGGAAATTAGCTTTTATTAGTTTGATATTTTGCTACGGGATTGAAATTAGCCAATTGTACCATGCCGAATGGATTGATAGCATTCGCGCAACGACTTTAGGTGGACTCGTATTAGGGTACGGGTTTTTGTGGAGTGATTTAGTTGCTTATACAATCGGTGTTGGGATTGGAGTGTTTTGTGAGTTTATGTTACGGAAGAAATAAAAGATGTAAAAAGGGGTATTTATGAAAAAAATAATATTAATAGGTTCTGGTGGTTCAGGAAAATCTACATTAGCAAAACAGTTAGGGAATAAATTAAATATTAAGGTGCATCATCTTGATGCACTATTTTGGAAACCAAATTGGGAGGGTGTACCGAAAGAGGAGCAAAGAACGGTTCAAAATGAATTAGTTAAAGGGGAAAAGTGGATTATTGATGGGAATTATGGCGGGACAATGGACATAAGAATTAACGCAGCTGATACAATTATCTTTCTTGATATTCATAGAACAATATGTGTTTATCGTGCTTTTAAAAGAATTGTACAATATCGAAATAAAACAAGAGCGGATATGGGTGCTGGATGTGAAGAAAGATTTGATTTACAATTCTTTAAATGGATATGGGAGTATCCGAATAAGAAAAAACCTGCCATTTTAAAAAGACTAGATCAATTAAGTAAAGGAAAAGAAGTGATTATTCTAAAATCTCTAAATGAAGTGAGACAGTTTTTGGAGAAGTACGATAAGATAAGTGGTTAGATTTTAAAAAGAAGAAATATGGAGGGATAGTATTGAATAAATTCATTCGCTCGATTGATTCTTATATGGTGGAAATTCCAGCAGGAGAAGTAACATTAAGAGATGATCGAATAAAGAAAGAATGGCAAGTTCAAATAAAACCATTTCTTCTTGCAAAGTATACTGTAACAATGGAAATATATAATGCCATTACAAATAGTACATCAAATAATGATAAAGATAGTAATAAACCAATTGTAAATATTTCATGGAATGATGCAATCGCTTTTTGTAACTTACTTTCTAAAAAGTTGGGAGTAACAGAATATTATTCTATTAGTGATAGTGGTCAAATTGTTAGTTGTAATTTGGATTCCAATGGTTACCGATTACCTTCTGAAGCAGAGTGGCAATATGCGTGTAGGGCGGGAACTACTGGATACATATATGGAGAACTTAAAGAGATTGCTTGGTATAATGAAAATTCAAGTGGACAAATTCATGACGTTGGTAAAAAAGAACCAAATGCATGGGGACTTTATGATATGTTAGGGAACGTTTGGGAATGGTGCTATGATTTGTATGATGAAACAGTGTACGGATCGTACCGGATTTTCCGGGGCGGTAGCTGGGCTGAAGCTGCTAGAGGTTGTGGTGCGACTTGTCGCCGGCGTAGCCATCCTACATTTCATATAGATGATCTTGGGTTTAGGCTTGCAAGGTCAATTTAATAAAAGAATGGTTATATAACAAAGAGTTTGGAGAGTATCCATATTTTTAACATGATAGAAAAGATTTGACGTAAGGAGTGTTCATAATGGCACGTGTTTTATTCATTAATACTGGATCAGAAGGACATATAAATCCAACATTGCAAGTTGTAGAAGAATTAGTTTCACGCGGGGAAGAGGTAGTTTATTTTTCAATAGAAGCTTTCAGGGAGCGTATTGAAAAAACAGGGGCTACTGTACGAACAATTGACGACCAAAAGTTTATAAAAGCTTTTCTTTCCGGTGGTCGAAATTATTTACCTGAAAGAATAAATGGTCTTTTATATACAGCAGATGTTATTATACCGAGTGTTCTTGAACAAATTGAAGGAGACCATTTTGATTACATGATTCATGATTCTATGTTTGGCTGTGGCCGTTTACTTGCTCAAATTCTAAAGCTTCCAGCAATAAATTCATGCACATCGTTTGCACAGGACGAAAAATCATTTAAACAAATGTTAGACCATCTTTCTAAAAATATCCCACTGGAAGTTCAGGGTAGAATACATAATGATTTTGAAAACTTAACTAATGGAATTAAAGAAAAATATGGTGTTGATATAAACGCACCGTATGAAGTTTTCTGTAATCCAGCTTCACTTACTATTATGTATACAATTAAGGAGTTCCAACCTTTTGAGGATACATTTAATGAAACATTCAAATTTGTGGGTCCATCTATATCTACACAAGTGAAAAATGAAGGTTTTGATTACACTTCAATTGAAGAAAAAAGCCTGATTTACATTTCATTAGGTACTGTTTTTAATGAAGCGCTTGATTTTTATAAACTTTGTATGAAGGCGTTCGAGAATAGTAAGCATACAATTGTTATGTCTATTGGCAACAAAACGGAAATAAGTGATTTAGGTAATATCCCTAAAAACTTCATTGTGAAAAACTATGTACCACAAACTGAACTTCTCAAATATACGAAACTATTTATTACACACGGCGGGATGAACAGTACACATGAAGGACTTTATAATGGGGTGCCACTAATTGTAATTCCGCAAAGTGCGGATCAGCCAGTAATTGCAAAGCAAGTGGAGAGTCTCGGGGCAGGAGTTAAATTGCAAATGCAAGGATTAACTACGGATCAACTAAGTGAAAGTGTAGAAATAGTATTAAATAATCCGTCATGTAAAGAAGCTGCTTTGAATTTGAAGGAGTCTCTCCGAAAATCAGGTGGGTATAAGCAAGCAGTTGATGAAATTTTTAAATTTACAGGCCGTTATTAAAACTATACATGTGAAAGGGTGTCTATATTAAATGATATAGACACTTTTATGTTATATGAAGCGAGGAATTGATGAAATGGAAAGAATGAAAATACTAAATGTAAATTTTGCTGATATGACAGCTATACCATTTTTTCAAGTGGAGGCGAAAAATAGAATTAGATTCGATATAGAATTATTTGAGGGTAATTTGAGAGGATTAAGAGGGATTTTGACTGAACTTTTTAAAAGTCCTGATACAATTGATGTTTCATTTATTTCCGGTTATATAACATATGGTAAAAGTAAGAGAATAAATGAGAAAACAAAAATTGGAAGGTTCATGAAGATTAAGAATTGGACAGAAACGAAAGTAGACGTTGATGATCTTGAAAGTACAATCATATTTACTACGATTAAAGGTGTACATGAAGATGAAGTATATAAGTATTGCAAGTATGTCGTTAATGGTGGTCAGCAAGCGTATATTTCTTTTTATAACGATACTTATTTGTTGTATATAAGTACAGACGTTATTGACATTATTTCACCAGATACAAGTTTAATAGAAAAATTAAAACTTCAATACAGTGAAGAATATGATAAGTTTTATGAAACTATATTGACGGATTCGGAAATGTTTACAAGTGATAAGTAATTTCAAAGTATTGATAGAAAGATATATATGGAAAATGGAGATGGCACGTTGTTTTAAAATAATGTGATCTCACATTGCCATGCGTTTTAAGTTAACGATGAAGGATTTCAAGACGACTTGGTACAATTCATCCATATATACTTGAAATTTTTCATTACAAGTACTACAATTTCTATTGCTCACTTTTACTTTATAAATTTAGGATGTAGTTTTACATGTTAGTAGTAATTTCACTGTTTCTGCACAACTTCTGCACACATTTAGGTGATTTCTATGTCATGATATATTCAGTAAGTGAAATATTTCACAAGAAATGAAATGTTTCTTTACGACGGTGTATGCATATTTACGCATACACGAAATAAGATTGACTCTTGTTATTCTTTTACATCAAAGCCCACATTACACTACGAAGTATAACAAGAAGGGGACAGGAACATGAATAATCGATTTTTAAAACAACTACAAAACTTGAAAATGAACAAAAAAAGTATAGGAGCTGTTGCATTAACAGCTGGAATTATTGGCACGACACTTATTCCTCAAAATGCATACGCGCACGGCTTTGTTGAAAAGCCTGGTAGCCGTTCCGCTTTATGCAGTTCAACTTATGGTGCTCTAAATGTAAACTGCGGAAGTGTTATGTATGAACCACAAAGTTTAGAAGCTCCAAAAGGATTCCCACAAGGTGGCCCAGTTGATGGGCAAATCGCTTCTGCAGGTGGCAAATTTGGTGGTATTTTAGATCAACAAACAGCAAATCGTTGGTTTAAAAATACAATCACTGGTGGGGAAAATACATTTACTTGGAAGTATACAGCACCTCACTTAACAAGCAAATGGCATTACTATATTACAAAAAAAGGATGGAATCCAAATAAAGCACTAACAAGAGCAGACTTTGAGCCAATTGGCACTGTACAACATGATGGTTCTGCAGCTTCAAATAATTTAACTCACAAAATCAATGTACCTACTGACCGTAGTGGATATCATGTGATTTTAGCAGTATGGGATGTAGCTGATACAGTAAATGCATTCTATAATGTAATTGATGTTAACCTCATCAACGATGTGAAACCAGACACAGAAGCTCCAAGTATTCCAAATGGACTTCAGGCGCAAAAAGTAACAGCAAATAGTATAGAACTAACATGGAACACTTCTACGGATAATGTAGGGGTGAAAGGATATCAAGTTTTCCGTAACGGAGAGATGATTGACACTGTACTAGGCACTCATTTTATTAATAAACAATTAAAACCAAGTACAGAATACACTTATACTGTAAAAGCAATTGACGCGGCTGGCAATGTATCGAAAGAAAGTACAGCGCTTACAGTGAAAACAACAGTTGAGGCTCCTGATACAGAAGCACCAACACAACCAAAAGGATTACATAGCATGGGAACAACAGCGTCAAGTGTGGATCTAATGTGGAGTCCATCTGATGATAACGTTGGAGTAGGTTATTACGATATTTATAGAGAAATAGAAGGAACAATGAAAAAAATTGCAACATCCAATACAACTTCTTATATGGATAAAAATTTACTCGCTAATACTACTTATAAATATGCAGTGAAAGCAGTGGATGTAGTTGGAAATGAATCCGTACAAAGTGATACGTTCACAATTACTACAAAAACTGAAAGCGCTTCATATGAAGCGTGGGATGCAAAGAAAGCATATAAAAAGGGAGATAGAGTTTTACACGAGGGAAAAGTGTATGAAGCAGTCCAGAATTATGAAGGACATGGGGATCCAAACTGGATTTTTGCTTTATCCTTATGGAAAACAGTGTAAGCTTTACTTCAAAATGAAATGAAAGATGATGGGCTTTGATGCAAAAAAAGGAAGCTTGAGAATTAACTTCTCTGTTTATAAAAAAGACGACGTATTCAGCGTCGTCTTTTTGTATTAATCTAGAATATCCATCAAAGAGACTTTCAAACGAATAAGCTACAGATAGGTTATTATACGAATACATAATGTAGAATCATATAGTAACTTTTCTATTATGATAACACTTTCGTCATAAGTATATGCGCAATTCCATCTTCCATAAATACATCAGAAGAAGTTTGATAGCCTAATTTTTCATAAAAACCTTCAGCTTGTGTTTGACCGTGTAGTTTAACTTTGTTTGCTTCTTTGTTACGAGCAATCTCTTCTAGTGCTTTGATTATTACTTTGCCTAATCCGTATTTGCGATAGTCTTTTAAAATACAAATTCGTTCTAGTTTACCCATTCCGTCAACAAATCGTATACGACCAGTTCCTACAGGAAGCTCATTATAATAAACTAAAATATGTTTACATTTCTCACCGATTTCATCAAATGTATCGAATTCATCTTCAAGTGGGACACCTTGTTCTTTTACAAAGACTTCTTTTCGAATGTGAAAGGCAGTTTCTAAATCTGTAAGTTCTGTTATGAGTTTGGATTGCAAATTGTTCAGCCCTTTCTAGTGTGATATGCATGTGTTTTCATAGTATATCATACTGTAATGTTATACTATGAAAAATAAAGAACTGACTTGCAAAAGTCAGCCTTTAAAATGGTTAATATTCTTTTATTCCGTTTTTTGTTCCGATGATCGCTTTGTTCGTCATATTGATAAATAATCCTGTTTCAACTACACCGATAATCATCTTTAACTCTGTATGTGTGTCATTTGGATTCAATATTTTGTTTGGAAAAATACAATCAATAATTAAATTGCCGTTATCGGTTATAAATGGTTGGCCACCTTTCATACGTAAACGTGTTTCGCATCCTAAAGATTGAATTCTCTTTTCAGTTTGCTTCCAAGAGAAGGGGATGATTTCAATGGGAAGTGGAAAGACACCTAAGTGTGAAACGAGTTTGGATTGGTCTGCAATAATAATACGTTCTTTAGAGGAAGAGGCAACAATTTTTTCACGAAGTAATGCACCACCGCCGCCTTTTATTAACTGTAAATTTGAATTAATTTCATCTGCTCCATCAATTGTGAGATCAAGTATATCAATTTCATTTAAAGAGATTAGCGGAATAGATAATTGTTTTGCTAATACTTCAGTTTCTTTTGATGTCGGTACAGCTTGAATAGATAAACCTTCTTGCACACGTTTCCCTAATTTTTGTATTGTCCAATATACAGTTGAACCCGTACCAAGTCCAACTGTCATACCATCATTTACAAAGCCAGCAGCATATTCACCGACTAGTTGTTTTAAATTCATCATTTTACTCCGCCGGGCGTGGTCCAGCATCTAAACCGGAATTTTCAACTGTAAGTATAGGGCGAACAGTAATATCTTTATGTACACGCATTTGGCACGATAATCGCAAGTGGTCTTCAATTCCTTTTTCCGTAATAGCCTGTTTTTCATCATTTGTAGCCTCACAAAAATCACCTGCAATGACTTCGATCCGGCAAGTTGTACATCTTGCTTTGCCACCGCAACGATGAAGAATGTGTACACCGTTATCTTCAAGTGCTAATACTAATTTTGTCCCTTCCTCAACATCAAAAGTTCCGGTACCTTCAACTGTTAATTTTGGCAAATTGATTCCTCCTCATGTAAAATGCTATATAACATATTTATGACCCGTATTCATGAACATAAACATAAAATTTATTATAAGCCCCGTAACTTTTTTATTTGTTCAATCGTTTATTAAGTAAGCGCTGAAAAGGAGTGGTTATTTTGTGCACAAAAGTAACTCAGTTTTTAAAGAATCATATCGATATGAATCATTCAAATATAAATTTATTAATTGAACATTATGCGGAGTTAAAAAGGTACTGTACATTTTTAACAAAAAATAAATGGGATGGGGAAGATCTCGCCCAAGAAACAGTGTGCAAAGTTCTTCAAAAATATAGTGAAAAAGATATTTGTATGACGTTACTATATAAAATAGCAAGAAACCGGTGGCTAGACCAAATGAAGTCAAAATCAGTTCAAGAGAAAATAGAGGAACAAATTAAATTTGAAGAACCACATGAAAAAATTGCAGATGTACATGAAATGGTAGGTAAAGTATTGTCTTCGTTAAATGTGCAACAATCCGTAATTTTATTATTAAAGGATGTTTTTCAATACAGTATCGCGGATATTGCAACAATATGCTCTGTATCAGAAGGTGCAGTGAAAGCATCTTTATTTAGGAGTAGAAATAGGCTGAAAACTGTAAATGAAGAAGGTATTGAAATAGTGGAGTACACGGATGATGTTGAAATCGTTGTAACTTCTATTCGAGAAGAAAGACCTGAATTGTTGACGAAACTTCTCCCAGCAATAGATTTCACTAAGTTACCATCAATACAACCAGTGTTATTCTTCAGTATGAAACAACCTTCTTCTTACAGTTGTATGCTTAATGCGGCATAAAACAGATGGAGGGATTTATAATGGGTGTAATTCCTTATGTAATAGAACAAACAAAATTAGGAGAGCGCTCCTATGATATATATTCAAGGTTATTAAAAGACCGAATTATTATGATTGGTTCAGAAATTAACGATCAAGTTGCAAGTAGTGTAGTAGCACAATTATTATTTTTAGAAGCGGAAGATGCAGAAAAAGATATATTCCTGTATATCAATAGTCCGGGTGGTTCAACGACAGCGGGCTTTGCAATATTAGATACGATGAACCTTATTAAACCAGATGTGCAAACACTTTGTATGGGCTTTGCGGCATCATTTGGTGCGCTTTTACTATTAGCTGGCGCAAAAGGGAAAAGATTTGCGCTCCCTAATAGTGAAATCATGATTCATCAGCCACTCGGCGGTGTAAAAGGGCAAGCGACGGAGATTGAAATTACAGCAAAAAGAATATTAAAGTTAAAACATGATATTAACAAAATCATATCTGATCGAACAGGGCAACCAGTTGAAAAAGTAGCACATGATACTGAAAGAGATTATTTTATGACGGCAGAAGAAGCGAAGGAATATGGAATTGTTGATGCAGTTATTGAGAAAAAATAACATGAAAGAGGCTAGGGAATATGATAAATTCCCTAGCCTCTTTTTGTCATTCTTTTACCCATTCATCAACTAAAGCTTGATTTTTTTTAATCCATTTTCGCGCGGCTTCTTCCGGATCTTTCGTTTTATTTAGCATGACCATTAAAGTACCTAGTTGTTCATCGTTCATTTTCCATTGATCAAAGTATTTCACAATATCCGGATGATCTTTTTCGAAACCTTTACGAACTGAGTAATAAATGTCATCTTTTTCACCATATACTTTCTTAGGGTCTTTTAAATATTTTAAGTCAAATTCTGAAAAGCCCCAATGAGGATTCCAAAGTGTAACAGCGATTGGTTTCTTTTTCGTATATGCCTTCTTTAGTTCGCTCATCATCGCAGCTTCTGAAGATTGGACAAGTTTTAGTTTTATATCATATTCCTTCATTGCTTTATCCGTTAAATTCATAAGGCTACTGCCAGGTTCAATCCCAACAATTTTATTATCTAGCTCATCTTTATGTGCATTTAAATCTTCAATGCTGTTAACGTTTTTCACATAAGAAGGGACGACTAAACCAAGTCCGGTACCTTCATACCATTTGGATTTTAAAACAATGTCATTTTTATAACGAGCATTTAATGGTTTATCCGTAACAGGAAGCCATACTTCTAAATTAGCATCAACATCACCACGAGCGACGCCAGTCCAAATGGCCGCTTTTTCTAAATACATGAGTTCAACTTTATAGCCTTTTTTTTCTAATAAAACTTTCCACATATTTGCGGTTGCAATATTTTCTTTCCAACTTGTTACACCAAGTTTAATTTTCCCTTTCGAATTAGCATTTGTTGCATTACAAGAAGTGAAAATCATAGTAATAAATAATGCAAGGCATATAAGCCATATTTTCTTTCGCATCGAAAACCTCCTAAGTAACGTTTGCCTTTTTAAATAAATGTATAAGTAAGCATTCTTATTATGAACGGAAATGAGAATTTTAAAGAAAGCTTATGAATGTCATTTTTATGTAATATTTCTTTGCAAAATCGCAACACTATGTAAATAGATGGGTAGAAAAGGAGTAGTGACATGGATAATACAAAGGTGCGTGTTGAAAACGTAACAAAAGTATTTGGGAAACACCCGCAAAGAGCGCTTACCTTATTAAAAGAAGGAAAAAGCAAATCGGAAATTTTAAAAGAGACAGGAATGAACGTTGGTGTGAAAAAGGCAACGTTTGAAGTATACACCGGAGAAATTTTCGTTATTATGGGTTTATCCGGTAGCGGGAAATCAACGCTAGTTCGAATGCTAAATCAATTAATCAAACCGACAGCGGGGCATATATACATAGATGGTGAAGACATCGCAACGATGGGAAAAGAAGAGTTACGAAGAGTGAGAAGAACGAAGATGAGCATGGTGTTTCAAAAGTTCGCTTTATTTCCGCACCGTACAGTGATACAAAACGTTGCGTACGGGTTAGAAATTCAAGGAGTTCCAGTAGAGGAACGAGAAAATAAGGCGTTAGAATCGCTACAGTTAGTAGGACTTGATCATCATAAAGATAATTACCCTAGTCAACTTAGTGGTGGTATGCAGCAGCGTGTCGGAATCGCAAGGGCACTAACGAATAATCCAGATGTATTACTAATGGACGAGTCATTTAGTGCATTAGATCCACTAATTCGAAAAGAAATGCAAGATGAACTGTTAGAGTTACAAGATAAAATGGAAAAAACAATTATATTTATTACACACGATTTAGATGAAGCACTTCGAATTGGAGATCGTATCGCATTAATGAAAGATGGAGAAATCGTTCAAATTGGAACGCCGGAAGAAATTATGATGAGCCCTGCCAATGAATTTGTAGAGAAGTTCGTTGCGGACGTGAATTTAGGAAAAGTAATTACGGCGGAATCTATATTAAAACGACCGGAGACTTTATTAATTGACCGTGGACCGCGTGTAGCCCTACAAATTATGAGGAATGCGGGTGTTTCTACAGTATATGTTGTAAACAAAAAGTATGAGTTTTTAGGTATATTAACCGCAGATGATGCGAGTAAAGCGGTACAAAAACAGTGGCCAATTGCTGATTTATTACTTAACGATATTCCGCACGTTTATTTAGATACTTTACTTGAGGAAACGTATGCAAAAATGGCGGAGATGAAATATCCGTTACCCGTAATTGATGAGAAGAAAAGGTTAAGAGGAATTATTAAACGTGAAAGTGTCATTCAAGCTCTTGCAGGGAACATTGAGGAAGAGGTGAAAGACGATGAATAATATTCCGCGCATTCCGTTAGGGGAATGGGTTGATACATTTGTTGCGAGTTTATATGAACACTTTGAAGGATTGTTCCGAGGGTTCTCATATATTATCGGCGGATTCGTTGATTTACTCACTAATTTTTTAATAATAATACCAGCTATATTGATGATTATTATCCTATGTTTCCTCATTTGGTACACGACGCGAAAAGTATCTTTAGTCATTTTTACCCTGATCGGTTTATTGTTTATATTAAACATTAATTACTGGGAACAAACGATGCAAACATTATCACTCGTACTTACATCTGTTATTATTTCAATAATTGTCGGAATTCCAATTGGGATATTAGCATCTCAAAATGAACGCTTTTCAAAGTTTTTAAAGCCCACATTAGATTTTATGCAAACAATGCCCGCATTCGTATATCTCATTCCTACGATTACATTTTTCGGAGTGGGTGTAGTACCTGGGATCATTGCATCAGTAATCTTTGCAATGCCACCGACAATCAGATTTACAGACTTAGGAATTAGACAAGTTCCAGAAGATTTAATTGAAGCTGCGAATGCGTTTGGCTCTACCGCATCACAAAAATTATTTAAAGTACAATTACCACTCGCAACCGGAACGATCATGGCTGGAGTGAACCAAAGTATTATGCTTTCGTTATCAATGGTTGTAACAGCATCACTTGTAGGAGCGCCAGGACTTGGCGTCGATGTATATCGCTCTGTTACACAAGTAAATATCGGAATGGGATTTGAAGCTGGACTAGCTATCGTAGTAATTGCGATTATATTAGACCGAATTACACAGGGGTTTCATACAAAAAGAAAATAATGCAAAAAACACACTTTATACTACAAAGTGTGTTTTTTTGAATTCGAATTACATACGAACAATAACAGAACCTCCAGCTGGTGCACAAACTTGATTTTGCTGTTGTTCTATTGATTTAATTAAATGATTATTTTCTTCGATTAAAGAGATTAATTTAGCTAATTGGCTTTCAAGGCTTGCGATGCGCTGCATCATGTATTGCGAATCATAATGCAGTGAATTCCTTGCGGTATGAGGTGAGTAAACATATTGTTGATTTAAATTTGGATTCCAATGAGGATGCATTTGAATCGTTCCTCCTTCAATGAATTACGAATCTTTCTTATAGTAAATGCCTATGTATATTTAATGGTTACTTGAAAATTTTTTCATAATAAGAGGGGTATGTACGGGAAATGGAAAATATTATATGTAAAGTTAAGTGTATTTTTGGAAATATTCAAGTGAGATAGCGAATGTATGTAATTTAGGGAGAAATGATGAGAGGAGATGCAATTTTGGCTAAAAATAAAAAAAGAAATGATGCCTTGGCAATAGGTGTCGGTATAGGGATTGTAATCGGTGTATTTCAGGGGTACTTTACAAATAATTTAGTAATCGGAATTGTGATTGGGATCATAATTGGGATTGCATTTTTGAAGAAAGAATGAGGTTTAAATTTATTTCAAAAATTGCTGTATTAAAAGAAAGAATTTTCGGAATATAAATCCTGTTTTTCCTTTTTTTATGATATTATAAATAAAAAGGATGGTGATGGATATGTCAACTAACAATCAAGTAGAACAAAATTGCTTTATTTGCGAAAAACATAGAGGAAACATTACAGTTCCAGGTGGAGCTATTTACGAAGATGAACTCATTTACGTTGGACATGTCCATTGGAATGCAGAAGAAACATATCTTGGTTATGTCATGATTGATATAAAGAGACATGTACCTGGTCTCGCTGAATTAACTGAAGATGAGGCAAAGGCATTCGGACTGATAACAAGTAGAGTAAGTAAAGCGCTAAAAGAAAGCGAAGGAGCAGAACATATTTACACTTTCGTTTCAGGGAATGGTGTACCACATATGCATATGCACATTATACCGCGTTATCCAAATACACCAAAAGAGTTTTGGTCACCGACTGAAATAGCAAATTGGACTGGTGCACCACATGGAGATTCAGAGAAAATTAAAAAACTATGCGAAAGAATACGAAAGTATATGGTAAATGAGTATGCATACAACAAATAATACACAATATTCATGGGTTGGAAGTAGAGAAATGTGTTTAGACGAAGTTTCAGTCAAGCAATATGGTGATATTATACTTGGTAAATACGGCGGAAATATAAGTGCCGGAGCAAAAAAGAATGAAGACGGTGCATTAGTTTGGTCGAATGGCGATTGGGAATTCGCCGTTATATTAGACGGACATAATAGTGCAGAAAGTGTTGATTTAGTAGTAAGTACGATTCAAGCAGAATATGAAAATATAAAAGTAATGATGAACGAACCGATTGAAACAGTATTTCGATTTATTGAAAATCATATAATTACAATTTTTCAATCCCCCTCATTTAAAGAAAAGTGCAAAAGAGTAAAAGGTGAAACTGCTTGCTTAATATGCGTAAGAAAAGAAAATTACATATGGTGGCTATCTATTGGTGATTGCCTAGTTTATGTATTTCATGATGAATTACATAAACTAGGACAATATACATTGAATCAACGCCACTTTTACGAATGGATTGGAAATGTAAACACATTTGATTTACCGGTTCCATGCTATTCATCAGGAATTCGTGAATTACGTACTGGAAAGAATCGAATTGTAATGGTGACAGATGGGGTATTAGAATGCGGGGAACGTCGGTATGAAACGCCATTAAATCTTTATAATGATATGAATGGAAATAACATTGGATTAAAAGAAAATATTCATAATGTGTTAGAACATGTTCATCATCAATTCGGACGAGATAGTGCGACAATTATTAGTTGGGATGTCGAAAATAAAGGAAATGCTACGTATCCGAGTGATCAGCCGGAGAAAATTAAAGTGAAAAAATAAAGAGGAGAGGTTTTTCTGTCAGTTACAAAAATATCCTTATTAATTTTATGGGTGCTATCTTTATTGGTTTTTGAAAGAATAGCGAGAAGACAGTTAAATATACCGAAACAAAAAGGATGGAATAACCAATATGTGAATGATACACATAAGTGGGGAAATAGAATTATCATTTCCTCTTATATAGTTGTTATTGCTATAAGCACTTTTCTTCCAAATCTTATATTTATGGGCTATGCACCTCTTTTATTTTTTATTACGTTATATGGATTTCAATCATATATGGAGTGGAAATATGATAAGGAATCGCGTGAGTTTTTGATTTCATTATTAGGAGTTGTAGCATTAATAATAACAGGGTTTATACTATATTTCTTCCTTTAAAATAGTATAAATTTAAAGGAAGAGGGAGAGAAGAAATGAAAAGACCTTTCTTACGTGCAGAAGAGATCATTTTTAATGAAAATCATTCAAGAATACTCGTTCAATAACCGTTAAGATAGTCCACTTTATTTTAAACAATTCAATGAAGTAATAGGAGGAATGATATTGAGAACCTATACATTTTGGATCATAATTTTTGTTTTTTGTATAGCGGGCTACTTTTTGGATCGATTTTTAAGAAAAAAATTGAATATGCCAAAGAGCGGGTTTTGGGGATATAATAAATATGTAAATAGCTTACATAAAAAATTGGAAATAGGACTGCTTTTTGTTTATTTAATAATTAGTTTTATTTACATCTTTAAATTCGAAAGCACTAATATTTGGTTTATCATTTTCACTTATTTAGGGGTTACGTGGATCCTAAGGACATGGATGGAATGGAAGTATGATAGAGAATCGAAAGAATATATTTTTTCGATAATTGGATTATTTGCATTTATTTTTATGACTTCGATGCTATTTTACTTCGTTCCACCTGCTACATAATAAAAAAATATTGATGCGAGAGATATAAGAGGATGGATTATTTTGGATTCAACCGTAATTTTAAAAATGGATTCGTGAAAAATTTAAAGATCAATCACTTATAATAATAGGTATTGAGGGTACAAATGTTGAAATCATAAAGTAAATAGTAACCATTTATCTGAAAGATGATAAATGGTTACTATTCGTGTTAAAGTTACATTTTCTTAAAACTCCTCAAAACAAGAAACTCCCACAATCTCCAAGGAAGAACCTTCTTCGCAAAGATCATAAATTTTACGCTTTTCCCAATTGGATATCGTAATGTAGTACGCCTTGCTTCAGCAATTTCTACGATTTTATTGGCAACATCTATCGGATTACCAAGTGTATCGTTGCCATTGTTTATGTGCTTTTGTATTTTATCCATATACTCTTTGTAAGGAGAGGTTGTATCAGATTGGTTTTCAGCTAATTGTTTACCAACTTCCCATATATTCGTGTTATAAGAACCTGGTTCAATTAAAGCAACATCTATTCCGAACGGTTTTACTTCTAAGCGAAGGGATTCGCTCCAGCCTTCTAATGCATATTTTGAAGAAACGTAAGGGGATAAACCAGGGAATCCGACTTGGCCGCTAATACTGCTTATATTAATAATTTTTCCGCTTTTCTGTTCTCTCATATAAGGTAAAACAAGTTGAGTAATTGATATAGCTCCAAAAAGGTTCGTTTCAAATTGTTTACGGTATTCCTCTACTGGAATTTCTTCTACAAAGCCCCCATTTGCATATCCTGCATTATTAATGAGAAGGTTAACTCTGCTTATTCCTTTTAAATATAATTGAAAGTTATGTATAGAGTTTTGATCGGTTACATCTAATTGTTGAATTTTTATGTTTTGTTGTAAGTTGAGTTTAGTAGCTTGAGATATTAAGTCTACTTGTTTTTCAAGATTTCGCATTGTAGCGATAACTAAATAATCTTTTTTCGCAAGTTCAAGTGTCGTTAATAGGCCGAATCCACTTGATGCCCCTGTAATAATCGCGATTTTTATATTCATTGTTCGCTCGCTTTCTTTTTCTTTTATCATAACGAGTTATTGGGATAAAATCTATTCATTGTATAAAGACATTTGTTATAATTGAAAATAGTTATCAATTAAATTTAGTTTTCACATAAAAGGAGTGTGGATTTCATGGAGACTAACGGTTTTCATGATATTTTTCATAAATATTTTCATGGTTTACAAGTTGTAGAGGAAAGACATATGAATATGCCCAAAACAATAGGTAAGGGTGAAATACGAAGATGGACTTCGTTTTCAGGAATGGAAATTGTGTTATCAAATTATCAATTTCATAAAAATCATCGAATCCAGTTTGCATCTGATGCAGCAATGGTGGAGCTTAATTTTTGTTTACAAGGGTTCGGAGGAGTGCAGGTTGGTCATTCTTCGTATGAATTAATGACTGGAAATAGCTATTTATATTTTATGAATGATTTTGATGTATTATTTGAATATGAAAAAGAGAACCCTCTATATTCATTAGCTATTGGAGTTCCTGTACAATTGTTTAATCATTTTATGCTGGATCATGGTGACCAAGGAATGCTTGATTTTCAATCCATATTAGGTAACCGCTCCTTTAAAAAGTTACAAAGTCCAATTGACTCTATATCTTCTAATATTATTTCAAAAATAATAGAATTTCCTTATCAAGATCGTATATATCAACTAGAAATGGAAAGTAAAGCACTTGAGTTGCTCTCCATCCATTTGGGGAGGTTTTTGTTAAATGATCGTGATGAAAAAAGAAGAAGAGTTTTATCAAAAAGTGATGTAAATAAAATAAAACGTGCTGAAGAAATATTAGTTCAGCGAATGGAATTGCCGCCATCATTATTAGAATTAGCTAAATTAGTAGGTTTAAATGATTATAAATTAAAACTGGGATTTAAAGAGTTATTTGGTACATCTGCATTTGCATATTTAAGAGAACAGCGAATGGAACGGGCGATGCTTTTATTACGTTCTGGAAATAGTAACGTAACTGAAACAGCAGTTGCCATTGGATACAATAATATTAGTCATTTTTCAGAGTCATTTAAAAAAAAATATGGAATAAATCCTTCTGAAATTTTACGTATGTATTAAAAATCCGTTATACCGTAAACTCCTCCGTCAATTGGTAGTTGTTAATTAAAATGGTCATTATAATTAAAATCAACATCCAATTGGAAATAACTTTTTATGGAGGGGTTTAAATGAAAGAGCGGAATGGAAGTCATTTTTGGATATTTGTATTAACAGGGATGTTTCTTATTATAACAACGACTGGGTTTGCTCGTATGGCATACGGGGGTATATTACCTTTTATGCAAGAGGGACTCCAAATATCTACTTCACAATCAGGCATGTTAGGGACAATAATCTTTTTAGGATATTTATTAACGGTAGGTACATCTGGAATACTTACAATTCGTCTTGGAGCAAAATCAGTTTTATTAATAGGGAGTTGGCTCGTCGTTATAAGTTTAATAGGATTAGCATTTGTTTCTTCTTTTTGGATAGCTGCTATTTTTATGCTATGTTCTGGAGCTGGAAGTGCTCTTGTATATACACCACTCATGTCAATAACAGTAGGATGGTTTCCAGAAAAAAGAGGAACCGCAATGGGGCTGTTATTAAGCGGTGCTGGCATAGGAATGCTATTTAGTGGAATAATTGTTCCTTATATAGTACGTACATTTCCAGAGTATAGTTGGCGTAGTTCATGGCTATTGTTTGGCGTTATTACATGTATTGTTGTATTCTTTGCCTCAATTGTTTTGAAAAATCCAGAAGTTACTGAAGATGAGGGAGAAAGGAACAATAAGTCGTTTTTATGGAAAACGAAAGAGCTATACATCATTGCATGGATGTATTTTATTATTGGAGTTGTTTATTTAATTCCAAATTTATATCAAACTAGTTTTATGATTGACAATGGTATTTCGGCACCAATTTCGGGAACCGTTTATGCGATTGCAGGTATGTTTTCAATCGTAGGAGCTCCTGTCTGGGGATTGATTTCGGATCGGATTGGTATAAAGAAGACGTTATGTATTGCACTTTTATTAGCTGTAATAGGTGATATGATTCCAATTATATTTGGACATATCATTGGCTTTATCATGTCGGCAATTATTTGGGGTTCCAGCCTCGGAGGTATCCTTTTATTAATTCAAGTTGCTGCTTCAAAGCAAGTATCTCCGAAATATGTCTCAATGGCAATTAGTTTTATATCCGTTTTCTATGCAGTTGGTCAAATGATTGGACCAGGACTTGCAGGATGGATTATCGGGGAAAGTGGTTATACAACAGCTTATGGATTAGGTGCTTTCGGTTTCTTTATGTGCATATGTTTGGGATTGAGGATAAAAAGAGGGGATTTTGCAAACTCAGCGTATATAGAGAAGTGAGTGTTGCATTCATGATGATGAAATTAAGTTTTTACAATGGGGGAAAGCAAAGTGTTCCATGTTAAAGACGTTTTAGCAGATCAATTATTAGCAAATGCGAATGATCCTAGTTGGTATATTCCATTTTCAGATGCAGTTAAGGATTTATCTGAGAGAGAAGCCTTCTGGAAACCGAATGAAGAGAGTAATAGTATAGCTGAAATTGTACAACATTTACTGTACTGGAACTCAACGTGGCAAACTAGGTACAAAGAATCAAATGTGAATGCCGTACCCGCTATTGGTGATAATAACAAGAGTTTTATGCTATCTGATAATCAAACATTTGAAGAGTTAAGAGAAAAACTATTAGAGAAACTGTTACAGTGGCAAAGTCTCATAAATGAAGAGAAGGTTGAAAGTGATGTAATTGGATTTCCTGTATCTGCGAAGTGGTGGGAAGTATTAGCTAATGTAACGACTCATAACGCGTATCATATTGGTCAAATTATTTACATTCGGAAATTACAGAAGAGTTTTGATAATGAATAATGTCATGATTCTCTAATTTATTTAAATCAATTTATGAAGCATTATTGTAGGCGGTAAGACACGCTGTGCGTGCTTGAAGGTAGAAAGACCAGTCTAAAATGACTGGTCTTTCTACTATCTAATAATATTTAAGTAGCAAAATGCCCTGTTGTTATTTGATTTCAATCGCTGAAGTAATATCGTTCCAATCCGCAGCTAAATTAGCAGTTTTACCATACCAATCAGAATGTCTAAAGGAGACACCTTTTCCATAGCCTTGTGTTGAAGTATGTTCCCATAGTGTCGTTGAATAGCTTGCAGAAGGTGAAGCTGTACTTACAGAAGAAATTCTGTCGTTCCAGCTAGATGGTAAGTTTTTAAAGCCACTGCTCCAATAAATATACTGTCCACCTTTATTTTGATGCTCATAAAAATCGGTACTACCAGCACCACTACCTAAAGGGTTAATTTGATTTTTAAGTGCCTTTTTATCCTTTTCAATAAAAGCATTCAATGTTTCTCTACTAGTAAAGCCATAAGCTAACCAATCTCCATTTTCATTTTGCTTAGGTAGTACCATAGTAATTTGGATGTCTTTTTTTGATTGATCGCTTAATTTTGTGAATGAATTAACATTCTTTTCATCAACTTTTAAATAATCAAATGATTTAATTGTATTATCTTTTTCTGCAGCACTTACTACTCCTAATCCTCCAGTTAATGCAAAACCTGCTACTAATGTCCCTGCTACTAATTTCTTCAACATATAACCATCCCTTTTTGTTTAAATTTTTGTACAGGTAAAACTTGTACATGTAAAATATATTCCAATTTCATATTTTTGTAAATATTCTGAAATTTTAGAAATAAAAGGCGGAATATTTACAGTTTTACATTTTTTCTTTAGAAAAAATAGTTATTGGAATGATATAATAAATAGATATATTGCTTTTTTTGGATGTTAAAATGTTTTAGGAGGAAAGCCATTGAAGTATTTCAATAAAGATTGGTATAAAGAAATGCAAGTATCTGGATTTTTAATTTTCTCAGAAACATTAGAAGAATGGGAAGAGATGTTGCGAGAGAGCGAAAAGGTAGGAATGGATTATAAGAAAAGTTTGAGAGAAGACGTGGAAGAAAAGAAAGAAGATTTATTAAAGTTTCTTCCTAAGTCACTACATCCGTATATTCATGACAACACAATTAATTCAGAATACCCATCAGAAAAGTTAAAGAAACTTATGCTTGAGTGGACAGAGGACTATGAGAAAAGAATGAATGATTTAGAACAAGATTATTTAGAAAATTTTAATTCTATAAAAGAAAAACTCCTACAGAATGTCGTGCAACTACATGAATACTCACTACATGACAGTGTAGTCAAATCAGTAGAGAGAAGATCAAAAGATAAGCTAATTATTACTTTAGATTGCAGTGGTACTTTCAGTGAATTTGATAAACTGCAAGTAACTTTTACAGGGGTAACGAAATGTTCTATTCCGGAACATTTTGAAGGTGCCTGGTGGTTATGTCATGAAATAGATCTTACTAATGACGGTTTCGAATTGGGGGTTTTATTTGATTGCCCATTTGAAGAAGTGACGATTTGTGCAAAAGATGTGTTGCTTGAGAAAGGTAACTAGTAAACTTTATAACTTTACTAACGAAAAAAACAGTCTTACATGACTGTTTTTTATTTAGATGCTAAATTATTAAGTTTCCAATATGTATCTGTTAACGGCGCAGCTTTGCTATCTATGTATAAATACATATTATTTAAATCTTTTGGAGAAGTTTTCATATTAAATACAATGTCGGTAGTTAAAGAAAACTCAGATGGAACCTTTTTAGCATTTTCATTTTGTATAAATTCACCTTCGTATTTTTCACCCGTTTTTTCATCTTTTATGGAATATTTTATTTCTGAAAGATCTATCGTTTGTCCGTCAGCACGAGCGTTATTTATAGTAACGCGAGCTGTGAGACGCCACTCTTTGTCTATTTTTTCGAATTTAGCATTTTCAACAGTTGCTCTATAGTATTCGTTTTTAAATATTTCTCCATAGTGCATTGCATTCTTTTCAAGAGCACTCTTTTCTTGTTTTGGTGTAGTACTTCCATTACATCCTGCCATTATTCCTGTAAATAATAATGCTGTACAAGTTACTTTAATTATAGATTTCATAGTAATCCCTTTCTGTATTAAAAAGTAAAACATAGGAATAATTTTACATCAATAAGGGAATAAATAGAAGCCTTTTAGTGGAATATGCAAATGTGCATTTATTTGGTGTTAAAGTTAACAATATAGAAAGAAAGGGAAAACCTGCATAAAGACGGAAGAAAAAAGATTGGAAATATTGTGAAACGGAAGAAACGTGCATATAATTAATATATAGTTAAATTTCTGAATCTTCAATAATGGTGGTGAGAACATGTTTACTGAAGAACGTCGAGGAAAGATTTTAGAATTACTTAAGAAAGATGGAAGAGTAATCGCAAAAAATCTTGCTGAAATCTTTGATATGTCTATCGATTCTATAAGAAGAGATTTGTCTATTATGGAGAAGGATGGTTTATTAAAAAGAACGCACGGAGGTGCAGTTGAACTTACGCGAGTGAGAAACATAGCTGCCGAACCATCGAAACGTTATTGTGATAGTTCAAAAGATGAAGATGCGATTGCGAAAGTTGCTGTATCCTACATACAAGAAGGAGATTCCGTTTTTATTGGCGGGGCTTCCATTCATTATGCTATGTTAAAGTATTTACCTGAAATGTCATTTGCAATTATTACAAATTCTATAGAAATAGCCTATAAGTTACGGGAATGTAAGAATGTTGATACATATTTAATTGGTGGGAGGGTGAAACCATCAGGCAATATGACGGATACACTTTCCTCTGAATTGATAAGTAGATTTTCTATTGATCTTAATTTCTCTACAGGTGGCGGCATTTCATTGAATGGTATAAGTACTGCAACGCCGGAAGTTGCTTATTTTGGAAAAACAGTAAATAAAATTGCTAGAAGAAACATTTGTTTAGCTCCTCATAATAAACTCGGAATAGACTGCTTTATAAAAGGAGAGTCACTGATAGAAATTGACCTTATAATAACTGATGAAGAGGCTAGTAAAGAAACGATTCAAGAATTTGAGAAACAAGGTAAAGAAATTGTAATAGCATCAATAGACTGCATTTAAAAGGAGTTTGAAATGATTATAAAAGGACAAGAGTTTCATATAAATGGATTAACTTATACAATTCGTTCTGCAGCTGAAACAGATGCAGATCAGTTATCAAAAATACGAGTTCAGATCGATGGAGAAACTGAAAATATGGATAGAGAAGAAGGTGAGGGGTTTATAGATACGGAGGAATTCCAAAAAATAATAAAAATAGATAGTGAGAAAACGAGAAATCTCTTTTTAGTTACGGAAGTACATAACCGTATCGTTGGATTTTCGAGATGTGAAGGATCTGATTTAACGAGATTATCTCATAAAGTAGAGTTTGGAGTTTGTATTTTAAAAGAGTTTTGGGGATATGGAATGGGTATGAGCCTATTACAACAATCTATTAATTGGGCTGATGAAAATGCAGTGAAAAAGATAGCATTACAAGTGCTAGAGACAAATGAGAAAGCCATTCACCTTTATAGAAAGTTAGGTTTTGAGGTAGAAGGTATTCTAAAAAATGATAAAAAACTATCGGATGGTAAGTATTATAATACGGTAGTAATGGGAAGGTTTGCTGATACTTTTCATAAAAGAGGTGAAGAAGTATGTTTTACAGAAGGAAGTACTATGTAGTAAAAAATGAATTCATAGAAATATTTAATGATCATTTCAATGCTACTAATTTACCTAATCAAATAAAATATGGTTCTCGTTTAATAGGACGCTGGATGAAAGATAATAATGATGGTACAACTGAAGTATTTGCAATATGGGAATATAATAGTTATGAAGATTATGAAGCAATTGAAAAGAAAATTAGAAGTGACAAGATGCATGTTAGAAGAATAAATGATTGGTATGAAAAACATGGGGGGAAAGAATATGTTTTACAGGAATACATATTGGAGATAAAAAATGAAGAGTTACTTTGTACTGTAAAATGATGGGGAGTGAAGCTTAATGGGAATTAGAACGAATTTATATATTAGTTTAGTAGCCACTATTATTCGCAATAGCGGCGATAGTTTTCTTTATAAATAACAATCCGCAAAAGTGGTTTTGGTTATGTATTTTCTTTGGATCCATTATACAAAATATAGTGCTACTAAAAAAGAATAAAGAAGTGCATTAAAATATTCGAATTTTTAACATACTCGTATCTTTTTCTAATTATGTTGAAAACACTATTTCTCCTGTTCGATTGAGTCTTCACATCATGGTAACTTCAATTGCCCGTACAATTGAACGTGAATTAGCATTCAAATACATCAAAATAAACTATATTTAATTCACCGCTTTTTAGATGTAATTGATAGTGATGGAGAAGTTGCTATTTGTAATCAATTTTCAAAATGGAAATGTACGGGAAATATGCGAAAAGAAAATCTCATTTTATTACAGACAATGATGGGAAATCAAAATAAATTGAGTTATAAAATGGAAATGTTTCATTAGTTGCAAAACTATTAGATGTGATCCGCAGTACATTTTATAAACGTATACAAAAATTTAGGCAATAAAAGTAGATTTTTGTAATCTACTTTTATTTGTGGGCTCATGTTCTGTCGGAATGTGCGCTTGCCAGGGAAATAATAGAATAGTTAGAAAAAAGATTTCCTGAAGGGGGTTAGTGTGTGAAGTACATTGAAATTGGAATTGGGAATAGGTGGTTCGTTCGAACTGAAACCGAAAATAAAGATGGAACTGAATTCGAGGAACGAGGAATAATAACACCTATTTATTTTGAGTCTTTATATGTACGAATTTGGTTTCGGAAAACGTGTTTTATTTTTGATACGAAAGAGGGCTTTAAGAAAGTAAGAAAAAGTAGAGCTGAGTATAAGTTTATTGTTGGAATGGTGAGTAGGTTAAAACAATAAAATCAAATAGGAGGTGTTTGTATGATTATGAAATATTTAAAATCAACTGTCACTTAACATGTTGAGTAACAGTTTATTTTTTTGAAGTTTTCTCATTAAAAATTTCAGTAGCTGTTTGGTATATTTTTTTATCAATACAAAATTTTTCTGTTATCCAATAAGTAAGTTCAGAAGAGGTAAGGTTATGTTCTCTTTTCTTACCTTGGAAATATCGTTTTAAAATATTATCATTAATAGAAGTTGGAATGCCATCGATATAACCGAAAATTTGAATTTTCTTTAATACAGGAGAAGAATGCCAGTCATTAGACTTTGTAATGAGTTCTTTCATACTTGTTAAATGTATTGGCTCTGTATTTAAAATTTTTGCTGTACCAGGATTTCTAGTAATATGAATTTCCTTATTTGATACTTGATAAGCAAAGGTTTCCCTTACATTACTCACTTGAAATGATTCATAAAGTGGATATGCTTGAAATAAAGGTGCACAGTAACCAACATCGACATAATAAGGTTGCTCTAAGTTAACACGTAAGCATAAATGTCCAGGATCCATATACATAAACTGCACAGAAAAACTTAGATTTGATAATAGCCAATGAAATCCAATAGAATGAGTCCAACAAGTACCACCCATACCTTTATCTGTTATTCGATTTATGTATGTTGCGATAGAAGGAAAGTAATCACCTGTTTTATTACCTTTTTCCCAGTCAATTATTTTAGTAATAGTTTCCCACTTTACTTTCTCTTGATGAGCTTTAACAAGTTCATTTAAAAATTTTAAACTTACAGGCTTTTTTGTAACGGATAAAAATGATAGAAACTGATTTATTAGTTTTTCTTGTGACATTCGATCTTCTTTTCTAGATAGAAATTGATATTAATAATATTATATAATAATTATCGGAAAATACAGTTATTTATTGCGAGGGAGAAAATCAAATGCCGATGTCAATATATTATAAAAGACTTCGTGAAAAATTAGGATCTGAACTTATTTTTATGCCGAGTATAGCTGCTGTTATTAAAAACGAGCAGGGGGAAATATTATTTCAATATCCTGGAGGAGAATACTGGAGTTTGCCAGCAGGGGCAATCGAACCAGGAGAAACACCAGAAGAAGCGGTTGTTAGAGAAGTGTGGGAAGAAACAGGATTAAAAGTAAAAGTGAAAAAAGAAAAAGGGGTATTTGGAGGGAAAGAATTTCGTCATACATATTCGAATGGAGATCAAGTAGAGTATATTGTTGTTGTATTTGAGTGTGAAATTATCGGCGGCGGTTTGAAAGCAGTTGATGGAGAATCTTTAAAACTAAAATATTTCCCTTTATCTGAAAAGCCACCTTTAGCATTACCGTATCCAGATAAAATATTTTTATAGATGTAAAATAGCACACCTTTAATAAAAAAGGTGTGCTATTTATATAGTCCCGTCGTATACATTACTGTTAAAGTGTGTACAATTTCTTCTAACTCTAGTTCTTTATCATTTTGCACGATTGTCCAAAGAAACATTTCATTCATCGCAAACCAACCACGTGCTACAATCTCTTTATTTAATTCAGGCTGCGCCAATCCACTTTCTTGAGAGTAACTAATATCTTGTGTAATGCTTTTTATAAAGCGTTCACGAATCTCATCCCATTTTTGAGTTATCTCTTTTGATAATCCTATTGCTTCTTCGACAACTTGCAAAATATCTCGTTCTTCTTCCGCTAATTGTAAAAATGCTCTAACTTGACTTTGAATCATATCACATGCTTCTAACTTTGTTTGAGGGGAAAAAGAGCGCTCAGCAATATCATAAAAGCGATTCATAACATCTTCCATCAAAACAACGAGGAGAGCATCTTTGTTTTTAAAGTATACATATGCTGTTCCATAACCAGTTTCTGCATGTTTAATAATTTGCGTGATTGTAGTTTTCTGAAATCCATTTTTTATAAAAATAGTATAACCGGAATGTAATAGTTTCTTTTTTGTTTCTAAGGAGCGGTGTTTTCTTGTTGAAAGAGTAGAGTTTTTCAAGGAATCACCTCTTTATACTGAAATATCTGAAAATATAATTGTATTGTAAAAGAAGTTCGTATATAAAGTCAACTGACATAATATCATTGACGTTATATCAATTTAAGTGATATATTTCAATTAGTTAGAATAAAAAGAAAATTAAAAGAAGGTGACACCATGTATAAAGAACCATTTCAACCAACTTATGAGTATGCGCTTGAATGTGATAAACATGATGAACTGAAAGATTTTCAAACTGAATTTTATAAAAAAGAAGGAACAATATATTTAGATGGTAACTCTTTAGGGTTGCTTTCAAAAAGAGCAGAGAAATCGTTACTTACATTGCTAGATTCATGGAAAGAGTTTGGGATTGATGGATGGACTGAAGGTGAGCATCCGTGGTTTTTCCTTTCGGAGAAATTGGGTGAATTGACAGCACCTCTTATTGGATCTTTACCGGAAGAAACTATTGTAACCGGTTCTACGACTGCGAATATACATCAAGTTATTGCGACGTTTTATGAGCCAAAAGGAATACGAACAAAAATTCTTGCGGATGAATTAACTTTTCCGTCAGATATTTATGCACTTCAGAGTCAAATTCGTTTAAAAGGCTTAGATCCAGATGAGCATTTAGTACGAGTGAAAAGCCGAGATGGAAGAACACTTTCTGAAGATGATATTATTCATGCGATGACCGATGATATCGCTTTAATATTATTGCCTTCTGTACTATATAGGAGTGGACAAATTCTTGATATGAAGCGATTAACAGCTGAAGCTCATAAACATGGTATTCATATCGGTTTTGACTTATGTCATTCAATCGGCTCCATTCCGCATCATTTTAAAGAGTGGGATGTAGATTTCGCTGTATGGTGTAATTATAAATATTTAAATGCAGGTCCTGGTGGTGTTGCAGGCCTTTATGTAAATAATAAACACTTTAATAGACTCCCAGGATTATCTGGTTGGTTTAGTTCTAGAAAAGATAAGCAATTTGATATGGAGCATTCATTAACTGCGGCTGACCACGCTGGAGCTTATCAAATAGGGACACCTCACGTATTAAGTACTGCACCATTAATCGGTTCTCTTGAAATTTTTAAAGAAGCTGGTATTGAAAAGTTACGTGAAAAATCATTACATATTACGAGATATATGCTTGATTTAATTGAACATGAATTAAAAGGCTTTGAATTTACAATTGGAAACCCATTAGAGGATGAAAAACGAGGCGGGCATATTTATTTAGAACATGCTGAGGCGGCACGTATTTGTAAAGCGTTAAAAGCAAATGGGGTTATTCCGGACTTTAGAGCTCCAAATGGAGTTAGACTTGCGCCTGTTGCTTTATACAATACGTATGAGGAAGTATGGAACTCTGTACAAATTTTAAAGAACATTATGAAAGATGAAGAATATAAAAAGTTTGAAAATAAGCGAGAGGTTGTGGCATAAGCATGAAAACATCGCAGTGGATTGATATTTCACAACCGTTAAATAATGATATCGCGACGTGGCCAGGGGATACACCTTTTTCATATGAAGTTTCATGGTCAAAAGAAAACAGTGGTTCAGTAAATGTCGGAAAGTTAACGATGAGCATTCATACAGGTACTCATATTGATGCACCTTTTCATTTCGATAATGACGGTAAGAAGGTGTTAGATTTAGATATAGATGTATATGTAGGTACAGCACGAGTTATCGATGTTTCAGGGCTGGAGAGTATAGGTAAAAAAGAATTAGAAAGTTTTAACTTAGAAGGTGTAGAGCGACTATTATTACGTACATCTTCACATGGTAAAGCAAATGAATTCCCAGATGTAATCCCGCATTTACGCGCAGATATTGCACCCTTTCTTTCTGAAAAGGGAATTCGTTTAATCGGGGTGGACGTACCATCAGTTGATCCTTTAGATGATAAAGAACTAGCGGCGCATCATCAATTATTTAAACATGGAATACACATTTTAGAAAATGTCGTACTAGATCACGTAGTAGACGGCGATTACGAACTTATTGCATTACCACTTGCATTAACAGATGCGGATGGGAGTCCAGTTCGAGCTGTTATTAGACCGATATAAGTAGAAATGAACACAAAGGGGCGTTTGGCTAATATGAAAGAAAATGAAAAGGTAATTATGGAAAAAGGGATTCACACGGACTTTAAGGAGAATATGACGTATGGAGAGTATTTACAGCTAGATAGCTTATTATCTAGTCAACAAAGATTATCAGACCATCATGATGAAATGTTATTTATCGTCATCCATCAAGCGAGTGAGCTTTGGATGAAATTAATTTTACATGAACTGAATGCGGCGATTGAATCTATTAAACAAGATAAATTACCACCAGCTTTTAAAATGTTAGCACGCGTATCAAAAATTCAGTCACAAATCATTCAATCTTGGGATATTCTGGCGACATTAACGCCATCAGAGTATATTGAGTTTCGTGATTCACTTGGTCAAGCTTCAGGCTTCCAATCGTATCAATATCGAATGATTGAATATGCACTTGGTTATAAAACACCACATGCATTAAAGATTTATGAAAAAGATCCAGAATTACATGCTCGTCTTCATAAAGCACTTCATGCACCAAGTTTGTATGATGTTGCGATACAGGCGCTTGTTAAAGAAGGATTCCCAATTCATAAAGAGGTGTTAAATCGTGATGTTACGCAGCCTTACGAAGAGGATGCAACTGTAGAAGCAGCTTGGATAGAAGTATATGCGGACGTGCAGAAATATTGGGATTTATATCAGCTTGCAGAGAAATTAATCGATATTGAAGACTGGCTACAACAATGGCGTTTCCGTCATATGAAAACAGTAGAACGAATTATCGGTCATAAAATGGGAACAGGTGGCTCTTCTGGCGTATCTTATTTAAAGCGAGTGCTTGATCAATGCTTCTTCCCAGAGCTTTGGAACGTTCGAACGAAATTATAAGAATAAACTTGTCAGCTAATAAAGGCTGGCAAGTTTATTTTTTTGTTTTAAAAACAAATATGATTTAATAGAGAGAACGAGACGAACAACAAATATTACATAATCATTTAGATGGAGGAAGATTTCTTGAATTTCGAGCAATTACAAAATAAATTTGAAAAGAAAAAAGTGAATACATTTCTTGTTTATCAAAAGGGGGAAACAACGACTGAGTACTATAAAACGATAGACTGTGCAAATGAGTTATTTAAAATTAATTCGATTACAAAAAGTATCGTATCCATATTAATTGGCATAGCAATTGATAAAGGATGTATAAATGATATACATACACCAATCACAACATGGATTCCCAATGTACCGGAGAAAAAAAGGGAATTAACACTGTATCATTTATTAACGATGACAACAGGAGAAGATTGGCAAGAATTCGGCAATGGGGTTGTTTTCCCAAATGACTTTGTGGAATCCGACAATTGGGCACAATTCATTTTAGAAAAGTCGTTCATTGAAGAAGTGGGTATGAAAATGAATTATAACTCAGGTTCTTCCCACTTACTTAGTTACGTCATTCAAGAAGCAACTGGAATGTCGACGGAGCAGTTCGCGAAAAAGTATTTATTTGATCCATTAAACATTACGGAATATGAATGGCAACAAGACCCGCAAGGTATATATGTCGGCGGATTTGGTATGAAAATGAAATCTATAGATTTATTTAAGTTAGGAAAATTATGTTTGCAGAATGGATATTGGAAGGGAAATGAAATTATATCATCGAAATGGTTAGAACATTCAAGTACAGCTCTATTTGAAACGTATGAACATGTCGGGGCATATGGATATCACTGGTGGGTATTAAATAATGAAAGATTTCACATACCGTATGGTATGTATTTTGCTATGGGATACGGAGGGCAATACATTATTATCATTCCGCAGTTAGAGCTCGTAGCTGTAATTAGTAGTCACATGCCAAAACGTGGCCTCGTACCATTAAAGTTATTTATAGAGCATATAAAAGAGAATGCCAATCATAAATAAGAAGAGGAAGGAGGTGTGTTATGAGAAGTGCAAAAATGATAGCGATTTATAGACTGTTATTAAGTCTTCTAGCGTTTAGTGCACTTATTACTCAATTTGTTACAAGGGCACAAGTGAAACCGTTCAATCCAGTTAACTTTTTTAGTTTCTTCACAATTGAAAGCAATATTTTAGTGGCGGTAATTCTACTACTAAGTAGCTTGGGAATAGCCACATTCGGACGTTCCGAGCAGTTTGGAGTTCTTCGCGGTGCAGCTACAGTATACATACTGACAACAGGACTTATTTATTTTTTGTTATTAAGGGGATTAGAAGAGTCACTTCAAACAGCGATACCGTGGGTAAATACTGTACTTCATTACATCATGCCATTAGCGATGATTTTAGATTGGGTTATAAATCCACCTACGAAGACCATTACATGGAAACAGGCTGCGAGTTGGCTTGTTTTCCCGCTTTTATATGTTGTATATAGCTTAATCCGCGGTCCATTCGTGAATTGGTACCCATATCCGTTTCTCGATCCGAGAATAGGTGGATATGGGAGAGTTCTTTTATATAGTATCGGAATAGCGGTTGTAATTGGAGCTATATGCGGATTAGTAAAAATGTTAGGAAATCGATCTTTACATATAAAAAATAATCCTCCTTATTAAAGAAGAAGTACATAAAGAAACCTCTGTCTGTATGTAAAGACGGAGGTTTCTCTGTTTTACCGATTTGTCTCCTGAAAGGACATCTTTAAAAATTTCTCTGTTTTCGTTTCAAACTCTACATCAACAAAAACACCATACTCTTTTCCATCCTCACGCAGCCACAACTTAAATTTTTCAACTGTTATTTGAATTGTTTTTGGTTTTCTACCTATATGAAGGTAATCAATAATCTCCGCTTTCGGATATTGTTCTTTCGTTTTTTCAACGGCTAGTTTACCCCATTTGGCGTATGGCGGCTGTGCGTGAACAATAGATGGACCAGTATATATATTTGAACATGCGGTTAGTAAAAAAATTGCGAATGCTATACGTGTGAAGAAATACTTCATAATAAGCTCCTTTTACTCTTTTTTATATTGTGTGCATATATCTTCAAGCATATAAGCTTGGCTTTTTTTGTCTTCTTTACATAAAAGCTTCACATTTACAAAACATAACCATGAATTCATTACTGTAATTAAGGAGGGAAATATATGCGTCAAAAAGGTTTTTTGAAGATAGCAGTTCTACTTACTTTTATTGGCTTATCTTTAATTGTAAGTAGTATGCAAATAAAAAATGTAGAGGCCTTTTCTAATCAAGTGATTCAAAGAGGTGCATCTGGAGAAGATGTCATTGAATTACAATCTCGTTTGAAATATAACGGATTTTATACAGGAAAAGTAGATGGTGTTTTCGGATGGGGTACATATTGGGCGCTTCGAAATTTCCAGCAAAAATTCGGATTGCCAGTTGATGGTTTAGCGGGGGCTAAAACGAAGCAAATGCTTGTTAAGGCAACAAAGTATGGTAAGTCGACCGCTAATAAAGGTACTACAACTAATAAAGGGAATAGCGGCGGTACTGCACAAGAAAATAAACCACCACAAAGTAAAGGGACAAATGTTCCAAATGGCTATTCTCAAAATGATATCCAGCTAATGGCAAATGCTGTATATGGAGAGTCACGTGGTGAGCCATATTTAGGACAAGTAGCAGTGGCTGCGGTTATTTTAAATCGTGTCACAAGTGCATCGTTTCCAAATACCGTTTCAGGTGTAATCTTTGAACCGAGAGCCTTTACAGCAGTAGCAGATGGACAAATATATTTAACGCCAAATGAAAATGCGAAAAAAGCTGTATTAGATGCAATCAATGGATGGGATCCAACAGGGAATGCACTATATTATTTCAATCCAGATACCGCGACAAGTAAATGGATTTGGACTCGTCCACAAATTAAAAAAATCGGTAAACACATTTTCTGTAAATAGAGCGGAGGTGGAAACATGTTAAGAGGTATTATCATTGTATTGTTAACAGTAGGTGTAGTCGGAACAGGGTATTGGGGTTATAAAGAGCATCAAGAAAAAAATGCAGTATTAATTCGAGCGGAAAATAGTTATCAGCGCGCGTTTCATGATTTAGCGTATGAGGTGGATCTATTACACGATAAAATTGGAACAACGCTTGCGATGAATTCACGTTCATCTTTATCGCCAGCATTAGCAGATGTGTGGCGTTTAACATCTGAGGCTCGTTCTGATGTAGGACAATTACCTTTAACATTAATGCCATTTAATAAAACGGAAGAGTTCCTTGCGAATATTGGTGATTTTAGTTATCGTGCAGCGGTTCGTGATTTAGAAAAAGAACCGTTAAATGATCAAGAATATAAAACGTTGCAAGGTTTATATTCAAATGCAGGAAATATACAAGATGAACTGAGAAAAGTGCAGCATCTTGTATTGAAAAATAATCTTCGCTGGATGGATGTAGAAATGGCTCTTGCGTCAAACCAAGATCCAGCAGATAACACAATTATCGATGGATTAAAAACAGTTGAGAAGAATGTAACATCATACTCGTCCACAAACTTTGGGCCGACTTTTACAAGTGCACAAAAGAATAAAAAAGGTGGATTTGAAGCAGAAGGAAAGGCGATTTCGAAAGAGGAAGCGGAAAAAATCGCGAAATCATTTTTAAACTTAAAAGGGAATGAAAAAGTAGAAGTTGAGAAAAGTGGAAAAGGTGCAAAAGAATCATTCTACAGTGTGAAAATTAAAGATCCAGCAACGAACAATGAGTATTATATGGATATTACCGGAAAAGGTGGATATCCAATTTGGGTAATGAACAACCGGGAAATTAAAGAACAAAAAATCAGTTTAAATGATGCTGGAAGTAAAGGATTGACGTTTTTAAAGGATCATAAGTTTACAAATATGGAGCTATATGATAGTTCTCAATACGATAATATCGGTGTATTTACGTACGTTGTAAATGAAAATGGGGTGCGTATTTACCCAGAAGCCATCCAAATGAAAATTGCTTTAGATGACGGATCAATCGTAGGGTTTTCTGCGAAAGAATATTTAGCATCGCATCAAAAACGAACAATTCCGAGTGCGAAGCTAACTGCTGCTGAGGCGAGAAAGAAAATTAATCCCGATGTAAAAGTTATGGAAGAACGTAAAGCAGTAGTAGTAAATGACTTGCATAATGAAGTGCTTTGTTATGAATATATTGGTACTTTAGGGAAAGATACGTACCAAATTTTCATTAACGCAAATAACGGAGCAGAAGAAAAAGTGAAGAAAATGCAAGCTGTTGAAAAAATTTATGATTAAACATCAAAGATAGAGTGGTGAGAATAATGAAAATCCTAATGTATATGTTGATGCTTTGCTTCGTTATTACTGGCTGTAGCATTGGAAAGAAAGACAACCCTAATGAAAATCCAGAACAAAAAAATGTGTCGATGAAAAATGTTACGTATACGAATAAAGCAAATAAGCCAAATGAAAAAGCTGCGGAGCATTTAGCATCTTTAGCTGCAAGTATACCTGGTGTAAACGATGCGACAGCAGTAGTAGTTGGGAAATATGCTGTTGTTGGTATTGATGTAAAAGCGAAACTTGATCGAACTCGAGTTGAGTCAATTAAGTATTCTGTTGCAGAAAGTTTAAAGAATGATCCGAACGGTGCAAATGCAGTCGTTGTTGCAGATGTCGATACGTATGAACGACTAAAACAAATAGGGAAGCAAATTAAAAAAGGTAAAACGGGTGAAGGTATACTTGATGAATTAGCAGCAATTGTCGGCCGTGTAATGCCGCAAGTTCCAAATGATCTGATTGAAAATAAAGAAACGAATCCGATTAAAGAAAATGACAAACAATTACCTAAAGATGAAGAACAAGAACTTCGAAAAGAACAAGATGATCAGTCAAATAACCATTTGAAAAAATAAAGAAAATCCCGTACTAAATTGTACGGGATTTTCCCTTAAAATTAAATATTCAGTTTATTTTTAAGGGAAAATATGGTTTAATTATGAGGGGAGGGACAACTGTTATGATGAAAAAAAGCGCATTTATATTATGTGGTTTATGCCTAAGTTTCAGTGTGACAGCGTGTGAACAAAAGAAAGAAGTGAAAAAGCAAACAGCTACATCTTCTATAATAACGGAAAATAAAAATCAAAAATCTATTAATGTAAATCACTTCTCAAATATTAATGAAGGAATGACATATTTAGAAGTGAGAGATTTAATCGGTTTTGAAGGGGATTTACTCATAGAAGAAGGGGAAGAACACACTACACGAATTAAACAAATTTTTGCTTGGAAAGGCAGCGATCCAAAATCATTTGCTGAAATAACATTTTTGGATGGAAAAGTGCATTCTAAAACACAGCAAGGTTTAATTTAACAACTCGAAGGAATGGGAGAGTTAAGCATGAACATACATACAGGAGAAATACAATTAGTTCCGTATAAGGAACAGTATAAAGAGAGAATACAATCATTTAGTTTACCAAGTGAACAAGTGCAATTCACAGCGAATCCAGGTGAATTACTGGAGAAAGCGAAAAATGATCGAACTAAAAATGTAGTTGTTATTTTGGACTATAGCGGAGTACCTGTCGGTGTTTTTGCATTACAAACGGGTGACAGAGTACAGGAGTTTACAGAAAATAAAGATGCCATACTTTTAACTTCTTTTTCTATTAATCACAATAAACAAAAGAAAGGATATGCTAAAAAATCATTGGCGTTATTACAAGACTTTGTAAAATATTATTACCCAATAAAAAATGAAGTGATTCTTGCTGTAAATGAAAAAAATATTCCAGCACAAATGTTATATAAGAAAGTTGGATTTCAAGATAAAGGGTTTAGAAGAATGGGACCAATCGGACAACAAATAATTATGCATTTACCTATCATGAAATAATGAGAAGAAAAACTTACTCTTGAATAACGAAGTAGTAAGTTTTTTATTTAGAACGATAAGAGAATAAATATTAAAAGGCTATATTTAAGAGTGAAGAAATGATAGTTAATTACATAAAAAAATAAAGATACTTGAAAAAACATTAATTTTAGTTGGTTCTACCATCATTAAATAATACTTTTGGGGGGCGTAGCTTTATGGAAATAATTCAATTACTAAAGCAGGGTGACCTATTTAATAAGGCGATAGATGTTTTTTGGAAAGAATGGGGTGAGGAAGGCGGGCGTGCTTTTTATGAGAATTGTATGATTAATGCTTTGACTGATCCTAATGACATACCGAGTTTTTACATTGCAAAAGTAGATGATAAGATTATCGGAACTTATGCATTAATTCGTAATGATTTAAATAGTCGTCAGGATTTGAGCCCATGGTTAGCATGTTTGTTTGTAGATGAAAAATTTAGGGGCAACTCTATAGGAGCAAAATTGTTGAATCATGGACTGCTAGAGGCAGCAAAAAGAGGGTACAAATTTCTTTATCTTACTTCAAATCTTAAAGGCTATTATGAAAAATATGGATGGGAGAAAATTGGAGTTGCTTATGGGCCTAGTGGAGGGTACATACCTTTGTTTAAAAAGTCAACGGTTCTATAACGAAAGCACCTTTTGTTCAACAAACAGGTGCTTTCGTTGAACAAAATTAAACAACTTTATTAATATTTTACATCAATTGTGAAACACATTTAAATGAGGAGAAATGATATGACGATTTACATTGCATTACTACGAGGAATAAATGTAGGTGGCCATAAAGTAATCAAAATGGCAGATTTGAAAAAAGTCTTTGAATCAATGGGGTTAAAAAAAGTGAAAACATATATTCAAAGTGGGAATGTAGTGTTTGATTCAGAAGAAGAGATAAGTTTTTTAAAGGAACGAATTGAATGTGAAATTAAAAATGTTTTTGATTTCGATGTGCCAGTCATGTTAAGAAAAAATGATGAATTTACTAATATTATTAATAAGTGTCCTTACGAGGCCAAGTCATTATTAGCAGGAGAGAGTGTATATGTGGCCTTTTTAGCCAATCCACTTTCTGAAGAAGATAGTAAGCAATTACTTATGTACAAAAGTGAAATAGAAGATTGCCATATTGAAGGCGGAGTAGTGTATTTGTTTTTCAAAAAAAGCATTCGTAATTCTAAACTAATGAACCAGTTTCAAAAATTACATACGCCAGCTACAGTAAGGAATTGGCGGACTGTGAATAAGTTAAAAGCAATAGCGGAAGATATGTATTAAAAAAGTGGTTTTCTATTTACAGAAAACCACTTTTTTTATTTATATTGTTTTGCGACAATGAGTTCAACTATAGGATAAATAAAGAATGAAGAACAAAGTGCTATAAATAGGGGAAGGTTTTTTACACCATCCAAATTGGAACCCATAGAAAATCCTTCTGACCAGAATAATATAAGAAACATAACACCTACAAGAACAAAATACGCGATTTTAAAGCTTTTATATGTAATTTGTTGTCCCATCTCATCTTGACTTTCTTCCGATACTCCGTTTGGATCTCCCCATGTAATATGATTAATTAATTTACTAAGTATTAAAGAGGCAGCGAAAATAGTCCCGCCCAAAATTGAACCTTCAGTTATGTATTTGTATGTGCCATGTCCAAATATAGCGATTAAAGAAAAAATTATAATTATAAAAATAGTTTTTTTAGTATTCAATATATAATTGCACCTCCACTTTTGTAAAAAACTCTTTACATCCATAGTATAAAATTGGAAAAGTATCATGTCAAATACTTTTTACACGAAAGGTGAAGGTATATAGTATTTTGTTTTAAAGATAAATAAAAAATTACATTACATTTGAATGTAAAAGAATAGGCTCGCATATATTTGGAAGGGATGTCAGATTAATTTAGGGGGTAGTTATGTCTATACTTTTAAAAGCTGGTGCAGATGCAGGAAATAACGGTTTGAAGTTAATGGTGAAAGGGCAGGACCCTATTTTTATCCCGAGTATTTATTCTTTATATATAGGAGAGCCTACAGGACTGTTAGATGAGGGAGATGTATCATTATCAGAATTAGAGAATCACATTGATGTGACCATTAGTTCTCCATCGCTAATGTTAAATAATGTACGATACATCGTTGGAGAAAAAGTGATTCAAGATCAATTAAAAGGTACTGAAGTGGAGAAGAAATCAAATAAATCAACTGATGAATTAATGGTTATTACAATCCTTTCCGGTTTAGCAATAAGTGCTATGCGTCAAAGTCCAACATCAAGTCATATTAATATTCGTTATGATTTATCGGTCGCTCTTCCTATGCAGCTTATTACACAAGAAATAGCTGCTGAAAATGCAAAACGTTATATGGGAAATCATAAGGTTGTTTTCCATTATCCGAACGGACGCGATGTTACGATTAATGTTTCTATTGAGTTTTGCAAATGCCTACCTGAAGGCGCTTCTGGGACGTGGGGCATTGTATATGATGAAGAAGGAAATGTTGTGAAACATAAAATAGAATGTGAACAAAATCAAGTTTCAGAAATTGATTTTGTTGATAAAACATTATTATCTTTTGATATTGGCGCGGGGACAACAGAAGAAGTTGTTTCGTTAGGGGTAAATTTCCGTCCGCAATTAAGTAAAGGGTTATCGTATGGTGTAAAAGAAACCTTACTACAAATTATTACAAGATGGAATCGGAAATATCCTACGAAAACAATTGATAGTATTACAGAATTTAACCAAATTTATTTAAATGAAAAACACCCGAGAAATGCATTGTTAGTTGAGGAATCGCAACCAGCGTTTTTAGGTTTAGCTGCACGTGTCGCAACAGATATTATTAACAAAATTGATGATATGAAAGACGATCCATATGTATTTATTTATGGTGGTGGCGCAGTTATTATTAAAAATAGCTTGAAAATGATTTTAAAACAAAAAGGACGCTTGAAAAATGTAATTTTTGTAGATAACCCGTTATTTACAAATGCTCGTGGGTTATTAGTATACACATGCTCGCCAAAATATAGAGAGCATAAGCAAAAAGAGTTAGGGTTTACAAACTTAACGATAAGTTAGTTGGTGGAAGTATGCGATCTAGGCGATATAAACGTGGTGATCGAGTGAAAATTAATATTAATAAATCAGTATCGCCTGAAATGATTGCTTGGCTTAATAAACAATCTAATCCAACTAATTTCTTTTTCTTTGCAGCCCAGCAATTATTTAAACAAGTAGGAGATATTGATGTATCAAAAACCTTGCCAAGTAGCCATGTTTTTTCTTTATATGTAGAACCATCATCCCTATTAAAAGTTGAAATGAATCCATTTAAAAACATACCATTAGAAAATAGTAAATCCACCGAAAATGTAAAAAAAAAATCGTGGGAATCTGTTGATCAGTTAGATTGTCCATTTTTTTAAACATAGAAAAAATAAGAAGAGCCCATCACTTTACATAGGAATGCAGTGATGGGCTCTTCTTATTGTATCGTAATATCTTTAAATAGAAGGGGACAAAACAATTTGTGCTCCCTTCTAACAGTTATCCTTATCTTATATAGGATATATGTTCTGAAACTGCTTTAATAATTTTATCCCAGTCATCGGGGTGATTCTCATGTCCTGCACCTTCAAGGGTTAATAGCTTTGAATTCGGAATTTCGTCAATAAGTGCGAGTCCATGTTCAAGTGGAAGAGCTCTATCGTCCGTACCATGAATTACTAAAGTTGGTACCAGTATTGATTTAAGTATACCCTCATAAGAATCATCACCTGTTAGGAGGGCGTGATTAAACATACTTAATAAATTGTTAGCACGTTCTATTTCTTGTTTTACTTGTTTCAAAGTTCTTGCTTCATCAAATATACGCTTTGATCCACAGAGTAGACGTGATCCTGTAACTAAATATTTCGCTATAACATCTTTATTTGTCCAATCTAAATTTGCACCATTAGCATGATGTGTCAAAATTCTTTCATCCATTGGAGGCAAATCACGAGTATTGTTATCAGATTCAATAACGCTTGTTGCTAGTAATGTTAAGGTCAAAATTCTTTCTGGGTGTTTTACTGCAGCAATTTGAGTAATCATACCTCCTAATGACATGCCAAAAAGGTGTGCCTTGTCAATATGATACGCATCGAGTACCCCGATTGCATCTTCAGCCATGTCTTCTACAGTGTAATTGGAAGTCCCAGGCTCATATGTAATAGAACGCCCAACATCACGGTTATCATAGCGAATGACAAATCTTCCTGTGTTAGCTAGCCTTTCACAAAATTCTTCATCCCAATAAACCATTGAACACGTAGCTCCCATAATTAATAATATTGCTGGGTTATTAGGATTTCCAAAGCTTTCTGTACATATATCAATACCGTTTACTTTGAAAACTTGTTCATTCATAGCACACTCTCCGTTTCATTTAAAGGTCATTAATAAATAAAGAGAAATATAACTTTGGGTGTTTCTTAGGCATAAAGTAGATTGTATTTAAGTGAAATAAATGTTTTTTGCACTCATGATGCTTAATTAGTAGAGTAGCATAAATATCACCTCCCAACATATTTATTGTCATTCAAGGCGGAAAATTTTGAAAAATAATTGTTTGTTATTACAATAAACAGCAAGGGGGAGAGGAAATGAAAGCAATTGTTATTAATCAGTATGGTAGTGTTGAAGAATTACAAGAAAGACAAGTTCCTAAACCAGTTGTTAAATGTAATGAAGTATTAATACGTATACAAGCAACATCTGTCAATCCTGTTGATTGGAAAATAAGAAAGGGAGACTTACAAGAAAAGTTGCGATTTTCATTTCCAATTACATTAGGATTAGATGTTGCTGGAGTAGTTGAGGAAGTTGGAGAAGATGTGAATCATTTTAAAATAGGGGATAAAGTATTTACGAAACCCGAAAATATAGGGAAAGGCTCCTATGCTGAATACATTACAGTGAAATCAGATTTAGTAGCACATATGCCAAATAATATTAGTTTTGAAGAAGCTGCGTCTATACCTCTTGCAGGACTAACAGCTTGGCAAAGTCTTGTTGATTACGCACAAATAAAAGAAAATGATCGAGTATTAATTCATGCTGGAGCGGGCGGAGTAGGGAGTTTTGCAATTCAAATCGCAAAATCATTTGGGGCCTTTGTCGCAACAACTGCAAGTAGTAAAAATGAAGAGTTTTTAAAGTCTATAGGTGCTGACCTTGTTATTGATTATAAAAAAGATAAATTTGAAGAGCTACTATCAGATTATGACATTGTGTTAGATACAATCGGCGGAGAAGTACAAGAAAAAAGTTTTCAAATTATTAAATCTGGCGGTGTTCTAGTTTCTATCGTTCATGAACCACTTCATGAAGTAAAGGGCATAAAATCAGGGTTTTTATGGTTAAAACCAAGTGGAATGCAATTAGACGAATTAACTAGTTTGATCCAAGCTGAAAAAATCAAACCGATCATTAGTAACGTTGTGCCGTTTAATGAAAAAGGTGTTAGAGAAGCTCATATTTTGAGTGAAAGTCAGCATACTAGAGGGAAAATTGTAATTACGATGGAATGATATTTACATAAATATACGAGTGGTGACTTAAAAAAAATTGTCACCACTCATATAAACTACAATTTTTGCATGACAAAAGTAATCGCATTCGTATTTAATTGAATGTGTGTACCGTTTCGTACAATATAATATGCTAAATTTTTTATTTCAACTTTTACTTCTTTCCATTCAGTATAAACGCCTTTTAGTGTACATATCATTTCTTCCGTAGAAAGGTTAATTTCAATTAAAGCATCTAATTCTTGATTCGTTTCCAGATCAATTTCTTGAATGTTAGAGTTAACTATTAAACAATTGATACCACCACTCTTTGTCCCATTTTTCATAGAGTGAAGCACTTTTTTAAAATCGTCTATTGATCTGACATGTTCTAAACTTGAAACTGCAACGATGTAGTCATAAGTATTAGGGGCAATATAGTAGTCTTCAATTGCAGCTTGTTCCGTTTTTATGTATTCAAACACACCATACTCTTTACTATAAACTTGTAACTTCATTAAAGCCGAATCGAGTAGATCAACACAAGTAACAGTGCTGCCACTATTCGTTATTTTTTGTGCAATCGGAATACTGTTTCTACCCACACCAGAGCCAAGGTCAAGTATTTTTAGTGTTTTCTGTCCTTCAAAATAGTTCAGCATGTCCATAACTGTTTTAACAGGTTTATACAGCCAAGATCCTGCTTCAAATAATTTGTATTGTTCATAGCAAAGATCGTGATACTTTTTCTCTTCTCGTCTTATGTAATCGATTCTGTTCATAGTGTTTCAGCTCTAATAGTTTCATGGCGAAATGAATAGGTTGGACAACCTTTAACATTCATTTGAATTCGAAATATACCACCAGCATGTGGGTACTGTTTTAATTCCGCATCCGTCATTCTTGTTCTGGCTGTTGTGATATATAAATCGGTCAAATTAGGTCCTCCAAATGTACACGACGTTACATATAAAGCAGGAATCGGAATACTTAAAATCTGTTTTCCAGTAAAGGGATTCCATCTAGTAATCTTCGAGCCTCCCCAATGTGCAATCCATAAACAACCTTCTACATCAATTGTCATACCATCGGGTATACCTTCATTTTCAGGGAAGATGATAACATCTGTTGGATTGCTAATTACACCAGTATGTATATCATAATGAAAACGGACTACTTTTTTTGTAGGTGTATCAATAAAATAAAGGAATGTATCGTCAGGAGACCATGCTATGCCGTTTGATGTATTTACATGTGCAACTTTTTTATCTACGTTGAAATTATTGTTTAAACAATACAAGGAACTAGCAGCATTAATACCGTATAAGTCTGTAGTGCCTGCCCAAAAGCGGCCAGCTGGATCGCATTTTCCATCGTTAAAGCGGTTTTCTAATAAATCTGGTTCAGGGTCATAAATATGTGTAAGTATTTTTGTGTCAAGATTAAGAGAATAAAAGCCTTGTTCCATTGCTACTAAAACTTCATCGTTCGTATATGGAACAACACAACCGATTTGTTGGTCGAGAGTGATCGCTCGGTTTGTTTTTTTAACAGGATTATAAAGACATAATTTTTTCCCGATAATATCAACCCAGTATAATAATTGTTTCTTCTCATCCCAGCAAGGACCTTCCCCTAAATTCGCCTTAGCATCAACGACTAATTCTATATTTCCGTGCAATATGTTTCACCTCTATTCATTAAAGCTATATATAAAGTTCGATAAGAAGAGTGGTAAACCTTTCACTGAAATGAAATTAAGATTTCCAGTGTAACAAAAGAGGGCCTTATCAAATAATTCGAAAATAGCGTATAGCCATGGGGAAGAAAATACATATGATGTTTTATGAGATTGTTTATTTTTCGTGTAAAAATATGTTCCGAGTATACGAAGGAAGTGAAAAATATAAGCGATTTAAAGAGAAATCGAAAGGGATATATTGTTGTGATGAGTGTAGCCACAGAATTCAATTAGAAGCGATAAAATATTTTTTAGGTAGTTTTATATTTTTGTTCAGAAAAAATTGACAATAAACACGTAATAAATTATCATATGTAAAAATCAATATTTAAAATGGCATTGAAGAGAAGAGTAGTTAAGAAAGAATACGTACAGAGAGCTCTGGTAGCTGAGAAAGAGCGGTATACATCTTAATGAAAAAAGACTTGGAGCTGCGCAAGGAACTAAATTGTTTAGGGATGGTGCGACGGGTTCTCCCGTTATAGAGATAGGGTATAAGCATATTTTGCCGTACCTGAAAAGGTTAATATGGTGACGTATTAACAAACTGAGGTGGTACCGCGAAGCTAATAACTCTCGTCCTCAAGATGAATAATCTTGGGGGTGGGAGTTTTTTTATTGTATAAAACTGAAAATGTGAAAACAAAAATACAATTGAGGTGAGTGGCATATGCATTGGGCGTATGAAGTAGCACATGAATTAATTAGAAAACATCCAAACAAAGAAACTTTTGTTTGTGCAGCTGGAATTAGTCCATCTGGTTCTGTTCATATTGGGAACTTCCGTGAAATAGTAACGACTTATTTCGTTGTACGGGCTCTGCAAGATTTAGGGAAAAAGACTCGTTTTATCTTTTCATGGGATGACTATGACAGGTTTAGAAAAGTTCCTAAAAATATTGATCCATCTTTTGGAAGATACATTGGTATGCCGTACTGTGATATTCCTGATCCGCATGGGTGTCATAACTCATATGCGGATCATTTTGAAAAAGAGTTTGAGAAATCGCTCCAAGCATTTGGGATTGAAGTGGAATTCATATATCAACATGCTGAATATAGAAGCGGAAGGTATAACGAAAACATATTAGAGTCTTTGTATAAAAGAAAAGAAATATATGATATTTTAATGGATTTTAAAACAGGAATACACCGAGAAGAAGATAGAGAAAACTTTTATCCCGTTACGTTATATTGTGAGAGCTGCGGGAAAGATGCAACAACTATTACACATTTTGATGAAGTATTAAAAACAGTTCGATATGACTGTGAGTGTGGAAATCAAAATAAATTATCCGTATTAAATACAAGTCAAATGAAATTGAATTGGAAAATTGATTGGCCGATGAGGTGGATGATAGAGGATGTTATTTTCGAACCGGGCGGAAGAGATCATTCATCGGAAACTGGTAGTTATAATGTATCAAAAGAAATTGCAAGGAAAATATTCAATTGTGAAGCCCCTCAATACGTTGCTTATGATTTCATTGGAATTAAAGGGCATCATGAAAAAATGTCCAGTTCTTCAGGGAATAGTATTACACCTAGCGACTTATTAAAAGTGTATGTACCAGAAGTGATTCTTTTTATGTTTGCTAAATATAGACCAAACGCAGCTTTTCATATTGGTCTTGATGAAGATGTGATTCGCAATTATACAGAATATGAACGATTGAAAGATAGTTTTGAGAATAAAACGCTCAAAAATGAAGATTTATTTGATGCAATTAAACTCTCTAGAGTTGATAGCGGGTTTAAAGAATATCCGAAATTTAATCAAGTAGCAGGAACGTTACCGCTATTAAATTTTGATTCATCTATTTTACAAGATACATTAGAAAAAATAGATAGAAGTTATACATTAGATGCTATGATAGCGATATGTAACCGCGCAGAGTATTGGATAAGAAACTTTCAATCTGAAAAATTAATTGCGGTAAATCAAGAGAGAAATACAAAGTTTTACAACACATTAGATGAAAGACAGAAAGAATGTTTAGTAGAAATTTGCAAAATACTTCGTTCTAATAAAGATTACTCTAACTTTATGGAACAATTGTATTCAATTTGCCATCATGAAAACAAAAAAATAATGAAAGAAAATCAAAAACAATTATTTTTTATTATATATAGGCTCATTATGAATCAGTCTAGCGGCCCGCGTATACCGTTATTAATACATGTTGTAGGAGTTGAAAAGTTCATCGCATTATTAGATTTCTAAAAAAAGCTAAAAGAAACGCAAGTACTAAGAAATCTAAGTACTTGCGTTTCAAATTTTGCTATCGTGAATACATTTTCGGACATTCATCACCACGAGGTTCATAAAAACAATGACTTTTAAATTGCCCTGCAAATGGCTGATTATACCATTCAGGTGGACAAGCTCCAGTTGGACGGAAATACCAAAGAGCCCATCTTGCTGGCCAGCGCCATTCACCTTGCAAAACTTTTCTTGCAATTTCTTTTTCAGAATCACGAGCACGCTGATAAAAATATCCGTATTGCACTGCTTCAAATCCACCGGGACTTTGATATACTGCATCACGTACAGAACGAAGCTGTTTAAAATCTAAGCAATCACAAAATACACGATTTACTACCACGCAGCCAACAAGTTGTTCTCCTTGTCGACCTTCTCCTTCAGCTTCAGCACGAATTAAGCGAGCTAGCAAATCAACATCGCTTTCGTTATATGGAATAAGGGGCATAGTGCTACCACCTTTCTTTACTTGTTATAGTAAAGAGTGTATGTAAGAAAATAAGCTAGGTGCTTTTCTATATGTAAATTTATTAATTTTTAACAGGAGCTTTTACAAAAAAAGCTAATTAGTAATTGTAGACCAATATAAAAGGGGAGAAATAACATGTATCGAATTCATAAAGAACATATCGTTTACGCAATGTCACCAGATAATCAGCCTTGTATGGAAGTAGAAGGAGGGAGTCGTGTTGTATTTGAAACATATGATTGCTTTGAAAACCAAATTGATTCTGAAGATGTTGCGTTTCAAGAATTAGATTGGAACCGAATTAATCCGGCGACTGGACCTGTATATATTAAAGGTGCAGAACCTGGTGATATTTTAGTCGTAACGATTGAAAAAATTAAAATTGCAGAGCAAGGTGTTTTAACTACAGGGGCGGATCTTGGCGTAATGGGTGAAGAGCTAAACGAAAACACAGTGAAAATTGTCCCAATACATAATGAACATGTTTTGTTTTCAAATGAACTACAAATTCCGATTAATCCAATGATCGGTGTTATTGGTACTGCGCCGAAAGAAGAGAGCATTTCATGTGGCACACCACATGATCACGGCGGGAATATGGATTGTAAAGAGATAAAAGAAGGGACAACATTACTATTACCTGTAAATGTTCCTGGCGCTCTATTAGCATTAGGTGATTTACACGCAGCGATGGGCGATGGTGAAATTGGTGTTAGTGGCGTAGAGGTTGCTGGTGAGGTGACGGTAACTGTTCAGATTATAAAAGGAAAGAAATGGCCACTACCAATGGCGATCCAAAAAGAAAAACTTATGACGATTGCTTCAGAGAAATTGTTAGATGATGCAGCGAATCGCGCTGTACGTAATATGGTGACATTTTTACATAAGGAATTAGAAATGTCTAAAGCAGACGCAACGCTTTTATTATCAGCTGCAGGCAATTTAAAAGTATGCCAAGTTGTGGACCCGCTGAAGACTGCTCGAATGGAACTAGGTATGAATTATGTGGAGAAGCTAGGTTTTAATTTGAGTGAATTTCATATTAAATAAGAATGATAGAAGAAGGATGCTGTTGTATAAAAGTATCCTTTTTTAATTTACGGATTAAGTAAAAAAAGGTAGTATTTATTTTATATAATTGTATATAAGATTGTGGATCGAAAAAGGAGTTAACAAATGGTTAAAATTATGATTGTAGAAGATGATATGAAAATTGCAGAACTATTATCAACACATGTTGCGAAATACGGTTATGAAGGAATTATTGTAACGGATTTTCAAAATGTTCTAGACATTTTTTTAGAAGAACAACCAGAGTTAGTTTTATTAGATATAAATTTACCGAGTTTTGATGGGTACTATTGGTGTCGTCAAATTCGCGGAGTTTCTACATGTCCGATATTATTTATTTCGGCTCGTGAAGGCACAATGGATCAAGTTATGGCGTTAGAAAACGGTGGCGATGATTTTATATCAAAGCCATTCCATTACGAAGTTGTAATGGCTAAAATTCGTAGTCATTTAAGACGTGCTTACGGAGATTATGCACCGAAAGTAGAAGAACGGATGGTTGAGCAACACGGTCTTTGTTTATATCCCGAAAGGCTTGTATTAAAGCTTAAGAATCAAGAGATTGATATAACAAGAAATGAAGCTATTTTATTAGAGATGTTAATGAAAAACTATCCGCGTGTTGTGGGTAGAGAAGTGCTATTAAATAAATTATGGGATAGCGAATCTTATGTTGATGATAATACTTTAAGTGTAAATACAACTCGTGTGCGTAAAAAGTTAAAAATGTTACAGATTGAAGATGCAATTGAAACGATTCGTAGTGTCGGTTATAGATTACATATAACTTGGGATAATGGTATGGAGAAATGATAAAATTATTTATTCGTGATCATATACCACTTATTTGTTTTACAGTAATCCAATTACTAGCCATATTTCTTGTATATTGGTTTGATGGGCATAACCGTATTGCAACGGCATTATATGCAATGTTTTTAGGTGTCTTTTTTATGGTAGGTTATTTAGTATTTCGTTACTTTACTCATCGTACGTTCTATGAAAGATTAGCAAATCCGTTGCATTCTTTGGATGATTCTGTTCAAAAATCAGATTTTGCAGTTTTATCTACTGCGCTTCAGGACTTACTTGAGGTGCAATATCGACATTATCAAAATCAGCTGCAAATACAAGAGAGAAAAAATAATGATCATTTAACTTTTATGAACCAGTGGATACATCAAATGAAAACGCCTTTATCTGTAATAGAATTAATTACACAAGATGAAGTCGATCCACGGTTTGAAAGTATTAATGAGGAAACAGATAGGCTGAAAAAGGGATTAGAGATAGCTCTGTATGTCGCACGTTTAGAGGCATTTACACAAGATTTTTATGTGGAAAAAGTACAGCTACATAAAATAGTAAATGATTCTGTACATGAACATAAACGCTTCTTTATCCGAAATTTCGTGTATCCAGAGCTTAAAATTGATAAGGACATTATTGTAGAAAGTGATGCGAAATGGTTACAATTTTTAATTGGACAAATACTATCGAACGCGATCAAATATTCATCTGGTAGTCGAGAGAAGATTAAAGTGAAAGCTTGTAAGGAAGATAATAACGTTATACTTGAAATCACCGATTCTGGCGTAGGGATACCGAAGCAAGACTTACCTAGAGTATTTAAACCTTTCTTTACAGGGGAAAATGGCAGAGATTTTAAAGAATCAACTGGAATGGGGCTATATCTTGTATATGAAATTACGAAACAATTAGGACATAGTGTAGAAATCCATTCAGAAGTTGGTAAAGGTACCGTTGTACGAATTATATTTTTTAATGTGTAAATAAGTGATCTAGGCTAAAGAACTTTAGAGATAAGTTTTTTAGCCTTATTTTATCCCGCTTTAATGGGCAGTAAGACCCCCACCTCAAAATTCAGCGAAAGCAAAGAAGTTTGGTGGAGGTCGGGCTGATCGGAAAAGTCCGATTGGTTCAACTAATAATCAGTGGGGGATGAAGAAAACCTCCGTTGATTAAAGTTTCACTTTATAGCGATTATATGAAATAGAAAAATGTAATCTTATTATGTATAATGACACGCTAATAAATAGGATTGTTAAATTAGAAGTATTTAATAAAAAGCTGATAAATAGTTTTTGTAAGAAAAAAGCCACCCCTTTGAAAGAGATAGCTTCATGAATCCATTCTATGAATAAGTGTATCAACATTAATAAGTATAATATTCGAATTCGTGATATGTTTTGTGGATTATAATAGAATTAGTCTTTTATTTTTTCATGATACAGTATTGTAATTAAGTAAACAAACTTAATAATTTATATCCAATTAATCCTAAAATAGTGATAGGAACCATCATTAAGAAAGAAGAAATTCGATTAGCATTAGAGCGTTCTAATATAAGAATCAAGATAATCCCGACTATCACTTCGGTATATCCAACAGGTAACATGTGACTATAGTCTTCAAAATTTAAAAGAATGTGAAGTCCATCCGTTACAAAAACTCCACTAATAAGCGCACTTCCGAATTTATGAAGTGGATTTGTAGTATCTTTCCATAGAAAACCTGCAATTCCAAAGATAGTTCCTCCTATAAATGCACATACAATCCATACAGATATAAAATAAATAGAGTGAGCTACATTTGTAATAACTATTGCATAACCATAGTAGCCTAATACCATACCGAGTAGTGCAAGGATACCAGAAAGTATAGCTGTACGCTTAGAATAACTAAAGCTAGCCACAAAAAAGGATGGAACTAACCAAACACTTCCTAGATTAGCTAATGAATTCCAATGTCCTGGAAGTATACCTTGCCCTAATTTAGTTAGTATACCAACAATTATCCCTACTATAATCGGGATGAGAAAAATCCTTAAAAACATATTTAACTTTGTGATTTTTAATGTCCTGTCCATAAAATCAATCCTTAGATTAATATTTTCTACAAACATATAATAGCTTATTACAGGTGAGTAATCAATAAAAATTTATCGAAAAACAATAAGTTATTGTTGGGTAACGAATAACGTTTTTTTTATAATTGGGTGAATAAAATATCAAGTACTCGTTACTCAACCAAATAGTAAATCAAATAATATATGTAAGTAATGAAATTGCCCAAAACATGTAATTCAACTTAGTATAAATTTCTCGTATTTTTATGAAATGATTTATGATAAAAAAGAAACGAAAAGGGATTGATATAGCTTCCTCCTGTTTTTATTAATAATTTATTAGAAGGAGGGCTTTTTTGCTAGTTGTGAATGTTAGGGGGATTGTAATGGATATTCGTAAAATGAAATATTTTATAACAGTGGCAGAAGAATTAAACTTTAGTCGTGCGGCAGAACGTCTTATGATGGCACAACCTCCTTTAAGCCAAGAAATTCGTAAATTAGAAGATGAATTAGGGGTCCAACTTTTTCATCGAACAAAAAGAATGGTTGAGCTTACCGATGCTGGGAAAATATTTTTAGAAGGTGCGCGACAAACGCTGCTTCAAGTAGAAAGAACTATTAAAGAAACTCAGCTTGTAGAGGAAGGAAAAATCGGGCATTTAATCATCGGTTTTGTCGATTCTACAGAAACGGTTATAAAAATATTAAAAACCTTTCGAGAACGGTTTCCTAAAATTCAGCTTATATTACGCGAGATGACAACAGACCAGCAAATAAAAGCACTCTATGAAAAACAAATTCATATTGGATTTATTCGTTCTAAGCAGAATAATGAAATATTGTCTTCCGAAGTTTGTTCTAAAGAACGTTTAAAATTGGTTTTACATGAAGATCACCCATTAGTTTCGTTACCTAATATTCCTATTAAAGAACTAGTAGATGAACCATTTGTTTTATTTCCTCGTCATTTCGGTACTAACTTTTATGATTTAATTATTAGTTACTTTTGGGAACATGGAGTAAGTTTAAATATTGTTCAAGAAGCAATTCAAATGCAGACGATTGTAAATTTAGTTGCAGCAGGAATGGGGATTTCTGTCGTTCCATCATCGGTGGAAAGTTATAAAAAATCGGGAGTTATGTATAAAGACATTCAGGAACATACACCGGAGATAAACTTATACGCTGGATGGAGACAAGATGAAAAGTCTGTCGTGCTCGAGAACTTCTTAGCAGTTGTTAGAGAGATTTATAAGACTTCACAACTTGAATTTGAAAGGTAAAGGCCCATCTTGATTGGATGGGCAGTAGTGAATTTGGAAAGGTACTATATTTATTGTTAAGTCACTGATGATTTAACCTGTTTTACTTGGATCATATTCAATGAAACCTTTTAGCACACTATCAATTTGACCCATAATTTCAGGTGACAATGTAATACTAGAAGCAATTACATTTTCTCTTATTTGCTCCGGATTGGAAGCGCCAATAATAGCAGAGGAAACAGCTGGATTTTGTAGTACCCAAGCAACTGCGAGTTGAGATAGGGTGAGATGATTTTCTTGTGCAATAGGATTAAGTTTTTGTATAGCAGTAAGTACATTATCACTCATCCAACGTTGTACGAGTTTGTTAAAAAACGGTTTTCCTGCATCTGAATTAGCACGTGATTGGGCAGGGATTGGTTTACCTGGTTGATATTTTCCAGTGAGAATACCTTGTGCGAGGGGAGACCAAACAACTTGACCAAGCCCTTCACGTTGACATGTAGGTATTATATCTGTTTCGATTACTCGCCACAACATCGAATATTGAGGCTGGCTAGCGATAAGAGGAATGTTCAATTCTCGGGCAAGTGCTGCACCGCGTGTGATTTGCTCCGATGTCCATTCACTTACACCTAAATAAAGGACTTTACCTTGTCTTACAAGATCTGAAAAAGCTAACATCGTTTCTTCAAGAGGAGTTGTTGTATCGAATCGATGTGCATAATAGACATCAATGTAGTCTGTATGTAGCCGTTGTAACGATGCATTACAATTTTCTATAATATGTTTTCGTGATAATCCACGATCATTTTTTCCAGGTCCGGTCGGATGGCATACTTTTGTACAGAGTTCTAAACTTTCTCGGCGTATTCCTTTCAAAGAGCGACCAAGTACTTCCTCAGCAATAGTGTCTGAATAAACATCTGCAGTATCGAACGTTGTAATTCCAACATCTAATGCGGCTTTCACACATTCATTTGCAGTATATTCATTTACTTTTCCACCATGGTTTATCCAGTTACCGTATGCAATCTTACTTACTGTTAATCCACTGTTTCCGAGTTTGCTAAATTCCATTGTAGAATCCCTCCTTAAAAATGATAACTTTATTATAAAAACTGAAATGTAGTATGTATAATATATAATTAATCTTAAATTTATATAAAAATTATATAAGAGGGGGTGCTTAGAAGCTTCTTACTCGGGAAATCTAAAGCAAGTAGTACAACAAATGTAATTTGTGCTTGTTCAATTTGAAGTTAAGAAATGATAAATAGCCCTTGAGGACAGTAAACTTTATAATAGCACGTATAATTGCATTTACTCATACAGTACTATCATGGTACAATATGGTTATTAACGACGGAAAGGAATGATGGGTGGACGATGATTAACTAATCTTATTTTTAAATGTTGAAATGAAATAAATTTCAATTTCTAAAAAATAGGATTAGTCTGCCCAATTTCCATACAACGGTATTGCTATTTATGTTGTTCAATAGCTTATTTGGGTATAAATATTTTAACGACTAATCCTGCCAAATTTATTTGGGAGGATTTTTTTATTCTCCCTTAATGAAAGGGATCGGTATTATGAAAGAACTATTAAAATTAAATGATGTTTATGTGGAAATAAAAGAAAATACTTTGTTAGAGAAAATGAATGTGACAGTAAGACAAGGGGATGTTATAGGGTTAATTGGTAAAAACGGGGCTGGTAAATCAACGTTACTTCAATTAATAAATGGGAAAATTGAACCATCAAAAGGTACTGTTGAATGGATGCAAATGAATATGACAACAGCATATGTTGAACAAGAAAAAGAATCTTTCGTTAGTAAGGATATGATTGCAAAAGAAGCAGAACTTCTTGCGAAATGGGGCGTGCCAACGAACGATTTTCTTACTTTAAGTGGTGGTGAAAAGCTGAAAGTTCGATTGGCAAAAGGATTTGCTGGAAATCCTAATGTCTTAATATTAGACGAACCGACAAATCATCTAGATGAGATGAGTACGGAATTTCTCATTAAACAAATCAAAAATATGAAAGGTACAGTAATCGTCGTATCGCATGATCGATACTTTTTAGATGTTGTCTCAACTAGAATATGGTCAATTGAGGATAAGAAATTAATTGACCATAGCGGTAATTATACGAGTTATATGAAAGCACGTGAACAGAAAAGAATGACGCAGCAACGTGAATATGAAAAACAACAAAAAAAGATAGAACAAGTAGAAACTCATATAAAAGAATTAAGTTCTTGGTCACAAAAGGCACATGCGCAGTCTACAATGTA
>Ga0213824_1000020_pt1 | contig 164722 bp, 131 predicted proteins | sample MC6MC0906MG_FD_179892 | JGI IMG/M metagenome (GOLD analysis project Ga0213824, IMG submission 179892) | Enriched soil aggregate microbial communities from Iowa State University, Ames, United States - MC6-MC0906-MG | ecosystem: Environmental > Terrestrial > Soil > Unclassified | place: USA...
GCCGCCGTAGCCGTCGCCGGAAAACAGGTTCACGCCGCCCTTGGCCAGCGACTGATGCACGTGCATGCCGCTGCCGTTGTCGCCGACCAGCGGCTTGGGCATGAAGGTGGCGGTCTTGCCGTTGCGGTGGGCGACGTTCTTGATGACGTGCTTCATGCGCAGCAGTTCGTCGGCCTTCTGCACCAGGGTGCTGAACTTGGTGCCGATCTCGCACTGGCCGGCGGTCGCCACTTCGTGATGCTGCACTTCCACTTCGATGCCGACCTGTTCCAGCGTCTTGCACATTTCCGCACGCAGGTCGTGCAGCGAATCGGTCGGCGGGACCGGGAAGTAGCCGCCCTTCACGGCCGGACGGTAGCCGCTGTTGGCGCCGTCGTACTTGTCACCGGTGCTCCAGGCCGCTTCTTCGGAATCGATCTTGAAGAAGGTGTGGCCCATGTCGTTGGCGAAGCGGACCGAATCGAAGATGAAGAATTCCGGCTCCGGGCCGAAGAAGGCCTGCTCGGCGATGCCGGAGGACTTCAGGTAAGCCTCGGCGCGCTTGGCGATGCCGCGCGGGCAGCGGCCGTACGGCTGCATGGTGGCCGGATCGAGGATGTCGCAGCTGATGACCAGGGTCGGGTCGGCGTAGAACGGGTCGATGTAGGCGCTGGACGGGTCCGGCAGCAGGACCATGTCCGACTCGTTGATGCCCTTCCAGCCGGCGATCGAGCTGCCATCGAACATCTTGCCTTCTTCAAACAGCGACGGCTCCACGATGCTGACCGGGAAGGTGACGTGCTGCTCGATACCACGCATATCGACGAAACGCAGGTCGACGAACTCGATCTGGTTGTCCTTGATCAGCTTCTCAACATTTTCCACGGACATCGGTGAAACCTCAGATGGGTGATTGCCTGGGTAGATAGAGCAATCCCCGTGCCAACTTTTCAGACTTCACAAACCCTTGATTTCACTGGGGTGGCGAGCAACGCGGTGCAGGCGCGAACGCACCAAAGTAGTGCAAAGGCTGCACCACGCACACCTTTGGTGCGATGCGGGATGCTCTATGCTTTACGCCCACGGGCCGTCGACAGGCGACGTTGGCCACAGCTCCCGGCTGTCGCCGCTGCCCGATTCCACCCCTCCGCGAGCCCCAGTACCGCCGATGTCCGACCTGCTCTCCGCCCTCCTTCTGGGCATTCTTGAAGGCATTACCGAATTCCTGCCGATCTCCAGCACCGGCCACCTGCTGATCGCCCAGCACTGGCTGGGCGCACGCTCGGACTTCTTCAACATCATCATCCAGGCCGGCGCGATCCTGGCGATCACGCTGGTGTTCCGGCAGCGCCTGTGGACCCTGGCGACCGGCCTGCACGAGCGCGCCAACCGCGATTACGTGCTCAAGCTCGGCACCGCCTTCCTGGTCACCGCCGTGGTCGGCCTGCCGGTCCGCCTGGCCGGCTGGGAACTGCCCGAGACGGTCACCCCGGTGGCCTGGGCGCTGATCATCGGCGGCCTGTGGATGATCCTGGTGGAGGCCTACACCGCGCGGCTGCCCGAGCGCGATGAGGTGACCTGGAAGGTCGCCATCCTGGTCGGCGTGGCGCAGGTGGTGGCCGGCGTGTTCCCGGGTACCTCGCGTTCGGCGGCAGCGATCTTCATCGCGATGCTGTTCGGCCTGAGCCGCCGCGCGAAGGCCACCGAGTTCGTGTTCCTGGTCGGCATCCCGACCATGTTCGCCGCCAGCGGCTATGCCTTCCTGGAACTGGTCAAGGACGGCAAGCTTGCCAGCGAGAACTGGACGGATGTGGGCGTGGCCTTCCTTGCCGCGGTCGTCACCGGCTTCGTCGTAGTGAAGTGGTTGCTGGGCTACATCAAGTCGCACAGGTTCACGGCGTTCGCGGTCTACCGCATCGCCCTGGGCGCGGCCTTGCTGCTCTGGTTGCCGGCTGGCAACTGAACGGCCCGGCGCCGGCATGACCCCGTTGGGGCTGTGCCGGCGTTTTTCCCCAGGTTCCCAAGGAGATGTACATGAAACGCACCCTGATGCTGATGCTACCGCTGGCCCTGATGGCCGCCTGCAGCAACCCCTCCACCGCCCCGGCCGGCCGCGATGACCTCGCCCCCGCGCCGACCGCCGCCGCCGACCAGGCCGCGGTCGCCCGCCTGGACGTGCAGCGCCTGCAGGGCAGCCACTGGCGCCTGGAGTCGGCCACCGATGCCAGCGGCAAGCGCATCGATGCGCTGTTCGCCCGCGCCGACAAGCCGGTCACGCTGGATTTCCAGGATGACCGCATCGCGATCAGCAACACCTGCAACCGCATGGGCGGCGGCTACACGCTGGCCGATGGTTCGCTGACGATCTCGCCGATGGCCTCCACCATGATGGCCTGCACCGACAAGAACCTGATGGCGCTGGACCAGGCCGTCGGCAGCCGCCTGGAAGGCGCGCTCAAGACCGAGCTGGGCGATGCCGGCCAGCTGACCCTGCGTACCGCCAAGGGCGATGTGCTGGTGTTCACCCCGGAGCCGACTGCGGAAACCCGCTACGGCGGCGAAGGCGAGACGGTGTTCCTTGAAGTGGCCGCGCAGACCAAGCCGTGCCCGCACCCGATGATCCGCGACAAGCAGTGCCTGCAGACCCGCGAGATCCGCTACGACGCCAACGGCGTCAAGCAGGGCGAGCCGGGTGAGTGGCAGAACTTCTACGACCTCATCGAGGGCTATACCCACGAAGACGGCGTGCGCAACGTGGTGCGCGTGAAGCGCTACAAAATCGCCAACCCGCCGGCCGATGCCTCGTCCAACGCCTACGTGCTGGACATGGTGGTCGAATCCGCGAACGAGAAGAAATAAGAAAGCAGAAGGGCGGCCACGGGCCGCCCTTCTTCATTCTGTAGTGCCGGCCGCTGGCCGGCTCTCGACAGCGCGGTACCGACCAACGGTCGGTACCTACCAAGGCAGCATGCCGACCAACGGTCGGTACCTACCGGGGCGCGCGCCGACCAACGGTCGGCCTCACCTCAGGCCAGCGCCGGATTCAATGTGTAGGTGCCATGCAGCGAGGCTTCGGCCAGCACGTGCCCGTGCATCGCATGCAACACATCCGCGGCGGTGAACGGCGTGGGCAGCTCCAGCTGCGCCACGTCCAGCGCGAACACACGGAAGAAATAGCGGTGCACGCGCTCGTCGTTGAACGGCGGGTACGGGCCGTCATAGCCCAGGTACTGGCCGGCCATGTCCGGATTGCCCGCGAACCAGCCGGTGAAATCGTTCAGGCCCTGGCGGCTGCCCGCCGGGCCGGCCGGCTGGGTCTTGCCGCGCACGGTGAAGCCATCGCTGCAGCTGCCGGCCGCCAGCTCGCGCACGTCGGCCGGAATATCGGCCATCGCCCAGTGCACGAAGTGCGCACGCGGCTGATCGCGTGGCACCGTGCAATCTTCGCGGCCGACCGTCTCCGGCACGGTCGGCACATCCGGGTCGATGCACAGCAGCGCGAACGACCGGGTGCCGGCCGGCACATCGTGCCAGGCCAGCTGCGGATTACGGTTGGGCGCGAAGCCCTCGGCATTGCCGGCCGCGAACGTGGCGGCAATCGGCTGACCGTTGGTGATGCTCTCACTGCTCAGCTGCATACAGGTCTCCTCACTCTTCCGGGTAGCCCAGGCGCACCGCGACCGAGGTCAGCAGGGCGAAGGCCGGGCCCATTTCATCGCGGTAGTCACGCCAATGGCCCGGTGCCATGCGGGCCGGGCCAAGCGTGGGCGCCGGCGGGAAACGCATGCCGAACAGATTGCCCAGATGCTGGGCCATGGCCTGCGCGTCATGCCCGATATCGTCGATGCGCACCAGAGCGTTCGGGTACAGATCCTGCTCGTGCAGGGTCGCGACCTGGGCCAGCGAGCGCGCCAGCCACTCGGCCGCTTCATGCACCGAGTTCACCGCGAACGGGGCCGGGGCACCGAAGGCGATCCACTCCAGCAGCATGTCGCGCGGATCGCGCAGGGCGATGATCAGGCGGCCCTCCGGCAGCTGCGGGCGCAATGCCCAGAGCAGCGCGTTGTCCCACCACAGCAGCCAGTCGATCACCGCGCCGTCCTTGAGCCCGCGTGCCGGCAGCTGCTCGCGCCACTGGGCGACCAACGCCTCCGGCGTCAGCTTGCCGGTCGAGAGATCCTGCAGGGTGTGATAGCTCTGGAAGGCATCGTTGGGCGGGTTCGGTCCGAAGCGATCACCGCGGATCACCGGGCTGGCCGCGGCCATCGCGGCGACCACGCGCTCCACGCCCGAGCCCGGGGCACCCCAGACGAAGATCGGCGCAATCGCGTTGTCTTCGGCGACCGGCGCCAGCTCCGGCCAGCTCAGCGGCGCCTTGGCCTGCGGCGGCAGCGGCAGGCGCTGCGGTGCTTCGGCGGCATGCAGCTCGACCCAAGTGCGCAGGGCATCGTGGTACTGGCCGGCACGGTCCTGGACCGAGCCCAGCCAGGCACGCAGGGAGGACCTGGCCTCCTCCGGCGCGCCATCGTGCAGGGCCTGCACGCGGGCGATCGCGGCGGCCGGGTCGCGCTTGAGCAGGCCTTCGACCAGGCGCATTTCGCCACTGGTGCGGCCCGGCTCCAGGGTGACGATGCGCTCGGCCACGGCTTCGGCCGCGTCGTCTTCGTTGTTCATGTCGTGCAGGCGCAGGCGCGTCTCCAGCGCCGGCAGATGCTCGGGCATGGCCTGCAGCCAGCGCTCGCCGACGGCGACCGCGTCCGGGCCCCCCACGGGCTCGACGGTGAGGCGCGCCATCCACAGGTCGTGGATCTGAGGATGGTCGGCCAGCGTCGCATCCAGCGTTTCGCGGGCCTGCTGCTCGCGGCCCAGGCGCTGCCAGGCCATCAGCAGCAGCTGCAGCGTGTGGCGATCGGCCGGCCACTGTGCCAGCACCGGCAGCAGGTGCTCGAGCGCCTGCAGGGGTTGCCCGGCCTGCAGCTCCAGCTCACCGGCCAGGCGGCGCATGGCCGGGCTGTCGCCGGCCGGGGTCGCCAGCACCTGGCGCATCATTTCGGCGGCCACGTCCACGTGGCCCTGGCGCAGCGCCAGCTGCACGATCAGGCCCTGCAGCGAGGTGACACTCGGGTTCAATTCCAGCACGCGGCGGAAGGACTGCTCGGCGAAGGCCAGCATGTCCTTGCCCATGTAGGCAAAGCCGAGCGCATACAGCACCCGTGAATCGCCCGGCAGGGCTTCGCTGGCGGCTGACAGCAGGGCCAGCGCGCGATCCACCTCGCCGCGGCGCAGCGCGACCATGCCCGTCAGCGCGGCAAGTTCCGGATGGTCTTCATCCACGCGCGAGGCCATGCGGGTCAGCCGATCCGCTTCATCCACATCATTGCGGGCCAGCGCCAGATGCGCCTGCATCACGTAGGCGGACAGTGCGTTGGGATTGAGCTCGGCGGTACGGTCCAGCGCCGAACCGGCCGCATCGAACTGGCGCAGGGCCAGCAGCAGGCCGGCCTGCTGGAGGTGCAGGTCGGCGTTGTCCGGGGCGAGCGTCAGCGCCTGCTGCAGGCTGGTCAACGCGTCATCGAACTGGCCCTGCTGCTGCAGCGACAGCGACAGCCAGCGGTGCGCCTGCGGCTGCTCCGGCTCGGCCGCGATCCACTCGCGCGCCAGCTGCACGGCATCGTCCACCGCATTGCGGCGCAGGGCTTGGAGAATCTGGTCTTGCATGACGGTCCGAACTCGAGGGCAAACCCCGATTGTAGCGGGGCCGGCCGGCCAGAACGGCCTGTCAGGCCGGCGTATTCGCCTCGATCCGCAGCCGCTGGGCGACCCAGCGCTCGGAGAAGCCATCGCCGCGCCAGTTCTCCAGGAAGCCGCAGTGGCCGCCCCACGGGGCGATTTCCAGATGGGCATGGGCCGGCAGCCGCCAGCCGTTGAAGGTGGCGAACGGGATCACCGGATCGTCCTGGGCCATCAGGATGTCGGCCGGCACCTGCAGCCCGGCCAGGCGGTCGCCGGCGATGGAATACCCATCGAAGTAGGCCTGCAGCGAGCCGAACTCGGTGTGGTGCTCGACCAGCCAGGCGGTCAGCGCGCGGATGTCCAGCTTGAGCACACGGTCGTCCCAGTCGCTCAGCTCGGGGAACAGATCGCGCTTGCGGCGCAGCGAACCGGCCCACTTGCGCCGGAAGTACCAGTCATACATCGCCGGGCCGTTCTCGATGCTCTCCATCGTGATCGCCGGGTCCAGCACCGGGCATACCGAGGCCACGCGGCGCAGCGGCACCCCGGCCGAGGGCGCACGCAGGGCCAGGCGCAGCACGAAGTTGCCACCCAGCGAGTAGCCGGCAGCGACCAGCGGCAGCTCGGGCCAGCGGCGGGCGATGTCGCCGGCCGCCTGCACCACTTCATCGATGCGGTTGGAGTGGAAGATGCCGGGATTGAGATGGTGGGTGTTGCCGTGGTCGCGGAAGTTCAGCCGCACCACGTCGTAACCCTCCTCCAGCAGCCGCGCGGCGGTCATGCGCATGTAGCTGGATTCGGCACTGCCTTCCCAGCCATGCAGCAGCAGCGCCATGCCGACCGGTTGGCGTCCCTGGATATAGCTGTGCCAGCCCTGCAGGCGGACGCCTTCGCCGCCATCGAGGATCAGTTCGTCGGTGTGCGCGCCGGTGGCCGCAAGCAGCGCCAGGCCCCGCTGCATCCGCATCCGGCTGGAGCTGAGCATCGACTGCAGGTGCGGATTGCGCAGCCAACGCGGGGGGTGATAGTCGGCAGCGGTCAACATGGGCGCGAGCCTGCTCCCGGCCACGACGCTGGCGTGTGAAGGGACACCACCGCCTACTCGGCGGACATGGCCGCCAGGATGCGCGCACGCGAGGTTTCCGCGATGCGGCGACGGCCTTCCAGATCATGGGTATCAATGGGCGCGAGGAAGTGCACCTCGGCCCGCCGTGCCGGCTCCCCCAACAGACGCAGGAAATTGGCGAAGAAGCTCTCTTTCGGGCCGAACGCGACAATGGTCTGTGCGTCACCGCGCCAGCCGTAGCGCAACGCGACCGGCTGGATCGGGACCTGGGTCTCGACCGCGGCCTGGAAGATGCGCGCATGGAACGGGCCGACCTCATGACCGCCGCGGGTGCGCCCTTCGGGGAACACGCCGACCGCCTTGCCCTCGCGCAGGCGCACGACCATTTCCTGCATGACGCCCCCCAGCGATTCGGTGCTGCCACGCTGGTGGAAGATGGTCTGCCCGCGCGCGGCCAGCCAACCCACCACCGGCCAGCCGGCGATCTCCTGCTTGGCGACAAAGCCCATCATGCGCTGGCTGTGCAGCATGGAAATATCGACCCAGCTGACATGGTTGGCCACGAACAGCACCGCGCCCGGCAACGGGGTGCCGATCCGGTGCAGGCGGAAGCCGAAGATCCACATCAGGCCGGCCGACCACGCGTTGACCGCCGCATGCTCGAAGGTGCGCTCGCCCACGCGCACGCGCCCCCACGGCGGCAGCATGGCGATCAGCAGCATCGGCAGGAACAGCAACAGGTGGACCAGCAGCAGCGGTACGCGGTACAGGTAACGGCACACACGCGCCACGCCGCCACGTGAGGCCGGAGTGGGGGAATTCATCCGCGAACGATACCCGAGCGCCGCAGGCTCTGCCAGCGGAATCCGGACAAATCGATGACGTGCGCAAGCCAGCCGCCGCAAGCGGTCAAGCCTGCGGCCATCGACGGCACAACGGCCGTCCCGGCCCGCGCCGGCGCACTGGCGCGGGCCACGCAACACAGCATCCGTGCCATGTGCGCGATCAGCCCGGGCGCACGGCGGGCACCACCGCCAGGGTCAGCCGCGAGGTGCAGACCAGCTTGCCGGCCTCATCTTCGATGCGGATGTCCCACACCTGGGTGCTGCGCCCGACGTGCACCGCACGCGCGGTGCCGGTGACCGTGCCGGCGCGCACCGCGCGGATATGGTTGGCATTGATCTCCAGCCCCACGCAGACCTGCGCGGTGGTATCCACGCACAGGTTGCCGGCGCTGCTGCCGAGGGTTTCGGCCAGCACCACCGACGCGCCGCCATGCAGGATGCCGTACGGCTGGCGGGTGCGTTCGTCGACCGGCATGGTCGCGCTGATCCAGTCCTCGCCCGCGGCGGTGAACGTGATGCCCAGGTGCTCGATGAGCGTGTTGCGGCTGAGCGTATTAAGCGCCTCGATCGACACCGCGTCGCGGAATACCTGGGACATGCAGCTTCTCCGTGGGGTTGCAGACTTACAGAATCGGAACCAGCCCGGCGCCGAAGGCGGTGAGCATGCGCACCAGCAGCCACTTCGGCCCGACGTTCACCTCGGGGAAATCCCCGACGGCGACATAGCAGGTGTGGAAGGCCGGGTCCTGCCGCTTGAGCGGCTCCGGGCACTCGGGCCCGGGCTGGAATTCGTAATCGGTGGCGTAGCGCCATGGCCAGAAATCGAGCACCGGCAGCGCCTCGGAGGCCTTGCCGACGCTGTAGTTCAGGCCGGACAGCACCGGCGGTTTGGCACGCGGCGCCACCACCCAGGAGTTCTGCGGGTGGATGTCGCGCAGGATGCTCTGCGCCAGCGCCTCGGCGAACACCGGGTCATCGATGATCACCGCACCTTCGGTGTTGTAGTTCTCGCTGCGCGGGTCGAAGTTGTGCGTACCGATCACGCCGATGCGGCGGTCCACCACCATCGACTTGGCATGCAGGCCCATGCGCGCGCCCTTGCGGGTGACCGGCAGCGGCTTGTTGACCGCCTTGGTGCCCAGGAACGAGGGCCGGGTCTCAGCGCGCAGCACGCGCCGCTCGACCACGCTGCCATCGGTCCGCCGGCGCGCGGCCGGACCCGGCGTGGGTTGGCGCGTGGCCTGGGCATCGCGACCACTGTCCACATCGCTGCCGGCAACACGGCCGCGGCGGGCGTCTGCATTGCCGCTGCCGCGCGCATTGCTGCCGGCCGCACTGCCGCCGAGCAGACTGCTGCGCTTGCCCTGCGACGGCGGCGCCTCGGTACCCAGCGGGGCCGGCAGCAGGTTGCGGTAGTCGACCGGTGCATCGAGCGGGAACGGCTTGAATTCGTAGATGTTGAAGCCGAGCTCACGCAGGTTGCGGCGTTTGTACTTGTAGGACAGCGCGTAGACGATCGGGTTGTCGGTGGCGGCCAGGCTGTTGCTCGAGACCACCACGCGCGGTGCGTGCTCGCGCTTGCGCAGGTCGCGGAACAGCCGCTGCGCCGGCTTGGACAACACCAGGTAAGGGGTCTGCAGCAGCACTTCGTTCTGCGCGCTGGCGATCAACGCATCCAGCTGCGGCTCGGTCACGTGCTGGCCGTTGGCTGGCTGGCTGGCGCGCTCGCGGCGGTGCTTGCGCGGCAGGTCGGCGACGTACTGCACCGAGGCCACCGGCAGGGCGGTGTCCACGAAGGTGCGGCGCACGTAGTCCGGATCGTCGGCTTCTTCACTGACCCGCTCGACCCGCTCGGGCCGCCGGAAGTCGGCTGGCGGCATGACCGGCACGCCATGGCGCAGCAGCGTACGGCCGACATCGTTGAGGCGTTCGGCCGGCACGCTGCGCGGTGCCCGCCAGAATGCATCGAAGTTGGCGGCCATCTCACGCACTTCCGGCCCGGCCACGATCACATCGCGGTCGCGGAAGTTGTACTCGCTGTCCCAGTCGTAATAGTCGTCCTGGTAATTGCGCCCGCCGACCACGCCAAGCGCATCGTCCACCACCAGCAGCTTGTTGTGCATGCGCTGGTTGAAACGGCGGAAACAGCAGAGCACGCTGGCGGCGTAATCGAAGTAGTTCAGGCGTGCCTTGCCGAAGGTCGGGTTGTAGACCCGCAGTTCGAAATTGGCATGGCTGCCGGACAGGGCGCCCAGGATCTCCAGGTCGGAGATCGCCGAGAGCTGGTCGATCAGCACGCGCACCTTGACCCCGCGGCGGGCGGCGGCCTGCAGTTCGTCCAGCACCAGCCGGGCGCTGTCGTCCTTGTCGAAGATGTAGGTCTGCAGGTCGATGCTGCGGGTGGCGCTGCGGATCAGGTTCAAGCGCGCGACGAGGGAGACTTCCCCTTCGTCGAGGATGGTGGCGTAGTGGCGCGGCTGGCCGGCGTGGGATTCGGCGAACGCACGGCCACCAAGGGCGCGCAGCGGCGAATCCAGCGCGCAGCGGTCCGGCTGGTCGCAGTCGACCACGGTCGAGCGCGCCTGCACGGCGATGCCGGCCGCGCGCTCGCGCTCGGCGTTGGACAGCGAGGCACAGCCGCTGCCCAGCAACAGCGTTGCCAGCACCAACAGACGCAGCAATGGGTTCACGGTTTCGGCGCCTCGCTCAGACGCGCACGCAGTACAAAGGTCACTCGATCACTCAGGGCTAGCTGCCAGCTGTCCATTCCATACCGGCCACGCTGGACGGTACCGCGGCTGACCACGTCGCAATCATACCCGGCCCGGGCACACGCCGGCGGCTCGACCCGCAGCGTCTCCGGGTGGCTGACCCCGCGCAGGATCAGACGGCCCTCGATGCTGCCGCCTTTCTCCACCACCTCCGGCCAGTAGGGCAGCGAGTCGAACTCGACCACCGGGTAACGGGCCGAGTCGAAGAACTCCTCACCCCGCATCCAGCCGGTGTAGCGGGCCTTGCCGGGAATCTCCACATAGCGGGTGAACATGCGCAGGTGCACCTGGTGGCGACCGTCGGAGAGCACCTCGATGTTGCCTTCAAAGCGCGGGAACAAGCCCTCGATGCGTTGCCCCAGCCGCGTCCGGATTTCAAACCCGAAGCGCGAGGTGGCCGTATCGAAGGCAAGGGCATGACTGGAGGCGGCCGGCACGGACGACGGCGGGGCGGCATGCGCCGCCCCTGCCATCAACAGCAGCCCGACCCACGCCGCGCGGACTGCCCCCACGGGTTACGGCCACCAGAAGGCGGTCAGGCTGGCAACACCCGGCTCGATGGCAGCCTCACGGTCGAAGGCCAGGACCGCGATCCCGCCCGGCGGCATGCCCCGGTAATCGCTGCTGGTACCCTCGCTCATCAGGGCCACCAGTTGTTCCAGGCCGGGGTTGTGGCCGACCACCAGCAGGCGGTCGACCTCCCGGCGTGCATCGATCAACCCCATCAGGGTGCCCGGAGTGGCCTCGTAGACGGCATCCTCCAGGCGCTTTTCGACGAAGCCGGTGATGCCCAGCACCGCTTCCAGGGTTTCGCGGGTCCGCCGCGACGGCGAGCACAGCACGCAGTCCGGCAGCAGGTTGTTTTCCTTGAGCCAGCGGCCGGCGGCCTCGGCTTCGGCCAGACCGACCGGCGACAGCGGGCGGTCCAGATCGGCCTGGCCGGTGCTGGCGGCTTCGGCATGGGCGTGACGCAGCAGTATCAGTTCTCGCATGGGATCTCTCGTGTCAGGCTTTCTTCAGCCACTTCAACAGCGGCTCCCAGTCACTCTGGTGCTCGCGCACCTGGGCCGAGCGGTAGTCGAACAGACTCCGTCCCAGCCCGACCATCACCACATAGCTCTGGCTGTCGCGCAACTGCGCGACCACCTCGTAAGGCCAGTCGGCCAACATCTGTATCGCCTGTTGCGAGGTCTGCGTCCAGGGTTTGGTGCGGTTGAGCACCAACCCGACCGGCAGGCTGCGGTTGTGGACGCGTGGCACGCGCGACAGGCTGTTGAGGAAGCCGACGATGGCCTCGATATCCAGCGCGGAGGGCAGCACGGGGACCACCACCGCATCGGCAACGTCAAGGAAATGCGGAATATCGTCGGCCATCGCACCGGCCGGCGCATCGATGATGACCTCGTCGGTGCCATCGGGAACCAGTCGTTCCCAGCTCTTTTTGCGGTACACGTCGATCGGCAGCACGGCGCTTTCCAGGACCGAACGGCGTTGTGCCCAGCGCGTGCTGGAGCCCTGTGGATCGGCATCGGCCAGGACGGTCCGCTTGCCTTCCAATGCCGAATGCGCCGCCAGGTGGGTGGCGACGGTGGTCTTGCCCACCCCGCCCTTGGAACCGGCCACCAGGATCGTCTTCATGCAAGCCTCGCTTCCGGGGAACGTTCCCGCAGCCTACACCGGCGCCTGTGACGGAGATAGTCGCAGCGCTGAACCAGAACCGACGGCCACGGCTTTGCTATCGTGCATGGCTCCAATGGACTGACCGCCGGCATGAGCGAACTACAGGACCTGAGCGCGCTGATCCGCGCCAACACCCCGCTGATCATCATCGAGACCCAGGATGAAGGCCGGGTGGTCGAGCTGTTCCGGCAGACCCTGATGCATGTCTGGCGCGCCCTGCACCGCTGGTCGATCACCGAAGGCCTGCGCCGGATCGACATGGACCGCGAGGACGACCCGGTCGGCCCGCCCGATGCCAGTGCCGCCCTGCAGATGATCCGCCAGGCCGAACAGCGCGGCATCTACCTGCTGCTCGATTTCCATCCCTATCTGGGCTATGCCAGCCACCAGCGCGCCCTGCGCGATCTGATCCAGCGGCGACACTGCGAGGCGCACGTGCTGGTCCTGATCGGGGCCAAGGTGGAGCTGCCGGCCGAACTGGAGGCGCTGGCCACCCGCTTCAACCCGCGCCTGCCCGACCTCAATGCGCTGCTGAAGATGCTGCGCGAGGAAGCCGAAGCCTATGCCCGCGAGAACGGCGGGCGGCGCGTGGAGGTGGACAACGAGGCGGTCCAGAAGATCCTGCACAACCTGCGTGGGCTGAGCCTGGTCGATGCGCGGCGGATCGCCCGCCAGCTGATCTTCGCCGATGGCGCGCTCAGCCAGGACGACCTGCCGCAGTTGGCCCGGCTCAAGTTCGAGCTGCTCAACCGCGCCGGTCACCTGCACTACGAATACGACACCACCCGCTTTGCCGACGTGGCCGGTGCCAACCGGCTCAAACGCTGGGTCAACCAGCGCCGCCCCGTCTTCCTCGGCGGCGCGGGCCCGGCCGGCCTGGACCCGCCCAAGGGCATGCTGCTGCTGGGCGTGCAGGGCTGCGGCAAATCGATGCTGGCCAAGGCGACCGCCGCCGGGTTTGGCGTGCCGCTGCTGCGGCTGGACTTCGGCAGCCTGTACGACAAGTACCACGGCGAGACCGAGAAGAACCTGCGCGATGCGCTGGCCTCGGCCGAACAGCTGGCACCGTGCGTGCTGTGGATCGATGAGATCGAGAAAGGCCTGGCCAGTGGCGGCGAAGATGGTGGCGTCTCGCGCCGCGTGCTCGGCCACCTGCTGACCTGGCTGGCCGAGCGCAAGAGCACGGTGTTCATCGTCGCCACCGCCAACCAGGTGCATGAGCTGCCGGCCGAGCTGCTGCGCAAGGGCCGCTTCGACGAGATCTTCTTCGTCGATCTGCCCGATGCCAACACCCGGGTGGAACTGCTGCGCCTGCACCTGGGCAAGCGCCAGCTCAATGCCGACGACTTCGCGCTGCCGGCGCTGGCGGCCGCGGCAGACGGCTTCTCCGGTGCCGAGATCGAGCAGGCGGTGGTTTCGGGGCTGTACGCCGCACATGCCGAATCACGCGTGCTCGATACTGAGCTGCTGATGCAGGAGATCCGTGGCAGCCGGCCGTTGTCGGTGCTGATGGCCGAGCAGGTCACCGCACTGCGCGAGTGGGCACGCGGGCGCACGGTCAGCGCGGACGCGTAGCGCCGGCCGTTGGTCGGCTGCCGGATCAGGGCTGCCCGTGAAGAACGGCCCCGCGCTGCAGCACCCACACCCAGGCCGGCAGCGTCGCCAATGACAGCAGGATGCCGTAACCGACCAGCGCGGCGGCCAGGCGCGGCGCCAGGCGATGCGCGATCGCCAGTGCCGCCGCGGTGATCATGGTCGGCATCGCCGATTCGAGCACATTGGTCTGCAGCATCGTGCCCTGCAGCCCGAACGACCAGGCGATCGGCAGCGCCAGCGCCGGCATCACCACCAGTTTCAGCAACAATCCGATGCCCAGCGGCTTGAGCTCATCCAGCGGCAACCGCAGCTGGAGGGAGAAGCCGACCGCCAACATCACCAGCGGCAGCATCGCATCGGCCAGCTGCTTCAGCCCGGTGCCGATCCAGGTGGGCGGCTGCTCCGGCATCAGGGTCAGGGCGAACAGCAGCGCCCACAACGGCGGGAACCTGGCGATCCGCAGCAGGATCTGCGCAGCGGTGGGCGGGGTATCGCCGCTGTAGCGCGCGATCACATACAGACCAAAGGTGGACAGCAGCACGAAGGTGCCGAACTGGTCGTAGACCACCGCATACGGCAGCGCGTGATCGCCGAGCAGCGCGCGTACCATCGGGTAGCCGATGAAGCTGGAGTTGGCCAGCGCCACGCAGATCAGCAGCACCGCATGCACATCGCGGGCAAAGCCGAAGATGCGCGTGGCCAGGCTCACCAGCGCAAGCGTGCACAGCATCAGCAGCCACGGCGTGGCTACCAGCCCGATCAGGCTGATATCTAGGTGCAGCCGCGGGACATACATCAGCACCGCCGCCGGCAGGCACACGTACAGCACGATGCGGTTGAGCACATCGGCGGTGTTGTCCGGCAGCGCGCGCAGGCGCGAAAACGCCATGCCCAGGCCGAGCATGGTCAGGATGAGAGCGAATGCATCGAACGCCATCGCGACAGCCTAGCCGAATCGCCCGCGCCCCCGGCCCCGACCATGGTCGAAGCCGGCGCCTGCACGGCGATCAGGGCCTGTCCCCGGCGCGGCCAGGCCCGCAGGATCACGCGAGCACAGGGGTCACGGCCAGGTCGGCGGGTTTTCCGCCCATGCCTGCTGGACTTCAGCCAGGGTGCTGCGTTCGCTGTCACGCCAGCCCGGCAGCAACGCCGCATAACCCTCGGTCCCGCTCCACTGCTGCGGCTCGGTGCGCACCGCTGCGGCATACCACTGCACCGCGTCGTTCTTGCGGCCCAGCGTCCACAGGGCCAGCGCATAGGTCGGCGGTACCCACGACGGGTTGCCCCGCATCCCGCTCTGGGCCGTGGTCCACTGCGCCAATGCCGCCTCGGCTTCGCCCAGGCGGAACAGATCCCAGCCGTAGTTCCAGCGCACCGAACGGGCCTGCGCCGAACTGGCGGCCGCGGTGGTCGTCGCCTGCTCGTACAGGCTGCGCCCCAGTTCCGGCCGCCCCTGCGCGATCGCCACGCCGGCCAGTTGCACGGTCGCCTCGAGCGCCTTGCGGCCGCGCTCGCGCTGCTTCATCAACTGGTCGACCAGGTCCCCACTGTTGCCCGCCACCACCACCATCGGCGTGGCGGCCGCGTCCGTGTCGAAGTAGAACTCCTGCACCGCCGGCAGCGATTGCGCCGACACGTTGAACACACAAGCCCCCACGGCCAGCATCACGCCGGCCAGCATCTGTCTTGCAACTGCCATGCAAACTCCCCCAGGTTGTCACAACAACCTCCCCTCCTGATCCTAACCGCAGCGTGCGTCCGGCACCAAGCGCCGCCGACCGGCGGTCCGGCCTATGGGGCCCGCCGCCACACCCGCAGGCGGTTGTTGGCCGGCATCGCCGCGTCCTCGACCAGCTTCAGCCCCACCGCGGCCGCCAACGCATCCACCGCCTCGGCATCACGGATGCCAGACGCCGGATCTCGCGCCTTCAGCCACGCATCGAACTGGCGGTTGCTGTCGCTGCTGTACGCGCCTTGGGCGTTGAACGGACCATAGACACAGAGCACGGCGTCATCCGTCATGACCGCCGGCACCCCGGCGAACAGCGCCTGGACGTGGGCCCAGCTCATGATGTGCAGGGTGTTGGCGCTGAACACCGCATCGAAGGCCAATGGCGCCGCCGGCAGCGGGCCCAGCCCGGGCGTGGGGGACAGCACGGCCTGCAGCGGCCACGGCGCCGGCGCATTGGGCAGGCCGGCCGCCTGCAGCCGCTCGGCGATGCCGGGCAGGTGGTCCGGATGGTCGCTGGCCTGCCACTGCAGGTGCGGCAGGGCCGCTGCGAAGTACTCGGCGTGCTGGCCGGTTCCGCTGCCGATCTCCAGTACCCGGTGGCGGTCGGCGAGGTGGCGCTGCAGCACTGCCAGGATCGGCGCACGGTTGCGGTCGCAGGCCTCGGACCAGCGTATCTGGCTCATCGGAATGTCACATCGGCGGGGAATCGATGTCCATCCAACCATGACCGCAGTCACTTGTGCCACTGTGCGATGCCACCGAAAGTCGAAGACTTGTCCAACGCCGGCCGGCTGCGCGCCGCCGGCCGTCCTTGGGGGATGTGAGCTGTGCAACGTCGTGAGTTTCTAGCGCTGTCTGGAATGGGCCTGGCGGGCCTGGTACTGCCGCATGGCCGGCTGATCGCCGCCGAGCAGCTGCTCGAACCGGGTGATGTGGGCCGCCGCAAGGCCCTGGCCGAGGCCGCGCTCGCCGCCGCCAAGCGCGCCGGTGCCAGCTACTGCGATGTGCGCATCGGCCGTTACCTCAACCAGGCGATCATCACCCGCGAGGCCAACGTCCAGAACGTCACCAACAGCGAATCCTCGGGCATCGGCATCCGGGTGATCGTCAATGGCGCTTGGGGCTTTGCCGCCACCCACCAGCAGACCCCGGCCGCGGTGCTGGCCACGGTCGAGCAGGCCGCGGCGATCGCCCGCGCCAATGCCGGCATCCAGACCCGCCCGGTGCAGCTGGCGCCGGTGACCGGCGTGGGTGACGTGAGCTGGAAGACCCCGATCCGCAAGAACGCGATGGCGGTGCCGATCAAGGACAAGGTCGACATGCTGCTGTCGCTGAACGCCGCTGCGCTCAATGCCGGCGCCGATTTCATCAACTCCACCCTGTTCCTGGTCAACGAGCAGAAGTTCTTCGCCTCCAGCGACGGCTCCTTCATCGACCAGGACGTGCACCGGATCTGGCTGCCGTTCACCGCCACCGCGATCGACAAGGCCAGCGGCAAGTTCCGCACGCGCGCCGGGCTGTCCTCGCCGATGGGCATGGGCTACGAATTCCTGGATGGCGACGCGCGCGGCAAGATCGCGCTGCCGGGCGGCGTGGTCGCCTACCGTGATTCCTACGACCCGGTCGAAGATGCCATCGCCGCGGCCCGCCAGGCCCGCGAGAAGCTCAAGGCGCCCTCGGTCAAGCCGGGTAAGTACGATCTGGTGCTGGACCCGTCCAACCTGTTCCTGACCATCCATGAGAACGTCGGCCACCCGCTGGAGCTGGACCGCGTGCTCGGCTACGAGGCCAACTACGCCGGCACCAGCTTCGCCACGCTGGACAAGCGCGATGCGGGCTTCCGCTGGGGCAGCGACATCGTCAACTTCTTCGCCGACAAGACCGCCCCGGGCAGTCTCGGCGCGGTGGGCTACGACGATGAAGGCGTGAAAACCAAGCGCTGGGACCTGGTCAAGGACGGCATCCTGGTCAACTACCAGGCCACCCGCGATGAAGTACACATCCTTGGTGAAAAGGAATCGCACGGCTGCAGCTACGCCGATTCGTGGTCCAGCGTGCAGTTCCAGCGCATGGCCAACGTGTCGCTGGCGCCGGGCAAGGCCCCGCTGAGCGTGGCCGAGATGATCAGGAACGTGGAGAACGGCATCTACATCCACGGCCGCGGCTCGTACTCGATCGACCAGCAGCGCTTCAACGCGCAGTTCGGTGGCCAGCTGTACTACCAGATCAAGAACGGCGAGATCACCGGCATGGTCGAGGATGCCGCCTACCAGATCCGCACCCCGGAGTTCTGGAATGCCTGCAGCGCGATCTGCGATGAGCGCGATTTCCGCTTCGGCGGCTCGTTCTTCGATGGCAAGGGCCAGCCGGGCCAGGTCTCGGCGGTCTCGCATGGCTCGTCGACCACGCGTTTCGATGGCATCAACATCATCAACACCGCACGCAGCCTGGGATGAGCCTGGCCCCGCTCCGTGCCGAATGTCACTACCGCGGCGCCCGTACGGCCGCAAGAATCGGCTGTGCCGCCGCGGCGGTCCCCCTGATGTCGTCGTTTCCCTGCCACCCCCACACCGACGTGGAGAGCTGCCTTGCAAAGACGTGACTTTCTCGCCCTGACCGGGCTTACCGCTGGCGGACTGATCGTGCCGTCGTTCTTCGGCAAGGTCATTGCCGCCGAACAACTGCAGAGCGCGCTCGATCCGGCGCTGAAAAAACGCCTGGCCGACGCCGCCCTGGCCGCTGCGCGCCAGGCCGGCGCGACCTACTGCGATGTGCGCATCGGTCGCTACCTGCGCCAGTACGTGATCACCCGCGAGGACAAGGTCCAGAACGTGGTGAACACCGAATCGACCGGTGTGGGCATCCGCGTGATCGTCAACGGGGCGTGGGGCTTTGCCGCCACCAACCAGCTTGGCACCACCGATGTGGCCCGCGCCGCACAGCAGGCCGCGGCGATCGCCAAGGCCAACGCCGGTGTGCAGATCGCCCCGGTGCAGCTGGCTGCCGCGCCGGGCGTGGGTGAAGTGTCCTGGCGCACGCCGATCCGCAAGAACGCGATGGATGTGCCGATCAAGGAAAAGGTCGAGCTGCTGCTGGACGTCAATGCAGGCGCGATGGGCGCCGGCGCCAGCTTCGTCAACTCGATGCTGTTCCTGGTCAACGAACAGAAGTACTTCGCCTCCACCGATGGCTCCTACATCGACCAGGACGTACACCGCATCTGGGCACCGATGACGGTCACCGCCATCGACAAGAGCACCGGCAAGTTCCGCACCCGCTCCGGGCTGTCCTCGCCGATGGGCCTGGGCTACGAGTACCTCGATGGCGTCGGCACCGGCAAGGCGGTCTCGCCCAACGGCGTGGTCAACTACCGCAACTCCTACGACATGAAGGCCGATGCGATCGCCGCGGCCAAGCAGGCGCAGGAGAAGCTCAAGGCACCGTCGGTGAAGCCGGGCAAGTACGACCTGATCCTGGATCCCTCGCACACCTGGCTGACCATCCACGAGTCGGTCGGCCATCCGCTGGAACTGGACCGCGTGCTCGGCTACGAAGCCAACTACGCCGGCACCAGCTTCGCCACGCTGGACAAGCGCGAGCAGCATTTCCAGTACGGCAGCGACAAGGTCAACATCTTCGCCGACAAGACCCAGCCGGGCAGCCTCGGCGCGGTCGGCTACGACGATGAAGGCGTCAAGACCAAGCGCTGGGACCTGATCAGCGAAGGCAAGCTGGTGGATTACCAGACCATCCGCGACCAGGCCCACATCCTCGGCAAGACCGAGTCCGACGGTTGCTGCTATGCCGATTCGTGGTCCAGCGTGCAGTTCCAGCGCATGGCCAACGTGTCCATGGCACCGGGCAAGACCAAGCTGAGCGTGGCCGACATGATCAAGGACGTCGAGAACGGCATCTACATCATCGGCGACGGCTCGTTCTCCATCGATCAGCAGCGTTACAACGCGCAGTTCGGTGGCCAGCTGTTCTATGAAATCAAGAACGGCCAGATCACCCGCATGCTCGAGGACGTGGCCTACCAGATCCGCACGCCGGAGTTCTGGAACGCCTGTACCGCCGTGGCCGATGAAAGCGACTACCGCCTGGGCGGTTCGTTCTTCGACGGCAAGGGCCAGCCCGGCCAGGTCTCGGCGGTCTCGCACGGTTCGTCCACCGCGCGCTTCAACGGCATCAACGTCATCAACACCGCGCGCAGCCTCGGCTGACCGGTCAGGAGCCCCAATCCATGAGTATCTTTACCGAAGCCCAGGCCAAGGCCATCCTCGACAAGGTCATCGCGCTCTCCAAGGCCGATGAGTGCACCGCCGTGCTGGCCGGCTCGATCGACGGCAACATCCGTTTCGCGCTGAACAATGTTTCCACCAGCGGCATCGTCGACAACACCGAACTGGCCGTGACGGTCGCCTTCGGCAAGCGCGTGGGCACCGCTTCGATCAACGAGTTCGACGATGCCGCGCTGGAACGCGTGGTGCGCCGTGCCGAGGATCTGGCCCGCCTGGCCCCGGAGAACCCGGAGTTCCTGCCAGCCATCGGCAAGCAGACCTACCGGCCCAGCCCGACCTTCAGCGAATCCACCGCGGCCATCGACCCGGCCTTCCGCGCCAAGGTTGCCGCCGACTCGATCGCACCGTGCCGTGGCAACGGCCTGATCGCGGCCGGCTTCCTGGAAGACGGCCAGAGCTTCCAGGCCACCGCCAACAGCAACGGCAACTTCGGTTACCAGCGCGGCACCAACTTCGATTACACCTGCACCGTGCGTACCGAAGATGGCCGCGGCTCGGGCTGGGTCGGTCGCAACCTCAAGGATGCCGCCGATTTCAAGGCCGACCAGGACATCCGCATCGCCATGCGCAAGGCCACCGAATCGGCCGAAGCCAAGGCGCTGGAGCCGGGCAAGTACACGGTGATCCTGGAGCCGGCGGCCGCGGCCGGCCTGATCAGCTTCATGATGAACTTCTTCGATGCGCGCTCGGCCGATGAAGGCCGCAGCTTCCTGTCCAGGAAGGGCGGCGGCAACAAGCTGGGCGAGCAGGTCTACGACCCGCGCGTGACCATGGTCGCCGACCCGTGGCATCCCGAGGCCGCCGTGCTGCCGTGGGACAACGAAGGCCAGCCGCGCGAGAAGCTGGACATCATCAAGGACGGCAAGATCGCCAACCTCAACTACTCCCGCTTCTGGGCGCAGAAGCAGGGCAAGACCGCCAACGCGCGGCCGGGCAACCTGCTGATGTCCGGCGGCGACAAGAGCACGGCCGAGCTGGTCCGTGGCACCCAGAAGGGCATCCTGGTCACGCGCACCTGGTACATCCGCATGGTCGATCCGCAGACCGTGCTACTGACCGGCCTGACCCGCGATGGCACCTTCTACATCGAGAACGGCCAGATCAAGCACCCGGTGAAGAACTTCCGCTTCAACGAATCGCCGGTGATCATGCTCAACAACATCGAAGAGCTGGGCAAGCCGGTGCGTGTGGCCGGTGACGAATCCAGCCTGGTGATGATGATCCCGCCGATGAAGCTGCGCGATTTCACCTTCACCTCGTTGTCCGACGCGGTCTGATGAACGGTCGTGACGGCCACTGGCCGTCTCTTCGTCTGGCCGGTCGCTTCCGGGAACGTGCGCGGCGATGAACCGTGCACAGTTCCTGCGCCTGATGCTGGGCAGTGCCGCGTTCGCGGCCCTGCCCACACCGGCGCGCGCCCAGGCCGGGCGATACGATTTCTGGTTCACCCGCCTCAAATACGACTCCGGCGACTGGGACGTGGACGCGCGCATGCCGTCCAACGTGATCACCTCGCTGATCGATTACACCTCCCTGCGCGTGGACCCGACCGAGCACGTGATCGCGCTGTCCGATCCACGCATGCTGGAGGCGCCATTCTGCTACCTGGCCGGACACAAGCTGGTCGAGTTCAACGCAGCCGAACGGCAGAACTTCGTGCGCTATGTGCGCAATGGCGGCTTCGTGTTTGTCGATGACTGCAACCACGATGTCGATGGCCTGTTCGCCACTTCCTTCGAAGCGCAGATGGCCAAGCTCTTTGGGCCCAAGGCGCTGAACAAGCTGCCCAACAACCACGCGCTGTACCGCAGTTTCTTCCGCTTCCCCGAGGGCCCGCCGGCCACCGGGTTCGAGCTCAATGGCTGGGGCGATGATCTGGTCCACGATTACCTCAAGGGCATCGAGATCGATGGCCGCCTCGGTGTGCTCTACAGCAACAAGGATTACGGGTGCGAGTGGGACTACGACTGGCGCAACAAGCGCTTCCTGGCCGAAGACAACACCCGTTTCGCGGTCAACATCGTGATGTATGCCTTGAACAGCTGACGTTTTTCCTGCATTTCCAGCCACGCATGGCGTGGCTCTACGCCGATCCTGCGAGTGCCTTATGACGACCGACAGCCTTGATGCCCTTCTTCCCAAACTGCAGCAGCTGCGCGGCGCGCTGGCCCAGGCAGTGGTCGGCCAGCATGCGGTGGTGGAGCAGCTGCTGATCGGCCTGCTGGCCGGCGGCCACTGCCTGCTCGAGGGCGCGCCCGGGCTGGGCAAGACCCTGCTGGTGCGCTCGCTTGGCCAGGCACTGGAGCTGCAGTTCCGGCGCGTGCAGTTCACGCCCGATCTGATGCCCAGCGACATCCTCGGGACCGAGCTGCTGGAAGAGGACCACGGCACCGGGCACCGTCACTTCCGGTTCCAGAAGGGCCCGATCTTCACCAACCTGCTGCTGGCCGACGAGCTCAACCGCACCCCGCCCAAGACCCAGGCCGCACTGCTGGAGGCGATGCAGGAACGCACCGTCAGCTACGCGGGCACCACCTATGCGTTGCCGGCACCGTTCTTCGTGCTGGCCACGCAGAACCCGATCGAGCAGGCTGGTACCTACCCCTTGCCGGAAGCCCAGCTGGACCGCTTCCTGCTGCACGTGCGGGTGGACTACCCCACCGAGCAGGAGGAGCGCGACATCCTGCTGCAGACCACCGGCAGCGCCAGTGGCAGCGTGCCCAAGGTGATGGAGGCCGACGAGGTGCTGGCCCTGCAGGCCGCCGTGCGCGAGGTCCACATCAGCGAAGACGTACTTACCTGGATCACCCGCCTGGTGCGTGCCAGCCGCCCTGGCAACGATGCACCGGCGGCGGTGAACCAGTGGATCAAGTGGGGCGCCGGCCCGCGTGCCGGGCAGTCGCTGGTGCTGGCGGCCAAGGCGCGTGCGTTGCTGCAGGGGCGCTTCGCCGCCACCCGCGAGGACGTGCAGGCGCTGGCGGCGCCGGTGATGCGTCACCGCCTGCTGCTGTCCTTCGCTGCCGAGGCCGAGCAGAAGAGCGCCGACGACGTGGTCGCCGCGCTGCTGCAGGCCGTGCCGTTCCCGGGTTGATCCACACGCCGTGAGCCGCAACGCGCCGATCGCGATCCCCGCTGATGTCCGCAGCCGCCTGAAGGCGCTGCGGCTGCTGCCGCGCCACGCGCGTGGCGCGCACGGGATCGGCCAGCACGCCAGCCGCAGCCGCGGTGCGGGGCTGGAGTTCGCGCAGTACCGCGCCTACGAACCCGGCGATGAACTGCGTCAGATTGACTGGAAGCTCTACGCGCGCTCGGACCGCTTCTTCGTGCGCGAGTCCGAACGCGAAAGCCCGATCACCACCTGGGTGCTGATCGATGCGACCGCCTCGGCGCGGCAGCGCGATCGTGCACGGCCGGAGTGGTCGCGCCTGGACCATCTCTGCGCCACCGCAGCCTGCCTGGTCGAACTGGCCCTGCAGCAAAGCGACCGCTTCGGCGTCATCGTCGTCAGCGGCGAGGGCTTGCAACTGGTGCCCGCCGGGCACGGCCCGCGCCAGCGCGACCGCGTGCACCTGCTGCTGCGCCAGGTGCAGGCGAATGGCGCGTGGCCGCCGGTCACCGCGCTGGCCCCGGTCTGGGAGCGGGTGCAGGCCGGCGATCTGCTGGTCGCGCTGGGCGACGGTTTCGACGAAGGCGGCACCGTGCTGCTAGAGCGGCTGGCCGCCGCGCGCCGCGAGGTGCTGCACCTGCAGGTACTGACCGCGGAAGAGCGCGATTTCCCGTTCACCGAGGGTCACCGCTTCCGCGATCCGGAAACGGGGGAAGAAGTGCTGGGCGATGGCCGTGCGATCCGCGAGGAGTATCTGGCCCGCTTCGAGGCCGCCCAGCGCGCGCTGCAGGCGCGACTGCAGAGCAGCGGCATCGTGCACGCTTCCGGCTATCTCGATCAGCCGCTGGATCAGCCGCTGCGTGCGCTGCTCGGCACCGGAGGCGGCGCGTGAGCCTGCTGTTTCCGCTCGGGCTGCTGGCACTGGCCGCATGGCTGGTGCCGCTGCTGATCCACTTGGCGCGGCGTCACCAGTACGCGCCCCTCGACTTCGCCGCCCTGCGTTGGCTGCGGGCCCGGATCCGGCCGCGCCAGAAGATCCGTTTCGACGAGTGGCCGCTGCTGCTGGTGCGGCTGCTGCTGCTCGCCGCGCTGGCCCTGTTGCTGGCAAGGCCGGTGCTGCACGGTGGCGCGCCCGATACCCATGCGGTCACGGTGGTGGCCCCCGGTCTGGACGGCGCGGCCCTGCGTGGCCAGGACGCCATAGGCGACTGGCGATGGCTGGCACCGGGCTTCCCGGCGCTGGCCGACGGCACCCCGGCGCAACCGCAACCGCAACCGCTGGCCAGCCTGCTGCGCGAGCTGGATCAGCGCCTGCCCGCCGGTGCACCGCTGACGGTGTACGTGCCCGACCCGATGACCGGGCTCGATGGCGAACGCCCGCGTCTGTCGCGTAGCGTGAACTGGCGGCCGATGCCCATGGCGCCGGCCGCCGCGCGCACGGCGGCGCTGCCTGTGCTGCAGCTAGGTGGCGAGATCGCTGAAGGCGAGCGACGTGTGCTGGCCGCGTTGCAGCGCGCGTGGTCCAACCAGGCGTTGTCTCCCGCACGCGGTGCCGGTACCGCCCCGGGCGCCGGCCAGATCGGCGTGTGGCTCGCCGCTGCGCCGCTGCCTGCCGCGTGGCAGGCGTGGGTGCGCCAGGGCGGCAGCGCGCTGGTCGCGCCGGGTGCTGCTGGGGCCGGTTGGACGCCAGCCCTGCGCGATGCCGGCGGCGCGGTGGTGCTGGAACAGCGGTTCGAGGGCAGTGGTCGCCTGCTGCGTTTCACTGCACCGCTGACGCCGACGGCGCTGCCGGTGTTGCGCGATCCCGGCTTCCCGCGTCAGTTGCTGGCCGTCGTCGCCGCACCCGCTCCGCCCACGCTCGCAGCCGCGGCGACACAGCAGCCCTTGCGCGGTGGCGCCACACCGCTTCCGCTGCCACGTGAGCTGACCCCCTGGCTGTTGGCGCTGATCGTGCTGCTGTTCGCGCTGGAACGGGCGATGGCGACCTCGCCACGCCGCGGGGCCGGCGCATGAACGCGGCCATCCAGCACGCCTGGCAGCGCGCGCGCCGGCGCCAGTGGTGGATCACCACCCTGCTCGCAGTGCCGGTTGCGTTGGCGGTCAGCGCGGTGGCGTGGCGGGTGGCCGGGTTCAACGCGGGCAGCGTGGTCCTGTTGCTGACGTTGCTGGTCAGCGTCGGCGTGGCGACCTGGCGCGCACGTCGTCTGGATCGCCGATGGCTGGTCCGCCGGTTGGACGACCACCCGGTCGCGCAGGACAGCGCCGACCTGCTGTTCGCCCTGCCGGAGGCATTGAACCGGTTGCAGCAGCGGCAGCGCACGCATGTCGCCGCCGCCCTGCAGGCGCGCATGCCCGAACTGCGGCCCCGCTGGCCGGGCCGGTGGCTGCTGGCCTCGGTGATCACGTCGTTGGCGGTGATGGCGCTGGCGCTGGGCTGGCCACGCGGCCAGAACGCGGCGCCCCTGTTCCCGGGTGCGGCGGCACCGCCGGCCACACCCGCGCAGCCACCGCAGCTGCGCTCCACCCGGCTGGAGATCACCGCCCCGGCCTACACCGGGCAGGCCGCGCGCGTGCAGAGCGCGCTGGACGGCAAGGTCCCGCAGGACAGTCGCCTGCACTGGTCGCTGCGCTTCTCGGCGCAACCGCAGACCGCTGCGCTGCAGTTCCACGATGGCCAGCGCATCGCGCTGCAACGCGACGGCGACCACTGGACCGCGCAGTGGAGCGCGACACGCCCGGCGTTGTACCGCGTGGTCACCGAGCCTGCCCTGCGCGACACCCGGCTGTACCGACTCGATGTGGTGCCCGATCGCCCGCCGGTGGTGCGCGTGATCGCACCCGACCGCAGTCTTGTGCTGGGCACGCCCGGGCAGCGCCAGTGGCCGCTGCAGTTCGAGGCGAGCGACGACTACGGCGTGGTCGCCACGGCGCAGTTGAAGGTCACCCTGGCCCAGGGCAGCGGTGAGAACATCACCTTCCGCGAGCAGACCTTCAGCCTGTCCGGTACCGGGCCGGCGACGCAACGACGTTTCGCGCGCACGCTGGATCTCGCCGCGCTGGGCGCCACCGAAGGCAACGATGTGATCGCGCAGCTGACCGTGCGCGACACCCACACACCCACTGCGCAGAGCGCCCAGAGCAGCAGCGTGATCCTGCGCCTGCCGAGCACTGCGGAAATCCAGGGCACCGACCTGGAGGGCATGGTCAAGAAGACCCTGCCGGCGTACTTCCGCAGCCAGCGCCAGATCATCATCGACGCCGAAGCGCTGATCAAACGGCGCCGCCAGCTGCCGGCAGAGGAGTTCATCAAACGCGCCGATGCGATCGGCGTGGACCAGCGCATCCTGCGCCTGCGCTATGGCCAGTTCCTCGGCGAGGAGAGCGAAGGTGGGGCCAAGCCGCCGCCGACCAGCGATGCCCTGCCGACCAGTGACGCACCGGCCAGTACGCACGACGCCGATCATGATCACGATGGCGAGCATGCGCAGGCGCAGGCCGGCCATGATGATCACGACCACGGCGCGCCGACCGACGGCAACGCTGCGGTGTTCGGCAGCGCCAGCGACGTGCTCTCCGAATACGGCCACACCCACGATCACGCCGAGGCTGCCACCCTGCTGGATCCCAAGACGCGCGCCACGCTGAAGGCAGCACTGGATCAGATGTGGTCGTCGGAAGGCGAGCTGCGCCAGGGCCAGCCCGAGCGCGCCCTGCCCTACGCCTACAAGGCGCTGGGTTTCATCAAGGAAGTGCAGCAGGCCGAGCGCATCTACCTGGCCCGGGTCGGCCCGGAGCTCCCACCGATCGACGAGGGGCGGCGCATGACCGGCGATCGCGCCGACCTGGCCAGCCGCACGTTGCCACTGCGTGCGCTGGACGTACCCGACCAGGCCATCGTGCAGGTCTGGCAGCAGCTTGCCGATCCCGCCAGCGCGCCGGATCTGGACGCACTGACCCAGTGGCTGCGGCGCAATGAAGCACGCCTGCCGGACCCGCTGAGCCTGGCCGCCGCCATCGAAACACTGCGCATCACCCCGGACTGCGCCGACTGCCATCAGGCCCTGCGTGCGCAGCTGTGGCGTGCGCTGCTGCGGCCGCTGCCGCAGGTCCCCCGGCGCAACGCACCCGATGCCATGGGTCAGCGCTATCTGGATGCGTTGGAGGCCACACCATGAGCGAACCGCGCTGGATCCTGATCGCGCTGCTCGCGGTGTTGGCGCTGGCCAGTGCGCGTCTGTGCTGGCAGCAATGGCGTGGACCGGCACGGGCGCGCGGCGCGTTCGCCGGCCTGCTGTTGATGCAGGCTGTGGTGACCGTCCTGCTCTATCTGACCCTGGTGCCGCCGCTGCAGCGTGTGGCCGGTGGTCAACTGACCGTGCTGACTGCCGCGGCCGATCAGGTGCGCTGGTCGGCGGTACCGGGCGAAACCGTGGTTGCGCTGCCGGAAGCGACGAAGGTGGCCGACGCGCTCGCGGCACCGGACCTGGCCAGCGTGCTGCGCCAGCATCCGGGTACCCCTTCCCTTCGGCTGATCGGCGATGGCCTGTCCGCCCGCGATCGCGATGTCGCGCTGCCCCGTGGCGTGCGCATCGAATCACCCAACGCGCCGCAGGGCTGGATCGCGCTGCAGCCGCCGGCGGTCACTGCGCCTGGTGCGTTGTTCACCGTCAGCGCGCGTGCGCAGGGCGTGCCAAGCGCGCGCGCCGAACTGGTGGATCCCGCCGGTGTGGTCATCGACAGGGCCACGCCAGACGCCGATGGGCGGGTGCAGCTCAGCGGCGTGGCCCGCGTTGCCGGGCAGAGCGTGTTCGGCCTGCGTCTGCTCGACGCCGAACCACATGTGATCGATACGCTTGCCGTGCCCGTGGACACCGCCGCCACCGCGACGCCTCGCCTGTTGATACTGGCCGGTGCACCCGGTCCGGAGTTCAAGTATCTGCGCCGCTGGGCCACCGATGCCGGGCTGCGGGTACAGGCGCAGGCCAACACGGGCGGTGGCGTATCACTCGGCGATGCACCGATCGCGCTGACCGCTGCCAGCTTGGCCGGGACCGATGTGGTGCTGCTGGATGAGCGCAGCCTGGCCGGGCTGTCGGCGGCGCAACGCAGCGCGCTGCAGCAGGCGATCCGCGGTGGGTTGGGCGTGCTCGTCCGCACCAGCGGCCCGCTCAACGACAGCGCGCGCCAGGCGCTGCGCGGCTGGGGGATGCCCGTCAGCGGCAACAACCAGGCCGCCCCCCTGACGCTGCCAGCCGACGCCGATGCCGCGCTGCTGCAGGCACGCCGTGGTCCCCAGCGACCCGCGTCGGACACCACGGCCTACATCGAAGAAGCCGACACCGCCTTGCATCAGGCCAGCGTGCCGGTATTGGAGCGGCTGGGCGTGGCAGTCAACGACGCGACACCGCTGCTGCACGATGACAAGGGCAATGCGATCGGCGGTTATCGCCCGCTGGGCCGGGGCCGTGTTGCGCTGCTGCCGGTCACCGACAGCTATCGACTGGTCCTGGCCGGTCGCGATGATCGCCACGCCGAGCTGTGGAGCGGCGTACTGGCCCGCGTGGCACGCCCACTTCCCGCCGCAGATGCACCACGCGTCGACACCGACACCCCGTGGGCCGGCGAGCGCGTAGCGCTGTGCCAGCTGCGCGAGCCTGCACAGGTGCGCGCACCGGATGGCGCGCTCAGCGCGCTGCGCATCGATCCGGCCAGCGGTTCGGAACGCTGCGCCGGCTACTGGCCGATGCAGGCCGGCTGGCATCAGCTGCAGCAGGGTGAGAACCGCCACGCGTTCTACGTGTTCGATCCGGCCACTGCACGCTCGCTGCATCGCCAACAGCTGCGGGAAGCCACCGCACAGCGTCTGGCGGTGGGCACCGCAGCAACGTCGGCCGGCGTGATCGAAACGCCGGGGCCGCGTTGGCCCTGGCTGCTCGCCTTCGTGCTGGCGGCCGGGCTGCTGTGGTGGCTGGAACGGCGACGGGTGGCGAGGCCCGCTTGACGGTCGATGGAGCGATGCTGCCCTGCCCGCTCAGCGCTCCGGCGGCGCCGGGCATCCCCCCTGCTGCACACACACTTCCTGCGCCCGGCGCTGCTCGTCGTCGGTCAACTCCGGCGGTGGGCGGGCGGTCGCGGACTGGATCTGGTCGGGTCCACCGGTGAGCTTGTTCACGCCCTGCGCCGCGGCGGCCAGCCCCTTGTTGATGCCCATCATCAGATAGCCGCCGCTCATGCTGACCTGCTCCGGCGAGGGCGGTTCGCTCCACGTGCGGCTGAACCGGTTCGGCTGTACCTGCACCGGATTCTTGAAGCGGTACAGATCGAGCGGTTCGTCGTCGGGCTTGAGCGCCCGCACCTCGCCCAGCGTGGTGACATCCCCCTGCGCCGGCGCGGGTGGCGGGTCCACGGGTTCGGGTGGTGCGGCCTGCTGTGCCTGCGCGGCCGCGGCCAGCAGCAGGCCGGCCAGCAGCGCTGCACCTTGATGTCCACGTAATGCCACAGCGACTCCATCCGTGTTGGTTGCGGGCTGGCCTCAAGGATACGGAGGCCGGCGTCAGGTTTCGTTGATGGCAGCTGTCCAGACAGCACGGGCAGGCACTGAACCATTCACCCGCGCGCATCGCGATGTCTCAGACATTGAGACGCCGTCATGTTTCCATAGCGTCCTTTGCAGACCGTTGTGACCATGGCATACGAACTCGCCAAGCGTACCGAAGACGCCGAGCGCCGCCTCGCCACCACCGAAGGGCTGCCTTCGCGCGATGGTGCGCTGCTGACCGCGCGCCTGCAGCGCCGCTACCACGACCGCATCACCGGCAGCTTCACGATTCCCGCCCGCGAGGGCCAGTACGCACCAATCCCGGCCGATGTGCCGGCCGCGCTGGTCAATGCGTTGAAGGCGCGTGGCATCGAGCAGCTGTACAGCCACCAGGCGCAGGCCTGGGAGGCCAGCCAGCGCGGCGAACACGTGGCCATCGTGACCCCGACCGCCAGCGGCAAGTCGCTGTGCTACACCCTGCCGGTGGTCAGCGCGGCGATGCAGGGCAAGGCCAAGGCGCTGTACCTGTTCCCCACCAAGGCGCTGGCCCAGGACCAGGTGGCCGAGCTGCTGGAGCTCAACCGCGCCGGCGATCTGGGCGTGAAAGCCTTCACCTTCGATGGCGATACCCCCGGCGATGCGCGCCAGGCGATCCGGCTGCACGGCGACATCGTGGTCTCCAACCCGGACATGCTGCACCAGGCGATCCTGCCGCATCACACCAAGTGGGCGCAGTTCTTCGAGAACCTGCGCTACGTGGTGATCGATGAAGTGCACACCTACCGCGGCGTGTTCGGCAGTCACGTCACCAACGTGCTGCGCCGGCTCAAGCGGATCTGCGCGTTCTACGGGGTGGAGCCGCAGTTCATCCTGTGCTCGGCCACCATCGGCAACCCGCAGGCACATGCGCAGGCGTTGATCGAAGCGCCGGTCACCGCGATCACCGAATCCGGTGCGCCCAGCGGGCCCAAGCACGTGCTGCTGTGGAACCCGCCGGTGGTCAATGCCGATCTCGGCCTGCGCGCCTCGGCGCGCTCGCAGAGCAACCGCATCGCCCGCATCGCGATCAAATCCGGGCTGAAGACGCTGATCTTCGCGCAGAGCCGGTTGATGGTCGAAGTGCTGACCAAATACCTCAAGGACATCTTCGACCACGACCCGCGCAAGCCAGCCCGCATCCGCGCCTACCGCGGCGGCTACCTGCCGACCGAGCGGCGCGAAACCGAGCGGGCGATGCGTGCCGGGCACATCGACGGCATCGTCAGCACGTCGGCGCTGGAGCTGGGCGTGGATATCGGCAGCCTGGACGTGGTGATCCTCAACGGCTACCCGGGCAGCGTCGCCGCGACCTGGCAGCGCTTTGGCCGCGCCGGTCGCCGCCAGCAGCCCGCACTCGGGGTGATGGTGGCCAGTTCGCAACCGCTGGACCAGTACGTGGTGCGCCATCCGGATTTCTTCGCCGAGGCCTCGCCCGAGCATGCGCGCATCGCACCGGACCAGCCGCTGATCCTGTTCGATCACATCCGCTGCGCCGCCTTCGAGTTGCCGTTCCTGGCCGGCGATCCGTTCGGGCCGATCGATCCGCTGGTGTTCCTGGAAGCCCTGGCCGAAACCGAGGTGATCCATCGCGAAGGCGACCGCTGGGAGTGGATCGCCGACAGCTACCCGGCCAACGCGGTCAGCCTGCGCTCGGTCGCCGATGGCAACTTCGTGGTGGTGGACCGCAGCGACGGCAAGCAGCAGATCATCGCCGAGGTGGATTACTCCGCCGCCGCGCTGACGCTGTATGAAGGCGCCATCCACATGGTGCAGTCCACCCCGTACCAGGTGGAGCGGCTGGACTGGGAAGGCCGCAAGGCCTACGTCACCCGCACCCACGTGGACTACTACACCGACAGCATCGACTTCACCAAGCTCAAGGTGCTGGACCGCTTCGATGGCTGCATCGCCGGGCGCGGCGATTCGCACCACGGCGAGGTGCACGTGGTGCGCCGCGTGGCCGGCTACAAGAAGATCCGCTATTACACCCACGAAAACATCGGCTACGGCCCGGTCAACCTGCCCGACCAGGAGCTGCACACCACGGCGGTGTGGTGGCAGTTGCCGCAGGCGCTGCTGCTGACCGCGTTCGACAGCAAGCAGGAAGCGCTGGACGGCTTCCTCGGCGCGGCCTATGCGCTGCACATCGTCGCCACGGTGGCGGTGATGGCCGATGCGCGCGACCTGCAGAAGGCGGTCGGCAATGGCGATGGCGCGTGGTTCGCGGTGGCCGACCAGAGTGGCCGCGGGCAGCTGCGCGGTGCCGAGTTCGATGCCAGCGCGATCGAGCTGCAGCAGCAGTTCGTGCCGACGGTGTACCTGTACGACAACTTCCCCGGCGGTGTGGGCCTGAGCGAGCCGCTGTGGCTGCGCCAGGCCGAGCTGCTGCTGCGGGCGCGCGAGCTGGTGCAGGGCTGCGACTGCAAGGCCGGGTGCCCGGCCTGTGTCGGCCCGGTGCTGGCCGGGCAGGAAGACGATGCCACCACGCCCAAGGCGTTGGCGCTGAAGGTGCTGGATCTGTTCGACAGCGCGGCGTTGCCATCTGCCGCCGGGCGTGAGCGCCAGAGCGCCGAGGTGGTCGCCTCGTGAGCCTGAGCCTGGACAAGCTGCGCCTGCTGCGCCGGCAGGCCGGTGATGCGACGCCGGCGCCGGCCCGTGATCCGTCCATCGCCACTGCGGGCCGATCCGATGCGGGTGGCACCGGCGCTACCGGCGACGCGGGCACCGTTCCCCTTCCGCCCGCCGCGAACGACGCCCGTGTGCGCACGCCTGCGCCCGCCACCGTCTTTGGCTGGGTGGAGCAGGAGATCCGCCACAAACCGACCGGTGCCGCCGCACGCGATACCGCACCGGCCGCGCCCCCGGCGCCTGCGCTGCGCAAGCCCGAGATTGGTGGCCTGCGCCGTCTGCTCGGCCTGCGCGATCGCGGCCTCAGCACGGCCACCCCGCGCGAGAACGCCAAGGACCGCCATGTGCCGGGCGAGGAAATCGCGCCGGGCCTGTTCCTGATCGAATCATTCGTCGCCCAGGCCATTCCGACCGAGCCGCTGTCGCTGGCCTTCGCCAAGCGCGACGGCGAGCACGTGCTGCCGCAGGACCTGCTGTTCTTCGATACCGAAACCACCGGCCTGGCCGGCGGCACCGGCACCCGCGCCTTCATGATCGGCGCGGCGGACTGGCACACCCATCCCGAACGCGGCGATGGCCTGCGCATCCGCCAGCTGCTGATGACCACGATGGCCGCGGAAACCGCGATGCTGCGCGAATTCGCCGGGTGGCTGCAGCCGAGCACGGTGTTCTCCAGCTACAACGGGCGCTGCTACGACGCCCCGCTGCTCAAGACCCGCTATCGGCTGGCCCGGCAGCGCTGCCCGATCACCCCGCTGGACCACGTCGACCTGCTGTTCCCGACCCGCCGCCGCTATCGCGGCACCTGGGAGAACTGCCGGCTGGCCACGATCGAGCGCCAGCTGCTGCAGATCGTGCGCGAAGACGACCTGCCCGGCTCGGAAGCCCCGGCTGCGTGGTTGAACTACCTGCGCGGCGGCAGTGCGGTGAACCTGCGCCGCGTGGCCGAGCACAACCACCAGGACGTGGTGACCCTGGCGCTGTTGATGCGACGGCTGGTGGCCGAGGAACAGCGTGACCGGGAGACCTTGGCGCTGCAGGCCATTGACGCGGTGTAAAGGCCGGCCAACGGACACTGCGGGTCCTTACCGTGGGAGGACCACCGCATGCGTCTGAACCTTCTGTTCGCCTTGGGCTGCGCCCTGCCGCTGGCCGCCTGCAGTCATCCCGGCAAGACGGCGGGAACACCCGCCGACAGCCCGACCTCGACCGCCCCGCCCGCGGTGGCGGGCAGTGCCTCGCAGTGCGACCCGGAAAAGCTCACCGGCCTGACCGGCCAGACCGCCACCGAGGCAGTCATCCAGAAAGCAGTGAAGGACAGCGGTGCCCGCAATGCCCGCGTGCTCAAGCCGGGCATGGCGATGACCATGGATTTCCGCGAGGACCGGCTCAGTATCGAAGTCGACGCGCAGAACAGGATCGTGCGCGCCAACTGCGGGTGATTCATTGGAACCGGCGGCCTGCGATGCGGGCCGCCTTGATTGGCGTGCCGGTCAGTTGCGCACGCGCTGGGCCTTGCCACTGGCCAGCGCCTGATCGATCGCGGTGCGCACTTCCCGCACGGCACGCGCCGAGGCCACACTCTGCTGCTGCGCCAGGCGTGCCTGCTCCTTGCCCAGCTCGGCCTGCTCACGCGCCACCAGCGAGATCTGCCGGGCATCCACGGCCTTGGCCGAGGCGGTACGTGCCTCGCGTGCGGCCCGACTGGCAGCGGCGGCAGCGGCGCGTGACTCGCGGGCACCCTGGCGCGCCGCCCGGTCGGCTTCGACAGCGGCGTCGAGGCCAGCCTCGCGGATAGCCTTGCTGACCACTCCACTGATATCCACCGAGGCCATTGCATCGGCCGTGATCTGCAGCGATGCCGCCGCGATCTGTTGGCCGATCATCGCTTGGCGGTTGCCCAGCGCGGCCTGTGCCGTGCCCAGCGCGGCGACCTGCGTCTGGGCCTGCCCCAGCGCCTTGAGCACGGCGGGATCGCGGATCAGATAGCGGTCCTGGCCCCGGCGCACCCACAGGGCCGGTTGATCGCTGCCAGCATCGCGCCGCGCTTGTTTGAGATCAGCGACGGAGGCATCGACGAAACTGCTCTCGCCACCGATCAACACGAAGGCCTGCGCGGGTTGGCGCGAGAGGCTGAGCTGACCGTGGGTCACAAAGCTCGCGTCGTCATCCAGGTCTTTGGGCGGCTCGGGTGCACGCGGTGCTGCCGGGGCCTTCGGGGGTTGCGGGGCGGATACCGGCGGCGGCGGCAACGGTTCACGTGCCGGCGCCGGTGGGGCGGGCGGGATGGGCGCGAGCGGTGCCTGGGGTGCCGGCGGCGGCGGCGGTGCAGCCACCAGCCGCAGCGGGGCCACGCCAACCACCACGAACAGCGCAGTGATCGCCAGCGACACCACCCGCGGCATGCTGCGGGTCTGCTGCAGCGTGAGCAGGCGGCGCTTGAGGCTGCGCAGGTTCGGCGAGGCACTGGCCACGCCCACCGCAGGACGCGGCGCCACACCGAGCTGCACCAGCAGGCGGCCGTAGTCATGGCGGCAATGATCATGCCCGGCCACGACGGCACCATCGCAGGCTTCTTCGCGGGCCAACGCATATTCGCGGGCCGCCACATGCACCAGCGGATGGAAGAAGAACAGATGCTGCGACAACGCCGGCAGCAGGCCCCACCACAGGTCGCGACGCTGCAGATGGATCAGCTCATGGGTCAGTGCCATGTCCAGATCGTCCGCCGACATCGCCGGCAGCTCGCGTGCCGGCAGCAGCAGCACGGGACGCCACGGGCCGATCAACTGCGGCGAACGGATCTGCGCGGAGAGTTTAAGGCGCGGCGCGCGGCGCAGGCCATGGGCTTCGGCAGCCAGCTGCAATGCCTGCTGCAGCCCGGCGTCGGTGCACTCGGTGGCGCTGCGCACCAGCGCGCGGCTGGCGCGGTAGCCACGCAGGCTGTGCGCCACCATCAACAGCACGCCGGCAATCCACAAGGCCAGCAGCAGCGAGGGCCAGGACCACGCCATCGTCGCCGCATCGACCGCAGCCGGCGCGTAGGCGACCGGCGCCGCCTGCGCGGCGGCATCGAACGCGGGCAACGCCATCGCCGGTGCCGTCATGGTGGCGGGTGCGGGCAGCACGGCCAACTCCAGCGGGCTGCTCCACACCAGGCCCAGTACCGCCTGCGCGGCCACCAGCCACCACAGGCGGCAGCGGGTGGCGGCCGGCAACTGCGGCAGCAGCCGGCATACGCCCCACACCAGCGCCACCAGCACCGCGCTCTGCACGCTGGTCCAGCCCAGCCGCATCAACAGCTCACTCATCATCGTGTCCATGGCTCAGCCCTCCCGCTTGCGTGACTGCAACTGTGCGACCAGCGCTTCCAGCTCGGCCAGTTCCTGATCGCTGACATCCACCTTGTGCGACATGAAGGCGACGAACGGCGAGACCGAGCCCTGCAGCGTCTTCTCCACGAAGCTGGCCACGGCGCCCTGCACCACGCTGTCCTGGCCGCTGGTGGTGGCATAGCGGTACACGCCGTCCACCTGCTTGCGGCTCAGATACGACTTGGCGCGCAGGCGCTCCATCATGGTCAGCACGGTCGAACGTGCCAACCCGCGCGGCTCGCCGAACCCGGCGGCGACTTCCCCGACACTGGGGCGGTCCTGCTCCGCGATGTATTGCAGCAGGGCCAGCTCCTGGTCCCCGATGGTCTTGCCGCGCATGGCGCACTCCCTATGACTACACGTGTCGCCACCGTGCCAGTGACTACAGATGTCGTCAAGTGCCGGAGGGCGCGCGCCGACGAACGGTAGGCACCGCGCGAGGGGCCACACGGTGCACCTTGTATGGGTTCAACGAAGGGCCACCGACGGTCCTTGGGGCAACGGCTGGGCAGTGCCGCAGCGCAGACCCCAGTGCCAAGTGGTCGGGATGGCCGGGCTCACTCACCGGTTCTTTTCTACCCCCGACCAGGGCTTGGCCGTCGTGTGCTGACCAACCTGGTCGGGGCCAACCCGCAGAACTTCATTCCGCGGATTGCCGCGTTCTACGGCGCCCGTGCGCCGGTCCCGGCGCTCAGCCGCGCGGCCCGCCCATCACCGGCAGGATCACGCCGCTGATGTAGCTGGCGGTGATCGGCGAGGCGAGGAATACATAGGCCGGGGAGAGCTCTTCGGGCTGCGCCGGTCGGCCCATGTCGCTGTCCTGACCGAACTCGGCCACATCGGGGGCCTTCTTGTCGGCTGGATTCAGCGGGGTCCATACCGGGCCGGGAGCCACCGCGTTGACGCGGATCCCGCGCGGCAGCAGCTGGCTGGCCAGCGCCTTGGTGAAGGCATGGATCGCGCCCTTGGTCGCCGAATAGTCCACCAGCGACTTGCTGCCGAACAAGCCGGTTTCCGAGCCGGTGTTGATGATGCTGGCGCCTTCGCCCAGATGCGGCAGCACCGCGCGCGCCATCTGGATGTAACCGCCGATGTTGGTCTGCAGGGTTTCCTGCAGATGGTCGTCCTCAAGGTCTTCCAGGCGGTCGCAATGCAGCTGGAAGGCGGCGTTGTTGACCAGGATGTCGACCCCGCCGAATGCCTTGACCACCTGCTTGACCGCCTTGTTGCAGAACGCCGGGTCGCGCACGTCGCCGGCGATCACCACGCAGCGGGCGCCTTCCTTCTCGACGTGCTCGCGGGTGAGCTGCGCGTCCTTCTTTTCATCCAGGTGCAGAACGGCAACGTCCGCACCTTCGCGGGCGAACAGCACCGCCACGGCGCGGCCGATGCCGGAGTCGGCGCCGGTGATGATGGCGCGCTTGCCCTTGAGCTTGCCGCTGCCCTGGTAATCCGGCGCGAGGAAGCGCGGGGCCAATTGCATCTCGTGTTCGTTGCCGGGTTTGGCCAGCTGTTGGGCAGGCATTTTCTCCGGCTGGCGACGCGGGCCGGCCTGGGTGGCCTTCTTGGTCGTGGATTTGGCGGCCTTCTTCGCCGCACGCGCGTCCTTCGCCTTTTCCTGGTCCTGCAGACGGCGCTGGCGGGCGGCCACGCGCGCAGCGCGCGGATCGGTGGCGGCCGCCTTGCGGGTGGCGGTTTTGACGACCGGGGTGCGGGTGCGCGGCTCGGCCGCGGTCGCGGTCGCGGCTGCCTCGGCCGGGCGCGGGCGCTTGCGGGAGGTGGGGGTCTTGGTGGTCTTACGGGTTTTGGCCGTGGCCATGCTCGACTCCTGTTGCCGGATCAGATGCGTGGATCAAACTCGAATGCGCGCCGTGTCGGGGAGCCCGTGTCGGCAGTGCGCACCTCCACTATGGTCAACCGGGCGGCCAGGCACGGTGAATGGAGCGTGCCCACACCGTGTAGAGGATTCATCCGCCGCATACGGGCGCCGATGCACCCTGAGCGCAATTCCCATGGAGTGCGTCGCATGCTTCGTTACCTGTCCGCGGCTGTGGCCGTCCTTGCTTTGTCCGCCTGCAGCAGCACCCCCATCGCGCAGGTCCAGCCGATCGACGGCGTCATTTCCGGCCAGTGCCATATCGACAAGGTCCGCGGCGCGACCGGGCTGGCTGCGTCGGCGGCAACCGTTGAAAGGGCACGCGTGGACAGCGATAGCCTGGAAGTGGTGGTGCTGCGCGGTCAGCGCCAGGAAAGCGGCCCGACCGCCAGCGGCGCGGTGCCATCCACCACCGGTGCGGAAAGCGGTGGCGAGCGGCTGACCATCGAAACCGGGAACACCAACAACATCACCGCGATCTACTGCGGCTGATCGCTACGCTCATCCCGCGCGGGCACGCCGGACGGTGCGCCGTGCGGCTTTGAGTACTTTCAGCGTGGCCAGCTCCCACTGGCGCTCGCCACGCAGGCCGGCAAGGGCCTTCAATGAGCCGGCCCGCCAGCCATCGAATACGCAAGGATCGATATACGCCTTGCGGCACACCGACGGTGTGTTGCCCAGCAGGTTGGCGACCTCGCATACCACCTGTTTCTGCAATGCTGCCAGCGCGCGCTCACTGGAGGGTTCGGGGAGCTCGGTCACGGCAAGCTGACGGATCGCCTCCAGCGTGCCGCCCCAGGTGCGGAAGTCCTTGGCGCTGAAATCCTCGCCCATCGCATCGTGCAGATAGTCGTTGACCATGCCCGAGTCCACCGGTTGGACCACGCCATCGTCATCGCGATACTGGAACAGCGCCTGCCCGGGCAGCTGCTGGCAGCCACGGATCAGCTTGACCAGTTCGCGATCATCCACATCCACCTCATGCGCCTGCCCGGACTTGCCCCGGAAGCGCATCTGCGCCCGGCCGCCCTTGACCAGCGCGAGGTGGCGGTTGCGTAGCGTGGTCAGCCCGTAAGAGCGGTTGTCACGTGCATAGACTTCATTGCCAACGCGCACCAGCGTCTGTGCCAGCAGCGCCACCACGATCGCCAGCACCTTGTCGCGTGGGAAGCCGGGCAGCTTCAGATCGCGGCGCAGGCGCCGGCGCAGCGTGGGCAGGGCAGTACCAAAGGCAATGATGCGATCGAACTTGCCATCGCCCCTCACCCGCGCCCAATCAGCGTGGTAACGGTACTGCTTGCGCCCACGCGCATCGCGGCCGGTGGCCTGCAGATGGCCGTTGGGCAGCGCGCAGATCCACACGTCGGTGTAGGCCGGCGGGATCGCCAGCGCGCGGATCCGGGCCAGGGTGGCGGCATCACGCACCGCCGCGCCGTCGGCATCGCGGTAGGCGAAGCCCTTGCCGGCCTTGCGGCGGGCGATGCCGGGCAGTTCATCGCTGACGTAACGCAGGCCGGCCTGGCGGGCAGCGGCGGCTTCGGGGGTGACGGTGCGGCTCGGGCTCATGGACGCGACGCGGGATCAGGGAAGCGCAGTGTTACCGCTGCCGGTGCGGCACCGCGTCAATAACGCAACACAAACACCTCACACCGCGCTTGGCGATATCCTCCTTCGTTTACTGGCTCGCTTTCTGGAGTACCGATGTCGTCTCTGTCGTTCCGCCGCCTGCGGCGTTCTTTCGGGCTAATGGCCCTGTTCCCCGCCCTGCTGGTCCTCGGTGCGTGCAACGCCCCGCCCATGGACGAGCAGGAAGCGGTTGCCACCGATGCACAGAAGGCTGCCGAAGCGGCGGCCGCGCCGACCGACGAGGCCGGCAAAGCCATGGAAGCGCCGCCGGTCGGCAGCTGCGATGCCACCCAGGTGCAGAGCCTGGTCGGCCAGCCCTATACCGCCGAGATCGGCAGCCAGGCCCAGCAGGATGCCGGGGCCACCAGCCTGCGCGTGCTCAAGCCGAATGACATGACCACGATGGAGTTCATCGGCGAGCGCCTGAACGTGGAAGTGGATGCCAAGAACGTGGTCGCCGGCGTCCGTTGCGGCTGAACAGGCGGGCGGGAAAACCCCTGAAACACAGGGGTTTGGTTGCGGCTGCAACCGTGTATTGCGGCGTTGCAGCAACTATGCTCTAGTCGAGTCATCCGGTGCCTCCAGATGCGCTCAACGGATTGAGCGGGGACGAGTGTCGCCGCTCACCCGACATTGAGGCAGAGATGGCCCCCCGCAACCGCCAAGGGCTTTACGACCCGCAAGATGAGCGAGATGCCTGTGGTTTCGGCATGGTCGCCCAGCTCGACGACCAGCCGTCCCGACTGCTGGTCGATACCGCCATCGCCGCACTTTCGCGCATGACCCACCGCGGTGGCGTCGCCGCCGATGGTGTCACCGGCGACGGCTGCGGCCTGCTGCTGCGCCGCCCCGACGTGTTCCTCAAAGCGCTCGCCGCCGAGGCCGGGCTCACGCTTGGTGCGCGCTTCGCCGCCGGCGTGGTGTTCCTGCCGCACGACGCCACGGCCGCACAGGCCTGCCGCGAGACGCTGGAACAGCAGCTGCGCGACGCCGGCTGCCAGCCGGTCGGCTGGCGCGTGGTGCCGACCGATCCCAGCGTCTGCGGTCAGCTCGCACGTGACACGCTGCCGCACATCGAACAGGTGTTCGTCGATGCCGGTGCCACGCAGGACGAAGCGACCTTCACCCTGGCGCTGTTCCTGGCCCGCCGCCGCAGCGAACAGCAGCTGCGCGAGCACGCCGACTACTACGTCACCACGCTCAGCCCGAATGCGATCAGCTACAAGGGCATGGTGCTGCCGGACAAGCTGAGCCGCTTCTACGTGGACCTGCAGCGCAACGATCTGGCCTCCAGCGCGATCGTGTTCCACCAGCGCTTTTCCACCAACACGCTGCCGCGCTGGCCGCTGGCGCATCCGTTCCGGATGCTGGCGCACAACGGTGAGATCAACACCATCGAAGGCAACCGCCGCTGGGCGCAGGCGCGCAGCAAGGTGTGGAAGACCCCGCGCTTCGACATCGGCGAATTCGATCCGGTGATCTCCATGCATGGCTCGGATTCGCAGAGCCTGGACAACATGCTGGAGCTGATGGTCAGCGCCGGCATGGAGCTGATCCAGGCGCTGCGCATCCTGGTGCCGCCGGCCACCCAGTCGCTGGAGTTCAAGGATCCGGACCTGGCCGCGTTCTACGAGTTCTACGGCCTCAACAGTGAGCCGTGGGACGGCCCGGCCGGCATCGTGGCCTGCGACGGGCGCTATGCCGCCTGTACCCTGGACCGCAACGGCCTGCGCCCGGCGCGCTGGATGCTGACCTCCGACCGCCACTTCCTGGTCGCCTCCGAAGCCGGTGTATGGGAAGTGCCGGCCGAGCGCGTGGTGCGCAAGGGCAAGCTTGGCCCCGGCGAGATGATGGCCATCGACCTCAAGCGCGGCGACCTGCTCGACTCGGACGCCATCGACCGCATCAACCGCGGCCGCGCACCCTACAAGCAGTGGCTGCAGCAGGGCGTGACCTACCTGCAGACCGAGCTGATCGATCCGTCGCTGGTGGAAGAGCCGTTCGACGAGCGCACCCTGCGCAGCTATCACAAGCTGTTCCAGCTCAGCACCGAGGAAGTGGAGCAGATCCTGCGCCCGCTGGCCGAGACCGAGCAGGAAGCCACCGGCTCGATGGGCGATGACACCCCGATGGCGGTGCTGAGCCAGCACAGCCGCCCGCTTTACGATTATTTCCGCCAGGCGTTCGCGCAGGTCACCAACCCGCCGATCGATCCGTTGCGCGAAGACTGCGTCATGTCGTTGTCCACCCAGCTCGGCAAGGAGACCAACATCTTCCATGCCGGTGCGGAGACGGTGAACCACGTCATCCTCAATTCGCCGGTGCTCAGCCAACGCAAGCTGCGCCAGCTGATCAAGATGGAACAGTACGCCGACAAGAACCGGCTGATCGATCTGTCCTACAGCCTGGACGAAGGCCTGAAGGCCGGCATCGAGCGCATCTGCGCCGAGGCTGAAGCCGCCGCGCGCGAGGGCATCGTCATGCTGCTGCTCAGCGACCGTTACCCGGTGGCCGACCGGCCGATGGTGCATGCGCTGCTGGCCACCAGCGCGGTGCATCACCACCTCTCCAATGCCGGGCTGCGCTGCGACGTCAACCTGATCCTGGAAACCGGCACCGCGCGCGATCCGCACCACATGGCCTGCCTGCTCGGCTTCGGTGCCACCGCGGTGTACCCGTACCTGGCCTACCAGACCCTGTTCGACCTGGGCCGGCGCGGCATCCTGCAGCTGAGCAAGGGTGGCGAGCAGTCGCAGATCGGCCGCCGCTACCGCAAGGGCATCTACAAGGGCCTGTCCAAGATCATCTCCAAGATGGGCATCTGTACCGTCGCCAGTTACCGCGGCGCGCAGCTGTTCGAGATCGTCGGGCTGGATGACGAGGTGGTCGACCTGTGCTTCCCGGACACCGCCTCGCGCGTGGCCGGCGTCGGCTTCGCCCGCTTGGACGATGAAGCGCGCGAGCTCACCGTGCGCGCCTGGAACGACCTGCTGCGCCCGGATGTCGGCGGCGTGCTCAAGTACGTGCACGGCGGCGAGTACCACATGTACAACCCGGACGTGGTCATGACCCTGCAGCGCGCCGCACGCAGTGGCGATGCCGCGGACTGGCAGCGTTATTGCGAGGCCGTGCACGGCCGGCCGGTGTCCGCGCTGCGCGACCTGCTGCAGCTCAAGGCCGCCCCTACGCCGACCCCGCTGGACCAGGTGGCGCCGGCCGAAGATCTGTTCCGCCGCTTCGATACCGCGGCGATCAGCCTCGGGGCGCTGTCGCCGGAGGCGCACGAAGCGCTGGCGATCGCGATGAACCGACTCGGCGGCCGCAGCAACTCCGGTGAAGGCGGCGAAGACCCGGTGCGCTACGGCACCGAGAAGCGCAGCAAGATCAAGCAGGTCGCCTCGGGCCGCTTCGGCGTCACCGCCGAGTACCTGGTCAACGCCGAAGTCCTGCAGATCAAGGTCGCGCAGGGCGCCAAGCCCGGCGAAGGCGGCCAGCTGCCCGGGCACAAGGTCAACGAACTGATCGCACGGCTGCGTTATGCCAAGCCGGGGATCGGCCTGATCTCGCCGCCGCCGCACCACGACATCTACTCCATCGAAGATCTGGCCCAGCTGATCTATGACCTCAAGCAGGTCAACCCGACCGCGCTGGTCTCGGTGAAGCTGGTCAGCCATGCCGGTGTCGGCACCATCGCCGCGGGCGTGGTCAAGGCCGGTGCCGACCTGATCACCGTGTCCGGCCATGACGGCGGCACCGGGGCCAGCCCGGTCAGCTCGATCCGCTATGCGGGCGTGCCATGGGAACTGGGCGTGGCCGAATCGCACCAGGCGCTGGTGGCCAACGATCTGCGCGGGCGCACCCTGCTGCAGACCGACGGCGGCCTGAAGACCGGCCTGGACGTGATCAAGGCCGCGCTGCTGGGCGCGGACAGCTTCGGCTTCGGCACCGCGCCGATGATCGTGCTGGGCTGCAAGTACCTGCGCATCTGCCACCTCAACAACTGCGCCACCGGCGTGGCCACCCAGGACGAGCGCCTGCGCGCGCAGTACTTCACCGGCCTGCCCGAGCGCGTAGAGAACTTCTTCCGGCTGCTGGCCGAAGAAGTGCGGGGCTGGTTGTCCTACCTGGGCGTGCGCTCGCTGGACGAGATCGTCGGCCGCACCGACCTGCTGCAGCAGCTGGAGGTCTCGCCGCGCCCGGGGGTCAAGGTGGACCTGTCGCGCCTGCTCAACCCGGCCGAATACGCCGGCAGCCACTGCGCCGCGCAGCGCCTGTACGAATCGCCGGACAGCCTGGCCACGCAGATGGACGGCCTGCTGGCCCCGGCGATCGCCGGCAAGCTCGGCGGCGAACACCGCTTCCTGATCCACAACACCGACCGCTCGATCGGCACCCGCCTGTCCGGCGAGATCGCGCGCACGCACGGCAACCAGGGCATGAGTGATGCGCCGCTGACCCTGCGCTTCCGCGGCACCGCCGGGCAGAGCTTCGGCGCGTTCAACGTCGGTGGGCTGCAGCTGGAAGTGGAAGGCGAAGCCAACGATTACGTCGGCAAGGGCATGGCCGGCGGTCGCCTGGTGGTGCGCCCGCCGCGTGGCGCACGCTTCGAGGCGCGCAATACCGCGATCATCGGCAACACCTGCCTGTACGGCGCCACCGGCGGCGAGCTGTTCGCCGCGGGCCGTGCCGGCGAGCGCTTCGGCGTGCGCAACTCCGGCGCGCTGGCGGTGATCGAAGGTGCTGGCGACCACTGCTGCGAGTACATGACTGATGGCATCGTGCTGGTGCTGGGCAAGGTCGGGCTGAACTTCGGCGCCGGCTTCACCGGCGGCTTGGCCTACGTGCTGGATATCGACCGCGATTTCGTGGACCGCTACAACCACGAGCTGATCGACATCCACCGCATCTCGGCCGAAGGCTTCGAGAACCATCGCCAGCACCTGCACACGCTGATCAGCCGCCACCGCGAACTGACCGGCAGCATCTGGGCGCAGCAGATCCTGGACGAGTTCCGCGATTACGTGGGCAAGTTCTGGCTGGTCAAACCCAAGGCTGCCAGCATCGAATCGCTGACCGACTCACTGCGCCGCGCTGCGTAAGCGCGGAGAAGCGCCGGTGTCGATCGGCGCCTCGTGTTCCCACCGTTGTAGTGCCGGCCGCTGGCCGGCAACCTCACCACAGAGCAAGCCATGAGCCGCAAGCAAGCTTTCCAGTTCCTCGATCTGCCCCGGACGATGCCGCAGCGCATCCCGGTCGAACTGCGCACTTCCGGCGACTGGGGCGAGCTGTACGGCAAGTTCGGCAAGGAAGACGCGCAGTTCCAGGCCGGGCGCTGTCTGGATTGTGGCAACCCGTACTGCAGCTGGAAGTGCCCGGTGCACAACGCGATCCCGCAGTGGCTGCAGCTGGTGCAGGAAAACCGCATCCACGAAGCGGCCACGCTGTGCCACTCGACCAACCCGCTGCCGGAAGTGTGCGGCCGGGTGTGCCCGCAGGACCGCCTGTGCGAAGGCAGCTGCACGCTGGAGGAGTTCGGCGCGGTGACCATCGGTGCGGTCGAGAAGTACATCGTGGATACCGCGCTGGCCACCGGCTGGCGCCCGGACATGAGCGCGGTGGAGGCCACCGGCAAGCGCGTGGCGGTGATCGGTGCCGGCCCGGCCGGGCTGGCGTGCGCCGACAAGCTGGCGCATGCCGGCATCCAGGCCGTGGTGTATGACCGTTACGAACAGATCGGCGGGCTGCTGCAGTTCGGCATCCCCAGTTTCAAGCTGGACAAATCGGTGATCAGCCGCCGCCGCAACGTGCTGGAAGGCATGGGCGTGCAGTTCCGCCTCGGCGTGGAGATCGGCCGCGATGTGAGCATCGATGACCTGCTGGCCGAGTACGACGCGGTGTTCGTCGGGACCGGCGCCTACCGCTATACCGACGGCGGCCTGCTCGGCCAGGACCTCAAGGGCGTGCTGCCGGCGCTGCCGTTCCTGGTGCAGAACAGCCGCATCGTCAGCGGCAGCGACGCGCACGGCCGGCCGATCGCCGGCTGGGAAGACCAGATCGCCCTGCCCGACCTGGAAGGCAAGCGCGTGGTGGTGCTCGGCGGTGGCGACACCGGCATGGACTGCGTGCGCAGTGCGATCCGCCTGGGCGCGGCCAAGGTGACCTGCGCCTACCGCCGTGACGAGGCCAACATGCCCGGGTCTGCGCGCGAAGTGGCCAATGCCCGCGAGGAAGGCGTGCGCTTCCTGTTCAATCGTCAGCCGCTGTCGATCGAAGCCGGTGCGGATGATGAAGTGATCGGCGTCATGGTGGTCGAAACGCATCTGGACGAACCGGATGCACAGGGCCGCCGCAATGCGGTGCCGATCGCCGGCAGCGAATCGCTGCTGGAAGCGGATGTGGTGATCATCGCCTTCGGCTTCTCGCCGAGTGCGCCAGCCTGGCTGACCGGGCAGGGGGTGGAGGCCGGCACCAACGGCCGCATCGTGGCCGGTGGCAGTGGCCGCCTGCCGTTCCAGACCGCCCACCCGCGCCTGTTCGCCGGTGGCGATGCGGTGCGCGGCGCGGACCTGGTGGTGACGGCCGTGGCCGAGGGCCGTGACGCGGCCGGCAGCATCGTGCAGCTGCTCTCGGCGTAACGGCGCCGTTGCGATGCGGGGGGTGGCGATGCCGCGCGTGGCTGCCGCTCAGGCGGCGCGCGATACCGCCGGTATCGGCGTATGACGCACGCCGGCGCGCTCGATTTCCAGCGCCATCAGCAGCTCGATGTTGTCGAGCTGGTCGCGGATGCGGCGGTTGCTGACCACATCGTCATGGCCGCGGCCCATATGCGCATCGAGCATGCGTGCCAGCCCGGCCAGCAGCATCTCCGCGTCGGCTTCGGGTGCCTCGCGCAGTACCGTGGCCAGCGCGCGGATGCGGCGGCCCGTTTCCGAGGCCGCGGGCGGGGATGAGGCAACGATGGGGGAAGGGGAGAGAGTCATGGCAGGGGTTTCCTGATTGACGGACGACCACCACTGTCGGATATGGCCCCTCGCGAGACCATGCAACAACTACGAAAATGCGTGATGACGCGTGATCGCCATCACTGTTCGACGCTTGCTTTCCGTCAACCTGAACGGCTTACACTGACCGGGTCACCCTCTGGACTGCCCTCATGCGCATCGGCCTGGCCGCGAACCGCCTGCATCACCACGACAAGCACGCCGCACTGTTCCGCTGGCTGCGCGCCAGCGACACCGGGCTGCGCGAACTGGGCGTCGAGCTGCATGCGGTCGGGCGCACCTTCGATGCGATCCAGCGGCTGGGCTTCCTGCAGGACTTCGCCCCGCTGCGCCGCTACCCGAATGGCCGCGAGGGCGGCCTGATGAAGCTGGTCGCCGAGGTGGTCGGCATGGGCACGCCGGAGCGCACGCTGGACGGTGCGATCTATTTGATGGACCCGGTCGACCCGTCCTCGGTCTTCCCCGAGGCCACCGCGCTCAAGCGCCAGTGCGTGATCCACGGCAAGCCCTTCATCTCCACCGTCGCCACCGCGCGCGATTGGGTGGAAGTGGAGCGCCTGCACGCCGGCCTGGCGCCGGACCCGGGCGCCGATGATCTGCACGCCTTCGCGCAGCACACGCTGGCGTTGATCGCGCATGACGCGATGAAACCGGCGATGCTGGCCTTTGCCGATGAGCACTTCGAGGTGCTGTCGCGCTTCCGCAGCCGGGTCGGCACCGGCACCACCGGCCAGCGCCTGAACGAACTGGCCTGGAGCCGCGGCTGGCCACAGGGCGAGGAGTGGGTGACGCGCTACCAGAGCGGCCCGATGGGCGGCGATGCGCAGATCGCCGACCGTGTGCTGGAAGGCCATTGCCAGCGCGCGATCTTCTTCGAGGATCCGCACGTGGCCCGCCAGCACGAGGCCGACATCCAGCTGCTGGAGCGCGCGGTCACCACGGTGACCGACCAGGCGGTGTGCATCACCGCGCCGCGCGTGGCGGCGCGCTGGGCGCAGGCGGCCGCTGCCCGCGCCACCCGGTAGCCCGCCGACCAACGCTCGGCGTTACGGGGTGGGGGTCAGCAGCTGCCGCAGCGTGGCCTTGAGGCGGCGCCCTTCGAGCTGGAAGTAATCGCGCTCGGCGTGCCACGCCGGGAAGCGTTTCTCCACCTCGGCCCAGAACGCCGGCGAATGATTGGCCTGGATCAGATGGCAGAGCTCGTGCACCAGCACGTACTCGAAGGCCGAGGGCCTCCCCAGCACCAGGGCCAGATCCAGCGCCATGCTGCCATCGGGCGCCAGCGAGCCCCATTGCGAGGACATCACCTTCAGCCGCAGCCGTGCCGGTGCACGTGGCAGGCCAGGCAGGTAACGCGGCAGCCACTGGCCGACGTCGGCACGGGTCTGTGCTTCATAGAACTCGCGCAGGGTGCGCCGCAGCGTGGCGTCGGTGCCTCGCGTGGGCCAGTGCAGGCAGGCGCCCTGCTCGTCCACGCGCAGGTGTGCGTAGCGACCGGGTTCCCAGCGCAGTGGCAGCAGTTCGCCGCGCAACGGCAGCACGCCCGGCTCGCCGATCACCAGCGGTGGCGGCAGATTGGTGGCCTGGTAGCTGCGCAGCTGTTCGGACAACCAGCCGCGATGCTGGTCCAGGAAGCGCTCACCCATCACCAGGCTGGCGCGCGGCGGCAGGGTCAGGCGGACACCGCGCTCATCGACGCTGAGCTTGATCCGGCGCGCCCGCGGATCGCGCACGCGCAGTACATCGATCTCGGCATCCTCCAGGCGCAGCCGTACCGTATCGCGCTGCAGCGTGCTGACAGCCGGCGAAATCAGGCGGCGGAGGAATCCGGACATGGGTACAGCATAGCGCCGGCCGTGACCGGCGCATGACTGGGGACTGATCGGTACCGGTCAGTCCGCCTTGCTCAGCTTGAAGGCCTCTTCCAGCAGCAGGAACAGGCGACGCACTTCACCGCTCTGCAGGGCGAAGCGGGCATCCAGTTCGGCGCGGCGGCCGTCATCGTCGGCATGCTCGAGCTGGTCCAGCGCGCCATCCAGGAACTTCAGCTTGCGCACGATCAGGTCATCGCCGAGCACGAAGGAGAGGTTGTCCTCGAACACCAGGGCCAGCTTGGTCACCTGCTTACCGGCATCCAGGTGCTTGTCGATCTCGTCGCAGCGCAGTTCCTGGTGCTGGCACTTGACCACCGCGCCGCCCTCGGCCGGATCCTTCATCTCGCACTCTTCGCCCAGGCTCAGACCGGTCGGCAGGGGTTCGCCGGCGATCCAGCCGGTCAGGATCGAGCGCGGGGCGACTTCGGCGTTCAACGGCATCGCCGGGAAGCTGCCGAGCAGGCCGCGGATGTCGGACATCATGTTCTCGCCCTTCTTGCTGCTCGAACAGTCCACCGCCACGTAGCCATGGGTCAGGTCGATCAGCGCGTCGGTACGCGAGCTCTTCACGAAGGCGCGCGGCATCAGTTCGTGCAGCAGGTCGTCCTTCATGCGCTTGCGCTCGCGGCCGCCGGGCTTGCGGCCTTCCTTCTCTTCGATTTCCTCGAGCTTGCGGGCGAGCAGATCATTGACCACCGCGCCCGGCAGGATCTTGTCCTCACCGCCGACGGTCAGCCACAGCGCATCGCCGACGCGGTGCGAGAACACGGCTTTTTCTTCACGGCCGAACGGCGAGATGAAGCCGCGCGAATTCATTTCAAGCGGACCGACCGGCTTGAGCAGCACCTGCGGCAGCAGGGTGTCCACGTCGGAGAAATCGGTGGCGGTCGGGAAGCGGAACAGCGTCAGGTTGCGAAAGAACATGGACGTCCAGAGTAAGAGCGTGAAAGGGAGGGCGGGCGCACCGGCGTGGCTCAGGCCGGGCCAGGGGCGTGCCCGGGGTCGTGGGCAGTGCCGGCCCAGGCCGGCGGGTCGGGCAGCGGGGCGGCCGCGGCGCGCCCCAGTGCCATGAAATCAAACAGCGCCGGATCGGCCAGCTGCGAGGGGTGGATGTTGCCCAGCGCGCGTGCGATCTGGTCGATGCGGCCGGGCTGGTCGCGCTCCCACTGCTGCAGCATCTGCTCCACCTGGCGGCGCTGCAGGGTGTCCTGGCTGCCACACAGCGTGCAGGGAATGATCGGGAACGCACGCGCCTGTGCGTAGGCGCTGATGTCCGCTTCGCTGACGTAGGCAAGCGGGCGGATCACGATGTGTTGGCCGTCGTCACTGCGCAGCTTGGGCGGCATCGCCGAGAGCTTGGCGTGGTGGAACAGGTTGAGGAAGAACGTGGCCACGCTGTCGTCGCGGTGGTGGCCCAGCGCGATCTTGGTGAAGCCGTGTTCGGCCGCATGCCGGTACAGCGCACCACGGCGCAGACGCGAGCACAGCGAACACATCGTACGGCCTTCCGGGATCACCCGGCTGACCACCGAATAGGTGTCCTGCTCGATGATCTGGAACGGCACGCCGATCGAGGCCAGGTAGGTGGGCAGCACCTGCTCGGGAAAGCCGGGCTGCTTCTGGTCCAGGTTCACCGCGACCAGTTCGAACGGTACCGGCGCTTTTTTCTGCAGCTGCAACAGGATGTCGAGCAGGGTGTAACTGTCCTTGCCACCGGACAGGCACACCATCACTTTGTCGCCGGCCTCGATCATGCCGAAGTCGGCGATGGCCTGGCCCACCTGGCGCCGCAGCTGCCGCGCCAGGCGGTCCTGCATGCCGCCGGGCGCGCGCGGATCGCGGGCGCGCGGGACGGGATCGGGCAGGCGGATGACGGCAGCGCTCATCCCTTCATTCTACCGGCTGAGGCGCACCCTCACAGGTGCCAGGAAGTGACTGCGTTCACTCCCGGCGGTCATCCCGGATGTGTATGCTCGGAGCCTGTGGACACCATGACACCCACCGATATCAGTGCCCGCCTTGCCGTGCTCCGGCAGGAGCATCGTGCGCTGGATGACCAGATTCTGCGCATGGCCGCCAATGGCGACGACGAGCTGGAAGCCAAGCGCCTGAAGCGGCGCAAGCTGCAGTTGAAGGACTGCATCACCAAGCTGGAAGACATGCTGATTCCAGACGAACCGGCGTAGCGCCGACCGTCGGTCGGCTGCGGTTGCTCCCGATTCCCGCCGATGTCCCGAGGGTAGCGCCGACCGTTGGTCGGCTGCGGTTGCTCCCGATTCCCGCCGATGTCCCGAGGGTAGCGCCGACCGTTGGTCGGCTGCGGTTGCTCCCGATTCCCGCCGATGTCCCGAGGGTAGCGCCGACCGTTGGTCGGCTGCGGTTGCTCCCGGCGGCATGAACCTCTGGCGTGAGGCTTCGGACGGTGGTCAGCGTCGGTCAGCCGGGCACACCGTGTTGCCCGGTCTCCGGACGCTTGTGCCGCGCTTGCGCGCGGGTACCGACCAACGGTCGGTACCTACGGATTGCTGGCGAACGCAACAAGATCCGGATACGTCCGGATGCGCCGGATCGACGACGTGCCGTCGTCAATCCTGGGCTACCGGTTCCTCTGGCTTCGCTGCTTCCGGGCTGACGCGCTCGATGGTGTGGCGCAGTTCGCGGCCGAGGATGAATTTCGCATCCTTGGCCCACGCATCCAGGCGCGCATCGAACAGCAGCTTGCTGTTTTCATCCGGCCACACCAGGCGCAGCTCGCGCAGCTTCTGGATGAAGCCGCGGAACAGGGTGCGGTCGAAGAACTCCGGCGCGGCCGGTGCATAGAGCAGGCTCAGGCGCTGCGCGGCCTGCTGGCACAGGCTTTCCAGCTCGGCCGCGCCCAGCGTGCCCGGGCCATTCTTCACCAGCACCGAGATCGCGATGTAATAGCGCTCGAACGCCTGCTGCAGCGAATGGCCGATCGCACGCAGGCGGAAGACTTCGTCGGTCTGCCCGGTGTTGCGTGCCAGGATGCCGCCGTCGTCGTCGTTGATGTTCTGCAGCAGCCCTTCGCGCACGAACACATTGATGGTCTGCTCGATGCGTTGGGCGAACTCGTCTTCGGTCCACGGCAGGAACAGCTCGGCCTGCAGGAACGGATACACCGTGCGGCCCAGCTGGACCAGCCCGGTGCGGCTCATGCGGCGGTTGTTCTGGAAGCAGCAGGCCACCCACGACGAAGCGGTGAACAGGTGGATGACGTTGTTGCGGAAGTAGCTCAGCAGCACCGCGGTGTCGCCGCTGACGCTGAGCACGTCGCCCAGCGGGTGCTTGATGCGGGTGAGGACGTTGATCTCCTCGGCATGGGCGATGATCCGCTCCGGCGAGTGCGGGGTCACCGTCACCCGGTCCGAATACGGCATCTCCACCAGCAGGGTCTTGCACAGTTCGATCTGCGCGATCAGGTCCGCCTCGCCCATCGCATGCTTGGGCGTGGACAGCAGCGCCAGCGCGAGCAGGTTGATCGGATTGACGTCGGCGGCGCCGTTGATATGCACCTGGATGCGTTCGGCCAGGTGATCCACCGTGCCGGACAGCCACGAGGGCTTCTCGTCTTCGCCGACCGGCTGGCCGTTCCACTCCGGTGCACGCTGGGCGAGCACGTCGTTGAGCGCGATCGGCTCGCCGAAGTTCACCACCACCTGACCGTAGTTCTGTTTGAGCACCTTCGGGATCGACCACAGCAGCGACCAGATCGATTCCTTCTCCTTCGGCCGGCCGGACAGTTCGTCCAGGTAGCTGCCGCCTTCCATCAGCTTTTCATAGCCGATGTAGACCGGCTGGAACAGCACCGGCTTGCGCGGCTGGCGCAGGAACGCGCGCAGCGTCATCGAGATCATGCCGCCCTTGGGCTGCAGCAGGCGCCCGGTGCGCGAGCGGCCGCCTTCGACGAAGTACTCGATCGAGTAACCGCCGGCGACCAGCTGGGCCACGTATTCGCTGAGCACCGCCGAGTACAGCGCGTTGCCACGGATCGAGCGGCGGATGAAGAACGCACCGCCCTTGCGCAGCAGCGTGCCGACCACCGGCAGGTTCAGGTTGATGCCGGCCACGATGTGCGGCGGCACGATGCCGCGGTCGTACAGCAGGTAGGACAGCAGCAGGTAATCCATGTGGCTGCGGTGGCTGGGCACGTAGACCACTTCGTGCCCGGGCGCGGCCGCCTTGAACTTGTCCAGGTGGTGGACCAGCACGCCGGCGTAGATGCGGTTCCAGACATGGCTGAGCATGAAGCTGGCCGAACGCACCACCGGACTGGAGTAATCCGCGGCGATTTCCCACGCGTAGGCGTGGGCTTTCTTCCAGGCATCGGCCGGCTTGGAGTTGTCGCGCTTGGCCTGCGAGGCGATCGCTTCGCGCACGGTGTCCGCGTCGAGCACCTTGTCCACCAGCAGGCGGCGGGTGGACAGATCCGGCCCGATCACCGATTCGCGGATGCGGCGGAAATGGGTTCGCAGCACGCGCTGCAGCTTGCGCACGGTGCGCTCGGGGTCCAGCCCCTCATCGACCGTGGTGCGCAGCGAGATCGGCGGGGCGAAGCGCACGATCGTGCTGCGGCCGTTGAGCAGCACCGCGAGCAGGCGACGGAAACGACCCACCAGGGCCCAGTTTTCCGAGAACAGCACCGCGAACCAGCCGCTCTGCTTGTCCGGCGCGCGGCCGACGAAGATCGACACCGGCACCAGGTGCACGTCCAGCTCGCCGCGGGCGCGGTGCGCCTGCAGGACCTTGGCCAGCGAGTCGGAGTGGGTCTTGGCCCCGCGCTGCTCGGGGATCAGCGAGTTGCTGCTGCTCCGGCGCGACAGGGCCAGGTAGGCGCGCTTGCGCCCGGTCGGGTCGCCGGCGATGGGCACCAGCGGGGACGGCAGACCGGCCTCGCGGCAGGCCTTGTCCAGGATCAGCGCGTTGGACAGACCGTAGTCCTCCAGCACGTAGACCACCGGCCGGCCATCGTTGTACTGGCCGGGATGTTCGGGTTCGATCTTCAGCGACAGCCACGGCTCGACCAGACGGCCAAGCAGGCGCGACCACCACGGCGGGCGGCCGCTGGGCGCACGGGTGCCGGGCACGATCGCCGACGGCACGATGGCCGCCGGCTCCGCATCGGCGGCAACGGCCTCCGCGGGCGCGCCAGCGACCGGCGGAACCGGAGCGGCAGCACCGTCGGACGGCACGGTAGCGGGCGACGAGGACGTGGCGTCCGGCGTCTTGGGCGGCTCTTCGCCGGGGAAAGGCAGGGGATTCTGGTTCGGCATCGGCTTCATTATGGCTTAGCCGATGCGGAAGCATCGTCCTTGACCGCCGCAGCGGCTTCTGCCTCGGCCGCCTGGCGGGCGTCATGTTCAGCTTGCGCGGCGTCGGCGGCCTGCAGCAGCGCGTCGGTGTCTTCCAGCGTGCGGGTCACATACCAGTGCCCGTCGCGCCGCGTCATCCGCACCTGCGCTTCAATCTGCTCGCCGGCCAGCGTGTACTGGATGCGCACCACGGCGTCGTCGCCCAGTTCGGAGGTCAGCTCGCCGCGCAGTTCGGTCAGTGCCGCATCCAAGGACAGCCCGTAGCTGGCCAGCGCGGTCTTGAAGGCCTTGATGAACGGGCCAAGCCGGCGCAGGCTTTCTTCCATGCCGGCGGCCTGCAGCTCCGCATCGGTGGACAGCCCGGCGGTGCGCGCGGTGGCCGTCAGCAGGGTAATGGTCGTCTTCGCCCGCTGCTTGTCCGTCAGTGGCGCGGCAGCGGCCCAGCGGCTCAGTGCTTTCACCACCTGGGTGTAATGGGCGCGCTCGCTGTCGCTGTACTCGCTCTGGTTGCGCAGGTACTGCTCGCCGAACAGGCCCATCGAATGGGCCGCCTGGCGGACCTGCGTGGCCTGGCCGGCGATCTGGGTATCGAACGAACGCTGCAGCCGCTGCGGCGCATCCGGCCGCGACAGCGCGGCCAGCATCGGCAGCAACTGCCCATCCAGCGGCAGCTCGGTCAACGGCCAGCGGCTGTGGCCCTGGCTCCACGCGCCCTGCAGGCGTGCGTACTGGGCCGGCGGCACCGCCGCCTTGGCATACCCGACCAGATCGTTGTCGGCGACCCGCTGGGCCAGCTGCTGCAGGGCCGCGACCGGCTCGGACGCCGGCGCGTCCGGATCGATCCGCTTGTCCTTGCAGGCACTGAGCAGCACCAACCCGCACAGGGCCAGCGCCAACGCCTGCCCTCGGTACTGCCACGGCTTCAACGACATGGACATGAATTCGGACTCCCCGGACCGGTCCGCATCTTGCGGCCTGTTCGGTGACAGCGGCAAGCCGGCAGACCTGCCGACCCTGCGCTCTATGCGCAAGCCCTTGAATGTACAGAAAAACCGGTGGTGACGGGGCAGCTCCGCCCCGTCACTGCCTCAGCGCCCGGCGAGCGCCTGGGCGATCTCGGCCTGGATCGCGCGGGCGGCGGCCTGCGGGTCGCTGGCCAGGCGGATCGGACGGCCGACCACGATCGCATCGGCGCCGTCGGCAAAGGCCTGGGCCACGCCCACGGTGCGCTTCTGGTCATCGCCGACCGGGCCACCGGGGCGGATGCCCGGGCAGACGATCGAGAAGCCGGCGCCGGTGGCCGCGCGGATCGGCCCGGCCTCCTGGCCGGAGGCGATCACCCCGTCGATGCCCGCGGCCTGGGCGGCCAGCGCGCGCTCGACCACCACCTCCACCGGCTCACGGTCGATGCCCATGCCGGCCAGGTCGCTGCGGCCCATCGAGGTCAGCACGGTCACCGCCAGCAGGCGCATGTCGCTGCCGTTGGCGGCCGCGCAGGCCTCCATCATCGCCGGGTGCCAGCCATGGATGGTGGCGTAGCTCACCGGCCACTGCGACAGCCGCTTGATCACCGCCGCGGCAGTGGCCGGGATGTCGAAGAACTTCAGGTCCACGAACACGCGCTTGTCGCGCGCGGCCAGCGCATCGAGCACCTCGAAATACTCGCCGGAGGCCAGCAGTTCCATGCCGATCTTGTAGAACGACACGGCATCGCCGAGGCGATCGACCCAGGCCAGCGCATCGTCACGGCCCGGCACGTCGAGCGCGAAGATCAGGCGCTCCTCGTCCCGCAGCGGCAGCGGCGCGCGGCTCACGGTGCGTAATCCAGCGCGGCGCGCTTGGCGTCGTGGCGGGCCTGGCGTGACTGGCTGTAATCGTTGTTGAACTGGGCCGGCTCGAAGCCGCCGTAGGTCGGGTTGGGCAGCATCCACCAGCGCTCGCCGAACCAGTCGTGGTACTGCTGCAGCAGCGCGTCGCGGCCTTCGTTGGTGTTGGCGGTGACTTCCACGAAGTCGCCCAGCTGGTCACCGAACTGCATCAGCACGCGGTAGTTCTGGCCGGCCAGGCGGCGGCGGCAGTTCTTCTCGCTGCCAGCCTGCTCGCAGCCGTCCACCACGGTGCCCAGGCCGAGGAACACGCTGTCGTCGGCCACCGGCAGGCCCTGCTCGCGCAGGTTGGCCAGCGTGGCCTCCTTGAGATGTACGGCGCGGTTGGAGATGTACAGCAGGGTCACGCCTTTGGCATTGGCGGCCTTGGCAAAATCGACCACGCCCGGAATCGCCTTGGCCTTCTTTTCGGCCACCCACTGGTCCCAGCTCAGCTCGTCGTATTCCTTGCCATCGCGCACCAGGCGCGCCTGGTAGGGCGAGTTGTCCAGCACGGTCTCATCCACGTCCAGCACCACGGCCGGCTTCAGGCCCTTGGCGGCATTGCCGCGTTCCTCGGGCACCAGCGCGTCCCAGTTGGCTTCCTTCAGCGCCTTGTCCAGGTGATCGGCCGCCGCACGGTAGGTCTGCTCGGTGATCGCCCGGTACTCCTGCGAGCGCTGCATCCACAGCACCGCATTGAGGTTGTCATTGGCGGCCACGGCGGCATCGCCGGTGGCGGCCGGCGCGCTCGCGGCAGCAGCCGCGGCCGGCGGGGCGGCATCGGCCGGGGTTTCGGTGCGCTTGCAGGCACTCAGTGCCAGCACGGCACAGGCAAGCACGGACAGGGAAACAGCACTACGACGCATGGCATTCACCGGCAACAGATTCGCGCCAGTTTACCGGCTTGTCCCGCGGCATTCATGCGCAAGGCGGGGCTCGGCTATGCTGCACGCCCCTGAAACACCCCGGAGCGCCCCATGACCGACGACACCCAGACCCCTGCCCTGCCCGTGCTCAGCGCGGCCCAGGCCCGCGCGTTGGGCTGCCTGATCGAGAAGGAGGCGACCACCCCGGACGCCTACCCGCTGACGGTCAACGCCGCGCAGGTGGCGGCCAACCAGAAGACCGCGCGCGAGCCGGTGATGGCGCTGTCGGCCGGTGACGTGCACCACGCACTGCGCCAGCTGGAGACCCTGGGCCTGGCGCGCCAGCAGTACTCCTCGCGCGCCGAGCGCTACGAGCACCGCGCCGGCGCCGCGCTGGACCTGACCCGCCAGCAGCTGGCGATCCTGGGCCTGTTGCTGCTGCGCGGCCCGCAGACCCTCAACGAACTGCTGACCCGCAGCGAGCGCCTGGTCCGCTTCCAGGATGTGGAGGAACTGCGCCACCACCTGGAGCGCATGATCCAGCGCGGCATGGCGGTGCAGTTGCCGCGCGCCAGTGGCCAGCGCGAAGACCGGTACATGCACCTGCTGGGCGGCCCGGTGGATGTGCAGGCGTTGGCCGAGCAGTACCGGTCGGCGCCGTCCAGCGGCGGCGGCAGTGCCAATCCGGCGCTGGAATCCCGTGTGCAGCAGCTGGAGACCACCGTGGCCGAATTGCAGGAACAGCTGGCGGCGTTGCGCGCGCAGTTGGGCGGGTGAGAGCAGCCGACCAACGGTCGGCTCTACCCCGGGGTGCTGATTGGCTGGCTTGCGAAGCGCAGCCGAGCGACGGTCGGCTTTACCGTTGGGGGGCCGGCGCGCCCGGCGTGGCAAACAGCAGCACCACTTCGTCATGCGGCGGCGGCAGCAGCAGGTCGCCCCGATCCTCCATGCCCAGCTTGCGCAGCAGCGCGGCCGAGCGCAGGTTGTCCGGCGAAACGATGCCGTACAGGTCGGTGTGACCGAGCACATCGCGCGCGTAGTGCAGCACCCCGCGCGCAGCTTCGAAGGCGTAGCCATGGCCTTCGTACTGCGAGAGCAATGCATAGCCGATATCCGGTGCCGGCAACCCCGCGCGGCGGACCAGGCCGGCATTGCCCAGCCAGGCGCCGTCGTCGCGGCGCACGATGGCGTACATGCCAAACCCGTTGAGGGTGTAGCTGCCGAGCACGCGCTCGGCGGTGTAGTCGCGTGCCTGTGCCAGGGTGCGTACCCCGCGGTCGGCGATGTTGCGGATGAATCCCGGCTCGTTGAGCAGGGCCAGCATGTCGGCGGCGTCATGATCGGGATCGATCAGGCGCAGGTGCAGGCGGTCGGTCTGGATCACGGCGGACATGCGGGTCACTGCGAAGGGCGATGCCTCGATTGTGCAACGCGCCTCTCGAACACGGTAGAGCCGACCGTTGGTCGGCTGCGCTTCGACCGGGCAGGCGGCAGCCGACCAACGGTCGGCTCTACCGGTGCGTCGGGTCAGTCGAACAGTGCCTGGATCGCGGCCAGCCCGGCGCTGGCGCGCTCTTTCTTGCGCGCGGCATCGGCAACCGGATCGGCACCGTCGCGCTGCATTTCCTCGGCCGGTATCTCATCGAAGAAGCGGCTGGGCTTGAGCCGCACGTGTTCGCCGAATTTGCGGGTCAGCTTGCTGTAGCTCATCCACAGCTGCACCTTGGCGCGGGTGATGCCCACGTACAGCAGGCGCCGCTCTTCCTGCAGGTTGCCTTCATCCAGGCTGACCTGGTGCGGCAGCACGCCGTCCTCGCAGCCGATGATGAACACGTACGGGAATTCCAGGCCCTTGGAGGCATGCATGGTCATCATCCGCACCTGGTTGCCACCGTCGTCCTTGTCGTTGCGTGAAAGCAACGCCAGCTGCGCGGCCAGATCGGCGGTGGACGCCCCGCGCGGGCCGCCTTCGAACCACTGCGCCAGTTCTTCCAGGTTGCCAAGGCGACGCTGGTAGACGGACTCTTCCTTGCACGAACTGCGCAGGTCCGAGACCAGCCCGGAGTCCTTCACCAGCTTGCGCACCAGATCACCGGAGCTGAGCTTGGGCATCTCCGCGCGCAGATCGCGCAGGATGTCGGTGAAACGGCTCAGGCCATTGGCCGCGCGCGGTGGCAACTGCGAGAGCGCACCGATCGCTTCGGCCGCATGCGCCATCGGCAGATCCTTTTCCGAGGCCAGCTCGGCGAGCTTGGCCAGCGTCCCGGCGCCCACTTCCCGCTTGGGCGACTGCACCGCGCGCATGAACGCCGTATCGTCGTCCGGATTCACCAACAGACGCAGCCAGGACAGCGTGTCCTTGACCTCCTGCCGTTCCAGGAACGCGGTGCCGCCGGTGATGTGATACGGCGCGCGCACCAGCTGCAGCGCTTTTTCCAGCGGCCGCGACTGGAAGTTGCCGCGGAACAGGATGCAGAAATCGCTCCACGGTATCTTCTTGGAGGTTGCCAGGAAGGAGATCTCCGCCGCGACCTTTTCTGCTTCGTGCTCGCTGTTGCGGCACTCCCACACGCGGATGCGCTCGCCGTCGGCCTGGTCGCTCCACAGCTTCTTCAGGTGCTCGTGCGGGTTGTTGGCGATCAGCGCATTGGCCGCGCGCAGCACGCGGTTGGAGCAGCGGTAGTTCTGCTCCAGTTTGATGATTTCCAGCGCGGGGTAATCGCGCGCCATCTGCTGCAGGTTTTCCGGGTTCGCACCGCGCCAGGCGTAGATCGACTGGTCATCGTCGCCCACGCAGGTGAAGTTGCCCTTGCTGCCGGCCAGCTGCTTGAGCAGCCGGTACTGCGCATCGTTGGTGTCCTGGCATTCGTCGACCAGCAGGTAGCCGATGCGCTCGCGCCAGGCCAGCGCGATTTCCGGATTCTCTTCCAGCACCTGCACCGGCAGCCGGATCAGGTCATCGAAATCGACCGCGTTGAACGCGGTCAGGCGCAGCTGGTAGCGCTCGTAGACGCTGGCCGCTTCTTTCTCGCGCGTGCTGCGCGCGGCGGCCATCGCCTGCTCGGGCGAGAGGCCGGCATTCTTGGCGCGCGAGATGAGGTTCTTCACGTCCTCGATGTCATCCGGCTTGGCCCCGTACATCAGGTCCTTGACCTGCGCGGTCGAATCGTCGGCATCGAAGATCGAGAACCCGCGCTTGAGCCCCACCGCGGCATGCTCGATCTGCAGGAACTTCAGGCCCAGCGCATGGAAGGTACAGATCGTCACCTCATCGGCGTCGTCACCGCGCAGGCGCTTGGCCACGCGCTCGCGCATTTCCTTGGCCGACTTGTTGGTGAAGGTGATCGCCGCGATCCGCCGCGCCGGGTAGCGCTTGCTGGCGATCAGCTGGCCGATCTTCTCCACGATCACGCGCGTCTTGCCGCTGCCCGCGCCCGCAAGCACCAGCAGAGGACCTTCGCAGTGCATCACTGCCGCGTGTTGGGGAGGATTGAGACCGTGCATGCCATCTCCAGGGGAGGGGCATTGTACCGGGCCTTGCTCGCCCCGCATCGACGCCCCATTGCCCGGATTGACGCCTTCGCGGGGGTGGGGTATCCAGTGCGTTGGCCAACGCAGGGGACGCGACGGATGACCGGATTCAGCCAGTGGATGTGGGCAGGGGTGCTTATGACCGGCCTCGCGGTGTTGCCCGCGTGGGCCGAGCCGCCGGCCTTCACCGACCCGCGTGGGCAGGAGATCGTGCATACCTCGGCCTTCCTGGCCAGCCACCCGGATCTGCGCTACCGCAAGCTTGCCCAGGAAGCCGTGGCCGATGGACGCCTGGAAGAGGCACGCACCTACTTCCGCTACGGTGCCCGCTACGCCGACAAGCTCTCCCAGGCGGCGCTGGCCGAGATGTGGTGGGAGGGCCGGGGGGGAGAGCAGGACCGGGCGTTGGCCTATGCCTGGATGGACCTGGCCGCCGAGCGCGGTACGGATTTCCTGCTGGCGGTGCGCGAGCGCTACTGGGCCGCCCTGGACCCGGCCGAACAGCACCGTGCGCTGCAGGAAGGCGCCGCGCTCTACAGCGAGTACGGAGATCCGGCGGCCCAGCCAAGGCTGGAGCGTGAACTGCGCAGCGGACTTCGCCAGATCACCGGCAGCCGGACCGGCCGTGTCGGCGCCCGGATGGAGATGGAGGTCCGCATCGCCGGGAATGTGCGCGGCAGAGTGGACCCGGATGTCTTCTACCGGGATGAATTCTGGAGGCCAACCGCGTACTGGCAACGGCAGGCGCGCGAGCTGGAGCATGCCGGGCGAAGTGAGGGAACCATCGCTGTCGGCCTGCCGGTGACGGTACCGACGACGGATTGAACGTCATGTCCGGCCCGCCAAACGGATAAAATCCTGGCATGGCCAAGCTCTATTTCTATTATTCGGCGATGAACGCCGGCAAGACCACGACCCTGCTGCAGTCGGCGCACAACTACCGCGAGCGGGGCATGCGCGTGGCCATCCTGACCCCGCGGCTGGACGACCGCGCCGGGCGCGGTGTGGTCGCCTCGCGGATCGGCCTGAAGGCCGACGGGATTGCCTTCCAGCAGGACACCGACCTGCAGCAGCTGATCGCCGAGGACATCGGCACGCACGGCCCGCTGGGCTGCGTGCTGGTGGATGAGGCGCAGTTCCTGAGCCGCAGCCAGGTCTGGCAGCTCAGCGAAGTGGTCGACCAGATGCGCATCCCGGTGCTCTGCTACGGCCTGCGCACCGATTTCCGCGGCGAACTGTTCGAAGGCAGCCAGTACCTGCTGGCCTGGGCCGACGAGATGCAGGAGATCAAGACGATCTGCCACAGTGGCAAGAAGGCCACGATGACCGTGCGCGTGGACGAACACGGCCACGCGGTGAAGGACGGCCCACAGGTGGAGATCGGCGGCAACGAGCGCTACGTGTCGGTGAGCCGCGCGGAGTTCAAGAAGATCACGCGCGGTGAGGGCCGCATCGACCCGATGCAGGCCCCATTGCCGCTGTAATCAGTACAACGTGCGTTCCGGCGCACCCTTCGGCGGCGGGCTGTACTGGTACAGCCAGGTCTCGGTAAGGGTCTTGCCGCCACTGCGCAGGTACAGGCGGATATCGATCTGCTCGGTCGAGTCATCCGGTGGCACCACGTCGAACATCGCGCGGTAGCCCTTGATCTCGCGCAGCGGGCGCGCCGAGACGATCTCGGTGCGGCCACGGCTGACCTGGACCACGGCTTCCACTTCGCCCTTGTCGATCAACGCGGCCAGTTCGCCGCCTTCGAAATCGACCGCGAAGCGCCACGAGAAGTACTCGCGCTTCTTGCCGATCACCCCGCCCAGGCCGGTACGGCTGGCCACGCAGTGCGCCAGCGGGGTACGCGCCGGCGGCTCCGCGCCCCAGTACAGGCGGTAGCCGAGCAACAGCTCCTGGCCCGGCTGCGGCTTGGCCTCGGGATTCCAGAACGCCACGATGTTGTCGAAGGTCTCATCCACGGTCGGGATTTCAACCAGCTGCACCGAGCCCTTGCCCCACTGCCCTTTCGGTTCCACCCACAGGCAGGGGCGCTTCTCGTAGAAGACGCCGTCGTCCTGGTAGTGGTCGAAATTGCGGTCGCGCTGCAACAGGCCGAAGCCGCGCGGGTTGTTGTCCACGAACATGTTGAAGCGCAAGTGGTACGGGTTGCACAGCGGGCGCCAGATCCATTCCCCGGCCCCGGTCCACATCGACAGGCCATCGGTATCGTGGATCTCCGGGCGCCAGTCCCAGGCCATGCGGCGGTCGTTCTCGCCCACCTGGTACATGCTGGTGCACGGGGCGATGCCCAGCCGCTCGATCGCCTTGCGCGGGTACAGCGCGCAGTCGATGTCCATCAGCAGCACGTCACCGTTGGTGATCGCGAAGCGGTAGGCACCGGTGGTGCTCGGCGAATCCAGCAGGGCGTACACCACCAGGGTGTTGGAGTCGGCCGCCGGCTGTTCCAGGTAGTAGGCGATGAAATCCGGGAATTCCTCGGGTTTGCCCATGCCGGTATCGATCGCCAGGCCGCGCGCGGACTGGCCGTACTGGCCCTCCTTGCCGACCGCGCGGAAATAGCTGGCACCGAGGAACGCGGCGAAATCGCGGTCGGTGTCCTTGCGGGTATTGAGCCGGAAGCCGGCAAAGCCGAGGTCGGCCGGCAGGTGGCTGCCCTTCAGGCCGCTCTTGCCGTAGTCGAAGGCCGCACCGTCATACGCCAGTTCCTGCGCCTTGCCGTCGGTCACGTCGAACATCCGCACCGGCGAATGGAAGTACAGGCCCAGGTGGAAGAACTTGGCCTGGTAGCGCCCGGGCTGGTCGGCCCACAGCGCGTGATCCTGGCGGTACTGGATGGACTGGTACTGGTCCCAGTCCAGCGCTTCGACCGGACCCGGCAGGGTCCGCTTGTGGCTCTGGTAGGCGGCCTGGGACAGCGCGCGGGCCTGCCCCTTCAGCGAGGCGAAATCGAACGGCTGCGGCTCGCCCAGCCGGCGCAGGCCGACCTGGTTGCCCTGCGCGGCACAGGCCGGCAGTGCAGGCAGGCCGAAGGCGGCCAGGGCCACGGAGGCATTGCGGAGGAAGTCGCGTCGTTGCATGCAGGCAGCGATGGCAAGGGAGGGCCGGCCATCATAGGCACGCAGACGTTAATTCGCCGAGGTGAATGGGGGCGGCGTTCAGTCAGCGCGCTCAAGGGCCGGCCGCGACCTGCACGGGCTGGCAGTCCTGGCGCAATCGGTTCACCTCCTGCAGCAACTGCCCGCCCTGCGGCCACTGTGCCTGCAGCTCCTGCTGAAGCTGGCCCAGGCCCTCACGCGCGCGGGCCGGTGCGCTGCTGCAGTCCAGCTGCGCCATGGCCGCACGCGCGCGCCAGCGCACGGCACGGCTGTCCAGGTCCGCTGCGTCGCCCACCAGCAACGGTGCCAGCGCGCGGCGCGCTTCCACGGTCTGCCCCATCCGGCCCAGGTTGCGGCCCCAGGCCAGCTGCAACGCGCGCTGCAGCGCCGGGCTCGAGGGCCCGGCACGGTCGACCCTGCGCATCAGCGCCGCCAGCTGCTCGCCGGCCTGGCGTGGATCGCCATGTGCGCTGATGAGTTCGGCCATCTGCCGATCGGCCTGCTGCACCGATGCGTCGTCGTCGCCGCGCTGCGCGGCCTGCCACTGCCGCCCTTCATGCAGGGCGGCCAGGGCGGCCTGCCAACGGCCCGCCTGGGTCAGGGCCGCAGCATAGTCATACAGCCCCTGCGGCAACAGGCCAACACAATCGGGCTGACGCCAGATCGTCACTGCGCGGCCCAGATCGTCGATCGCGGTGGCGCTGTCGCCACGCTCCAGCGCCAACCTGCCCAGCGCATGCCAGGTCAGGCCGGTGTCACGGTGCTGCTCGCCCAGCGCCTGGCGGGTCAGGCGATGCACCTGCTGCAACTGGGTTTGTGCCTGCTGCAGATCACCGCGCTGCAGCGCCAGCAACGCACGCAGGCGACGGATCGACAGAGTCTCCGGGTGATCCGGCCCATACAGCCCCACCGCATCGGCACCAGCGATCTCCAGGGCCCGCTCGGCGGCGTCAAGATCGCCCTGCGCCGCCAACGTCTCGCCCATGTGCCGGCGCAGCGCGATCAGCTGGGGATGCCGTTGCGTGGCGCCCGCCTGCAGCAGCTGCAGCGCCTGGCGGTAACCGGCCAGCGCCGCAGTCGCGCGGCCATCGTCGCTGTCCAGTGCGGCCAGGTCGGCCAGGCTCTCGGAGGTGCCGGGGGTATCGCGCAGCACATCGCGCCGCAGCACCAGCGCCTGCTCAAAGGCGGCACGCGCGTTGTCGCGGTACCCCAGGAGTTGCTGGCAGCGACCAAGCTGGGTGTGGTACTCGGCCACCGCTGCCGGTAGCCGCAGGCGGTACTCGGCGGCCAGCGACTGCATCGGTGTCAGGTGGGTCACGCACTCGCGCGAGCGGCCGAGCATGCGCAGCGCACGGCCGCGCTGGGTCACCGCTTCCAGCTGCAGGGTCGGCGGCACCTCGCCGGCCTCTTCCAGCAGCGCGCGCTGGCGGTCCAGCGTCTGCAGCGCCAGCTGGTAATCGCCCATGCCGATCCGCAACCGGCCGATCACGCCTTCCAACTCGGCCAGTGACAGCGGCTGATCGCGCAGTTCGGCCTCGCCACGTTGCTGACCGGTGGCCAGCAGCTGGCGCAGATCGAAGCTGCCATGGCGCACGCCCGCGGCACGGTCGAACAGGCCCACCGTGAAATCCTGCATGGCTTGGGCACGCGCGATCTCGCGCCGCGCCTGCTGCATCTGCCACAGCGCAGTCAATGCCAGTGCGAGCAGCGCCAGCACCGCCATGCTGCCCAGCGCCACGCCCCAGCGATGCCGGCCCAGGTATTTGCGCAGCCGGTAGCCCACGTGCTGCGGGCGGGCGTGGATCGGGCGACCTTCGAGGAAGCGGCGCAGGTCCTGGGCCAGAGCTTCCACCGAAGCGTAGCGCTGCGCAGGTTCCTTCTGCAGGGCCTTGAGCAGGATGGTGTCCAGATCGCCGCGCAGCCGCCGCGAAAGACGCCTGGCCGCCCCGGCCTGGTCGCCACCGGCGGCGGCCACGCGGGCCATGACGGCCGAGGCGCGCGGTGCCTGCACGTCCAGGATCGAGCGCTCCCACTCTGCATCGCTGTGCCGGCGCAGGCGATAGGGCTTCTGCCCGGTGATCACCTCGAACAGCACCACGCCCAGGGAATAGACATCGGTCAGCGTGGAGACCGGCTCGCCGCGGACCTGTTCCGGCGCGGCGTAGTGCAACGTGAACGCCCGCGCTTCGGTGGGGGGATGCACGGGCGGTTTGCCCTCGTCATCGTCGAGCAGCTTGGCGATGCCGAAGTCCAGCAGCTTCACCTCGTCCTCGGTGGTGACCAGGATGTTGGAGGGCTTGAGGTCGCGGTGCACGATCAGGTTCGCGTGCGCGTGGCTGACCACCGCGCAGACCTGCAGCATCAGCTGCAGGCGCCGCTCCAGCGGCAGCGCCAGGCGCTGGCAGTGCTCGGTGATCGGCTCGCCTTCCACGTAGGCCAGCGCAAGGTAAGGCTGCCCCTGCAGATCCACGCCGGCATCCAGCAGATGGGCCAGGTTCGGGTGCTGCAGCCGCGCCAGAATCTCGCGTTCGCGGCTGAAGCGCTGGCGCAGGCCGGGATCGGCGTAGCCGCTGCGCAGCAGCTTCAGCGCGACCTGGCGCTCGTACAGGCCATCGGCGCGCTCGGCCAGCCAGACCTCGCCCATCCCGCCCTCGCCGAGGGGCCGAAGCAAGCGGTACGGGCCGACCCGCGTACCCACCCGGCTGTCTTCCGGCGCGGCGGTCCACAGCGGCTGGGCCAGGAACTCGTGGCTGTCGCGCTCGTGCGCGAGCAGGCGCTCCACATCGTCGGCCAGGCCCGGATCTTCCTCACGCAGGCGCAGCAGCCGCTGCTCACGCGCCGGTTCGGGCAGTTCCAGCAATTGATCCAGCAGGCAGGACAACTGCCGCCAGCGTGACGCCTCCATCGGTCCTCTCCCCGGACGATGCGTGGCCTTTCAGGGCTCCCCGACCGAAGCCAGCAGGAACATGCGCGCCTTCTGCCAGTCGCGGCGGATGCTGCGCTCCGAGCGTTGGCACAGCTCCGCAATCTCCTGCTCGGACAGGCCGGCGAAGTACCGCAGTTCCACTACCTTGGCCAGGTGCGCATCCACCGCATGCAACTGCGCCAGCGCTACATCCAGCGCCAGCAGATCTTCATCCAGACGCACGCCGCTGCTGCTGTTCTCGGGCAGCTCCACCCGCTTGAGATCACCGCCGCGTTTGCGCGCCAGCCGGTTGCGCGCGTAATCGACCACCACGCTGCGCATCGCCGAGGCGGCGTAGGCGAAGAAATGCGCGCGGTCTTCAAAGCGGGCCGCGCCCCGGGAGCCGAGCAGCTTCAGGTAGGACTCGTGCACCAACGAGGTGGCATCCAGGGTGCGCCCCTGTTGCCCGGCAAGCTGCCGGCGGGCCATGCTGTGCAGCTCGTGATAGAGCAGGGTCAGGACCCGGTCGAGCGCGGCGCGGTCGCCCGCCCGGGCCGAATCCAGCCACACGGTGATATCCGGTCCTTCGTCCATCGCACACCCCCGCCGGTGACGTTGGGCGGACTATACCGCCGGGCAGGCGACAGGCGCGCGACGATTCAGCGCTGGCAGTGCCCGCACCAGACGCTGGCGCGCTGGCCGATGGTGGCGTGGCGGAGCAGCCGGCCACACTGGCGGCAGGGCTCGCCTTCACGCCCGTAGACCAGCAGCTCCTGCTCGAAGTAGCCCGGCGCCCCGTCCGGATTGATGAAATCGCGCAGGGTGGTGCCGCCGCGGGTGATGGCATAGGCCAGGATCTGTTTCACCGCATCGGCCAGGCGCTGGTAGCGCGCGCGGGAGATCTTGCCGGCCTCGCGCAGCGGGTTGATCCCAGCCATGAACAGGCTTTCGGCAGCGTAGATGTTGCCCACCCCGACCACGATGCCCTGGTCCATCAGGAAGGTCTTCACCGAGGCGCTGCGGCCACGGCTGCGGGCGAACAGGTAGTCGCCATCGAAGGCGGCATCCAGCGGCTCCGGCCCCAGCGCTGCCAGCAGCGCATGGGTTTGCCCGGCCGGCTGCCAGAGCAGGCTGCCGAAGCGGCGTGGATCGTTGAAGCGCAGCAACCGCCCATTGTCCAGGCTGATGTCGACGTGGTCGTGCGCGCGCACCGGGGTGTCGCCGGGCAGCACGCGCAGGCTGCCGGACATGCCCAGGTGCAGCAGTGCGCTGCCGATGGCGGTATCGAGCAGCAGGTACTTGGCGCGGCGGCGCACGCCCTGGATGGCCTGCCCGGGGAGCAGCGTGCTGATCTCCGGCGGAATCGGCCAGCGCAGGTCGGGGCGACGCAGGATCACGCCGTGGATGCTGCAGCCTTCCAGGTGTGGGGCCAGGCCGCGACGGGTGGTTTCGACTTCAGGGAGCTCGGGCATGGGAGGGATTCTAAGGCAAGCCCTCCGAGGGCTGCATGACGTATGAGGACATGATTCCACTTAGCTCAACGACGAACTCCGTGTGGATGGAGCCGGAGCTTCTGGCTCATCTGTGATGCTGAACAGTTCCCGACGATACAGGGTCTTCAGCTTAATCCTTTTCGATGAGAACACGTCAAAGCTTCGATCCAGATCCTCCAGACTCGCGGTGACCTGCACCAGGTATCCATTTTCGTACTCATCGACAATGAAGCCCTCCGCCTTCATCGCATCCCGGTCGCCCTCTTCGGAGAACTCGTCGCCAAAATAAGTTGCCCACGCAAGGTTGTGCAGCTCAGGAGCAAGCGAAGCTCCGAACGACCCTATTTCAAATGACGACCATGCGCCCCGTCGCCCAGTTTCGCGCGGAGTGAACAGATGGAGCATTCCAATCTGGGGCGGAAAGATCCGAACAAGCTCACTGAACAGCATTCCCCAGTCGACTAGGGAGTTCCACGGGGCGGAGATGCTGACACTCGCGGGGACCACCTTCCCTGCATGGTTATAGATTCGGTGCCGCACGTAGCCACTCGACCTTACAACCCTCTTCCGCCGCCAGGCGAACGACATGGGTGCTTCAAAGCTCCGGCCCTGCGATTTGACGGTAGCCATCGCTGCCCACCAACGTTCCAGCGATTCATCCCCAAGGAAGTCATCCTTGAACTTGTCCGGGTTGAAAGAAACCTGTTCCGGAGTCATGCCGTGACTTTCGAGGAGCGCGACCAGTGCCCGACCTCGCTCCAGCTCGGTAGTGTTGACACGAGTTCTGATGGATATTTGCACGGACTTCTTCATCAATACTCCGTGGGAATTCCGGTTTTTTGGTCGTACCGATAGACCTTTCCGCCCGTTGCCTCGATGGCGGCCTTCAGGTTCTTGGGTAATCCCCCGCAGGTTGCCCGCAGCCAGAAGTCGAATTTTCTCGTGATTGCCCCCCCTTTAGGGAAGTCACCCGTGAGCAGCCTAATCGAAGCCGATAACCATGCAGTACACTCGTCCGTCCGATGGCGGCTTAGCAGTAATTGGAACTGCCAGGACGGGATTGCGCTGACTCGCCTTGCAACAGGCGCCCTTCAATCGTGGGTCAACCCTCGACTTTGATTACACAGTTAGTTAGCGGAAAATCCGCGCCATCTGCTACTAAAAAGTTATGTCCATCAACCTTCCCCAACAGAATTCCCTTCGCGCACGTACTATTGACGATATCTTCTCGCCAACCATCAACGTCGCCGTGATACGAAGCTGCACGAAACATTCTTCCATCCGGTAGGACGATGGTGCACGGGTCTGACACGAGCCCGCCGGCTTTGGCGCTAGGGGTGCTCACGCCCTCCATGAGCATCCGGAACAGCTTTCGGGCCGTAGTTCTTCCGTCATCCTGATAGTAGATGACCTCTAACCCCTCCTTGGGGTTGAGGCCAGGCATCTCTCGCTCCCCTTTTCTGGTAAGCCGGCCGCCAAGTGCTCTCTCAAGATCGCTGAGTTCGTTGCTCATGTCATTCACCGCCAACGTTCACCTGGGCACCGGCGCCTTGCGAAGCCAATCAACCACAACGCTCTGCAAGTGGAACGTATTCCTCCGTTGTGCCCGGCGCGCGCTCCTACCCAGCTGACCGTTTGCGTACCGATATGTAGGGTCTATCGCAGCTTCCAGATAGGGAACCAATGGAATTCTCTTCCTGCTATTCAAAAGTTACGACGCATTCCTTCAGAGAATACCCGCGACCATCCGACAGCTCGAAACGGTCACCCTCAAACCGAGCCAGCAGAAGTCCAAGGTGGCGCGCCCCGTCTTCCACATCCGCCCTCCACCCACCTATGTCACCCCGACAGATCATCGCGAGAAACAAGTCGCCGTCCGGAGTCAGGACCGAACACGGATCAGATATGCGACCGCCAAACGTTGCACTCCTCTCCGCAACTCCGTCCAAAAGAGTTCTGAAAAGTAACTTTTCAGTAGTTCTTCCGTCATCTTGGTAGTAAATGGCCATTTGGCCGTCCACTTGCTGCAGCCCAGGGACTAGCCTAGCTTCCCGCCGCTCCAGCTTCCCACCAAGAATTTTTTCGATATCAGCTAGGCTTTCACTCATATGAACGTCAGTCGGAACCCAAGACCTGGAAGGTTACGTCGCGGTCCTTTAGCGAGTACTTGCGGCCATCAGAGAGCTTAAGACACTCTCCATCGAACCAGGCAAGCAAGAGCCCCAGCCTTCGCGCACCTGCTTCGATATCCAGCCTCCAGCCCTCCATATCGCCGTGGCAGTACATCGCACGGAATAGCTCTTTGTCAGGGGTCAAGATCGAGCAGCCACCAGAGGAGCTGCCACCAAACTTTGCACTCCTTTCCGAGAGACCCTCGAAGAGCATCATGAAGAGCTTCTTGGGAGTAGTTCGCCTATCGTCCTGATAGTAGAGAACCGACTGACCATCAATCGGCTCAACACCTGGGATGATCCTGTCTTCCAAGCGCTCCAGCTTTCCACCAAGAATTTTCTCGATATCAGTGAGGTCTTCGCTCATGGGCGCACTTTTTTAGTCTATCGGCGTAGGCGCGAAGATCAGAAACCGTGCCGGATGCCGCGCCATTCTTCACTCATTGCCAGCCATCCATGTTCAGGAAATAAATGTCAACCATCAACCTCAACAAGAAGTACTAACTCATCCTCAGCGAGTACTGGTCGAGCACCATTGCGCCAGATGGATAGATAGGGTGCGAATGTCAGAGGAAGCTCGATCATCGGCTCGATCACGTACCAGCATAGATAGTAATCGCCCGCGATCCCGTACAGTGCCTCCATCAGCGCCTCCATCACAGGATCGACATCTCCCAAGGCGAAGTCCACTTCATCACCGATAAATGCAAGCATCCATCCCGCCGGCGTATCTGGGTCTTTTGGAAGCTGAAATAATTGCCGGTCGCGTATAGCTATGCGCGCTCCTTCCGCTATGCCTTGAAGTTTTGCATTTCCGCGGTCGCTGCAGAAGGAAGCGAGCTCTTGCAACCACGCCTTGGCGGCTGATACCAGAACGGAGCGATCATCAGGGCTCTTTGGTTGGAAGTAGAGGTAGTCATCCAATACTGAGGCATCCAGCACCTCCTTCGTTCTACGATGCAATTCCGTACCCGTTGGGCCGTCACTGAAGATGGAGCGAAGCTGATCTTCATCAAGCTCACACTTGAAAAGTCCAAGGAAGTGCGATTTGTCAAATTCACGCAACCCCTTGGAAAACATTAGCCAATCATTGAGCAGGTCGTTCATCTAGGTCTTCTTAGGTAGCGGTGGAAGCAGGTCGGGGTCGATCTTCCAGCGATCCCGGAGCTCGATGATGCGCAGATTGAACTCATCCAGCGACTTACTGCTATCAATGACTTCCTTCAGTTCATTGTGGAACTTTCCGGACCCGAGTGCGCCATGGCCACCGACTTCGTTGGTTCCTGGCACCGTCCATTTTAGCTTCGTTGTCTCGGTGCGGAAGCGCTGTATCTCGCTCATTGACACACCCCATTCTTTGAATTCAGGCGCTCTGCAGACCATGCACCACTCGTGCAACCCGCCCGGATCACGAATTCTGCGCTCGATTACGCGCTTTACCCTGGTGTTCTGCCAGAGCGTACCAAGCTCTTCGACCGTAAGATCATCAAACCATCGGGCAAATTCTCCGTTTTCAGGCCCGGGAACCTTTCCGTTGGGGAGTAGCTGATCAATTGTCCGCGGGACAGGGGCATTCTTCGCAGCTTGCGCAACATCTTTGGCAATCTGTTCGGCAGCAGTCTCGCCTTGGCGCAGAGCCTGCTGCGCGATTGATTCACCGACAGCGGCTACCACCTTCGTTCCGCCTGGCACCTTGACGGGGATCAGCAAGGAGCTTGCCGCGAGGCCGGATTTGTTTCCATCGCCTTCAAACAGGCCCGTAACGAACGTCAGCAACGTTCCGAGATCCCCGGTGAAGTTCTCCAGGATCATGAGACCGTCCCGTCCGACGGCCCCCTGCGCCATCTCGCCCAGCTGCTTGTTGTAGGCGACGCGTACCGCAGACTCCGTCATCCCACCGCTCATCAGAGCACCGGTCAGCAGGTCAAACGCCTCGCGATTGCCAACGTAGAGATCCTTGTAGACGTTCGGATCTCTAAGCTTGTTTGAGTCAGGTTCAATGAATCCTTCGCCCCAGGCGAACATCACCGGATGGGTTCTGATGAAGTTCTGGGCGAGCGAATCCGACTCGTACTTTCCAGACGCAATCAGGTCTACGCTTGCATATCCCTCACGGATGAGCCTATCGCGAGCCTGTGCAACCTGCTGTGGCGTGCACTCGTTACCACAAGCGAACAGCACGTTCGCGAACTCACCAGCCTTGTTTGCGAGGAACATGACCTCATCGGGATGCAGCTGGCGATTGAACTGGTCACCCGAAAGGGCCGTGCTCGCACCCGTCTGTCCCCCGACAGCACCGCCGAGCACTAGGCTCGCCGCCTCCATCAGGGCGTTGTATGCCGGATCGCCAGGCTGCAGCCCGAGGCTTCGGGACAGGTAGTCCCCCATTAGACCCTTGGCTTTTTCCACGGTGCCGGCACCAATGGCACCCTGCAACGCATCACCGCCACCCAACGCCGCAACCAACGCGCCCGTGAATCCGTGAAGGAGGGCTTTGTTGGTGCCACCGTCACTCCAGGAGGCGATGTCCGCCAACGCTGCAGCTTGGGCGGCGGGATCGTTTCCGGCGTCGATGAGCTTCTGAAGGGCCCGCTTCTGCAGCGCATCCGAGACATCGCCCGCCGCACGGAAACCAACTTCGCTCGCGATCTTTCCGGCTTCGAGGTTCTGCTGAACTTTCTCAGCGTCGAACTTGTTGGCCAACCCCTCCTGCTGCAGGTCTGTTGCCGCGCGCTCCAATCCATCAAGTGCGGACGTATCGCCGTTTCTAACCACTACCGTGCCGGCAGAGATATCACTCCGGGTGATGCTGCTCGCAGAATCGCCTTGCGTAATCCCCAAACTTGGACTGCCGCCCGGGTTGTTCCAACGGCTCTCAGTCGGCGCCCCGGTGTTGACCCCCCCACTGCTCTGATCGCCAATCGAGCCGCTGAACCCAGCTGAGCCACCGAAGCTCGCACCACTGTAGTTGGCGTGGTTGGCCAGGTCGGTAACGCCCAGACTCTCCGTGGAAAGCAGGTTCTTGGACGGGTCAGCAGTGCTGGCAATGACCGCGCCATCCAGTTGCGTGTGGTTGCCCACATTGATCTGGTAGCCGCCCGCACCCGCCGCGATACCGGTCTGCTGGGTGGTGCTGTTGTAGTTGTTGTGGATGTCGGTCTGGCCGTAGCTCACGCTGCCGCTGCTGGCGCCGAAGCACAGCGGCGGAATGCACAGCGAGACGCCGAAGCCGCCGTTCTGGTCCTTCTGGTCGTAGTACTGGCGGTCCTGGCTGCTGGTCAGGGTCAGGTCGCGGCCGATGTCGGCCATCACGCTGTCGCCCATGGCCTGGGCACCCTGCAGGGTGGTGTCGCGGCCGCTGGTCAGTGACAGCTGGTTGCCCGCCTCCACCTGGGTGGCCTGGTGAGTGGTGCCGTTGCCCTGCATCCGACCCTGCGCGGCAGACGCAGCCAGTTCGATGGTGAAGCCATTCTGCGAGCCGCCCAGGCCGAAGCCTACGCCAACGCTGCCGCTGCCGCTCTTGTGGGCGCCATCCTGCTGGTTGCTGCTCTGGCTGGACAGGAAGTTGATGTCGCGGGCGGCATCGAAGCTGGCGTTGTTGCCGGCGCTGATCTGCGCGCCGCGCAGGGTGATGTCGCCGTTCGCTGCGTAGCCATCCGCACCAGTAGTGCCGTCGCCGGTGGCAACGACGGTGACGTTGCGCCCGGCCGATACCGTGCTGCCCTGTTCGATGGACTGGTGCAGGGTGCTGCTGCTGGAGGCGCTGCTGCTGCCCACGCTGGCGGTGACCTTCACTGCCGCGCCGGTGCCCTGCATGGCGTCCTTGGCGGCGTAGCCGGCCTGCGCCGCATAGAGCGCCGCCAGGCGGTCGTCGCCGGCTTGAGAGGCGCGCTGCGCCGACTCGGCCGCCTGCGCGGCCTGCACGCCATACCCGGACAGGGCAATGGTGCCGCCGGCCTGGTTCACGCGGTGGCGCTCGGCCTGGGTGAGGGTATCGGTAGCAGCGTCAAGGACGACATTGCGGCCGACCAGGGTCACGTCATTGCCTGCGGCGATATCCGCACCGCGCGCGACCAGGTCTTCCTTGGCGACCAGGCTGATGTCGCCCTTGTTGCTGGTCAGGCTGGTGCGGACGCTGTTCTGGTCAGTCTGCCGACCGTTGACGTCATGGTATTCATTGCGCACGCCGGTACTGCCGGTGTAACCGTCGCCACCGAGATCACCAATCTGCTTGCTGCGCTGGGTTTCCTGCCAGGTCCGGGTGATCTCACCCGGCAGCAGTTCGATGCCGCCCTTCTGGGCCAGCACGTTGAGTGCGTTCTCGGCGGCAACCTGCGCGCCCTGCAGGGTGATGTCGCCTTCGCGGCTGACGAGGTTGATCTTGTCGGCGTTGATGGAGCTGCCGGTCTGGCCGATCACTTGCTGGGTGCTGCTGCCGTCGCTGTTGCCGCTGTTGTACGGCGACATGCGCACGCCGCTGCTGTTCGGCCCGCCCTGGATGTGGCGGAACATGTCGCCCAGCGAGATGGAGCTGGCACCGTACTGCTTGGTGCTGGACGAGCCGCTCTGCTCGCTGTTCTGGGTGTCGATGCTGGTGAGCAGCATCACGTGGCGCTGGGCATCGAGGGTGGCGGTGCCGCCGGCGGCGATGGAGCTGCCGGCCACGGTGATGTCGCCTTCGGTGGCACGGATGCTGACGTTGCCAGCGGCGTTGAGGCTGCTGCCGCGCTGGGTGGTAGTGTCCACCGCAACGCTGCCCTGGCTCTTGCTGCTGCCATAGCCGACGTTGATGCCGGGCAGGGTCAGCGAGGCCGCGCCCAGTTCCTTGATGTAGCCACCGGCCTTGTCCGCGGTGCTGCCGGAGCCATTGCTGACCTGCTGCAGGTTGCGGATGGTGTCGATGGGTGTGCCGGTGAGCGTGGCGGACACGCCACTGCTGCGGCTGCTCTGGCTTGCCCGGTAGTGCTCGGTTTCCTCGGCTGGATTGATGGTGACGTTCTTGCCCTGGATGGCGATGTTGCCGCCCAAGCCCAGCACGTCGTCGGCCGCACGGCCGGCCAGCACGTCGCTGCCACTGAGGGTGAGGTCGCCACCCGCGATCATGCTGACATTGCCTTCCAGGCTGCCAATCATGCTGCCGGAACGCGTGGTCTGCTCCAGCGAGGTGGACGTGCTGCCCTTCTGGCTGCCGGCGGTGATGCCGATGCCACCGAAGCCGCTGGCACCGCCGCCGCCGAACAGGCCCGACTTCTTCCTGCTCTGGTCGAACGATTCGCTGTGCTGCTCGGTAGCCGCTTCCACGGTGATGTTGCGGTTTGCCGCCAGCAACACATCGCCAGTGGCGCCGATCTGCACGCCGGTGGCGCTGATGTCGCGGCCTGCAGCGATCTGCACGCCGTCGCCGCTGAGCGTCGTCCCCACCGCGTATGTATCCGAAGAGGTCTCGCGGGTGGTGGTGGTGGTGCTGGAGAAGGTCTTCTTCTTCTTTCTCCATGTGTCCTGCTCGAAGGTGTGTTCCTCGTCGGCGGTAGCCAGCACCACGTCACGACCGGCGGACACGGCAACGGTGCCACCCTCGCTATACACACCCGCAGAGGTGAGCGTGGCGTCCTGGCCTGCGACCAGCGCGATATCGCCACCCGCCTTGATCGTGCTGCCGTGGACGGTCTGGTCCAGCGTCTGCGTCTGCTGGGAATAGCGCTTGCGACGGATGTCGGTCGAGCTGGTGTCGGTGGTGGTGACCTCGCCCACGTTGAGGTCACGCCCGGCCACCACGGCGAGCGCGTTGCCGGCGGTCAGGTTGGCCGCGTTGAGGTTGACGTCCTGGCCGGCCTGCAGCGCCATGCTGCCGCCCGCTTCCAGACCGCTGGTCTGAAGGGTCTGGCGTGTGCTCTCGGTGTTCTTGTAGCGGCTGGTCTGCTCGGTGCTGAGCACGTTGAGGTTGATGTCGTTGCCAGCCACCGCGCTCAGACCGTTGCCGGCCTTCACTTGCACCGCGGTAAGGGTGAGGTTGTTGCCGGCCTGCAGGCCCAGGCTGCCACCCACATCCAGCGTGGTGCGGTTGAACAGCTCGCCGTTGGCGCCGCTCTGCTGAGTGGTGAGGTTGAGATCGCGCCCGGCCTGCAGTGCGGCATTGCCCTTGGCGCTGGTCTGAGCGCCCACCAGCGACAGGTCACGGCCGGCGACCAGCTCCAGGCCACCCGTGGATTCGATGCGTGCCACGCCGAGGCTGGCCACGCTCTGCAGGTCGCGGCCGGCGACCAGGCTGATGCTGCCGCCCTGGATCAGGCCATCCTTGTTGATGATGTCTTCAACCGCAGACACCCGTAGGCTGCCGCCGGAGGTCATCGCGCCACGGTCGTTCAGCAGGCTGCCGGCGTCGACTGACAGCCGATAATCCGCCGTGATCATGCCCTGGTTGTTCACGTTGTTGGCGCGGATGTCCACGCTCTCGCCGGCAATCGCCGCGCCGCCCAGCTGCAGGCGGTCGGCGGTGGCCTGGCTCAGGTACACCACCGGCACCAGCACCTGCTGGCCGCCGACGTTCTGGGCCACCATCCAGACGATGTCTTCGTCCAGCGCGGCCATCTGCTCGGCCGACAGTGCGATGCCGACGGTGAGCTGCAGGCGGCCGGCTTCGGACACGCCGCCGTCCATCATGGCGCGGTACTGGTCCATGCCGTTATCGAGGTCGGCATCGAGGTACTTGCGGCCGGTCAGGCCGGTGATCTGTTCCAGCACCAGGCGCTGTTCGTAGAAGTCATCGCCGAGGCGCTTCAAGCGCTGGTCCGGGTTGAGGTTGAGCTTGGCGAACATGTAGTCCGAGCCCAGCCACTGGCCGTAATTGGCGAAGCGCGGATCGGTTTCCACCAGCCAACGCTGGTTGCCCGGGTTCACGGTGTACAGGCCGCTGTCCGGCGCCAGCAGGCCCGGCAACGGATTCTGCGCGGTGCCCACCACCTGCGGCGGCTTGACCACGCCGCTGGTGCCCGGTGCTGGTGCGCCGACGTTAGGGCCCTGGCCGTTGCCGCCGACCGTGCCGATGGCCGGGCCGGTGGCAATGCCGGTCACCGGGTCCGGTGCGCCGGCGTTGCCGGTGGCCGCACCGGCCTGGCTGCCGTTGCCGAGGGTCGGAACATACGCGCCCACGCCGTTCCAGCCGCCGATGTCGGCTGGCCCGCCGCCGCTGCCCGCGTTGACCACCGTGTTGTTGACGTCGCGGGCTTCAATGACGACGTTGCGGCCGGCGGTGATGCTGGCGTTGCCGCCGGGCACGGCCACTTCCTTGGTGACGGTCGTGGTGCTCAATACACCATTGGCCCACCGTGGCTCTTCGTGGCAGGTCAGGCCGGCACGGCAGGTCTGGTACTCCACTTCATATTCGGAGACGCGCTGGATGGTCTTGGTGGCGGTGAGGGCGACGTTGTTGACCACGCCCGCCCAATCGGCCGGATTGTCGCTGTTGGACGAACCGCGACCATTGATGGTCAGGTTGGTGCCGGCGGCAATGGACGAGTAGATGTTGTCCACGCTGCCGCCGCTGATCAGCATGTCGCGGCCGGACAGGAACTGGCCGGCCGCAGTGAAGGCAGTGATGCGCGTGCCCTGCAGTACGGTATCTGTGTTGGTGACGCCGTGGTCACGCCAGATGAAACAGGGCGATTGTGAATTGCCACAGTACCGCTGGTAGATTTCATACGGCGTGCCACCACCGTCGAACCGGCCGGCATCCGGATCCCCTGCCTGATCCGCCGCGGTATACGTCTTCTGCTCGTACTGCAGCACACGCCGCTCATTTCGCACGCCCAGCGCCAGCAGCACGAGGTCGCGTTCGGCCTGGATGCGGCCCGAGCGGTTCACGATCTGCTGCGCGTTGCCACCCCAGCGGCCACCGATGCGGATGTCGCCGATGCTGTAGAGCTCGCCGTCGAGGTTGTTGAAGACGTCGGCGTTGATGGCCAACGTACCGGTGGTGGCAAGCAGGCCCTCGTTGTAGTCGCGCACGGGCACGGTGCTGCCCAGTTCGCGACCGTTGGTGACAGTGCCGGCGCTCAGCGTGACCTGGTCACCCATCACCGTGCCGGTGTTGGTGAACCAGCTGCTGCTGGTCTGCACACGGTCCCCGTCGATGCGGCCGGCATTGTTGATGCCCTGGCTGGCGGTCAGCGACGCGCTTGCGGTACCGACACTGTTGCCGGCGCTGATGGTGCCCCCCGCGGTGTTGTCGATCTGCGCGGCATTGAGCTCCAGGGTGCCGCTGGTCTCGATGCGGCCCTGGTTGGTCAGCGTGCCCGCAACGTTCAGCGCCAGGCGCCCGTTGCTCTGCAGCTGCTGTGCGTTCTGGTGCAGGTAGTCCCCGGCCAGGTGCAGTTCCAGGTCGGCGCCGCCGAACAGGCGGCCATTGTTGCCCTGGAAGGTCTGCAGCTGTGCCCACAACTGCTGGTAGGCACTGATTTCGCCATTGCCGTTGTTCAGCGCCCCAAGGTACAGGGTGCTACTGCGGGTAATCAGGCGGCCCCCGGTGTTGTCCAGGCTGGCGGCGCGCAGGGTGAACAGATTGCCTGCGGAAAGCTCGCCCGCACCGTTGAGGACGGTGGCCGAGGCGTTGTCCAAGGTCAGGTCGGCGCCGGCGTGGACGCGCCCGCTGCGGTTGTCCAGCTGGGTGGTCTGCAGGGTGGCGCTCTGGCCCGCGACCAGCTTGCCGCGCTGGTTGTTGACGGTGGCGGCGCTGAGCGCGATGTTGCCTTGGGTGCTGCCGAGCACACCATCGCTGTTGTCGAGCGCACCGCCGGTGGTGACGGTCAGCGTGTTGCTGCCATCCACCACCAGGCGACCGCTGCGGTTGTCCACCGCACCCGCCGTGATGCCGGCCGCTGCGTAGGCTTCGATGCTGCCGCTCTGGTTGTCGAGCACGCCCTCGGCGTCCAGCTGCAGTTGACCGCCGGCATACAGCAGACCGCCGCCATTGCGCAGGTCGCCGTTGATGTCCAGCGTCAGATTCTGCTTGGCATACAGGTTGCCGCCCTGGTTGCCCAGGCTGGCCGTGATGACGCTTGCATTGCCCTCGGCACCGATCAGGCCGGTACGGTTGTCCACGCTGGCCGCCTGGATCTGCAGGGTGCCTGCCTGACGCTGCGCCAGCGTGCCGGCCACGTTCTGAAGGGCTTCGGTGGCGCGCAGCTGCAGGTTGCCGACGGCATCGATGCGGCCGCCGCTGTTGTCGATCTGGCGCGCGCGGATGTCGGCGCCGCGGCCGGCACTGATCTGGCTGCCGGTGGTATTGGTCAAGTCGCCGGAGACATCGACCAACACGGCGCCGTTGCCGACAATCAGGCCGCCGTTGGTGTTGCCCAGCGCGCCAGCGCGCACGGTCGCGGTGCCGGTGCCGGCGTGCTCGATGCGCCCGCCGTTGTTGAGGAGGGTCGCCACCTCCAAGGTCAGGTCAGTCGCGTTGGCGGCAATGCGGCCACCGTCATTGCGCAGCGCACCGCTGAAGGCGAGCGTCAATGCGTCGTTGCCGGTCTGGATCAGCTCGCCGGCGCGGTTGTCCAGCGCTGCGGCCAGGATGCCAAGGCGCGCTGCCTGCAACGAGCCGCCCTGGTTGATCAGTTCGCCGGTGGTTTCCAACTGCAGCGTGCCGGTAGCGACCAGGGTGCCGTTGCTGTTGTCCAGCGTGCCGCCGGTGGCGCGTGCCACCAGCTCGCCACCGGACCACACCAGGCCATTGCGCAGGTCCAAGCCACTGCCTTGCAGCGCCACGCGCTGGCCGGCGTGCACTTTGCCGGATTGCAACAGCAGGGTGTTCGCGGTCAGGCTGACCTGGCCGGTGCTGCCCAAGACGCCATTTGCCGCAAGGCCGCCCACGATCTGGCCGCTGTTTTCGACGGTGTCGCCACTGACGGTGACGTTGCCGCTGGCCAGCAGTCGGCCACGGTTCTCAACCGCAGCGGACTGCAGGGTGACAGCGGCGGCCTGCATGCTGCCGGTGTTGCGCAGGACGGTGCCCGCATCCGCGCTGATCCCACCGGTAGCGTATACATCGCCGTCGCTGGTAAGTGCTTGGCCGGCATGCAGGGTGATGTCCGCGCTGCTGTCCAGGTTGCCCGCCAACTGCAGGTCACGCTGGGCGCGCAGGGTCACGCCGGTGGCAGCGTAGGCTTTGCCACGCTGGCGCAACGTGCCGCCCGCCTCGGCGCTGAGCTGGCCAGCGGCAATGGTCTTGCCGGTCAGGGCCAGATCACCGGTGGTGGTCAGGCGCACGTCGGACTGCTCGCTGCCGAGATCGCCGCTGCTGTCCAGCGAGGCAGCCTGCACGTCCAGCGTCTGCACGGACACCAGACTGCCCTGGTTGGTCAGCACGTCGTTGGCCACCAAGTCGGCACGTCCTGCACTGTAGACAGCGCCGCTGTTGTCGATGCGTGCGGCACGCAGTTCCAGCGCGCGCCGTGCGTAAAGGTTGCCAGCGTTGCTGGCGGCCTGCAGCACGTCGATGTCGAGCAGGTCCGCGCTGGAAATGTCGCCGTTGGCGAGATTTTCCAGCGCCTGCGCACGCAGCGTGACCGCTGCGTCGCTGGCAATGATGCCGGCATTGCGCAGCGTGCCGCTGCTGTCCAGGCGCAGGTCACGGGTGCTGTAGACGGTACCGGTGTTGTCCAGAGCGCCCGCGTTGAGCGTCATGCGCTCGGTAGCGTGCAGACGCCCGGCGTTATCGAGCTGGCCGGTGGTGGTGGCCGTCAGCTGGCGACCCAGCGCCAGGCCATCCCGAGTCTGGGTGAGGGTGCGCGCATCGAGCTGGAGCTGCTGCGCTGCTTCCAGCCGCTGCCGGTTGGCGATGGTGTCCGCACGGATGCGCAGGTCGCCGTCGCTGATGATCTCGCCAGCGTTGTCCAGCTGCGCGGCGCGCAGGTTGATCGCTTGGCCGGCGCGAAGACGCGCGGAGGCAGCGTTGTCGATGCGGCGCGAGGCGTCGATGTCCAGCGTGCCGGAGGCCAGCACGAGGCCGCGGTTGTCGAGTGCACCCACGGTCAGGCGGGTGTCACTGGCGGCCGTGGTGCCGGTGTTGGTCAGGCGGTCTGCCCGGGCGGTCAATGCGCGCTCTGCGATGAGCTGGCCGGCGTTGGCGAGCTCACCGGTAACATCCAGGGTGACGTCGGTGCCGGCGGAAAGCTCGGCCGATGCGGCCTGCTGCAGCTCCCCGGCGGTGACGGTCAAGGTCTGCGCGGCGCCGATCAGCCCGCTGTTGTCGATCCGACCACTGACCGCCAGCGTGGCGTCCCGTTGGCCGTAGAGCTGTCCCCGGTTGGCCAGGCTGCCGGCCTCGATGCGGGTGCCGGTGCTGCCAATCACCACGCCGGCGTTGTCGATGTGGCCATTCGCCTGCAACTGCAGCGCGCCCTGCGCCGCCAGTCGCGCGCCCTGCTGCTGCACGATGCTGGCGGCACGCGCCTGCAACTGGTTTGCGGCAATCACCTGCCCGGTATTTTGCAGCTGCTGACCCGCGCGCAGGTCGATGTCGCCGCTACTTTCGGCCTGCCCGGCCAGTCGCAGGTTGCCATCGGCAGCCAGTTGCAGGCGCCCGGCAAGGAGGTTGCCCGAGGCGTCCAGCGTCTGCGATGCGCGGGCATCGAGCACGCCTGCCGCGTATGCGGTCCCCGCAAGCCGTACGTCGCGACCGCTCAGCCGCATGTCCGCACCGGCCTGCGTCGCGCCCGTAGCGGCGAGGGTGCCAGCGCTGTCGACGATGATGTTGCCTGCCGCCGCCGTGCGACCGGTCAGCTGCACGTCACCCGCGCTGGTGAGGACGAAGTCGCCGCCCGTGGCGACCAGTGCGCCCGCACTGCGCACGCCGACGCCGGCCTCGGTTCCCACCAGGCGGATCTTGCCGGCATACATGCCGCCCAGCGCGGCGACGTCCAGGCCGAAGCCCTGTGCCGCACCGTCGCCCTGGATCGCGCGCGTGGCAAGGCTGTCGTAGTCGATGTGGTTGGCACCCACCACCACGTTGGCGTCCTTGGCCCACAGGCCGGCGTTGATTTCCACGGCGCGCGCAAGCAGGTCGATACGCTGCAGGTTGTCTGCATCCAGCCCTGCGCCTTCGATGCGGATGCTGCCGCGGCCAACCTGGAACGCCGACAGGCTCCCGTCGCCGCCGAACAGCGGCGTGCCGGTGGTAAGCACGCCACGGGTGGTGTTGATGAAGCCGCAGCCGTCGCAGGTGATGCCGTTCGGATTGGCGATGATCACCTGCGCGGTCGCGCCGGCCACTTCCACGTGGCCCTGCAGCAACGAACGATTGCTGGAAGTGACTTCGTTGAGGATCAGCCGCGCCGCTTGCCCAGGCTGCAGGTTGGCGTTGCCCTGGATATAGCCGGCCAGCTGGGTCTGTGTGGTGGTCGCGCTGTTGTTGAGTACCTGTCCCTGCCGCCCCACGTTGTACTGCTCGTACTGGTTGTGCGAGACACCGGCGGCGTTCGGCGCGGCGATCTGGACCACCGGGACGCCGTTGGCCGCCTGCTCCTGCCGTGCCTGGCTGCCGGCCTGCGGCTGCACCTGTGCGAACGAGCTGAAGGGCCCGCCGAAAACAACGGTCACTACGGCGGCCAGCAGGCCGATCCGCCAGCGGGAGCTGGAGATGGGACGGGCAACAGTGCGACGGACGTCAACGAGGCGGGTCTTCATGACAGGTCATCCATGTGTAAGGCGAGGTACTTCGTTTTCAGAACTGTGTTGCGAGCCGGAACCCGACTACCCGCGCATCGCTCTGCGCGCGGATCGCACGGGGCGCTTCCAGCGGAAAACCAACAAAGACATCCCAGTCCAGGCTGAGCGCCTGGCCTCGGGCGCCTACGTGGGCACCGACCATGTCGCCACCGGCGATTCCCTGCACCGCATTGCTGGCGATATGGCCCACATCCACGCCGACGTAAGGCGAGAAGCGGCGGTGCAGGCTGAAGTTGAGACTGTTGCGCCAGTAGCCACCGGTCGCACCGCCCAGCATCACTTCGCCGTCGAAGCCGTTGACGGTGTAGCGGCCACCAATGCTGATGAACTCAGCGCCGTACAGCGGGTCGGAGGTCCACTGATAGCGCAGCGCGCTGTTCCAATAGATTGGGCGGGGGCCCTGCAGCACCGGAGCGCCGACACCGATATCCAGCGTGGTGATGCGGTAACGGAAGGTGGGGGCTTCGTCATCGCGTCCTGGGCCATCGTCATCGCCGCCCAGCCACGGCAGGCCACGTCGGTGGGCCAGGCGCAGATCTGCCTGCAGGCTGCCCATGTACTGACGATGCAGCAGGGCCAGTTCCGCCGAGGTGGTCCTGCGGCGCTGGCCTCGCAGTTCAACGCCTTCGACGAAGCTACGCGAGTGGCGCTGGGCAAGGCGCAGCTCCATGGCGGTGCGATAACTCTGGCCGCGCGTGAGCAGGCGTTCCACCGTGAGATCCAGGCTGCGCGAACGGCCGGTGCTGCTGAAGTCGTCGTTGTTGCCGCGAATGATCTGCGCATAACGCGAGCCGTACGTGCTGGTCGAGAAACGCCAGTTGCCCAGCGGCGCGCTCCAGGATGCGTTGTAACCATGCGTGCCCTTGCCGTGCTCGGCGCTGCCATCGCTGTTGATGCCCATGCTCAACAGGTCGTTGATGCCCAGCAGGTTGTCGGCCCATACGGTGGTACCGGCCTGTTGCTTGCCGGTACCTTCACTACCACCATCGTCCAGCGACAATGCACTGCGCCAGCGCCGCGCGGCCTTCAGAGTAATCACCACGTCCGACTCGCCAGGCTGCGCGCCGGGCACCAGTTCCATCTCCACATCCTGCGATGGCACCCGCTTGAGCTGCTCAAGGCCCTGCTCCAGCGCGCGCAGGTTGAGCACATCGCCAGCGCGCACCGGGAAGGCACTTTTCCACATGGCATCGCGAGGAGGGCCATCGGCGAAACGGATCTGACGGATGGTGCCCGCTACCAGTTGCAGGCGCAGGGTGCCTGCGCCCAGATTCTGCTCGGGCAGGCCGATGCGGGTGGTGACATAGCCCTTGGCCAGGATCAGGTCCGATGCTCTGCGCACCATCAGCGCGATGCCCTCTTGGCCAATGCAGCGTCCCTGGTACTTGTCCAGATAGCGTTGGACAAAGGCAAACCGGTCGCGATGCGCTCCATCGAGCACGATGGCATCGATGCGGAAGCAGGGCGATTCGTCGGGCAGGTCCGTGGAACGGTAGTTGGCGGCTGGTGCGGCAGGGCCTGCAACTTCAGGAATCGCTTGCCGTTCGGCGCGCTCACGCGCTTCGCGCTCGGCACGGTCGCGCAGTTCCTGCTGATCGGCCAGCGTGGGCTGTCCCGCCTGCGCCAACGCCGCAACGGGAGCCGTCAGACCCACAACCAAAATGAAGAACAACGCACCCAGGCGCCGTGGCGATGACACTGTAATTGCATCCATTCAATCAGACCATCCAACCGAAGCCCCGTTCATGGGCACCTTCGCGGGTGTACTGCACGACATCCATGTCCTTTCCGCCGTCTTTTCCACGGCCTACAGGTCAAGCGTGCAACACACCTCGATCAACTGCCATGTCAACGGGACTGTGATGTTTCAGCAGTCTGCGCACGCGGTGCCATCGATGGACCGCCGTTTCAGTGCTGCCCCCTGTACCAGGCTGCCATCGCCATTCAAGCCACTGGACGTCGGCAAGCATGAAGGTGTAGCCCCATGCCTGAGCGTTGCCTGTCAATGTGCGAGAACTACGAAGTCAAACTGCAACCCGCTCTTGCCTTGCCTGTGTTGCCTTCCATTGCCTGCGTGCAGCTCCATGTACCTTGGCATAGCCCCGGAACACATATCCTTTCCCAACAGCGTGCTGAAGCACCAGGTTGGAGGCGATGGGGAACGCTTCGCGTTCGTCTGCCAATGGGCGCAACCTACCAAAAGTTAATGAAATGTAAAGCGTAGGTTCGTTCAGCGGAGTGGCAGAAATGAGATCGGTGTCACATTCTGTGACCGTATTTACAACGTCACGGCGGCAATCAGTTCAACTTACCGCGGCGGCGCAGCCAACTCGCGCGCACTCAAATATCCGTCGCCATTCGCATCCTGCCTATGGAACCGCTGGCTCAGCGTCTGCCGCTGCTGCTCCCGCGTGATCGGCGGACCTTTGCCACCGGGCAGCTCATCGGCGCTGAGCACACCATCGCCGTTGCGGTCCATGCGATCGAAGGCGTACAGCAGCCACTGCACGTATTCCTCCACGCTGACCCGGCCGTCGCCGTCGGTGTCCATGCGCTGCAGGTAACTGCCCGTATCCGTGACCTGCGCCTGTGCCGTCGCACCCAGCACGCCAACGGCCAGGCCCAGACACGCAAAACGCCGCACAAGGCGGCGTTTCGCGGAGACGTTCCCGATCGGGAGGCGCATCGATCAGTGCGCCGTCAGTGCGTAGCCCTTCAGGCGCGCGGCGTAGTTCTGCAGCGCGGCGATGCCACTGGCCTCGGCTTCGTGGCACCAGGCCTGCAGCAGCTTCAAGCGCTCGGCGGCGTCATTGCCGCGCGCTTCCAGCAGGGCCGCCAGACGCGCACGGTGTTCCACCAGAACGCGGATGCGCGGGCGCTGTTCGACCCACGTGCTGAGCTGGGCGCGGCAATCCGGCTTGAGCCAGCGGCCGTCGTTGACCAGGCCACGGCGCATGCGGCGCGGCAGCAGCTTGCGCAGCTTGGCGCCCGCCATCGCGGCTTCTTCGCGCAGGGCCGGCACGAACACATTGCGCTGGTAATCGGTCATCGCCTGGAAGCGGTGCGACAACAGGGCCTTGAGGGTTTCCGCATCCGGCACGGCGATGTTCGGGCGCACGTCCATGCTTGGCGCCACGCGCAGCACCTTGGCCAGGCGCAGGGCCTGCAGGCCGCGGATCACGGCCCAGCCGATATCGAACTCCCAGCGGCGCATCGAGAAGCGCGCCGAGCTCGGAAAGGCATGGTGATTGTTGTGCAGTTCTTCACCGCCCACCCAGAACGCCCACGGCGTCAGGTTGGTGGAGGTATCGGCAGATTCGAAGTTACGGTAGCCCCACCAGTGGCCCAGGCCATTGATGACGCCGGCCGCCCAGAACGGGATCCAGGCCATCTGGATCGCCCACAGGGCCACGCCGGGCAGGCCGAACAGCACGCTGTTGATGACCAGCAGCGCGACCGGGCCAAGGTTGGCATGCGGGGTATACAGGTGACGCTCGATCCAGTCATCCGGCGCGCCGCGGCCGTACTGCTCGATATCCGCGCGCATCGCGCGGGCCTCGCGGTACAGCTCCACGCCCCGCCAGAACACCATGCCAATGCCCTTGGTCACCGGGCTGTGCGGGTCCTCATCGGTTTCCACCTTGGCGTGGTGCTTGCGATGGATCGCCACCCACTCCTTGGTGATCATGGAGGTGGTCAGCCAGGTCCAGAAACGGAAGAAGTGCGCGATGACCGGGTGGAAATCCACGCCCCGGTGCGCTTGGCTGCGGTGCAGGTACAGCGTGACGGCGAAGATGGTCAGCTGGGTGAACACCAGCAGCACCAGCGCCATGCCCCACCAGCCGAGGCCGACGACACCGCCGGTCAGGAAGTTGAGGAGCGTATCGAGCATCGCAGGACTCCGGGCCGCAGTCGGCCAGCAAGGAAACGGGTACACCTTGGGACATCATGGGGCCTGACGTTGCAAAGTTCATCCCTTCGATGCCATTTTTGCGCAGTCATTCAGTTCTTCCCTTACCTTCGTGAGCATGCCCCCGCATTCATGACAGTCGCAGCCTCGCCGGTGGTGCCGGCCTCCTCCGTCCCCCTGATCGAGCTCGACCGCGCCTGTGTCGTCCGCGGCCAGGTCCGGGTCCTGCACGATCTCAGCCTGCGCATCGAACAGGGCCAGCACACCGCCCTGCTCGGCCCCAATGGCTGCGGCAAGTCGTCCTTCATCAAGCTCATCACTCGCGAGCTGTACCCGCTGGCGCACGGCGATGGCACGGTGGCGGTGCGCGTGCTCGGCCAGAACCGCTGGCAGGTGGACCGGCTGCGCTCCCAGCTGGGTATCGTCACCGGGGACCTGAGCAGCAACCTCTCGGACATGCCCGGGCTGACCGTGGAAGAGGCGGTGCTGACCGGCTTCTTCGCCAGCTTCGTGGTGCCGGCCTTCCGCGAAGTGACCCCGGAGATGCGCGAACGCGCGCGGGAGACCCTCGCCATGACCGGCGCCCTGCCCCTGCTGCAGCGTGGCTATGCCGAGCTGTCGGCCGGCGAGACCCGGCGCGTGCTGATCGCCCGGGCGCTGGTGAACCGGCCGCAGGCCCTGCTGCTGGATGAACCCTCCACCGGGCTGGACCTGATCGCCCGCGAGCAGCTGATCGCCACCATGCGCGAGCTCGCCCGCCAAGGCATCACCCTGGTGCTGGTGACCCACCACATCGAGGAGATCATTCCCGAGATCGAGCGGGTGGTGATGCTGCGCGGTGGCAAGATCCTCGCCGATGGCTCACGCGCGGAACTGCTGCGCGATGGACCGTTGTCCGAGCTGTTCGGCGGCCCGATCCGGGTGGTGGATCAGGCCGGCCGGTTGAGCGCGTTCGCGGGGTGAACTCAGAACCTCACCGCCACCGCACGTGATTCGATCGGGGCCATCCGGCTCTGGTCCTGCAGCTGCAGGTCGCGCACCTCGAACGGGGCGGCATAGCCGCTCGGCAACGCCACGCTGGCGAACGGCAGCCGCAGCTCACCCGCCCCTGCCGTCGCGAACCACGCCGCACTGTGTGCCTGCGCTACGGGCCGAAGCTGTCCGTCCGGGCCGGTGGCATACAGCGTGCCGCGCGCCTCATAGCGGCCCGGCGCACCGATCTGCAGCGGCAGGCGGACCTCGCGGCGGCTGGCGTCCGCCTCGACCTGGCCTTGGAAGCGCGCCGTCGCCTGCGCCACCGCGAACGCCACCTTGGCATCGCGCTGCACGCCGTCGGCACTGACGAAGGCCTGCAGTTCCCACAACCCCTGCGCCGTGCCGATGTCCTGCGGCACCGTCACCTGTGCACGCAGACCGTCTTTGGCGGCGACCAGCGGTACCGGCCAGCTGCGGCCATCGGGCGCCACCAGCAGGGCCTCGCCCACGGCCGGCAGCGGCCGCGCACGGGCGGCCTGCTGCGCCGCTGCCAAGCCACCGTCGTTGACCAGACGCGCGCTCAGCGCCAGCGTGCCACCGGCCAGCACCCGGTCGCTGCTCGCCTGCAGTTGCAGCGCGATCGGGCTGTTGGGCTCGAGTACCTGCACTACGTAGCGGCCTTGAGCCTGCGTGCTCTGCAGCCGATAGCTGCCTGCCGCGGAGGTGGCGCCCGTGCGGACCATCGCCGTGCCCGGGCCGACCGACATCCCCGCCGCGCGCAGTTGCTGGTCATCGACCACCTTGTCCACCGCCAGCCCGCCGAAAGGATCACGCACCTGCCATTGGCGGCTATCCAACGCACGGGCGCCCTGCACGGGGCTGACCTGGATCACCGCATCGGGCGCGGTCAGCGGCAACGCCAGGCCCTGTTGCAGCGCCGGTGCATCCACCATCTCCCAGTAGCTGCGGCTGCTGGCCATGAAGGTCGGTGCGGGGGTCAGTGCCTGGGCTGGATCCAGCGCCCAGGCAAAGCTCAACGGCGCCTGCTCCACCGGCCCGGCCGGCAAGGGCGCACGCTCCACCGCGCGTGGGACCTGGTCGCTGGCGCGGGCGGCCAGCAGCGGTTGTGCCGCCTGCAGTGGCAGCGCTGCCAGCGCGGCGAACAGGGCCGCCGCGAACGTCGTCTTTCGCATCATCGGGGGGCTCCTCACAGGGTCAGGTCGTTGCGCAGGATCGTGCCCAGGCCGAAGCACTCGCGCCGGCTCTGGTTGTGGCTGAGCGGCTCGGCGCCCTGGGTACGCTGCTTGTCGGTGAACCAGGTGGTGCCGGCCGCCTTCTGGCTGCTGCACTCCAGGAAGCCGTCCGAGCAGCTGTTCAACCAGTTCTGGGTGAACTCCAGGCCCACGTTCTGCGCATAGCCACCGCAGTAACTGTTGCTGTCCCACACCGCCGATTCCACATCCGAGCCGACCACCGCGCGGAACGGCCTGGGCAATGCGGGGCGGCCGGCCGTGCCGTACAGGTTCTGCGCGTTGTAGGTGGCCATGTGGCCCACCTGCTGTTGGCGAACGGCATCGCTCTTGTAGCCCAGCAGCCAGCCCACCGAGGTTTCGAACACGTTGCCGTTGAGCACCGCGTCGGCCAGCGGCGTGCCCGCCGAGGACGGCGCCAGTGCGGTGACCTTGCTGACCGTCTGGATGATCTTCGGGTAACGGCTGTCATAGGTGGGGTTGGAGAGGATCCAGCGCACCACGTTGCCGCCGTTGGAATGGGTGATCACCACCAGCCTGGTGATGCCGCGGTTGTTGATGAAGCTGGTCAGCTGCCCGGCCAGGCAGCCGGCCGCCTCGGGCTTCCACATGTACTGCTCGAAATCGCAGTTGATGACGGTGTAGTTGCTGCTGTTGGGCAGCCCCAGGCGCACCGTATCGATGATGCCCGGCTGCCAGTAGTCCGCGCGCGCATCGGTCTGTTTGCCGGTGCCGTGCACGAACGCCACCCCCACTACATCGGCCGCGTGCACCGTGCCGCACGCCAGTATCAGACCCAGGGCGAGACCGCCCCCCCACCTTCCCGCGTTGCTTCGCATCCGCTGTCTCCTTGCAGGTGATCCCCTGATGACCGGCGCTGCCGCGTTGCCATGGGGTGCATGTCTCCATGGAGATATGACGAACGATGGCGCCTTCGATGACGCTATGTCGTGCGCCCCATGAAATCCGTGAACCAGTCGGGGGTTTCCGTCATCCGGGGCACGGCCATGCCGGATCTGGCCGGATGACGAACGGCCGCTGTCGTCGCCGGAGGAAGCTGCGATCATGCGGCTCCCCCTCTTCGAGACCTCCCGATGTCATCGTCCCTGCGCTCCGCTGCCATCCGCCCGATGCTGGTGACCGCCCTGCTCGCCGCCCTCGCCGGCTGCGCGTCAACGGCCGCACCGGGCACCACGCCGGTGGAAGCCTCGGTGACCACCAAGGCGGTCGGCTACCTGCAGGGCAGCGCCGTCCCAGACAGCCTGGCACTGGTACCGGCACCGCCGGCCGCCGGTTCGGCCGGCTTCGCACTGGACGAACAGGTCAGCCGTGAAGCCCGTGCGCTACGCGGCAGCCCGCGCTTCGAGCAGGCCCACCGTGACGCCGAGCTCGCCTTCCCGGCCGGTGCCAACCAGTTCTCCTGCGCGATCGATGTCGATGTGGATGCGGTGAAGACGCCGGCGCTGTACCGCCTGCTGGAACGCAGCCGGATCGATGCCAGCGCGGCCACCCGCACGGCGAAGAAGCACTACCAGCGCGCGCGGCCGTTCATGGTCAACAACGAACCCACCTGCTCGCCGGAAGACGAACAGGACCTGCGCGGCAATGGCTCCTATCCGTCCGGCCACACCTCGATCGGCTGGGCCTGGGCGCTGATCCTCTCGGAGATCGCCCCGGACCGCGCCGACGCGATCCAGGCACGCGGCCGCAACTATGGCGAGAGCCGTCTGGTCTGCAACGTGCATTGGCAGAGCGACATCCTCGAAGGCCGCTTCATGGGCGCGGCCGCGGTGGCACGCCTGCATGACAACGCCGCGTTCAACAGCGACCTGCTGGCCGCACGCAAGGAGATCGTGGCGGCGCGCAGGGCGGGGCTGCATTCGGCACGGGATTGCGCGGCCGAAGAGGCGGTGTTGAAGGCGCGGCCGGCGAGCGCGTTGTAAGGCGGGGGGGCAGCCGACCAACGGTCGGCTCTACCGAAGCGGCGAAATGGCAGAGGCCATCAACAGAAAACGGCGCGGACTTCTCCGCGCCGTTTTCGTTTTTCGCGATACCCACGCACGGTGGGAACCTACCGCATGACGTGCATCAGAACTTCGCGGTGAACTCCACGCCGAACGTGCGCGGCTCGTTGAGGAAGCCGGTCAGGTTGTTGAAGTCGATCGCGCCGACCACGCGGACCTGGTCGGTCAGGTTGCGGCCGTACACGGCCACGTCGTACTGGCCGTAATCCCAGTTGTAGCCCAGCCGCAGGCCCCCTTCCAGCGAGGAGCGGCTGCGGAACTCCGGCGACTCGTACAGGAAGAAGTTGACCGGGCTGCGGTAGGCCCAATCGGTGTAGACGTAGAACTCGCTGGCATCGTTGACCGGGAAGCCGGCGCGCAACGTCAGGTTGTGGATCCACTTCGGCGCCTGCGGCAGCGGATTGCCGTTGATCATCGCGTAACTACGCCCATTGATGACCTGGATGGGATTAGTAATGGTGCATCCACCACTGCATACGTCAACACCTAGACTCGGGTCCTTGATTTCGGTGTCGTTGTAGCTGCTACCCAGGGTCAGCAGGACGTGGTCGGTCAGGTAGGCTTCGAAGTCGAGTTCGGCGCCCTGGCCGATGGTCTTGTCCGCATTGATCAAGGTCGCCGTGTTGTTGCTGCCCCCCACGGCGATCAGCTGCTGGCCGTCGACGTTGTAGCGGAACACGTTGAAGCCCAGGCGTGCGCGGCGGTCGAACAGGTCGGCCTTGATGCCGGCTTCATACGAGATCACCTTCTCCGAATCGGCCTGCGAAACGCCACCGAAGGCGAGGCGCCCCTGGATCGACGGTGCACGGAAGCCCTTGGCCACGCGGGCGTATGCGTTGAGGTTGTCGGTGATCTGGTAGACGCCGCTCAGGTCCCAGCTGACGTCGTTGACGTCGGTCTTGGCGATGTACGGACCGCTGACCGGGGTGCCGCGCGGCACGGCCTGCAGCACGCTGGCGCTGAAGTCCTTCTTGTCCTGCGTGTAGCGCACGCCACCACGCAGCTTGAAGCGCTCGGTCACGTCGAAATCGCCGGAGGCGAAGGCCGCCCACGCCTTGTTGCGCTGCTGCTGCACGGCGTGGCCGGTCTGCGGATTGCCCGGGGTCAGCGAGTCGTAGTTGAAGCTGTCGATGGTGACGTCTTCATCGAAGTAGAAGACGCCGGCCTGCCAGTCGAAGCGGCCCCACTCGTTGGATTCCACGCGGAATTCCTGGGTCCACTGGCGGTGGTGCGGGAGGCCATCGGCCGATTCGGAGGCGAACGGGATGTTGCCCGGGCCGTAGTTGCCGGCGCCCAGGAAGCTGGCACCGTAACCGCCGTCGATGTCACCGTGGTTGAGCGATTCGGCGGTCTCGTAACCGGTGATCGAGTGCAGGGTCACGCGGCCCAGGTCCCACTTCAGGCGCGCGCTGCCGCCCCAGGTTTCCAGGTCGGAGAAGTTCTGGCCATCGGTCGAGACGTCATCGCGGTCGAAGTTCTCGACCAGCTGGTTGGTGCCCGGCTTGATGATGTTGGCGCGGAACAGGCGCGCGGTGCCGTTGAGCTTGCGCTTGTGCAGGTTGAACAGCGCTTCGACGTCGTCGCCTTCGTACAGGAACTGTACGCGGGCGGCGGCTTCGTCATAGCCTTCGAAGCCCTGCGCCGGCGCGCCCTGGCGGGTGTTGGTGACCCAGTCGTCGCGGCGCTGGTACAGCGCGGAGACGCGCGCCGACCAGCGGTCGGTCAGCGGGCCACCGTAGGCGCCCTGCGTGTTCCAGGTGTTGTAGCTGCCGTAGGCGACCTTGATGTAGCCGTCAGCGTCCTGCGAGGGACGCGCCGAATCGAACTTGACCACGCCGGCCGGGGTGTTGCGGCCGAACAGGGTGCCCTGCGGGCCGCGCAGCACTTCCACACCGGCCAGGTCGAACAGCGGGAAGCCCTTCAGCAGCGGGCTTTCCTGCACCACGTCGTCATACACCAGCGACACCGGCTGCGAGGCATTGAGGTCGAAATCGGTGTTGCCCAAGCCGCGGATGTAGAAACGCGGGAAGGCACGGCCGTAGGACGATTCGATGTTCAGGCTGGGCACACGCGCCGACAGGAAGCGGATGTCATCGCCGGCCGAACCGAGCACGTCGAGCTTTTCACCCTGGATGGCCGAGATCGAGACCGGCACGTCCTTGGCGTTTTCGACGCGGCGTTGCGCCGTGACCTGCAGCGTATCGAGGGCGACCGGATCCTTGGTGGCGGGGGCGTCCTGGGCTGCGGCCGTCAATGGCAGCAGGGCGGCAAGCGCGACAACGAGCGGGTGCACGGACGGGAAACGGCCGTGGGCAGTGCGGTTCGGGAACATGGCGTTTAGGCTGTGTTGGGAGGGGTGGTGGACCGGCGCTACCAGACAATTGTTGCAGTACAGCAACAGAGCCGCAAACAACCGCTATTCATTACCTCCTCCCGGGCCCGCGCGTTGTGACGGCGGTCGCGGCCTGACATCCCCGGTCATGGCCTGAATGCCCTGCCCGACGGCCCTGCCGGGTCCGCCAGCGCTTCGGTATGCTGGCGGCCCTCGATGCCCATTCACGTTGCCACGCCGATGACCTCACTGCGCCGTACCCGCCTGACGCTGTCCGTTGCCCTGCTCGGCCTGCTGGCCGGTTGCGGCGGTGATCCCGTGCGCCCCACCCCGCCACCGGCCGCCGTGCCGGTGACCCCGGCCAAGCCGGTCAAGATCGGCATCGCGCTCGGCGGCGGCGCGGCCAAGGGCTTCGCCCATATCGGCGTGATCAAGATGCTGGAGGCCAACGGCTTCGAGCCGGTGGTGGTGTCCGGCACCAGCGCCGGCAGCGTGGTCGGCGCGCTGTATGCCAGCGGCATGGACGCGTTCCAGATGCAGTCCAAGGCGGTCGCCCTGGATGAAGCCAGCATCCGCGACGTGCGCCTGTTCTCCGGCGGCCTGGTCCAGGGCCAGAAGCTGCAGGACTACGTCAACGCGCAGGTCGACAACCGCCCCGCCGAAAAGCTGAGCAAGCCCTTCGCTGCGGTCGCGACCCAGCTGGAAACCGGCGAGCGCACCGTGTTCGTGCGCGGCAACGTCGGCCAGGCGGTGCGCGCCTCCAGCAGCATCCCCGGCGTGTTCGAGCCGGTGAAGATCGGCAAGTACAACTACATCGACGGTGGCGTGGTCAGTCCGGTGCCGGTCGACGCGGCGCGCCAGCTCGGCGCGGACATCGTGGTCGCCGTGGACATCTCCAGCAAGGCCAGCGGCAAGGCGCCGACCGGCATGCTCGGCATCGTCAACCAGTCGATCTCGATCATGGGCCAGCGTCTGGGCGAGCAGGAACTGGCGCGCGCGGACGTGATCATCCGGCCCAAGGTGCTGGACATCGGTGCGGCCGATTTCGGCCAGCGCAACAACGCGATCCTGGAAGGCGAGAAGGCCGCAATGGCGGCGATGCCGCAGATCCGCGCCAAGGTCCAGCAACTGCAGAAGGCGCGTGCCGCCGCGCTGGCCCCGCCGCCGGCCGCGCCCAAGTGCGATGAGCCCTCGCGTGTGGGCCGGCTGATGGGGCGCAAGGAAAAGTGCGAGGGCTGAAGCCCCGCCACCGGTAGAGCCGACCGTTGGTCGGCTGTTCCTGGCTCGGGTCTCCACGAAGCCGACCCACGGTCGGCTCTACCGTGCGGTCGCGAGGGCGATCTGCGTCATTCGAGCTGCGACAACGGCAGCGCGCGGAATTCCTTGACCGTGCGCAGCACGAAACTGGAATTGACGTCGGCCACGCCGGCGGCATTGAGCAGCTTGTCGAGCAGGAAGCTGGAGAAGTGCTCCAGATCGCGCACATAAATGTGCAACAGGTAGTCCATGTCGCCGGTGAGCGCGTGGCAGGCCACCACCTCGTCCCACTCCACCACGCTGTCGGCGAACACGCCGATGGCGTGCTGGTCGTGTTTCTCCAGCTGCACGCGGACGAAGGCCTGCAGGCCCAGGCCGATCTGACGCGGTTCAAGGCGGGCCCCATACCCGGCGATCACGCCCTCGCTTTCCAGCCGTTGGACCCGCCGCAGGCAGGCCGACGGGGACAGATTCACCCGGGCGGCGAGCTCGGCGTTGGTGGCACGCCCGTGTTGCTGGATTTCAGCCAGCAAGCGCAGATCCGTGCGGTCGAACTGGGCGTCTCCGGTCATTGCTGCCCCGCAACATGAGATGGACGCAATGATATTGCGCCAACAGGCCATATCCGCGCAACTTTGCAAACCTCTTGCGCGCGCCCTGCCCTAGCATCGACAGATGACTTCCCAGGAGACCACCATGATGGAAACCGCCACCGCCCCCCGCCGCGTCGAACACCAGCAGACCGACAAGGGATACGTGCCGGTCTACACCACTGCCATCGTGGAACAGCCCTGGGACAGCTACACCGCTGACGACCACGCCACCTGGAGCACCCTGTTCCAGCGCCAGCGCGAGCTGCTGGTCGGCCGGGCCAGCAAGGAGTTCCTGCACGCGCAGGACGAGATGGGCATGAGCGCGCACATGATCCCGCGCTTCGACCAGCTCAACGAAGTGCTGGGCGCCGCCACCGGCTGGACCCTGGTCGGGGTGGAAGGCCTGCTGCCGGAGCTCGATTTCTTCGATCACCTGGCCAACCGCCGCTTCCCGGTCACCTGGTGGATCCGCCGCCCGGACCAGATCGACTACATCGCCGAGCCGGACATGTTCCATGACCTGTTCGGGCACGTGCCGCTGCTGATGAACCCGGTGTTCGCCGATTACATGGCCGCTTACGGCCGCGGCGGCGTCAAGGCACATGCAATCGGCCCGGAGGCACTGCAGCACCTCACCCGCCTGTACTGGTACACGGTGGAATTCGGGCTGATCAACACCGACGAGGGCCTGCGCATCTACGGCGCCGGCATTGTGTCGTCCAAGGGCGAGTCGCTGTACTCGCTGGAATCGGCCGCGCCGAACCGGATCGGTTTCGATCTGGAGCGGATCATGCGCACCCGCTACCGGATCGACACCTTCCAGAAGACCTACTTCGTGATCGACAGCTTCGAGCAGTTGATGCAGGCCACCGCGCCGGACTTCACCCCGATCTATGCCGCCCTGGAGGCCAAGGAGCACCTGCCGGCCGGTGAGGTGCAGGACGGTGACCGCGTGTTCCAGAAGGGCACGGGGGAAGGCTGGGAAGACGGCGGCGACGTGTGAGCGGCAGAGCCGACCGTTGTGCGATCGGTAGAGCCGACCGTGGGTCGGCTGCCGTTCGAGCAACGTTGCGGCGGACGCCGTTGAGCGGGAGCAGCCGACCCACGGTCGGCTCTACCGCGGATACGCCAACAGCACCACCAGATCCGATTCGCCCACCTGCTGCAGCGCATGCGAGCTCCCCGTCCGCGTCAGCAGCACATCCCCGGCCCCCACCTCGTACTGCTTACCATCCAGCACGTAGCTCCCCCGCCCGCTGACGATGTAGTAGATCTCGTCCTTGTGCTGCGGGTGCAGGCCGATGCCTGCCCCTTTGTGCAGCACGCGCTTGCGCAGCACGAACGGGAGGTCGGTGTCCTCGGCGAAGAACGGATACGCCGTGGTCGGCCCCGCCCCTCCATGCGGACCCGGCTGACTCACGGCGATGTCGCGCTCGTGCACCACGCGCGAGGGCTTCGAGGCATCCGCGCCCTGCCCCGCACCGCGCACGTCGCAATCGATATCGCGCTTCAGCGCCGAGGTGAGTCCAGGCTGTAATGCCACCCAGTCGCGCATCACCAGGCACGCCACCGCCGTCGCACCGGCCACACTGAAGTGCGTGCCGTCGGCCTTGTTCTGCTCGGGCACGAACAGGAAATACGGCCGCGCGCCCTGCTCGCCCAGCGCGCGGATCCAGCGCGTGGAGCTGTCGTTGAGATCGATCAGCGCGACCTGTTCACGGCTGGCCAGCGCTTTCATCGCCTGGGTGTACACGCCATGCGTATCCAGCAGCGACCCGAAGTCGTACAGCAGCCGCGCTACCGGGGTGATCAACACGGGCGTGGCGCCCCTGTCGCGGGCCAGCTGCACGTAACGCATCAGGAACTGCGGGTACGCAACGGCAGGATCGGTATAGCGGGTGGGGTCTTCGAACTTGGCATCGTTGTGACCGAACTGGATCAGCAGCACGTCACCGCGCTGGAGCTCGGCGGCGATCGCATCCAGGCGCTTCTCATCGATGAAGCTGCGCGTGCTGCGGCCGCCCTTGGCGTGGTTGCGGACCTCCCACACGGCGGGATCGAGATAGCTCTGCAAGGCCTGGCCCCAGCCGGCCTGTGGCGCGCGCTCCGGGCCGTACTCGGCGGCGGTGGAATCGCCGGCAATGAAGACGCGGTGCGGGGCGCACAGCGCGCTGGGAGCCGCCATCAACAGCGACAAAGACAGCAGCAAACGCAACATGGTCATGCTCCTGGGTGGAGAGCTGCCGGCCAGCGGCCGGCACTACCGGCGTGCATCTGGTGGTAAGCACCCTGCGTCAGGGGGCGACCGCGAAGCGGTGGGGGGGTCTGAATGCAACGATGGCTCGGGGCCCACGATCTGCAGCGCAGATCGTGGGCGCACCAGCGCGCCGCGATGGGGTTACCGGGCGAGCCAACCACCGTCGACCGGCAGGACCGCGCCGTTGACGTAGTCCGAGGCGCTGGAGGCCAGGAACACCGCGGTGCCGCCGAGGTCTTCCGGAGTGCCCCAGCGCGCGGCCGGGATGCGGTCGAGGATGGACTTGTTGCGGTCCTCATCGGCGCGCAGCGCAGCGGTGTTGTCGGTGGCCATGTAGCCCGGGGCGATCGCGTTGACGTTGATGCCCTTGCTGGCCCACTCGTTGGCCAGCAGGCGGGTGATGCCGGCGATGCCGCTCTTGCTGGCGGTGTAGGACGGCACGCGGATACCGCCCTGGAAGGACAGCATCGAGGCGATGTTGATGATCTTGCCGCGGCCCTGGGCGATGAAATGCTTGCCGGCGGCCTGCGAGATGAAGAACGCGGACTTGATGTTGACGTTCATCACGTCGTCCCAGTCCTTTTCGCTGAACTCCACGGCATCGGCGCGACGGATCAGGCCGGCGTTGTTGACCAGGATATCCAGGCCGCCCAGGCCGTCGATGGTTTCGCGGATGACGCGCTCGACCGGCTCGATGCTGATCAGGTTCGCTTCGATCGCCAGGCAGCGGCGACCCAGTGCGGTGATCTTCTCGATGGTTTCGGTGGGCGGCGCGATGCCGGCCACGGCGACGTCGGCACCGGCCTGCGCCAATGCGACCGCGATGCCCTGGCCCAGGCCGGTGTTGCCACCGGTGACGAGGGCGACCTTGCCTTCCAGACTGAACGGATTAGCCATTGCGTATGTGGTCCTTGTCCAATGCGTAACAGACGCCGCCGACGCGATGCCGGCGGCGCGTCGGGGTCACTTGAGCTGGCAGATGTCCAGCACGTGCATGTCGGTGTAATCCAGGTTCTCGCCGCCCATCGCCCAGATGAAGGCGTAGTTGCTGGTACCGGCGCCCATGTGGATGGACCACGGCGGCGACACGACGGCTTCGTTGTTCTGGATGACGATGTGGCGCTGCGCGTCCGGCTCGCCCATGAAGTGGTACACGCGGTCGTTCTGGCCCAGGTCGAAGTAGAAATAGACTTCGCTGCGGCGGTCGTGCAGGTGCGGCGGCATCGTGTTCCAGACGCTGCCCGGCTTGAGCACGGTCAGGCCCAGCAGCAGCTGCGAAGACTGGCAGGTGGCCGGCACGATGTACTGGTAGATGGTGCGCTCGTTGCTGGTTTCCAGCGCGCCACGGTCCAGCGCCACGGCGTCCTTGATCGACAGTGCCTTGGTCTCGAAGCGCGCATGCGCCGGGGTCGAGGCCAGGTAGAACTGCGCCGGGTTGGCCGCGTCATCGGAGGCGAACACGACGTCTTCGCTGCCCATGGCCACGTACAGGCCGTCCTTCGGACCGAGCGTGAACACGGTGCCGTCCACGGTGACGGTGCCGCTGCCGGCGCCGACATTGATCACGCCCAGCTCGCGGCGCTCCAGGAAAGCGTGGCCGGCAGCCGAGGCCGGTTCGGTCTGCCTGGGCAGCGAAACCGGGCCGTTGACCGGGGCCGCACCGCCGAGCACGAAGCGCTCGTAGTGGGTGTACTTCAGGGTCACCGCATCGGCGTTGAACAGACCATCGAGCAGATACAGATCGCGCAGGTCGTCATTGCTGGCGCCCTTGATGGCGTCGGGATGGGTGGCGTAATGGGTCTTGCAGTACATGGCGTCTCCAGAGCAGGGGTGGGGCGATGCGTCGGCCCCGGCGCGATTTCAAGTGATTGTAGCCATTTGGTAAACCGGTGTCATTTTGCAGCGCACGATAGGCCGGGGGCGGGCCTCGGCACGGTGTCCATGTCAGAAAAGCAGGGGTATCGGCAACCGTTTGCGCGGGTGCGTGGCGACGCGTTGATGATGAAGGCGCGTCATTGCCATCGCGGCGCGGTCAATCCTCGGGCGGCTGGCAGGAGTCGCGCACGATCAGGTGCGGGCGCACGCTGGCGTGCTGCATCACGGCCTGGCCATCGGGCTGGATCAGCATGGCCGCGGCGGTGCGGCCGGTGTCTCGCGTGTGGCGGCGCACCGAGGTCAGCGACGGCCACAGGCGCGATGCCAGCGGGCTGTCGTCGTAGCCGATGATCGAGAGCTGGCGCGGAATGTTGATGCCCGCCCGCAGGGCGACCTTGTAGATACCGGCGGCCATTTCATCGTTGCCGGTGAAGATGGCGGTCGGGCGCTGCTTGCCCAGCAGCAGTTTCTCGGCCGCGGCCACACCGGATTCGAAGGTGTAGCCGGCCTCGACGATGCGCGCCGGGGGCAGCTCGATGCCGCGCTTGGCCAGCGCATCGATGAAGCCGGCGGTGCGCTCGTGCGCCGAGCGGTACGCACTCGGGCCGGTCACCAGGGCGATGTCGCGGTGGCCGAGCGACAGCAGGTAATCGGCCGCTTCAGCGGCACCGTCGCGATCGTGGGTGACCACCATCTGCGAGGTGTCATCCAGCGGCAGCGAGGCGATCCGGGTGAAGCGGCAGCCGATCTCATCGAGCATGTCCACCAGCGCCTGGTCTTCGGAGGCACGGGGCACCAGGATCACGCCGTGCAGCTTCTGCTGCTGCACGAAGCGGCGCACGCCTTCAATGTAGCCGGGGCTGCGCGAATCGCAGGGGTGCACGACCAGTTCGAAACTCGAGCCGCGCAGCGCATCCAGCGCGCCGTACTGCATGTCCACGATGTACTGGGCGGTCGGGTTGTCGTACACCATGCCGATCAGGAACGAGCGCCGGAACGCCAGCCCCCGGGCCAGCGGGTCCGGCGTGTAACCGACTTCGCGCATCAGCGCTTCGACCTTCTCACGCGTGTCCTTGCGCACCAGGGGCGAGTTGTTGATGATCCGCGAAACGGTCTTCTTCGATACCCCGGACAGACGCGCGATGTCGTTGATCGTGGCGGCCTTGCCTTTGGTCAATCCGTGCGGCGACGGATCGGTTTTGCTGCGCAATGACATGTCGTTCAAACCGGGGATGAGTCAAGGGATTCTAGCGGGGAGCTCAATCGAGGGCGCGGTAGCGGAAATTCCGGAACTCGACCTTGCCGTCACCGGCAGCATAGATCGCCGGCTTCAGGGCCAGGAACTTGCCCGCCACATTGTGATGGTAGCCGGAGACTTCCATCTGAACCGGGTACTTCTGCCAGGTTTTACCGTCCGTGCTGGAGTGGAGGGTCACGATGTGACGGTTGTTGGTCACCCGCAGCCACAGCTTGCCGCCGGTGGTGCTGGGGGCCAGCCGGGTGGGGCGCTCCTCGCCGTAGCGGTGCATGATGAACTTCTCGCCGTTGCTGCCCACGCCCACGTAGAGGCGGTCGCTGTAGAAGAGCAGGGCACCGCCCACCGCACCCGGGGCAATCTCCATCTCGACCTCGAACTGGTAGGCCTTGTCGCCGGCGATGGCGGTCAGCGGCGAGCTGTCGCGCGGGGTGCTGCCCTTGCCCTGCACCACCAGGCCCTTGCCGGTGAACGCCAGGCGCTTGTACTCGTCCTGGGCCGGGTTGAAGAAGGACCACTGCGCGCCGAGGGTCTTGCCGCGGAAGTCATCGGACAACGCCATGCCGTGCTGGCCGACCGAGGTGCCCGAAGGCATGGCCAGCGGCTGGCCGAGGTCGCCGCCCTTGGCCACGAACCAGCCATCGGCGGTCCATTCGATCGGCTCCAGCAGGGCCTGGCGGCCCAGCGTCCAGTACCCGTTCTCGTAGCCGTGGTACATCATCCACCAGCGCCCGTCGGTGCCTTCGATCACCGTGGCATGGCCGCGCGACCACCACGGCTCGGCGGCCGACCGGGTGCGCATGATCGGGTTGTTCGGTGCGTTCACCCAGGGGCCATGGATCGAGCGCGAGCGCGCGGTGATCACCATGTGCCCGGTGGGCGGGCCAGCGGTGCCGCCCACGGCGGTGGTCATGTAGTACCAGCCATCGCGGACATTGATCTTCGGGCCCTCCTGCGCATAGGCCTCCACGTCCCAGCTTTCCGGGTATTTCCAGCCGTCGTAGACGTGCTTGGGGGTACCGACCACGCTCAGGCCGTCGTCGGCCAGCTGCACGTAGTCGCCGCCGCTGAGGAACAGGTAGCGCTTGCCGTCTTCGCCCACCGCATGGCCGGGATCGATGTAGCTGCCCAGGCCGATGTCGATCGGCTCGCTCCACGGACCCTTGATGCTGTCGGCCCAGACCACGAAGTTGCTGCGGGTCTCACCGGTGCGGGCGGGGAAGTAGATGTAGTAGCGGCTGCCGTGCTTGACGATGTCCGGTGCCCAGATCGCCCCCACGTTCCTGGTGATGGCATGGCCCAGCGGCTGCCAGTTGACCAGATCGCGCGAGTGCCAGATCGGCAGACCGGGGTAGGCATCGAACGAGGACAGGGTGAGGTAATAGTCGTCGCCATCCTTGAGCACGGACGGGTCTGGACGGTCGCCGGCGAACACCGGATTGAGGAAAGTGCCGTTGCCCAGATCGGCCTGGCGCTGGTTCTCGATCCCGCGCTTCCAAGCGGTGGACGGCTCGGCGGCGTGGCCTGCACCGGCCAGCAGCAGGCAGGCGGCGGCAAAGCTCGCCAGGGTCTTCCTCAGGTGCATCGTCTCTCTCCCTTGAACGTATCGTGGGCCGGCCGCGCTCAGCGCGCCCAGGTCCCGGCAGGACGCTGTCGCCAGCGTGGGTACTCGGTGGTGATCAGGGCCTGCGGCCAGGTGCCGTACCAGTGGTAGCCGGTGCGGCGCTCGCGCGGAATCTGATCGAAGGTGGCCACGCGTTCGCCCTCCCGGTTGGCCAGCAGCACCGAGCTGTCGCGCAGGTCATGGAAGCGCCCCCACAGCAGCGGGGCGCCCGGATCGGCGACCAGGCGGCGATCCACCGTGGTGCGATGGAACTGGAACTGTTCCGGTGTGGTCTGGAACGTCTCCAGCCGCCAGCCGGTCAGCGCGTGCGCCTGGAACCACGCCATGGCGGCGTTGACCGCGGCGACCACTTCCGGCGATGGATCCGGAATCGACATCAGGTAGCGGACCACGCCGACACTCTCGTCGGTGACCAGCGCCGGCAGTTCGAACTTCCGGCCCTGCGCGGGCAGCAAGGTGGTGCGGTCGTACTGCCCGGCCCAGATCGTCGGCACGCCACCCTGGCGCACCTGCAGGCGCAGCAGGCACGCATCGCCTGCGGTGACGGCGGCGTCCACGCGCGCGCGCTGATCGGAGGTGATGAAACCGAACACCGGCTCACGCTGGACGCGCCGCAACGTGGTCAGCACGCCGCTGGTGACAGCGTCGGCGAAGGTGATGTGGCCGTGATACGAGGTGCGCGAGGGCACCGAGTGCGGCCAGCCGCCACACGTTGGAATCTGCTCGGCGAGGATGAAGTCCAGGCCGCGCACGGCCGCGTCGCGATAGCGGCTATCCCCGCTGCGCGCGAAGGCCTCGGCCAGGTAGCTGACCTGGGTGTAGATGTTGCGGTTGTCGAAGCTGCCGCCGGGCGTGGCCTGGTCGGCCAATACTTGGGCCTTGGCGGCCTCGTCGAGGATCCGCTGCGGATCCTGGTTGACCGCCCAGCCACCCCCACGACGCTGCAGCGCGACCAGGTTGTCGGCGATCTGCCGGTACTGATCGGGCGACCAGCGCGGGTAGTCCGTGCCGTGCCCACTCTGCCAGTGGTTGATGCCGTCCTGGAAGCCGCGCAGCGCGATGTCCTGGCCCTGCGCCATGACGGCGCAGGGCAGGGCGATCCACAGCAGGGCTGCCAGCCGCCGCACGCTTACGCGCGCAGCAGGGCGGGCAGCCACAGCGACATTTCCGGGAAAAAGGTGACGATCAGCAGCACGCCCAGCGCGGCGAACCAGAACGGCCAGATCGAGCGCATGCTCTCGCCGACGCTGATCTTGCCGATCGCGGTACCGATGAACAGCACCGAGCCCACCGGCGGCGTCACCAGGCCCAGGCCACCAGTCAGCACCAGCACCAGGCCGAAGTGGATCGGATCGATGCCGTAGGCCTTGGCCACCGGCAGGAAGATCGGCGTGCAGATCAGGATCATCGGCGCCAGGTCCATGAAGGTGCCCAGCAGCAACAGCATGACCACGATCATCAACAGCACCATGAACTGGCTGTGCGCGAACGACTGCAGGAAGTTGACCGCCGCCGAGGGCACTTCCAGATACGCCAGCAGCCAGCCGAACACCGCCGCGGTCGCGATCACGAACAGGATCACGCCGGTGCTGCGCGCGGCATGGGTGACCGTGCCGAGGAACTCGCGCCAGTCCAGCTGGCGATACAGCACGGTGGTCACCAGCAGCGCGTAGACCACGGCGATCGCCGCACTCTCCACCGCGGTGAAGATGCCCGCACGGATGCCGATGAAGATCAGCGCGACCAGGCCCAGGCCGGGCAGGGCCGAGACCAGCCGCAGCAGCACGGCGCGCCAGCCCGGGAAGATCTCCACACCGTAACCGCGGCGGCGTGCCACCACGTAGCCGGTGACCATCAGCGCGACGGTCATCAGCAATGCCGGCACGATGCCCGCGGCGAACAGATCGGCGATCGACAGGCCACCACCGGCCGCGGCAGAGAACAGGATCAGGTTGTGCGAGGGCGGTACCAGCAGCGCGACCAGCGCCGCGGTGATGCTGACGTTGACCGCGAAGTCTCGGTCGTAACCGCGCTTGACCATCTGCGGAATCATCGTGCCGCCGACCGCCGAGACATCGGCGATGGCCGACCCGGACACACCGCCGAAGAACAGCGAGGACAGGATCGAGACCTGGCCCAGGCCACCACGCATGCGCCCGACCAGCGAGGACGCCAGCGAGATCAGGCGCTCGGAGATGCCACCGCGCATCATGATTTCGCCGGCGAAGATGAACAATGGAATGGCGATCAGCGAGGCCGAGCCCGTGCCGGCCGAGATCTGCTGGACCAGCACCAGCGTCGGCAGATCCAGATACCACAGCGTGGCCAGGGCAGCAGCGGCGAGCGCGAACGCGACCGGCACGCCGAGCAGCAACAGCACCGCGAACACGGTGAAAAGAATGGTGATACCCATGACTCAGCGATCTCCCTCGGCAACGGCATCGGCCGGCCGTACAGCCAGCGCCATCTGGTTCACGGCGAAGATCGCCATCAAGGCGCCACCGATCGACAGGGGCAGGTAGTTGATGCTCTGCGGCAGGCTGGCACCGGCGGCCTTGATGTCCAGGCCGTCCAGCAGCAGCACCGCGGCCCACCAGGCAATGACCACGCCCAGCACGGCCACCACCAGCGCGGCGAATACATCGACCGCGCGGCGCAGGCCCGGGCCCATGTGCGCGGCCAGCAGGAAGAAGCCGAAATGGCGCCGGGTATGCACGCCGGTGGCCGCCCCCAGGCTCATCGCGGTGGCGAGCAGCAGCAGCGTGACCGGCTCGGTCCAGCTGGGCGAATCATTGATCACGTAGCGGGCGAACACCTGCCAGCCCTGTACCACCACCAGGCCCAGCAGGGCGATGACGGCAATATGGATCGCCACATCGGCGATGACGTTGAGCACGCGCTGCGGCGCGGTCGGGGTGATGAGGGTGTCGGAAGTCGAGTCGGACATCGCGTCGGGGCCTCAGGCGAAGTCGCGGATGCGACGGGTGAGGGCGGCCAGCGCCGGCTGCTGCAGGTAACGCTGCAGCAGCGGGTCGGCGGCCTTGCGGAAGGCCGGCATGTCGACCTCGTTGAATTTGATGCCGAAGTCGGCCACGGCCTGGCGGGCGGTGTTTTCCGAGGCATCCCACTGCTCGCGCATCACCTGCACCGACTCGCGCGCGGTCTCGATCACCAGGGTGCGATCGGCCGGGCTCAGCGCATCGAAGCTCTGGCGCGACATCAGCAGCACGTCCGGCGCGTAGGAGTGATCGCTCTGCGACCAGTAGTGCGCGGCCTCGAAGTGACGGCTGGAGTGGAAGCTTCGCATGTTGTTCTCTGCACCATCGATCATGTGCGTTTCCATGCCCGAGAAGGTGTCGCCCAGCGACATCGGGGTCGGGTTGGCACCGAGCAGGCGCATCAGCTGGATGAAGATGTCCGAGGACGCCACGCGCAGCTTGAGGCCATGCAGGTCCTTGGGTTCCACGATCGGGTGCTTGGTGTTGTAGAAGCAGCGCGCGCCGGAGTCGTAGATGGCCAAGCCGACCAGATCGCGGGTTTCAAAGCCCTGCAGGACCGTATCGGCGACCCCGCCATCCAGTGCACGGCGCATGTGCGCCACCGACTCGAACACGTACGGCAGGCACAGGCCCTGGGTCAGCGGAAACGCGTTGTTGAGCGCGCCGGAGTAGACGCGGGTGATGTCGATGGCGCCGAAGCGGGCCATGTCGATCGCCTCGGACTCGCGGCCCAGTTGGCCGGAGTGGTACTGGCGCAGCCGCAGCCGGCCGCCGGTTTTTTCTTCCAGCGTCTGCCCGATCCATTTCACCGCGGTGACGGTGGGGTAGTCGGCAACGTGGACGTCGGTGGCGGTCAACAGCTGCGCACCGGCCGGTGCGGCATTGGATGACCGCGAACAAGCCGTCAGCGCGGGCGCGGCAAGCGCGCCCAGACTGGTGGCCAGGAAACTTCTGCGAGTGAACATCTGCGCCCTCCCAAGCGTGCTCGCCATGTCCGCGCGGTTATCCGGCGGCGATGGCCTTGCAGGTAATGTCGCCGTAGCCGACGAAACGGATCAATGCTTGCTGGCCCACGGCGATGTCGTGGATGCCGGTGGCGTTGCCACTGGCGATCAGATCGCCCGCCTTCAACGGCCGCCCACGCTGCGCCGAACGGCCCAGCGCGAACGCATAGGCAGTGCGCAGGCCACCGGGCAGCAGGGTTGCGCCGCCGGTGCCGACCACTTCGCCCTCGATGCGGGTTTCCGCACGCAGGTCGGCATCATCCAGGCGGGTCCAGTCCGCGATCTCGGTGCCGAGCACCAGGCCGTTGTTGTTGCCGAAGTCCGACACCACCACGCGCGGGCCGAGCTTGTTGATCGTGGCCAGCGGGCTGCTGGCCACTTCAACGCCGATGAAGAGCTTGGCGGCCAGCGCCTCGGCTTCTTCCGGGGTCCAGTGCAGCTTGTCCGCCGGGGCGTCTTCCTGCAGCTGGATCACGTACTCGGCCTCAACCGCGCCGAAGCCGCCGACGAACACCGGAATCTCGACTGTTCCACCGGTGGCATTCCAGAGCTGACGCGAAAAAATCGGGCCCAGCAGGCGGTCATCCCCCGACGCATCGCGGCGCTCGGCGGCGATGTAGCCCACTTTCCAGCCGACCACCTGGTCGTCCCACAGCGCGATGGCCTGGTCCTGTACCTGGTAGGCGGTGACGAGGTCGTCCGGGATGGTTCCCGGGAAATCCGGCAGGGATTGGCCGTGTTGGCGGGCGCTGACGAAGTGCCGGGCGATCTCGCCCAACCCCTGGTCGGGCAGGTCCTGTTTGCCGTGGTCGTTGCTCAAGCGGGTCTCCCGGAAAAATTGTTGCACTGCCAATCGACAGCGGTTGGATGTGCTGTATATGGTAAACCGGTGTCATTGGCAATGTGCAGCGCATCAGAACGGCTGCGGGTCAGGCACGATGCCTGTTCTCTCTGCCCGAAGGACGTACCCGGATGCGCCGCCGCCTCGTGTTGCCCCTGTTGACCCTCCTGCTGCTGGCCAGCGGTCTGGCCCACGCGGCCGAGCGTGCGGTACCGGGTACCGAGCCGGCCGTCGGTGCCCCGGACCGGATCGCGTTGTGGCCGGATGGCCAGGTGCCAGGGGAATCCGGACCGGCCACCGTGCCCGATGTGATCGAGCGCAGCCACGATCCGGCGCTGCCGGACCGCTACATCGACAACGTGAGCGCGCCCTACCTGGTCGTCTATCGGCCGGCGCGCCCGAACGGCAGCGCCCTGCTGGTGGTGCCCGGTGGTGGCTACCAGCGCATCGTGCTCGACAAGGAAGGCACCGCCCTGGTGCCGGCCTTCGTCGATCAGGGGGGCGTGACGTTGTTCGTGCTGCGTTACCGGCTGCCTGCAGGCCGCAGTGATCGCCAGGCCGCCTTGGCCGATGCGCAGCGTGCGATGCGGGTGATCCGCGCCGATGCCACGCGCTGGCGGATCGATCCGCAGCGTATCGGGGTGATGGGCTTCTCGGCCGGCGGGCATATCGCGGCGCGGCTGAGCAACGGCTTCGATGCGCCGGTCTATCCCCACCACGATGCCATCGATGCGCTCAGCGCGCGCCCGGAGGTGGCGCTGCTGATCTACCCGGTGATCGACATGGGCGCGCATGCGCATACCGGCTCGCGTGCGCGCCTGCTCGGCCCGCACCCGGATGCCGCGCTGCAGGCGCGGTTCTCGATGCAGGAGCAGGTCCGCACCGATACGCCGCCGACCTTCCTGGTGCATGCGCAGGACGACACCGTGGTCTCGGTGCACAACAGCCTGGTCTATTACCAGGCGCTGCTGCGCGCCGGCGTCTCCACCGAGATGCATCTGTTCCCGTTCGGCGGCCACGGCTTTGGCGTGCGCATTCCGGCCGGTCTGACGGTTGCGCAGTGGCCCGAACTGGCCCTGCGCTGGATTCCCTCGCGCCACACGGAGCCTGCGCGCCATGACTGATTCTCCCGCCGATCTGCAGCGGCGTCGTTTCCTTCGCGACAGCGCGCGCTACGCCCTGATGCTCGGTGCCACCAGCCTGCCGCTGCTGCCTGCCTTCGCCGGCGTGCCCGGGCCGCGCCACGATGCCGCGCCGCTGGCGCGCGTGCGCAGTGGCCGCGTGCGTGGCCAGCTCGAGCAGGGCATCCACGTGTTCCGCGGCATTCCCTATGGTGCCGATACCGCGCCCCGCCGCTTCCAGCCGGCCGTGCAGGAATTGGCCTGGCGCGGGGTGCGCGATGCGCTGGCCTACGGCAATGCCGCGCCGCAGGGCGGCAACGAAGGCCCGGGCAGTGAAGACTGCCTCTACCTCAACGTGTGGACGCCGGCGCTGCGCGATGGCGGCAAGCGCCCGATCGTGTTCTACATCCACGGCGGTGCCTACAACAACGGTTCCGGCAGCGATCCGCTGTACGACGGCAGCGCGTTGTGCCGACGTGGCGACGTGGTGGTGGTGACCGTGAACCATCGGCTCAATGTGTTCGGCTACCTGTACCTGGCGCAGCTGGGCGATGCGCGCTTCGCCGATTCGGGCAATGTCGGCCAGCTCGATCTGGTCCAGGCATTGCAGTGGGTTCGCCAGCATGCACACGAGTTCGGTGGCGATGCAGGCAACATCACCGTGGTGGGGCAATCCGGCGGTGGCGCAAAGATCGCCACGCTGATGGCCATGCCCGCCGCGCGCGGGCTGTTCCAGCGCGCCTGGACCATGAGTGGGCAGCAGGTCACCGCGGCCGGCCCGCGTGCGGCCACCCAGCGCGCGCAGATCGCGATGCAGGCGGTGGGGGCGGCCGATGCCGAGGCGCTGCGCACGATGCCGATGGAAGTGCTGCTGGCCGCCACCCGGGCACGCGACCCCTCGCGCGTGGAGAACAGCAGCCTGTACGTGGGCCCCGTGCTGGACGGTCGTTCGTTGCCGGTGCATCCGTTCTGGCCGGACGCACCGGCGCAGTCCGCTGGAATCCCGCTGGTGATCGGCAACACCCACGATGAAACCCGCGCCTTCCTCGGCAACGATCCGGCCAACTTCGCCCTGACCTGGGAGACGCTGCCGGCCAAGCTGGAGAAAGAGCAGTACGTGGACCTGCTGCCCTCGGTGGTGATCGCCGAGTACCGCCGCCTGTATCCGCACTACACCCCCTCGGAGGTGTTCTTCGCGGCCACCACTGCCGGTCGTTCGTGGCGCGGTGCGGTGGAGGAGCTGGAGGCGCGTGCGCGCCAGGGCGCGCCGACCTGGGCCTATCAACTCGATTGGGGCTCACCGCTGGACGGCGGCAGGTTCGGCGCGTTCCACACCCTGGATATCCCGCTGGTGTTCGACAACATCGACCGCCCCGGTTCGCGCACCGGCAACAGCGAGGAAGCCAGCCGCGTGGCGGCCACGATGAGCGAGGCATTGATCGCCTTCGCCCGCCATGGCGATCCGAATCATGGCGGACTGCCACGCTGGCAGCCCTATTCGCTCGCACGCCGCGAAACGATGCTGTTCGATGCCACCTCACAGCAGGCCGACGACCCGCGCGGTGGCGAGCGTCGTCTGTATCAGCAGGCCCCGTTCATTCAACGAGGTACGTTCTGATGCGGTGTACGTCCTGGCTGCTGGGCGGCGCGCTGTTCGGCCTGATCGGCGCGGCGCAGGCCGCCGTGGATCCGGCACTGCTGGATCGCCCGGCACCGACCCCGATCCGGGCCAGCAAGATCGTGCTGGTCGGTGATTCCACCACGGCCGTGCAGGGCGGCTGGGGGCCGGCCTTCTGCGCACGGCACGTGACCTCGTTCCTGACCTGCACCAACCTGGCCCGTGGCGGCCGCAGTACCTACAACTACCGCGCCGAGGGCTCGTGGGCGCTGGCCGAGGCGGAGATGCGCACGCCGGGCTACGCACGCGCGTGGGTGCTGGTCCAGTTCGGCCACAACGACCAGCCCGGCAAGCCGGGCCGCTCCACCGAGCTGCAGCGCGAGTTCCCGGACAACCTGCGCCGCTACGTGCGCGAGATCCGCGCCGCCGGTGCGCAGCCGGTGCTGCTGACCCCGTTGACCCGACGCCAGTTCGCCGATGGCGTGCTGATCGATGACCTGGCGCCCTGGGCCGAGGCGGTCCGCACCGTGGCGATCGAGATGCAGGTGCCACTGGTGGACCTGCACGCACGCAGCCGCATGGTCGTGCAGGCGCTGGGGCCGGTCGCCGCCATGCCGCTGGCCCAGGCCGCGGCCACACCCGCACAGGTCAGTGCGGCGCTGGGCGGTACTACGGTGGGCGCGGCGCCTGTAGCGGGCGCACCGGCCGCGCAGAACAACGCCGCCACCGAGCCGATGGGTCAGGCCAAGGTCGCCTTCGATTACACCCATCTGGGCCCGGACGGCGCGGCGCTGTTTGCCACGCTGGTCACCGAGGAACTGGCCCGGCAGGTCCCGTCGCTGCGACCGTTGCTGATTCCCTGATCGATAGGAAGATCATTCGAAATCTTTCGAATGGATCGCTACGTCGGGGATTGTGGGTCGATTGGATGTGATTCCGGTCAAACACGCTGTTCACCGGGATCGCCTAGACTCAGGGTATGCAAGACCAATGCAACCCGTTTCCGCCGTTCCATGGCCGTGATCGATTGATCGCCGCCGTCGACCATGCCGTCCAGCACGAGCACGCGCATCAGATCGCCGCCACGCTGCGCTCGGCGCTGCGCGAGGCCATCGCCGACAGCCGCATCCAGCTGCCGGCCTGCGTGCACCACCCGATCGAAGATCACTACGCCCGCCGCGAGCTGTACCGCAGCCCGGTGCACGGCTACAGCATCGTCGCGATGAGCTGGGGCCCGGGGCAGGGCACGCCGCTGCACGACCACAGCGGGCTGTGGTGCGTGGAGGGGGTGTGGCTGGGCCAGCTGGAGATCACCCAGTACCAGCTGCTGGAGCGCGACGGCGAGCGCTTCCGTTTCCGCCCGGAGCCCCCCGTGCTGGGCGACTGTGGCAGTGCCGGCAGCCTGATCCCGCCGCACGAGTACCACACCATCCGCAACACCAGCGATGAGGATCTTGCCATCTCGGTGCACGTCTACCAGGGTGAGATGACCCGCAGCGCCATTTTCGAACCCGACGCCGGCGGCTGGTACGAGCGTCGCGTGCAGGTGATGGAAACCGACGCGGCCTAGCGCCGCGAACGGGCGCAGTGCTCGACCCGATGCTGTGATGGCGCGCATCATGCGCACTCCACCCGGTTCCCGACGTTCCCCATGCCTACGCTGCCGTTCCAACAGGTCAATGTTTTCAGCCGGGATCCGCTGCGCGGCAATCCGCTGGCGGTGGTACTCGATGCCGAGGGCATCGACGACACGCGCATGGCCGCGTTCGCACAGTGGACCAACCTGAGCGAAACCACCTTCCTGCTGCCGCCGACCGATCCGCAGGCGGACTACCGCGTGCGCATCTTCACCACCCTGGAAGAACTCCCGTTCGCCGGGCATCCCACCCTGGGCAGCTGTCATGCCTGGCTGGCGCATGGCGGCGTGCCAAAGGGCGAAGAGATCGTGCAGGAGTGCGGAATCGGCCTGGTGCGGATCCGCCGCAGCGAGGCGGGCCTGGCATTCCTGGCGCCGCCGCTGCTGCGGGGCGAGGCATTGGCACCGGACCTGCGCGAACAGGTGCGGCGCGGGCTCGGCGTGGCGGCGGAGGACGTGGTGGACGCCCGCTGGGCGGACAACGGCACCGGCTGGCTGGCCCTGCGCCTGCGTGACCGCGCCGCGGTGCTGGCGATCCAGCCGGACTACGCGCAGCTGCACGGCTTGAAGGTCGGCGTGTTCGGGCCGTGGCAGGCCAGCGATGGCGACGAGGCGCAGTACGAGAGCCGCGCCTTCATTGCCGGCGACGGCGCACCGGAGGACCCGGCCACCGGCAGCCTCAATGCGGGTATTGCGCGCTGGCTGCTGAGCACCGGCGAGGCACCGGAGCGCTATGTGATCAGCCAGGGCACCGCGATGGGCCGTGCCGGACGCCTGCGGGTAGAGCGCGTGGGCGATGCACTGTGGATCGGCGGGGACTGCGTGACCTGCATCGAGGGGCAGGTCACGCTGTGATCGGCCGCCGGGGCCGCCCTGCGCGGCAGGGCGCTACCGGTCCATCGTCACCACGTTGTTGCGCTGGGTCACTTCCGCCGCACCATCGGCCTGCATGACCCGCACGCGCAGGCCACGGTGATCCCCGGCCGGCAGCGGCAGGCTGACCGTCGTGGTTTTCGGCACCAGGTCGCTCGGCGCGGCCAGGCTCGGAATCTCCACCCGGGCAAGCTCACGGCCCTTGGCATCTTCCAGCACCGCCACGCCCACGCCGGTGGCGATGTGGCCCAGGCTGTGCACGGTCACCTGCACCTGACGCCCGTCCACACGTACATCGCCCCGCCCGATCCCGAGGTCGGGGCGCTGCTCGACCGGCGTGCCGGCCTGCACCAACTCGAACTCGAACACCTGGCTCTGCCCCGGCGCGAAGCGCAACGTGGTCGAGGCACTGCGTTCCAGCGTCAGATCACGCGTCGTCGCCTTGCCGTCGATGATGTCATCGCCGTCGCGGTCCACCCCGCTGGTCATCCGCCATTGCCCGGCGGTGACGTTCCAGGTGCTCATCTCGGCATCCACCGCGTGCTTGCCCAGGTTGTAGGCGATCACCTTGAAGCGGTCGGGGGAGGGCGCATGCACCAGCAGCGCGACCTGCTCGGCCGCGTCCGGCTGGGCGAAGCGCCAGCTCACGGTGTGGCCGGGCCAGCTCTGGTTGCGCTTGAGCGCGATGCCGCCCAGCCGCGCACGCTGCAGGAACTCGCTCGGCGCCTCGACACGGTCGGACCACCAGTGGCCTTCGGTGTTCATGTACTCGCGCTGGGCCTTGGCCTGGATACCGTCCGCGTGCAATGCCTCCAGGTACTTCTTGTCGCCGGTCGCCTGCCACGCCATCAGACTGGAGAAACCGGTGTTGCCGCCGTCGGCGTCGCTGATGAAGCGCGGGTTCCATTCGGCGCTGCGCCCCAGGGCCTCGACGTAGTTCTCGCCCAGGTTGGACAACGCCCCCGGCCCACCGCGCTCCACGCGGTAGTCCAGCGCCTTGAGGTACTTGTCATCGCCGGTCCAGCGCCATGCCGCCCAGAAGGTATGCATGATGTCGCCGCTGCCCGAGCCGTTGTTGAGCTCGCCGCCACGGGTCTTGCCGGTTGCCCAGTTGATCTCATTCGGCAGTGCCCAGCGGCCCTTGTCGTCGGTGTAGGCGTGGGCCAGGTAGCCATCGGCCAGGCCTGTGACCAGCTTGCGGCCGGTCGGATCGGCGTTGTACTGGCCGATCAGGAACGCCGGGTGCAGCACCGGGAAGGAATACGGCTTCTGCCATTGCCAGTTCGGTTCGCGGTAGACCTTGTTGCCGCCGAACCAGTTGCTGGAGAACAGCAGATGCCCCTGCGGGTTGGGCAGGATGATGCGTTCGTCGAAGGCCTTCACCGTTTCCATCAGGCGCTCGACGGTGAGCGGATCGCCCCAGTTGAGGTAGAGCATCGCGCTGTTGGTGTTGATGCCTTCTTCGTAGGCATGCAGCTCGTCGGTCTCGATGGTGCTCAAGCCATTACTGAACATGCCATTGCGGTACACCGCATCGGACAGCGCGGTCAGCGAGGCGTTGAGCTTGTCCGGCTGCACGCCCATCAGGGCCAGGCCCGGCCACTGCTGGGTGAGGTCGGAATCGTCGGAAATGCCGCCACCGAAATCACCGTAGGCGATCTGGCGGTGGTCGATCCACCATTCAATGAAGCGGCGCACATAGGTGAGGTCTTCGGTCTGGCGGAAGGCCCACAGCGGCACGCCCTTGGGCGCTTCGGGCTGGGTGAACGGCGGTTTGCCCTGGCTGTTGTAGCTGATGTAGTTCCAGTACAGCCGGCCCAACGCGTGGTCCGGATCGACGCGCAGCAGGTCGCTCAGGTCGGCATAGACGCGCGCATACAGGCGCTGGCGTTTGGACGTGGTGTGCTCTTCGACCAGGAAGCCCCAGTTGTCGCGGACCTGGTTGAAGCGGTCGGCGATGTGCTCCTTCTTCGCTTCCTCGCGGTCCTTGTAGACCATGCGGATTTCCGCGCCGTCCAGCGAGGACGCGTTGAAGCCCGGCGCGGCCGAAGCGATGGAGATCCACAGGCTGTCGGCGGTCAGGATGCGATCGCGCAGGTCCAGCCACAGGGTGCGCTTCTGGCCCGGCTTGACCGAGACCGACACGTCGATCATGTCGCGCGCCGGCCAGATCGGGTCCTTGACGCGGATGTTGAGCGGGATCAGGCCGTCCTGCGTGGCGGGTAGATCCAGCTTCGGCAGATCGATCGCGATGCCGTCCAGACCGTCATGCATGTTCTCCCAGCTGTGTGCCCAGCTGCGGATCAGCGGCTGTGCGGCCGGGGCGTCGCTCACGCCGGAGGGGATCAGCACGTGCACGATCGGCATCGGCTGTGCAGGCAGCGTATCGGCCGTGCGCTTGCGCGAACCGGCGCCCTTGGGCAGCGCCATCACCGTGCTGCGTTCGGCCGCCGGGTAGCGGCCGTCGATGTACTCGCGCAGCGCGGCGATGTTGGTGTAATCCGGCAGCGCCTGGCTGTCGATCAGGTACCGCTGCTTGACCGTGCCCTCCGGCTCGGCGGCGTCGCTGACCTGGTAGGCCCAGATTTCCTGGATCGGGGTTTCCTGCGCGGTATTGCGGAAGTGCAGCACGCCGCCGTCCTGTGCGGGAATCGGGTTGACGCTGCGGACCACCCCGTGCGGGCGCTCGAACAGCGCCTGCGCTGGCTGGCCGTCCACACTGTGGCTGAGCCCGCCGAACGCTGCACCGCGCACTTCGATGCGGTTGACGGTTTCACCGGCCGGCAGGGTCAGGTCGAGCTGCTGGCCACCCTCGACATAGGTATTCCAGTCCGGCAGCTGGAAGTAATCGTTGCGGCCCGGCAGCCGTGAACGGTTGTAGACACCCGGCCAAGTGGTTTCGGCGATGCCGTCGGTCGCCTTCCACATCCACTGCTTGTGGTCCTTGGTATCGGCGAACTCGATCTTGCGGATCGTGGTGGTCGGCGCGGTCAGCGCCGGCGGCGGCGTGGCATCCCAACCATGGCGATGGCGCCAGGCGCGCATCGGGTCCGCCGCGGCCACGACGCTGGTGGGCGCCGCATTCCGGGCCAGCGCGGCCATGCCGGCCGCATCGAGCAGACGGTCATAGACGCGGATCTCATCGAAGTCGCTGCCACGCAGGAAGTTGTAGCGGCTCTGCACCTGGTAGGGCGCCATGACGCGCGCGGCCAGGCCCAGCTGATCGAGTGCGGCGTCGTAGTCGGCGGTGGTCTCCTGGCGGGCGACCTCTTTGCCGTCCACGTACAGGCGCACGCCGTGGTCTTCATCCCAGCCGAAGGCGATGTGCTGCCACTGCTGCGGCGAAGGATTCTGGTCGAGTGTGAACGAGACGCGGGTGCGCGCCAGGTTGGCATCGGTGACGAAGGCATCGAAGCCGTGGCCGTTCCAGTCGATGCGCAGCCAGGCCATGTCCCAGCTGCTGTGGTCGGCATAGCCGACCCGGAAGATGACGAACGGCGCTTCGCCCACCGCGTAGCGCGAGCGCCAGAAGAAGCCCAGCGTGCCGCGCTGCGCCTGGATGTTGCCCGGGGCATTCCACGACAGCACGCCATCGTCGGCCCATTCGATCGCACTGCCGTGCGCCCCGTCGGGCACCCGCTTGACCTTGTCCACGAAGTTCGGGACCGGGTCGCCCGCGGCGGTATCGGCCTGCAGGCCCTGCTCGGCCGAGACGTGGAACAGCAGCTGCGGCGCGGTCTGCGCCCAGGCGGTGCCACTGCCCGCGAGCAGCAGCGCCAGCAGGCTGGCGGACAGGCGGGAGGGGCGGATCGAGGCGGCGACAACGCGATGCATGAGACCTTCCTTTCGACAGCAGAAACAGTACAGCGGAACCACTAGCGGGGGTCAGCCGCTCACGGTGGCCTCCCGCCGCCGCACCGCGCCCGCCATCCCGGAGAGAAGGACGGGGACGGGCGCGATACCGGTGGCGGAAGACGCAGCACGGTCAGAACTTGTAGCGCAGGCCGAGGTAGTACTGGCGGCCGGTGTGGGTGTAGCGGTCCGGCAGCGACAGGGCCGAATCGACGTAGCGTTCGTCGGCGGTGTCGAGCAGGTTGATCGCTTCGAAGGTCAGCGAGAGGTTCTTGTTGACCTTGTAGGACATGTTGAAGTCCACGTTCTCCACGCTGTACTTGCCCTGCACATCGGCGGTGGCGAACGCGTTGCCGTCCAGATCCCAGACGTTCTCCTGCGAGAGGATCGTGCTGATGTACGCGTCGCGGTAGCTGGTGGACACCCGGGCGCTGAAGCGGCCGTCGTCGTAGTACAGGGTGGCGTTGTACGAGTTCGGCGAGAGGTTCAGCAGGTCGTTCTCGGTGTAGGTGGTGACGATCGTGCTGCCAGTGCCCGAGCTGAACATGTACTTGATCTTCGACTCGACATGCGTGTAGTTCAGCTGCACGCCGAAGTTCCTCCAGAAGCCGGGCAGGAAGCTGAAAGGCTGCTGGTAGGAGACTTCATAGCCCTTGAGCGGGCCGCCCGGGGTGTTGAAGTAGCTCTGCACGTTGAACACGGTGTCCGGGCTGAAGCCGGTCGGCAGCAGGTCCAGCGAGTAGCCCATGTCCGCCCAGGTGGTGAGCAGGCGGGTGCGCTGCACGTAGCTTTCGATGTCCTTGTAGAACACCGCCGCCGACAGCAGCGCGCCCTCGTCGAAGTACCACTCCGCACTCAGGTCGTAGTTGGTGGAGCGGAACGGGTCCAGCTTGGGGTTGCCCAGGTTGATCGAGTACGCACGATCGTCATCGAAGTAGGCGGTGGGGCCGCCACTGACGCTCGGCGACAGGTTGGACAGGGTCGGGCGGGCCATGGTCTTGGCCGCGCCGAAGCGCAGCACGAAGGTATCGCTCAGGTCCCAGGCCAGGTTCAACGAGGGCAGCCAGTCGTCGTACTTGTGGCCGACCCGGGTGGCGACCTGCAGGCGCTCGCCGGGGTCGGCGGTGGCGCTGGCCACGCCGAAGAACGGTTCGCATGCCGAGGACAGATCGCTGGCGTTGGCCGCGGTGCACGGCGCATAGCCATCGGCGGTGATCCGCGTCTGCACATAGCGCACGCCCAGGTTGCCGCGGAAGGCACGGCCCAGCAGGTCGGTGTTGAAGTCCAGCTGCAGGTAGCTGCCGTAGCTCTTCTCGTTGACGTCGAAGTTGTTGTTGGACGCACCGAAATGACCGACGCTGGCCAGGCGGTAATCGCCGCCGAGTGCTCCGGTGTTGCAGTTGCAGTAGATATCCAGCAGCTTGGCGATCTGGTTGAAGTCCGGCACCAGCCAGGCGTTGGGCAGATTGCCGTCCATGCCCTTGCCGAAGCCGCTCAGCGTATCGCTCAGGTCACCCACGGTGACCCCGGCCGGCAGTGCCTGCGACAGGCGTCCGTAACTGATGTTGCGGTACTCCTGCGTGCTCATGTCGTAGTCCTTGTAGGCCAGACCGCCGCGCAGCGTGAAAGTGGGGCTGATGTCGAAGGTCAGGTCGACCTTGGCCGTGTCGAAGGCGTTGTCGACGTACTGCGGGTTCAAGCGCACTTCGCTGATGTTGCCGCCGCGCGCGGTGCCGTTGGCATTGACCGGCGTGCTGCCGTAGCCCAGCCACTTCCAGTTGTCCACGGCGTTGAGATCGAACGGGAAGGACATCGCCGGCACCTTGCCGTTGCGCATGTCCAGCACGAAGCCGTCCAGGTTGCTGTTGTCGAAGCTGACCATCGAGAAGATCGGCCGCTCATAGTTCGACTCGGAGTGGCCGACCACCGCATCCAGGCGCACCGCGTCGTTGAAGCGATGCTCCAGGTTCAGGCTGAACTGCTTGAACTCGGTGCTCTCTTCGATGGCGGTGGATTCGGTGCGGAAATCGACGTTGTCGAACACCCCGTAGGTCAGGCGGTTCTGCTCATCGGCCTGCGCTTCGCGCACCACGATCTGGGTCTTGCCGCCGTACTGCGCGGTGCGGTGCAGGTTGGCACCGATGGAATCTTCGCGCACGTTTTTGTCGAGCTTGGAATACAGCATGTCCAGGTTCAACTGCGTGTCGTCGCTGACCTTGAACTGCAGCGCACCGGTGACGCCCAGGCGCTCGATTTCGTGCTCGGTACGGATGTAGCGCGGGTAACGCGGAATCCACGCGTTGGTCGCGGTCTCGTATGCGGCAATGTTCTCCGCTGTCGCCGCGGGGCGATCCAGGCCGGGGCCGCAGTGGGTGGCGTCGATGCCGTAGCTGCCCCAGCCGTTGCTGCGCGCCTGGTTGGCGGCGCTGCCGACACCGGCGGCGGTTTCATTGGCCAGCGGATTGCGTGGGGTCTGCGGGTCGTAGCCGGCCGGGCTGCAGAAGCCGTAGGTGCCGTTGTTGGCCGCGGTGCTCTGGTTGGAGTTGCGGTAGTTGCCGTGCTCCCAGCGGACCGGGTTGTAGCCTTCCTCGAAGATGGTGCGCTTGCTGTAGGCCACCGACATCAGCGCGCCCACCCGGCCATCGGCCCAGGTGTTGCTGATCAGCCCGGAGATGCGCGGGTCCTTGTTCCTGGACAGTTCGTTGTAGCCGTACTGGCCCCCGAGCGAGGCCTGGAAGCCCTCGAAATCGAACGGGCGCGAACCACGCAGGTCTACCGTGGCGCCGAGCGAGCCCTCGTCGGTCTGTGCCGACTGGGTCTTGTTGATCTTGACCCGGCTGAACAGCTCGGAGGCGAAGGTGTTGAAGTCGAAGCCGCGGCTGCGGTTGACCCCGGTGGTGCCGCTGCCCGCCGTGGACAGCGCTTCCAGACCGTTGATGCGCACGCGGGTGAAGTCCGAGCCCAGGCCGCGCACGGAGATCTGCTGGCCTTCGCCGCCTTCGCGGTCGATCGAGACGCCGGCGATGCGCTGCATCGATTCGGCCAGGTTCAGATCGGGGAATTTGCCGATGTCTTCGGCGTAGATCGCGTCGACCTGCTCGACGCTGTAGCGCTTTTCATCCAGCGACTGCTGCAGGCTTTCGCGGTAGGTCGCTTTGACCTCGACCTTGTCCAGGTCCACGGCGTTCAGCGCCGCCGCCTGTTCGGGGGTCTGCTGTGCCGCGGCGATGCCGGCCACGCTCTGCAGCGCGAAGGCGATCGAAACCGCGAGCAAGGTAACCGGTGTCTTTTTACGGGTGTCGAGTCGTTCCATCGTGTGTAACCCCCTCCCAGGGTGCGCCGCCATGCGACCGTGATGTTGATGAGTCATGACGTCCGGCCTCCCCCGGAGCGTCTGTCGCGCATTGCCGCGTGACACCGCTGGTCATCCGAAACGTAACAAACCCTTCACGGGGCGGCATCTTGCGCCGCAGCAGCGTGCGTGTGCTGGCGAGGGTCGGGGATGGCAACGATGGCGGCGGGCGCGCGCAGCCCGGCGGCGTGATCGCTCACGCCGCCGGTGGGTGCCGCCGTTGAATCAGAACTTGTAGCGCACGCCGAGCAGGAACTGGCGGCCGGTTTCGGTGTACTGCAGCGGCAGGCGACCGGTGGCCGGCGAGTAGACCCATTCGTCGGACGCTTCGTTGGTCAGGTTGATGCCTTCCAGGCTCAGTTCCAGCTGGTCGCTGATCGTGTAGCGGATCGAGGCATCGATGACGGTGGTGCCGGTCATGCCGTGGTAACCGTCGAGATTGAAGCCGGTTTCCGTGCCCGGCGCCTGGGTCAGGTAGTCATCGCGGTTGGTCGCCGAGACACGGCCGGAGAAGGTCTTGCCTTCGTAGAACAGCGTGGCATTCCAGGACGACTTGGACAGACCGGTCAGGTCGGTCTTCATCACCGGCTGGCCGGCGGCGTTGAGGTACTGGATCTGCGACTCCACCCAGGTGTAGTTCAACTGCACGCCCAGGTTGGACCACTTGCCGGGCAGGAAGGTGAAGGGCTGGGTGTAGTTGGCTTCCACGCCGTGCAGTTCGCCACCCGGGGTGTTGACCGGCCGGCTGTAGGTGAAATCATCGGTCGGCGACGCGCCGGTGCCGATCAGCAGCGCTGCCGGCAGGCCACTGTCGGCGTACGGGCGCACTTCACGGGTGGTCTGCACGAAGCTCTCGATGTCCTTGTAGAACAGACCGATGCCGGCCATCGCGCCTTCGGAGAAGTACCACTCGAAGCCGAGATCGACGTTGGTCGCGCGGATCGGCTCCAGGTCCGGGTTGCCGCTGGAGATGGTGCGCGCACCACCGGCCACGGCCACTGTTGCGCCGGGGGTCAGGCTGCCCAGGCCCGGGCGGCTCATCACCTTGGCCGCGCCAAGGCGGATCAGGAAGTCCGGGCTGACTTCGGCCACCAGGTTGAACGAGGGCAGGGTGTCGTTGTAGGTGCGATTTTCCGTGGTGGATACGGTACCGCTGGCCAACGTGGACAGGCCGGTGGAGCTCTGCTTGGTGCGCACGTAACGCACACCGACATTGCCCGACAGCGGCAGGCTGCCCAGTTCGGTGGAGAACTCGCCCATCAGGTACGCACCACGGTCCTTCTCTTCCACGCTGCGCACGTTGTTGGCGCGCGGGGCGACGGCGAAGATGCCGCTGTTGCTGTAGATGTCGAACTGATCGGCAATCGCGTTCAGATCCGGCACCACCCAGTTGGACGGGCTGCCGTTGATGCCCTTCAGGCCGGCCTGCGTGGTCATGTCCACCGGCACGATCTTGGTGCCATCGGCAAAGTTGGGCACGGCCAGCTCGCTGGCGCGGCGCAGTTCGGTGGTCTTGAAGGTGTAGTCCTTGGCCAGCACGCCACCCTTCAGGCGGAAGCCGGGGCTGATGTTCCAGTTGAAGTCGAGCTGGCCGGTATCGAAGTCGTTGTCCACGTACTGCGGGCGCAGGCGGATTTCGGCCAGTTCCCAGCCGGCCGGATTGGTCGGGTCGATACCGTAGTTCAGCGTCGGGAACCGGCTGTTGCCCCGGTAGTCGTAGCTGTAGTTGTCGACGTCGTACTTGTCCATGATGACCGTGGTCTGCACCGGGTTCTCGTGCTTGGAGCGCGAGATGCCGATCTTGCCGGACAGGGTGAAGTCATCACCGAAGCGGTGCTGGCCGTTGAGGCTGAGCTGCTTGAACTCGGTGCTCCACTCGTCGTGACGGTTTTCCGAGCGGATGTCGACGTTGTCGAATTCGCCATAGACCAGTGCGTTGTTTTCGATCACGCCGTTCTTGACGATCATCGACGGCTTGCCGTCGCGGTCGGGGCGACGCAGCGCGCCGGTCGCCGAATCGCGGTTGCGGCTGAAGGAAATCGCCTCGATGTAGTGTTCATCGCGGGTGGCGTCGATCTTGGAGTAGAGCGCATCCAGCGAGAACTCGGTGGCGTCGCTCGGCTTCCACTGCAGGGTACCGGTCACGCCCAGGCGCTTCTGCTCATGCTCCATCTGCACGTAGCGCGGGAAGCGCGGGTGGTAGACGTCGGCCGAACGCGCCGCGGCGAACGGGGAGGTGGCGCTGAAGCCGCCATTGCTCGGACCATTGGCCCAGCGGCCGGTGTTGGAGCCTTCTTCCAGCGCCTGGCGCTCGGAATACGCCACTGACAACAACGCCCCGAAGGTGCCATCGGCAAACGTGTTGGAGATCAGCGCGGCCATGCGCGGGTCGGCCTTTTCGGCCATCGCGTTGTAGCCGGCCTGGCCGCTGGCGGCGAAGGTGAAGCCGTCATAGTCGAACGGGCGTGCCGTGCGCAGATCCACCGTGGCACCCAGCGAGCCTTCCTCGACATCGGCCGAGGCGGTCTTGCGCACCAGCAACTGCGAGAACAGGTCGGAGGCGAACACGTTGAAATCGAAGCCGCGGCCACGGTTGGTGCCGCCGCTCTGGTCGCCGGCGCCGACCGTGGTCAGCGCTTCCATCCCGTTGATGCGCACGCGGGTGAAGTCCGGGCCCAGGCCACGCACCGAGATGTTGCGGCCTTCGCCGGCTTCACGGGTGATGACCACGCCGGGAATGCGCTGCAGCGACTCGGCCAGGTTCAGATCCGGGAACTTGCCGATATCCTCGGCGACGATGGCATCGACCACGCCGGCTTCGCCACGCTTGATGTCCAGCGCCTTCTCGACACTGGCGCGGTAGCCGGTGACGGTGACGGTATCAAGATCAGTCGGGTTGGTGGTGCCCGCATCCTGGGCCAGCGCGGTACCACTCAGCGCCAGGCCGATCGACAATGCGAGCAAGGTAACCGGTGTCTTTTTCTGCGTGTTCTGGACTTGCATGTTTTCCCTCTCCCAAGGTGCTACATGAAACAGCTATCCAACGACATGTCAGTGCAATGACACCGCTGGTCAGAGCGGACGTTAACAGCCCGTTACTGATCCGGCATCTTGCACCGCAGCAGACGTTGAATGTCCCGTAGACGCTTGCAGGACAATGGTTCCGAAATTCGGGACAGGTGGACGGGGCGGCGTCCATCGCTAGAATGACACCGCTAGCCATTGCTGTCGGGCGCCTTCGTGGCGGCCGCGGCCCTCACAAGGATCCAGGACCATGAGTCGTGTTGTCTGTTTCGGAGAGTTGTTGCTGCGCATGAGCGCCCCCGGCCGCGAGCTGTTGTTGCAGCACCCGCAGCTGGCCGTGCATGCCGGTGGCGCGGAAGCCAATGTGGGTGTCTCGCTGGCCCACCTGGGGCATGCGGTGGCGGTGGTCAGCACCGTGCCGGCCAACCCGCTGGGTGAGTATGCCGTGGGCGAACTGCGCCGGCATGGCGTGGATACCACGGCGGTGCGCCGCACCGAGGGCCGCATGGGCCTGTACTTCCTGACCACCGGCGCCGTGCAGCGCGCCAGCGAAGTGGTCTACGACCGCGCCGATTCGGCCTTCGCCAACAGCAGTGCCGCCGACTACGACTGGGACACGCTGTTGGCCGGTGCCGACTGGCTGCACCTGTCCGGCGTCAGCCCGGCGCTCAACCCGGCCATGGCCCAGGCCACGCTGGCCGCTGCGCGTGCGGCGTGCGCGCGGGGCGTGAAGGTGTCCTTCGACGGCAACTTCCGCCCATCGCTGTGGGCGCGCTGGCAGGGCGATGCACCCGGCATCCTGCGCGAGTTGTTTGCCTGCGCTGACCTGGTCTTCGCTGACTACCGCGACATCGGCGTGGTGCTTGGCGGTGACTTCAAGCAGGGCGATGTGCGTGAGCGTGTCGATGCGGCGGCCGCGCAGGCCTTCGCCGCGTTCCCGCGGCTGCAGTGGATGGCCTGCACCCAGCGCACGCCGCACAGCGTGGACAACCATGCGCTCGGGGCGATGCTGGTTGGCCGCGATGGCACCCGCGCGGTGGCGCCGACCCGCGAGATGCTCGGTATCGTGGACCGCATCGGCGGCGGTGATGCCTTCGCCGCCGGCATCCTGCATGGCATGATGCGCGGCTTCGCGCCGGACGCGATCGTGCGCTTCGGCCTGGCCGCAGGCTGCCTGAAGCATTCCATCCCCGGCGACTTCAACCCTGTCAGCGAGGCTGACATCATGGCCCTGACGGGCGAGGAGCGATTCGATGTCCGGCGCTGATCCGCGCGTACGCGCAGTCCTGAAACTGGCCCCGGTGATTCCGGTGTTCACCCCGGAAAACGTCGACGACGCCGTCGAGGTTGCGCGGGCGCTGTTCAACGGCGGCCTGCCGGTGATCGAAGTGACGTTGCGCACGCCGATGGCGATGGACGCGATCCAGGCGATGGTCGAGGCCGTGCCCGATGCCGTGGTCGGCGCCGGTACCGTGTTGACGGCCGCGCAGATGGAGAAGGTCAAGCAGGTGGGCGGGCGCTTCGCGGTCTCCCCCGGCGCGACCCCGCGGTTGTATGCCGCCGCCCGCGATACCGACCTGCCCTTCCTGCCGGGCGTGGCGACCTCGTCCGAGCTGATGCTCGGCCTGGAACACGGCCTGGATACCTTCAAGTTTTTCCCGGCAGTGCAGGCTGGCGGTGCGGCCATGCTGTCGGCATGGAACGGCCCGTTCGGCGATGTGCGCTTCTGCCCGACCGGCGGGATCAGCGCGCAGACCGCGCGCGATTTCCTGCACCTGCCCAACGTGCTGTGCGTGGGCGGTTCCTGGCTGACCACGCGTGCGCTGCTGCAGGCCAGGGACTGGGCCGGCATCGAGCAGCTCGCGCGCGATTCAGCCGCCCTGGTCGGCTGAGGTCCCACGGCCTGCCGCCTCAGTGGCGGCGGGCCGTTGCGCCGACGCGGCGATACAGGGTGCTGCGGCTGATGCCCAGCGCGCGCGCCGCCTGGGCGACATTGCCATGGCTGGCGCGCAGTGCCTCGCGCATCGCGGTTTCGGTCATCGCGTCCAGCCCCTCGGCCGTAGACGGCATCACCGGGGCGGGCGTTGCCTGCAGATAGGCCGGCAGCATCGCGTGCCGGATCAGCTCCCCCGGATCGCTCAGCGCCACCAGCGTGCGCAGGCAGGAACACAGCTGCCGCACATTGCCCGGCCAGGGGTATCCGGCCAGCGCCTCCAAGGCCGCGCTGTCCAGTTGCCGGCCTTGGCCGAGGCGTTGCCACAGCCCCTGCACCAGCGCCGCACGGTCGGCATGCTCGCGCAGGGCCGGCAGGCGCACGCTGTGGTCGGCGATGCGGTAGTAGAGATCGCTGCGGAAGTCACCGGCGCCCATGGCCTGATCCAGATCGCGGTGGGTGGCGCAGATCAAGGCGAAATCCAGCTGTACCGGCTTGCCGCCCCCCAGCGGTGACAGCGTGCGCTCCTGCAGGACGCGCAACAGGCGCGGCTGCAGCGCCAGCGGCATGTCGCCGATTTCATCGAGGAACAGCACACCGCCCTGGGCCTGGCGCAGCAGGCCGGTATTGCCGCTCTTGCGCGCGCCGGTGAAGGCCCCTTCCTCATAGCCGAACAGCTCGGCTTCGATCAGGCCCTCCGGCAAGGCCGCGCAGTTGACCGCCACGAAGGGCTTGTCGGCGCGTGAGCTGCGCCGATGCAGCTCACGCGCGAAGACTTCCTTGCCGGTCCCGGTCTCGCCCTGCAGCAGCACGGGCAGCTGCGCATCCAGCACGCGGCAGGCGCGCTCGAGCACCTGCTGCTGGGCCGCGTCGAACAGGGGCGTGGCATCCACCCGCACCGCAGCCGCGGCGGCACGCGCGGGTGCCGCGGGAGTCGGGCGCGCGGGCAGCGGCGAGCGGCCCGTGGCGCCCCCGGCCGGGCTCACGTGGCCATACAGCGCGCGGCCCTGGCGATCCACCAGCGCGCCGTCATCGTGCAGACGCGAGAGCGGGCCATCGAACAACGACTCGTAGGGCGCTCTGCCGATGTCGCCGTGGTCCAGCCCGAACAGGGCCAGCCCGGCACGGTTGGCGGCCACCAGGCGGCCATTGCGGAAGCCCAGGACGCCTTCGCGTGCGGTGCCGAGCAGCCCGGCGTCGTGGTGCAGGCGAACCACCTCGCAGTCGCCCAGCCCCGCCTCGAAGTAGCGGTGCTCGATATGCGCCACCGCCTGCCGCGCGAGCACGCGCGCATGCAGGTGCTGCTGGCGCGCATCGCCGGAGATATCGAGCACGCCGACGCGCTGCCCGTACGGATCGAAGATCGGGGTCGCCGAACAGGTCAGGATCCCGTGCGGCGCAAAGTAGTGCTCGCCACCGCGCACCTCCACCGAGCGGCCTTCGACGATCGCGGTACCGATCGCGTTGGTGCCCACCGTGGTTTCATCCCAACGCACGCCGGGCATCAATGCCACCCGCCCGGCCTTATCCAGAAATGCCGGGTTGCCCTCGGCATCCAGGATCCAGCCGGCTTCGTCGGTGAGCAGCGCGATGCTGCCGGTGGCGGCGATGTCCGCGGCCAGGCCATCCAGCTCCGGGCGCGCCAGCCGCCACAGCGTTTCCTGGCGCTGGCGCAGCTCGCGCAGGCGTGCGTCCGGCAGCGGCTCGACCTCCGGCTGCGCATCCACCGAGAGCCCGCCGCGCTGGCAACGCTGCCACGACTGCAGGATGGTGTCGGGCACGATGCCGACCGGCGCCGCACCGCGCTCGAAGAACGAGCGCCGCGCATTGCCGACACGGTGCTGGAGCGGAAGCTGGGACACCTGGTCTCTCCAGTGTCGCAATCTGCGACAGTTGTAGCGGGGCCTGTTCCGATAAACACCACACCCGGCGTTACCGTGCAATGACCGGCCGTGGTGCACCGCATCAGTTTCCGGGGTGTTCTCCAACCGGTACGCCGGGTGAGGCCATGCCGCACCGCATCACACCGAACCTGGCATCTTCCTTGCGCCATGGAACAGACCCTTACCGGGCCTGTCCACCGCCATCCGGAGATGCACCATGAATGCCGTCACGTCCGCCAAGCCGCACGCCACCGACCCGCAGTCCATCTTCAAGCCGCGCTACGGCAACTACATCGGCGGGGAGTGGGTGGCGCCGCGCAGCGGCCAGTATTTCGAAAACACCACCCCGGTGACCGGCAAGGTGTTCACCGAGGTCGCCCGTTCCAACGCCGAAGACATCGAAGCGGCGCTGGACGCGGCGCACGCGGCCAAGACCGCCTGGGGCCAGACCTCGACCACCGAACGCGCCAACATCCTCAACAGGATCGCCGACCGCATCGAGGAGAACCTCGAGCTGCTCGCCCATGCCGAAACCTGGGACAACGGCAAGCCGATCCGCGAAACGCTCAACGCCGACGTACCGCTGATGGCCGATCACTTCCGCTACTTCGCCGGTGCGGTGCGGGCGCAGGAAGGCAGCCTGTCGGAGATCGACAAGGACACCATCGCCTACCACTTCCACGAGCCGCTCGGCGTGGTCGGGCAGATCATTCCGTGGAACTTCCCGATGCTCATGGCCGCCTGGAAGCTGGCCCCGGCACTGGCCGCCGGCAACTGCGTGGTGCTCAAGCCGGCCGAGCAGACCCCGGCCTCGATCCTGGTGCTGATGGAAGTGATCGGCGATCTGCTGCCCAAGGGCGTGCTCAACGTGGTCAACGGCTTCGGCGTGGAGGCGGGCAAGCCGCTGGCCTCCAACCCGCGCATCGCCAAGATCGCCTTCACCGGCGAGACCACCACCGGCCGCCTGATCATGCAGTACGCCAGCCAGAACCTGATCCCGGTGACGCTGGAGCTGGGCGGCAAATCGCCGAACATCTTCTTCGCCGATGTCATGGCCGAAGACGATGACTTCCTCGACAAGGCGGTGGAAGGCTTCGTGCTGTTCGCCTTCAACCAGGGCGAGGTGTGCACCTGCCCCTCGCGCGCGCTGATCCAGGAATCGATCTACGAAAAATTCATGGAGCGTGCGCTCAAGCGCGTGGCCGCGATCAAACAGGGCAATCCGCTCGATCCCAACACCATGGTCGGCGCACAGGCCTCCTCCGAGCAGCTGGAAAAGATCCTTTCCTACTTCGACATCGGCAAGCAGGAAGGCGCGCAGGTGCTGATCGGCGGCGAGCAGGCCAAGCTGGACGGCGACCTGGCCGGCGGCTTCTACGTGAAGCCGACCGTGTTCAAGGGCCACAACAAGATGCGCGTGTTCCAGGAAGAGATCTTCGGGCCGGTGGTTTCGGTGACCACGTTCAAAACCGAGGAGGAAGCGCTGGAGCTCGCCAACGACACCCTGTACGGCCTCGGCGCCGGCGTGTGGAGCCGCGATGCCTCGCGCCTGTACCGCATGGGCCGCGGCATCCAGGCCGGGCGGGTGTGGACCAACTGCTACCACGCCTATCCGGCGCATGCCGCCTTCGGTGGCTACAAGCAGTCGGGCATCGGCCGCGAGAACCACAAGATGATGCTCGACCACTACCAGCAGACCAAGAACCTGCTGGTCAGCTACTCGCCCAAGAAGCTGGGCTTCTTCTGAGCCTGCCCGGGCTTGATCCCGATCAAGGCGCCGGCATGCGGCCGGCGCCACAGTGCTGTCATTGGCAATCCACGGAGATCCACGCATGAACAAGACCATGAAGGCCGCTGTCGTCCGCGAATTCGGAAAGCCGTTGCGCATCGAGGAAGTCGAGGTGCCGCGCCCCGGCCCGGGCGACATCCTGGTGAAGATCGAAGCCTGCGGCGTGTGCCACACCGACCTGCACGCGGTGGACGGCGACTGGCCGGTCAAGCCCAACCCGCCCTTCATCCCCGGCCACGAAGGCGTGGGCCATGTGGTGGCGGTCGGCGCCGGGGTCAGCCATATCCGCGAAGGCGACCGTGTCGGCATCCCGTGGCTGTATTCGGCGTGCGGCTACTGCGAGCACTGCCTGGGCGGCTGGGAAACCCTGTGCGAAGCCCAGCAGAACACCGGTTACTCGGTGAACGGTGGTTTCGCCGAATATGCCCTGGCCAATGCAGCGTATGTCGGCCTGCTGCCCAAGGGCGTCGGCTTCATCGAGGTCGCGCCGATCCTGTGTGCCGGCGTCACCGTCTACAAAGGCCTGAAGGTCACCGATACCAAGCCCGGTCAGTGGGTGGTGATCTCCGGCATCGGCGGGCTCGGCCACATGGCCGTGCAGTACGCCAAGGCGATGGGCCTGAACGTGGCCGCGGTGGATATCGACGACGGCAAGCTCGCGCTGGCCGAGCGGCTGGGCGCGACGATCACCGTCAACGCGCGCAACACCGATCCGGCCGCGTTCCTGAAGAAGGAGATCGGCGGGGCGCACGGCGCACTGGTCACCGCGGTCTCGCCGAAGGCCTTCGAACAGGCACTGGGCATGGTCCGCCGCGGCGGCACCGTCTCGTTGAACGGCCTGCCGCCGGGCAACTTCCCGCTGGATATCTTCGGCATGGTGCTCAACGGCATCACCGTGCGTGGCTCGATCGTCGGCACCCGGCTGGACCTGCAGGAATCGCTGGAATTCGCCGAGCAGGGCAAGGTGGCCGCGACGGTCACCAGCGATTCGCTGGAGAACATCAACGACATCTTCGCGCGCATGCAGGCCGGCAAGATCGAAGGCCGCGTGGTGCTGGACATGAGCGCGTAACCGGCTGCGCGTTGCCGTCCTGCGCCGCTTCCCCTCTCCCGGTGGCAGCAGGACGGCAGCGCCGGTTCTTCCGTCCTGCCGGCCACTGGCCGGCGCCCCTGGCACCCCGATCATGACCGACCTCCCGCTCCAGGTAATGGCCACTCTCCCGGCGCTGCAGCTGATCCAGACCCTGCAGGCACGCCACGGCGACCTGCTGTTCCACCAGTCCGGCGGCTGCTGTGACGGCTCTTCGCCGATGTGTTTCGCCCAAGGCGATTTCATCGTCGGCGATCGTGACGTGCGCATGGGCGAGATCGGTGGGGCGCCGTTCTACATCAGCCCCGCGCAGTTCGAATACTGGAAGCACACCCAGCTGATCATCGACGTGGTGCCCGGCCGGGGCGGGATGTTCTCGCTGGAAAACGGCGAGGGTGTGCGCTTCCTGGTCCGCTCGCGCTTGTTCAGCGATGAGGAGTTCGCCCAGCTCAAGGCCGCCGGCCGGGTCTGAAATTCCCTGCGGCAACCCGTCCATAATGGCGGCTCTCCTGCCGTGACGTCGCTGCCATGCCTGTGTGGTCCGCCCTGAAGAATCCCGTGCTGTCGGTGCTGGCCGTCGTGTTCGCGTTCGCGGTGATGGTGCTGGTCAACAGCCTTGGCTCCTGGCTGGTGCCGCTGCTGCGCATTCCGCCCGGCGGCGAGCCCCAGCTGGCCTGGGACCTGGCCTGGACGATCCTCAGCGGTATCGCCGCGATCGCCTTCGCCAGCCGCTACGCACCGACCTGGTCCCGCAGCCACGGCGGCGTGGTGTGGGCGGTGATCGCGGCCGCATCGATCTACACCGCCTGGGAGTTCGGCAGCGATTTCCCGTTCTGGTTCGTGGTGATCCTGCTGGTGTCGCTGCCGGTGCAGGGAATCGGCATACCTGTTGGGGCCATGCTACGCCGATGTCGTAGCTCATGACTCTGGATCGCAGTACATCTTAAGAGAATCGCCCGAGAGGAACTTGTCTCTGGACCGTATCTCGGTACCCGCTACATCCATGGTGATAGTGACTCCCTTACAGACATCAAAGAAAGCGATTCTCGTAGGTGATTCCGCAACTACAGAGCCAGTGCCAATTGTTTCGCCTTTAAGCCATAGCTCCTGACACGGCTGATAAAAGTGCTCAGTGCAAGCTTTTATGCTCAGTTCCTCAGCCAGCTCCAACCCATGCATTGAACCAGCATAGGCAGGGATACCGAGGGCCAACACCACGGAGCCCATCAAAATGATCGATGCCATTGGAGCGCCTATGCCGAGAAGAAGACTCCGCACCACGGCGAGTTTTTTAGGGGAAAGTGTTTTTCTAGTCGGGCTAGACGGGAATAAATAGCTGAGGCAAGAAAAGAAGGTGATTATTGCTATCGATAGCGAAATCCAGATATGTTCTGCCATTGCACCCAAAACATCTCCCGATTTGTGAAACATAGTGGCGGCGCCCAACTCGATAATTGAGTCACGTGTTCTTTCAAACCCTTCCGCGTTTACGCCAAGTCCACCTAGATATGCACTTCGAGCGCAAGCACCGGTCCAGAAGAGGAGGAGGCTTCCGAGTGTTGCTGCAATGGTCACCGAGATGGCAATGCCTGATAACCCAACTTTCTCATCGCCCTTCTTATCTGGGGAGCTCTGATTTTCTGTTGCATCCATTGACGTTCCCTTCCCTTGATCGGCTGCATGAAATGCTAGCTGATCGGGGAACAATGACAGCAACCTTTTCGCTATCGAACGTTAGTGGTCGGTCTACTGCTTAGATAGTCGAAGCACCTGCTTCACCCGCTCGATGCCTTCCCACGGGTCCTGTTTCAGCCGCTCGGCGCGCTGCAGCGCCTTTGCCATCGGGAAAGCGTCCGGCGCCGCGATGCGACCCAGTTCTTCCCAGCGCAACGGCACCGCGACGCCGGCACCCGGCCGCGCCCGCAGCGACCACGAGCTCACGCTGGTGGCGCCGCGCGCATTGCGCAGCCAATCGATGAAGATCACCCCGTCGCGCTTGGCCTTGCTCATCGTCGCCACATAGCGGTCCGGTGCCTGGGTGGCCATGGCCTGCGCGAAGGCCTCGCAGAAATCCTTGGCGTGCGCCCAGTCGGCCTTGGGTTGCAACGGCACCACCACGTGCACGCCCTTGCCGCCGGAGAGCCGGACGAAGCTCTCCAGCCCGGCTTCCTGCAGGCGCGCGCGCACATCGCGTGCGGCGGCCTTGATCTGCGTCCAGTTCACGCCTTCGCCGGGATCCAGATCGAACACCAGCCGGTCCGGATGTTCGGGATCATCGACGGTGGCCCCCCAGGGATGCAGCTCCAGGGTGTTCATCTGTACCAGCTGCAGCAGGCCCTCCACATCCTCGATGTAGAGGTAGTCTTCGCGCCCGCTCTTCTGCTCCAGCGGAATCGCCTTCACCGCACCGCCCAAGCCGGTGCCATGGTGCTTCTGGAAGAAGCAGGGCTTGTCCACGCCGTCCGGGCAGCGCAGCACCGACAGCGGGCGGTGCGCCACCTCGGGCAGGATCCAGCGCGCCATGCGCCGGTAGTAGTCGGCCACCTCGCCCTTGGTGATCTTCGCCTTGGCGAACACCACGCGTTCGGGATGGCTGATCGCAACGGTGCTCTTTTCCTGCGCAGCCGCGGCCTTCTTCCGGCCGCCGGTTTTCGCCGCCGGGGCGGAGGCGGACGCAGCGGTGGTAGCTACGTTGGCTGCAGCGCCCAGATCCTTCGGCTGTTTGTCTTCGCGCAGGCGCTTGAAGCTGGCCTGGCGCAGCAATCCTTCCTTGGCCCAGCCGCGGAAGGCGACTTCCGCCACCAGCACCGGCGTCACCCAGTGCACGCTGCGTGCGGTGAACGGCACATGCGAAGGCAGCTCGACCACCGCGTTCTTCACGGTCAGCGGCGTCAGCTGCCTGGTGAGCGCGCGCAGCGCGGCATCGTCGAATCCGGTGCCAACCCGGCCGACATAGCGCAGTCCTCCTTTGTCCGGCGTGGCCATCAGCAGCGAGCCGAAGCCACTGCGCGATCCCTTGGGCTCGGTATAGCCGACGATCAGGAATTCGTCGGTGTTCTCATGCTTGATCTTGATCCAGTCGCGCGAACGGGCGTTGACGTAGGGCGCGTCGATCCGCTTGCTGATGATGCCTTCGAAGCCGGCCTCGCCACTGGCGGCGAACACCGCCGGGCCATGGTCGCGCACGTGGTCGCTGTAGGCCAGGGTGCCCGGCTTGCTGCCCAGCAGATCCTTGAGCAGGGCCTTGCGCTCCAGCAGTGGCACCCGGCTGACATCCACCCCGGCGATGCCCGGCATATCGAACACCACATAGCGCAGCGGCTGTTTCGCGGTGCCGTCGATGACCTTCTGCAGCGCGGTGAAGTCACTGCGGCCCTGCGCATCCAGCACCACCAGTTCGCCGTCCAGGCGCAGATCGCGCACCGGCAGCCGCTCGATCGCCTGCACCACCTCGGGAAAATCGTCGGTCCAGTTCAACCCGCCGCGCGAGCGCAGCGCGACCACGCCATCGCGCACGTCGGCCAGCAGGCGATAGCCGTCCCATTTGATCTCGTGCAGCCACTGCTCGCCATCCGGCGCGGTGGCGCGATGATCGGTCAGCTGCGGCTTGAAGTCGTGCGGGTAGGGCGTTGTTCGAGCGCCCTGCAGGGCCAGCGCGCGCTTGGACCAGCGCGCGTCGGCCTTGCGTGCGGCGGTGCGTGCGGGGCTACCTTTGGTGGCCTTGGCAGGCGCGGTCTTCCGTGCCGGGGCAGCGGTGCTGGCGTTGGCAGCGGCGATCTTCTTCGTGCTTGCGCGCTTGCCTGCCCTGGGGGGTGCCTCCAACAGATCATCGGCCTCCATATCCCTCGCCTCATCGTCATCGCGTTTGATCAGCAACCACTGGTGCTGCTTGCCCTTCATCGCGGTGCGCACCAGTTTCCAGCCCCCCTTGAGGCGCTCGCCGTGCAGGACGAAATCCACCTTGCCGGCCGCGATCGCCTCCAGCGGATCGCCATCGCAGGCCCAGGTGCCGTGGTCGTAGACGTCCACATGCCCGGCGCCGTAGTGGCCGCTGGGGATGTCGCCGGCAAAGGTCGCGTAGGACAGCGGGTGATCCTCGACCTCCACCGCGAGGCGTTTTTCACCGACGCGCAGCGAGGGGCCTTTGGGTACCGCCCAGCTCTTGAGCACGCCATCGGCTTCCAGCCGAAAATCGTAATGGCGCGAGCTGGCGTGGTGCAGCTGCACGACGAAGATCGGGCGCCGCGCCGGCGCACCGCGCCGCTCGGCGTCCGGCTCGGGGGTGCCGTCGAAGCGGCGTTTGCGGCGGTATTCCTGCAGGGACACGTCGGCTTACCCGGCTTTGCGCGTGGGTGCGCGCTTGGTGGTCTTCTTGGCCGCTTTGCCCGCTGTCTTGGTCGCCTTTTTGGCGGCAGTGGGTTTGGCGACCTTGGCCGTGGCCTTCTTCGCCGCTGACTTTTTGGCGGCAGGCGTGCGCTTCTTGGCATCCAGGCTCTTCTGCAGCAGCGACATGAAGTCGACCACGTTGGTCGCATCGTCCTCGCGCGGGGTCGGCTCTTCCTCCACCTTGGTGGTGCCGCCCTTGGCCTTGATCCGCTTTTTCAGCAGCGTGTGCAGGCGCTCGCGGAATTCATCGTGGTACTCATCCGGCTTCCACTCGCCGGACATCGAGGCGATCAGCTGCTCGGCCATCGCCGTTTCCTTGCTGGTGATGCGGTACTCGGAAAGGCTGCCGCTGGGCAGCTTGTACTCGTCCGGGTCGACCAGCTCCTGTGGATAACGCAGGATCATCAGCACCAGTGCATCGCCGTGCGGCATCACCGCGCACAGGTATTCGCGCGTGCGCACCACCACCCGTGCGATGCCGACCTTGCCGGTACTGCGCAGCGTTTCGCGCAGCAGCACATAGCCTTTCTCGGCTTTCTTGGCGGGCACCAGCAGGTAGGGCTTCTCGTAGTAACGCGGATCGATCGTGGCGGCGTCGACGAAGGTCTCCACCTCGACCGCTTCATGGCTTTGCGGCGCGGCCGAGCGGATGTCGTCTTCCTCCAGCACGACATAGCTGCCCTTGTCGTACTCGTAGGCTTTGACGATCTCTTTCCACGGCACTTCTTCACCGGTATCGGCGTTGACCCGTTCGAAGCGGATCGGCTTGCGGTCGCGCGAATCCAGCATGCGGAAGTGCAGGTCGACATTGCGTTCGCCGGACATCAGCGACACCGGGACATTGAGCAGCCCGAATGACAGCGTGCCGGTCCAGATTGGTCGGGCCATGGTGGCGCCACTCCAACACTACTAGGGAGGGCAGCTGTACCGCGGCGCACGTGAAACGCCTGTGTCCGGCCTGTGCAGGCCGTGGCTGCACGCCCGCGGTTACTGCAGCAGGCCGTGCACCGCCGCCGCCGGCATGTGGTCCAGCGCCAGCCAGGCATCCTCGACCACCGCCCGTGCCTGGTGCCAGCCCAGCCGCGATTGGCCGCGCATCTGTTCCCAGTGCTCGGCCAGCTCGCCGTCGGTGTCATCGGCGCCGCGCGGCCAGTCGGCGTAATGCGTGGTCAGGGCGAAGGCATAGGCCGGGTACAGGTCGCGCCAGCTGCGGCGGCCCTGGCTGCGGCGCTGCTCGTAGTCACTGCGCATGTACTGCAGGTAGTCCTGGGCGACCGCCTGCGCGTCTTCGGCGCGGTCGCGGCGCGCGCGGCGCCCGCTCCGTTCCGGCTGCAGGTAGGCGTTGAACAACGCAGGTGCGGCACGGCGGTCCAGGCGGGGCATGACACGACTCCGACAGCGGTGGGGCAGGCAGGAATAGACCCGCCGCCGTTATCCAGCCGTGACAGATTCGTTGACGCTCCGGGATTCGCAGCGACTTCACCCGCCGCGCGCTGTAGTGGGCTGCACAGCAACTGGAGAACTCCCATGCCCCGCGATCCCCTGCGCGACGCCACCGCCCCGGTCCCCGGCGAGCAGCGCGCCAAACATGACAACCAGGACGCCGAAGACCGCGGCGCCGGTATGTCCGTGCCCAACGACGAACCCGATCACCTGCCGGTGGCCGTCACGCCCGATCCCGTCCCGCGCGACCGCAAGGATTCGGCGGCCGGCGAGAAAGGGCCGGCCGGTCACCACCGCCGCGAAGATGAATACCAGCGCCGCCAGCGCAAGGAACACGCCAGCGACAACCAGGACGAGGCGCTGGAAGAGACCTTCCCGGCCAGCGACCCCACCTCCCCGTTCGTGCCAGCCAAGCCGCCCAGGTAAGCCGCTCCGATCAGGGCGCCCACTGCCACTGCAGGCCCACATTGTAGCGGCGGTCCGGCCCGGGCTCGAAGAAGCGCTGGTTGCCATCGTTGACGATCACCGAGCCGATGTAGCGCTGGTCCAGCGCGTTGTCGATCCGCGCGAAGGCACGCAGCGTGCCCTGCGCGGTGGTCCAGCGCCGCGACATTTCCAGGTTGAGCAGCGCGTAGCCCGGCGCGCGTTCCGTGGCCAGATCGTTAACCACGGTGTCGCTGGAGGCCACCACCTCGGCCGCCCATTGCCACGCGCCCGGGCGGTACTGCACCCGCGCGTTCCACTGCTGACTGGGCACGCCGGGCAGGCGTGAGCCGGCGGCCACCGTGTTGCAGCCGGTGGCCGCGCACAGCGCATACGGGTCGCGCACGGTGGCCTCGATCCAGGTGTAGACCAGCGTGAGATCCGCCTGCGCGCCCAGCGGCTGCACGACGCTGGCCTCCGCGCCCTGGCGGCGGGTGCGGCCGATGTTGCGGTAGGTGCTGCGGCCGCCGCTGTTGCTCGCCACCGCCAGCTCGTCATCGGTATCGGCGCGGAACAGCGCAGCCTCGACCTGCACGCCACTCTGGCCGTGCCACTTGCTACCCACCTCCAGGTTGCGGCTGCGGGCGGCCGAGAGATCCAGCGCCAGCCCGGCCTGACCATCGGCTCGGTAGCCCAGCTCGTTGAAGGTCGGAGTTTCGAAGCCACGTCCGGCCGAGGCGTACAGGCGCCACGCATCGCTGGCGCGGAATACCACGCCTGCCACCGGGGTCGTCGCTTCGTAGCGACGCGAGCCGCTGTCGTCCGGATTGCCGGTGGTGATGTAGTGGTCGTTGGAGCGGAAACGGACCGTGCTGTGGCGCACCCCCAGCAGCAACGACCAGCGCGGCGCCCACTGCCACCACGCCTGCGCGAACTGGTCCACGTTCTCGACCCGATCGCTCTGGTTGCGGCGCAGGCTGCCCTTGATGCCGACCTGATCGCCGACGAAGTTCTCGTAACCGCGGCGATCCTGCTGCTGACGGTCGGCATTGGCGCCGATCACCACGTCCAGCGGGCGTCCGGCCCAGTCGCCGTGCCAGGCCCAGCGCGCGTCGAGTCCACCGTAGTCCCCGTCCAGATCGATCACCCCGCCGGCATGCAGCGGGTTGGCCTGCGGCCCCGGCGGAATCGCCAGGTACTGCTCCACGCTGCGCTGGCCGGCATAGCCCATCGCACGCCAGGTCTGCGCGCCCTTGGTGCGGGTGAAGACCAGCCCGGCCTGGGCCTGACGCACGGATTTGCGGGTGTTGTACTGGGTGGCCACCGCGGTGGCCTGGCGCGGGTTCTCGCGCACCTGGGCGCGGGTCAGGCCGAGTGGATCCTGCGCGTCGGGCGCATCGAAGTAGTTCAGCACCAGATCCAGCTGGCCGCCGCCGACCTCCGTCCCCAAGCGGCCGTTGACCGATTCGCGCCGGGCCTGGCTATGGTCGCGCCAGCCATCGGTGCGGAAGTGGTTGGCGGCTACGTTGTAGCGGATCGGTCCCTGCCCGCCACGCAGCTGGGCACCGGCGCTGACCGTGTTGTCGCTGCCGGTATCCAGCCGAAGGCGCCACGGGTCGCCTTCGGCGCCGTCCGCGCTCCACACCTGGACCACGCCGCCGGAAGAGTTGCCGTACAGCGCCGAGAACGGCCCGCGCAGCACTTCCACGCGCTGCGCCGAGAGCAGGCTGGCGTGGGAGAGCTGGCCCTGGCCGTCGGGCATGGTGGCCGGTACACCGTCCACCAGCACCCGCACGCCGCGCACGCCGAAGGTCGAGCGCGCGCCGAAACCGCGGATCGAGAGCTGGGTGTCCTGCGCATAGTTCTGCCGGTCGCGGGCAACCACCCCGGGAATGCCGTTGAGCGCCTCGGAGAGCTGGGCCAGCGGCCCGGTACGGTCCTCGTCCACCCAGACCGTGGTCAGCGAGGCGGGCAGGTCGATATCGGCCACCTGCGCCACGCGCGCGGCCTGGACCTGGACGGTGGGCAGCCGCTCGATCGGGGCGGCGGGGGCGGGGGTGTTCTGGGCCTGCGCCAGCGATGGCAGCAACACGGCCGAGGCCAGCGCACAGTGGCGGGCCAGCGGGGTAAGACGGAGCATGCGGGGCGGGATCCTCGGTAAATGGGCGTGCCGCACGCCATGGTACGGAAGGCGACGTGACGACAGCCTCGGCGCCCTCGGCGGGGCTTTGTTACGATGGGTCGGTTTTGGCTGATTCTGCCGCCAATCCTGCGTCGCGCCACCCTCCCCCCTTCCGTCATCCGAATGAGTACCGCCGTGTCCTTCTTTGCAAATGTGGAACTGGTCCCAGGCGACCCGATCCTGGGCCTGACCGAGGCTTACAACGCCGACAGCCGTCCGATCAAGGTCAACCTGGGCGTGGGCATCTATTACGACGAGAGCGGCCGCATCCCGCTGCTCCGCGCCGTGAACAGGATCGAACAGCAGCTGGCCAATGACGCCAAACCGCGCGGCTACCTGCCGATCGACGGCCTGCCGGCCTACACCCAGGCCACCCGCGAGCTGGTCTTCGGCAAGGATTCGCCGCTGCTGGCCGCCGGCCGCGTGGCCACCTCGCAGACCATCGGCGGCAGCGGGGCGCTGCGCGTCGGCGCGGACCTGCTGCACAAGCTGCTGCCGCACGCCACCATCGCCATCAGCAACCCGAGCTGGGAAAACCATCGCGCGGTGTTTGGCGCGGCCGGCTTCGACGTGGTCGATTACACCTACTTCGATGCCGCCACCCATGGCGTGGACTTCGACGGCATGCTGGCCGACCTGGCCAAGCTGCAGCCGGGCACCGTGGTGCTGCTGCACGCGTGCTGCCACAACCCGACCGGTGCCGACCTCACCGTCGCGCAGTGGAAGCAGGTGGCCGAGCTGCTGAAGGACCGCCAGCTGTTCCCGTTCATCGACATGGCCTACCAGGGCTTCGACAAGGGCATCAGCGAAGATGGCGCCGCCGTGCGCATCATCGCCGAGGCCGGCATCGACAGCTTCGTGGTCGCCAACTCGTACTCCAAGTCGTTCTCGCTGTATGGCGAGCGCATTGGCGCGCTGTCGGTGGTCGCCCCGGATGCGAACGCGGCCAAGGCCGTGCAGTCGCAGGTCAAGCGCATCATCCGCACGATCTACTCCAGCCCGTCCAACCATGGCGCCGCGCTGGTGGCCGGCGTGCTCAACAGCGTCGAGCTGCGCCAGCTGTGGGAAGCGGAACTGACCGAGATGCGTGAGCGAATCCACGCCCTGCGCCATGGCCTGGTGGAGAACCTGGTCGCCGCCGGCGCACCGGAATACGCCTTCATCAACGACCAGGCCGGCATGTTCTCGTACTCGGGCCTGAGCCGCGCCCAGGTGGACCGCCTGCGCGACGAGTTCGCGATCTACGCCGTCGGCACCGGCCGCATCTGCGTGGCCGCGCTCAACCAGGGCAACCTGGAATACGTGGCCAAGGCCGTGGCGACCGTCAGCAAGGGCTGAGCAGTATTGCCTCTGTGACGCAGAACGGCCGCCATGCGCGGCCGTTCTGCGTTACGGCGTCCGCAGCGCGCTGCGTGGCGTGGGAACGGTTACGGCTGCCCGCGCCTCGTAATGGCTCCGGCGAAGGGCGACAATAGGCGCTTCCCCTTTGAAGGCCGCCTGATTCCATGTCCCAGACGTCGCTGACCCGCTATCTGATCGAAGAGCAACATGCCGGCCGCATCAACGCCGATCTGCGCCAGCTGATCGCGGTCGTGGCCCGCGCCTGCACCAGCATCTCCATCGCGGTCAGCAAGGGCGCGCTGGGCGGCGTACTCGGCGAAGCCGGTACCGGCAACGTGCAGGGCGAAGCGCAGAAGAAGCTGGACGTGATCAGCAACGAGATTCTGCTGGAAGCCAATGCCTGGGGCGGCCACCTCGCGGCCTGCGCCTCGGAAGAAATGGATCACTGCCAGCCGGTGCCGGACACCTACCCGCGCGGTGACTTCCTGCTGCTGTTCGATCCCCTCGATGGCAGCTCCAACATCGACGTCAACGTCTCCGTCGGCACCATCTTCTCGGTGCTGCGCTGCCCGCCGGGCACCGAGCAGCCCAACGATGCCAGCTTCCTGCAGCCGGGCACCGCGCAGGTCGCGGCCGGCTACTGCATCTACGGGCCAAGCACGCAGATGGTGCTCACTGTCGGCCACGGCACACACGCGTTCACCCTGGACCGCGAGAAGGGCGAGTTCGTGCTGACCACGCCGGACATGCAGATCCCGGCAGACACCCAGGAATTCGCGATCAACATGTCCAACCAGCGGCATTGGGAAACCCCGATGCAGGGCTACGTGCAGGACCTGCTGGCCGGCAAGGAAGGCGCGCGCGGCAAGAACTTCAACATGCGCTGGATCGCCAGCATGGTGGCCGACGTGCACCGCATCCTGACCCGCGGCGGCATCTTCATCTACCCGTGGGACACGAAGGATCCGTCCAAGGCCGGCAAGCTGCGCCTGATGTACGAAGCCAACCCGATGGGCCTGCTGGTCGAACAGGCCGGCGGCGCCGCCACCACCGGCCGCGTGCGCATTCTCGACATCCAGCCCGATCAGCTGCACCAGCGCGTGCCGGTGTTCCTCGGCTCGCGCAATGAAGTCGAAGAAGCCACCCGTTACCACCGCGAACACGACAGCGCGGCCGGGTGATTTCCTACGCAGGGCTGGCCGCCTGGTCAGCCCTGTTGCTACGTGGCAACGGCGTGACATCGGCCACGGCAGCAGTCACCATCGGCCATTCGTGCCCACGGATGACCCCATGACTGCCGACGCGCCGCTCGATTTCATCGAAGTAATCCACAACGCCGTCCCCAACGAGGTCTGCGCGGCCCTGCAGGCCCAGATGCGATCCAGTGCGCAGTTGCAGCCGGGCGAAGTGGGCAGCGGTGTATTCCCGGAACTCAAGCACAGCAAGGATCTGCGCATCAGCGGGCGGCCCGAGTGGCGGCAGGCCGAAGCGGTGCTGCAGCAGGCGGTTTTCAAGGGTTTGCTGACTTATCTACGCCGTTATCCACAGGCCCTGATCTCGCCGTTGATGTTGCAGATCCAGGACAGCCACGGCCAACCGCGCCGGTTGGCGGCCGAGGATTTCCCCGACATGGATGACGCCACCCTGTCCGACCTGGCCCGCACCTGCCTGCGGCCCGGTGCCATCAATCTGCAATGGTATGCGGCGGGCGAGGGCGGCTATCCATACTGGCACTGCGAGCTGTACCCACGCGATCCGGCCGGCGAAACACTGCACCGCCACCTGCTGTGGACGCTCTACCTCAATGACGATTTCGACGCCGGCGAAACCGAGTTCCTGTTCCAGGGCCGCAAGGTCGCGCCGCGCACGGGCAGCCTGTTGATCGCACCGACGGCGTTCACCCACACGCACCGGGGCAACCGGCCGCAGGGTGGGGACAAGTTCATTGCAACGAGTTGGATTCTTTTCCAGAGTGCGCAGAAATTGTTTGGTGGGAATTGATCAGCGCGCCCACACCAGCAACACAGCACCGACAACGACAACCACGGCCAACACCATCACCGTGATCAGCACATTGCGCCCGGTGCGCTTTGCCTTCGCCTTCAACCCGGCCAACACGTCCAGATCCAGATAGAGACGATCAGCGCCCGCGTCGCGGATGACGCCGTTGTCGCGGTAGTACTTCAGCGCTACCTGCAATGCAGGGTCGATGGTGTCGGCCGCGATCGCGCTCTGCGGAGACAGCGCCTGATGGCCGGTGAAGTGTGCGATCACCGCGTCGCGCTGCTGCTGCACCGCTGCGGCGATGGCGGCATTGATCGCGATGTTGGCCGCGTTCGACGCGGCCGAGGTGGCTGCCGATGACATGTGGTTCCCCCTGGATATCCAATATGGACGTCAGGCCACCGCGGCGCGGTGCCTTGGCCCGATTGTTGGGCGGGCACGCCCTAAAGTCCATCGGGGGCTGATCAGAACAACGAGCCCTGGGGTGAGTCCACCCGCGGGGGCAGCGGCCGCAGGAAGCGGGTGCAGTCCAGCTTCGGCCAGTGGCTGTGCTGCGCATCGAAGCCCAGGCGCTTGCGGGCCAGCTTGAAGCGGTTGGACAGCAGGTCGGCGTAGACGCCTTCGCCGCGCATGCGCGTGCCAAACTGGCTGTTGTAGTCCTTGCCGCCGCGCAGCTGGTTGATGGTGCTCATCACGTGCGTGGCGCGGTCTGGATGGTGGGTGTCGAGCCAATCGCGGAACAGCGGCGCCACTTCCAGCGGCAGGCGCAGCAGCACGTAGCCGGCGGTGGAGGCACCGGCATCGTGGGCGGCCTCGAGCACGGCTTCCAGTTCGGCATCGTTGATCCACGGGATCACCGGCGCGACCATCACCCCGACCGGGATGCCGGCATCGCTCAGGCGCCGCATCGCGCGCAGCCGTGCATGCGGAGCCGAGGCGCGCGGTTCCAGCTTTGCCGACAGATGCGGGTCCAGCGAGGTCACCGAGAAGTGCACGCTGACCAGCTGCTTTTCGGCCAGCGGCGCGAGCAGGTCGATGTCGCGCTCGACCAGCGCGTTCTTGGTAATCAGCGAGAACGGGTGCTGCGTTTCGAGCATCACCTCGATCAGCTGGCGGGTGATTTTGAGCTTGCGCTCGATCGGCTGGTAGGCGTCGGTATTGATGCCCAGCGCGATCGGCTGCGGCACGTAGCCGGGGCGTGAGAACTCCTTGCGCAGCAGCTGCGGCGCATTGGTCTTGGCGAACAGCTTGGTCTCGAAGTCCAGACCGGGCGACAGATTGAGATAGGCGTGCGAGGGCCGGACGAAACAGTAGGAGCACCAACACTGTATGTGTTCGGGGAAAAGTGCTCACACAACATCCTGGAGATTCGAAGTCCTTCAGAGACTAGCCTCCGCAGGACTGTCATATTGCTTCCTAACCTCGGTCAATGCGGGGCAGGTTGGGAACCTCGGCGGCGTTCAGCGCCCCTTGCTGGGAGTCTTTCAGCTCCGATGCGCTCAACCGAGGCGCGCGGGTAGGCGAGGCAACAGTAATCGCCTACCAGGTAGCTGCCCGGCAGGCGGATGAGTTTTCAGGCTATAGACATCCCTCGACCAGGACCTCTGGCGCGGGGCACTTCCAAAACTCGGTTTGGTCCCCGTCGCGATTCGAGACTGGGTCTTGTTCGATCGGCTGCCTCACGAACAGATGCGCCCTACTTGAACCAATATTCCTGCATGTGCTGTGAGGCTTCCTGCGTCACGTTGTACCAAGAAGCATTGTTGCTGCTGGCGTCAATCACTATCAAGCAGTCATTAGCATCCATTACGGCCCATATTCTCTCGGCAGCCTGTTCACAGGTGTACTGCGAGTCGACGTACCAGACGGACTTCTGGACCTTTGCCCAGCTCCCCAGCGCCTTAATTGCATTGAAGACGCTGTCGTAGTCTTTCCCAGGAGTGTTCAAGTCATATGTTACAAAGAGATTATTTCCCACGACTGTCTCCTTAACTGATGGGTTACTTGAGCGTGCTCCTACAACCCGATCTTCTACTCGACGACCACATAGAACGGCTCGCTGTAACCAACCAAATGCTGATCAACGTTCCGCACAATGAACGCCTCCACCATGTGAACACCACGGTACCTGATCCATTCTCGCCTCATATGAGGGCTATCGGAGGGATCAAATCCTCCTCTTAGTGCCCGGTCCGACCTAGCTTCACTACCCGTATTGGTTACCCGCCAATGGGTTGTGTAGCCACTTGGGGGAGTCACGCCGCCAAGCATTGAGTAGAAGTAGATCGGCTGATTTCGCTCAAGGGGCATGTAGCTTCTGACCGCCATAGAGCCGCCATGATCGTTACCAATCTTCGCTTTCACAGACGTTTTCGCCATGAGTGCATCGGCAACCCAAACTGGTGCTTTGCGCCAGCTCGGTCGAAGGATCGTTGGATCCAAGGCCTGCAATCCGCGGGAGCGCACGATGTCAACTTCATCAAGAGCCTGATCCAGGGCGACGTCCGAGGACTCAAAAGTGGCAACAGCCTTTCGTATGGGCTGCACCCCGAAGTCATCACCGAAAACCTTGCGCCACTTCTTCAAACTCTCGGTGGCGTCTATTTCCGCGAAAGAATCATCGATCCACCGTCGGTACAAGCTAATTTTGCTGCGGAAGTTCTCGTACTGGGTCGAAGTCCAGGAGCTTGCTTGGTTCTCAGCCTGCAAAACGGGATTGCAGACCTCGGGGATTGAAGGTCGAGCTTGGAGCCAGTTGTCCAACCGTCCAACGATGGTCTTAAGTGCTGTGGGCAGATCGGAGAACTGCGAAGAGTTCTTGTCACTGTCGTTGATCTGCATCCCCAGCAGTGTAGTTAGAAGAAACGACGGGCAGGAGAAGTTGGTCTTTATATCCCGTAGGTACTTAAGCAGCCGAGTAACCTTTCGAAGATGGTTCCCGCCACCCGCCGCGTTGCGGCCTCGGAGCCAATCAGTGTATTTCGCAGGCTCCGACTGTTGGAAGCTGTTTGTTGAGCGATTGCATACCTCGCGATCGTCTTCCCCCACTCGACCGCAGACACATGGTGCAATGTCCATCTTGCGCTCACCAGCGTACTCGATAGTGACACAGTGCGAGTAGACGCGGAGCTTCTCCTTATAGGTTGAGCTTTCACGAAATACGCGAGCAAGCTCATTCACGTAGTCGGCTGCAGTCCAATCCTTTACGGGCTGCATGAAGACAATCACATCCGCATCGAAGGCGTTTCCTTCGACGGGCCGTATGATCGTCTGGTGTGCCCATGATCCATGCTTGTAGAAGGAGATGATCTTGGGGGTGTAATCCGAATTTCGAATGAAGCGCTTGATAGCCTCAAACGAGGCGTCTAGCAAATCAATTCGCGTCTCGTTTAGGTTGACGGTATCGGATAGAAAGTCCTTGAAATTTGATACATGTTTCATGTCACCTCCCTGTTATATCCCCAATTCTCTGTACAAAAGCTTCAGCCCTCTTCTTCATCTTGATCTCCAGCTTCGGGCGTTTGAATTTGTAGATGAGATCACTGATCAGTGGACTGCTGCTGCGATGCGTGAAGATGGCATCTTGGAGCTCTCGTGCTCGAGCGTCGACCTTAAGACTCCTCTTGGCGTCTACCAAGTCATCCAGGGATGCATCGATCTCGTCCAGCAATCTATTGACGAGCCTTATCGTATCGCCTTGGCGTTGATGCTCGCGGACCACCCAGGTAAAAAGGGGCCCAAAGGGGATCAATAGGCCCAGGACCACTTCAACCAGGGTGAAGTCTATGAAAAAGGCTAAAAGGACCAGGAAATAGACAACAGTCAATGACCAAAGCACAGTCCGGTATGTATTTCTCAGATTCGAGTCATACCAAAGATTCGTGCGCTGGCAGACCAACCGCGCAGCTTGCAGTGGCATGGCGCACGACTGCTCCGGATACCAGTTTTCCAGCCTTCCTCTCGCATCCGCATCCATTGTGGCATCGGCATACTCTTCCACCTTCTGAGGCGAAATCTTCTTCCCGGCAGCGAATCCGTTCCACTTTATTTCTAGAACGTGGCAATCAAATTGCTCTTGGAGACGGGCTGCAATTTTGATCTTCTCTTTTCTCCAAGCATCGAAGAACAAGGCATCCAAGGCACCGACAGCAATGGCCACCAAGCTCACCCATTGCTTATATCCTTCAAACTGCAGTGCAACGATCAGAGAAACTGTGGGCAATGCGAAAGTGAATCCCACATAGAATCCTTGCACCATCTTTACACGCTTGAAGATTTGCTTGCGCGCCCAAAGCAGCTTGACCATGCCTGCTTCGTTCTGCCTAATGCCAATTCCGTTAGACATATCTTCTGTCACGCCTCTTACGTGCATGAGTTGACATTCGCTCTATCAGGACGGTTACTCGCCGCCTTGGAGCGCCTGTTGAAATCCCTAGTCCCGCTTCTGGCAGAGTCCCCTAGACGTAGTTTCGGGACGCGTGTCGCATTTTGCAAGTCCCTTTCTAGGTCTGTGAGCTGCTGACGCCCTTAGCGGATGGTCCCTCTATGCCGTGGGACACACTGAAGTTGGGGTTCCTGCCCCGTCAATTATTGGCAGGGAATCAACATCGATAGATCGGTCAAACTACCGCGCGGCTAATTTCGCGTCGTTCTGGCCCTGATTACGCTTCCAAGCACTCGATCTAGAAGCTTGATTTGGTGGCATCCTGCGTGGACAGAGGCCTCTCTGTCAGACGTAGGTCAGTTGGAATGTGACGCTGGAGATTCAATGCAACTGTGTAACCAGGTTTCCGCACACAGACTCGGTCGGATTTTCATGCGTGCAGAAGGGCTCGCTGCTGATGGAACAAGCTCCTCTCGTGTGCGAGTGTCCCAACGATGCTTGTGTCCTCGCTGAGAATCAATCAGCAGATAGGCCTTCCGCGATCGCCCTACATCGCGATGCTGGAGTCTGGCTATCAGAACTCTGCCGTGGTCACAAGTTGGGGGGGATGAAGCGGTCTCCTCGAGCTCCTGGGCTCCTACGCATAGCAATGACTCGCGTATAGTGCGAAGTACAGGATCAATAGGTCTCCAAGGAAGATTTGACAATGGGAATCCCTAACAACTACGCCCTAAAGGGCCGTGTCGATGTTTCAAAGCCCGCCCTGATTGAGACCCTAGAACAGACGGGATTCGATTCCGCCCCTAAGGTTTTGGCCACTTACACTCTAAGACCGGACGAAGTGCGAACGCTTGTTCAAAGGCTACATTGGACGTCGCTGCAGGGTGATCTGGATTACCACATAAATGGTGAGAAATCCCTAATCGTGGCTACCTATCCGTTCCAAGCATTCTGGGACGTAGTCACCAACCTGTTTGCTATCGCTCAGTACTGTGATGACTATTCCGTCGGACTCCAGTGCACTCTGTTGGATGAATTGAAGCTGAGAGAGCCGCAGTTCCCGCACCAGATCAGGATTGAGCTGGCGATGCATGATTTTGCGAAGCCCTTGGCGGCATCGGAGATTCTGCCTCATGAGCCTCAAGCAAGTGCATTCGAGTGTCGCGCAGACATCATATCTAATGCTACCTATGTAGAGGGAATGCTCTACAAGATCATCATAGATAGCGGGCTGAAGACTGCTGAGCAGCTGAAGAAGGTCAACTTCCATTCAAAGATCGATCTCTGCAGATCGAGCGAGCTTGTCGACGCAGGGCTGCTTTCTGTCGTGGATGAACTAAGGCAGCTTCGTAATGAAGCTGCCCATGAATTTTCTTTTGGCGACTTGACTCCGGGCTCAAGCACTTTAACGATCAGCCCGGTTGGCCACGAGCTGATGAGCCTCATCGAGACATTTGTTGATTCATGCGAAAAGCGCTACAAGATGGAGCCGGCAAGAATCGAGCGGTTCCGGAACAGCATGCTCATGCTTTCAGGGGAACTTAACGGGAAGGCATGTCTCTCTCAGACACTTGTGCTTGGTAAGCAGTTCCCGGACAGCTTGTCCACCTACTTCTACGGGTGATCTAGAGTCCGTTTGCCTTTTCAATCATGGCAGACGTGGGGAGAAGAACACGCCGCCCAGTTGGTCAGCGCAAAGTCATTGCGTTGATCAGCAACAGTAGTCACATCAATTGGAGAGGACCATGAGCAAGGATAATTTTTCGGCGTCAGCCCAGTACAACGATTTCAAGGGTTCCGCGGCGGCAGACCACGCCGACCTTTCAGCTGCTGGAGATTGGCTGAAGAAGGCTGGCGTCATCAATCATGGCGAACTTCTGGTCGGCTACGAAATGTACGTATCACCTGGGCTGTCTGTAGCATCCGGAACGATCACGATCTCCACCTCATTCTTGTTGGCTACCACTGACGGACTCGATGCGTTCGCGGAACGAGTGAAGTCGGGCGAAGATATCTCGCTCAGAAAGGTTTCGCGAGACCTCTCACCGGTGGAGTTCTTCTCCCTGTTCAAGAGATTCAATGTGACCCTATCTTCAAACGGAATTCTGGAAAGTCGCGATTACAATTATTAGAGTTGACGCTCGCTTGTCTCCTCGATCAATCTAGCTCAGATTGACCGAGGAAGACTGTTCGGCTCTCGGGTCATTAGGACGCACTAGTCACCCGGACGCGAGGCGCCTCAATGATTCGCGCGCAATGCATCTATCACTCTCGACGTCCCCCCGGGATTGAGTAGCACGACGGTTTGGAGTCCAATCCTCAACGACAAGGAGATTGGACGTGAAGAAGCGCTTTTCCGAAGAACAGATCATCGGCTTCCTGCGCGAGGCGGAGGCCGGCATGCCGATCAAGGATCTGTGCCGCCAACATGGCTTCAGTGAGGCCTTGTACTACCTGTGGCGCAGCAAGTTCGGTGGCATGAGCGTGCCCGACGCCAAGCGGCTCAAAGACCTGGAGGCCGAGAACACGCGCCTGAAGAAGCTGCTGGCCGAGCAGATGTTTGAGAACGACGTGATAAAGGATGCGTTGCGAAAAAAGTGGTGACCGCACCGGCGCGCAGGTTGCTGGTGCGGAGCATGGTCGAGAAAGGGCTCAGCGAGCGGCGTGCGTTGGTGGTTGCACGCATGAGCGCCAGCGCGCTGCGTTACGAGCCCAGGCCGGACCACAACGTTGAACTGCGTGAGCAGATCGCGGCACTGGCACACCGGCATCGACGTTACGGCGTGGGCATGATCCATCTGAAGCTGCGACAGAGTGGGTTCGTCGTGAACTACAAGCGCGTGGAGCGCCTGTATCAGGAAGCTGGCCTGCAGGTGCGTCGCAGGAAGCGCAAGAAGGTACCTGTCGGTGAGCGTCAGCCCTTGCTGCGCCCGTCCGCCGCCAATAAGGTGTGGTCGATGGATTTTGTGTTCGACCGCACCGTGGAAGGCCGAGTAATCAAGTGTTTGACCATCGTTGATGACGCCACTCACGAGGCCGTGGCCATCGAGGTTGAACGAGCTATTTCCGGGCAAGGCGTTGCCAGGGTGCTGGACAGATTGGCCGTTCAGCGCGGTTTGCAGCAGGTGATCAGAATAGACAACGGCAAGGAGTTTTGCGGAAAAGCAATGGTGGCGTGGGCTCACGAGAAGGGAATTGCCCTGCGCCTGATCGAGCCGGGCAAGCCGAACCAAAATGCTTACGTTGAGTCCTTCAACGGGCGGCTGCGCGATGAATGTCTGAACGAGCATTGGTTCCCGACGTTGCTCCATGCCAGGACCAGTATCGAAAGCTGGCGGCGTGACTACAACGAAGAACGGCCTAAGCGGGCTCTTGGCGGGCTGACGCCCGCCCAGTACGCCGCACAGTTGGCTGGAAAGGGACATACCATCAGCACTGGGCTCTAAACCCGCGCGCTACTCAGGACGGGGGGACGTCGGGGTGATACCGCCCTTGATCATGGCACAGCCATCCATCGCATGAGGGGTGCTTGTTGGCTATCTCGCCAGAGAAATTCACATCTTGCAGCTCGATGATGCGCTCGGTCAGGCGTGCAGACGCAACATGGAGCCCGTCGTCCTCTGACGAGTACGGGGAACCAAACAGCGGTATCTCGACCCACAGCCTCTCCTGCCCATCATGCACATAGGGAGCATGGTCATCCAGGAGCAGCGCATCTCCCAAACGAGGGCAGACGTAGGCAAGATCCTTTGTCTTTCCGGACCATTGGATATACCGGAGTTCGGCGAACCATGCCGGTGCACATCCTTCTCTAACCAGGAGTTTTGCAATGGTTCGAGTACGACTCTCTGGAACGGTGGTGAACAAGACGAGCTCTACGAACTGCGACCGGACGCGCTCAAGGAACTGATATAGACCAGACCTCGGAATCTGACTGACGGCATTGGAGATGAGCGTTCCTTCCAAGTCCAGCGCTAGGATGGTTGGCTTCACGGGGAGTTCCTATCTAAGCTTCCTGAGCCTACATTGCGGCTTCGCCGGGCAGCTGTCTATCGCGTGGGCCAACGGGTGTGCAGCTAGGCCTCCGTGGCTTGGAACTGCCCCTGACGAATTCACTGCCGTTGGATTGCTTCCGACACTTCGATGGCCCAACGTGAGGTGTGGATGATCCGAGCCTCCTGCAGATTCTCCTGAAGAATTTCGCGCTTGGTCAGTTGAGACACCGCCTCCCATTCGTTTCTGAAGATGTAGGTCGCGTTGCCTGTTTCAGGGCTCTCAAACACGTACCGACGCCGGCGCGTGAATCCGAAGACGATGTATTCACTGAAACCGCTCAGCCCGATTGCCATGAAGTCAGGCTCCTGCCGAGTGATGGTCCGGATGCGACTCTTGGCGACTGCGCGGTCGTTGTCCGTCAACTGCTCTAGGTAGCTGTCTAATACCTGCATTGCTCTTTCGAACGGGAATTTTCCTGGAGGAAGAATGCGCCAGTTCCTCTTCTCGACCCTGACCGGCACCGCCAAATTCGGATCAACGATTTCGAAGCGCGGGAAGCACTCCAGATAGATGTTTAGGAGGTTAGCAATGGTCTCTTCTGGCTCCGTCCGGTCAATGACCCTTGTTGCCATTGCGATGCCACTGTTCGTCTCAACAGCGGTCAGGAACTCTCCGGGTGGAGCGATTTGTTCCCGGGGATAGGCTTCATAGGATCTCGTCTGAGTGCCGTGGTGGGTGTGCCCGTGCCAGTCCTTCCAAGAGGTGTTGATCGAACGAGACTTAGTGATCATCGGAAGGTCATTCCTGACGATTTCTTTACCGCGGGCATTGAAAGACGTTGCGGGACCCTCGGCGCTAGGGACGATGGAAACGCCTGCAACTGGAACGTGGTCGAGTCCCAACGTCGCTGCGTGTTCATCCGTTAGAGGCCCACTGAGCAGCCGAAACTTGGGCAGCCTCTCAATTGTGCTTCTGTAGACTGATAGTCCTCTCACTTGCTTGGGCATGCGCTACTCCTTGTGATGAGGAAGCGGGACAACCAAATCCGGGGAGCGAGAACCCTGATCGTTCTAGGGGACGACTACGTCAGTAGTCTATCTCGGGATAATGCCAAGAGCATCCCCCTTTCAGGCGGATCGTCTTTCTAGGCATCGCCATGTATTTCCAGCTTGGGCCGATTCTTGGGGTGGTTGGTGGACAACCCATTCGGCCGCGCAGACAATCACGCTCATTGCCGGGAACCGGGGGAATCTTGAATGGCATTTGACGTTGGAAAATGGCACGGGCGAGTCCTTTCCACCCCAGCCACTTACTCAAGGCTTGTTGACTTGGCTGAGCACCCGCCAGTCGTTGCCGAGTACAAGCGGTCTTTCTCCGTCCAGACCTTGGATGAGAGGGGCTCGCTAGTGGCACTGGACGCGGGTCGTCTCGACGAACAGATTCGAGAGGCCATCTACGGTGACGCGCTTTCCGCCATTGACCACTATTCTTCACTTATGGTCGTCACGGCTGCAACATACATAGAGAACATCATCCTTGAGTTCCTGATTGTTTACTTCACAGCTAAGCCGCAATCGATTCACGCTCATCTGATGCCGGGCTCGTCAAAACGGGAGGAGGCATACGTCCCTCTCCGTGAGGTGTTGGCGGCCTCATCGTTGTCCGAGCTTCATTGTCAACTCGCACGCCGAGCTGCGCGCAACGCGTCAGATGGCTCGATCAAGAAGACACTTGATCGAGTCTCCAGGCTAACCGGACATTGTGTCCCGATCAGCGTCGCGGTCCCAATCTCTGAGATCGTATTGCTTCGCAATTCCATCGTGCATGAGGGAAGATCTCTGACCAAGGAAGCTGCTGCCATCGAGGAGAGGTTTTCCAGTGTGTACGCGCTTCTAAGAGAGTTGGCCCTGATCTGCAAGGCTGAGGGACTGCCTTACGTCGATGAGGGAGGATTGGTGGATCCACCCTCTCTAAATGAGATAGAACTTCTGGTTCCCTAGCCTAGATGTAGTTTTCCGGTAGGGCAGTTCTACGCGTTCGCAGCTATGGTTGCTTGGGTTCTATCTTGTCTTTGCAGCGGCAACTTCATGTCGCTATCGCTACAATCTGACTTGGTGGGGATGCGCCCGATGAACAGTGTCAATTATCCCTGGACGGAAGCTTCGCTGTCGGATGCAATCGCGTTTGATTTCAACGTTGGTGATCCTGAGCTGCTCGCCAACGAGGCCTCCGCGCATCGTCTCGGTGATCTTTTTATAGCGGAGGATAGGAGTACCGACGAGCAGAGCAACTCTTCGCGAAGTCGCGTACTCCGGATGGTGGCTTCAGCTTTGCAGCTCCACCAGAGGCTGGACCTACCCAAGACCCCTTACAGTGCAATGATGGAGTTCGGTGATCGGCGGACAGCTATTGGATCCGATTGGAAGGGGTGTGGCGCAGTCCTGGATGAGTTGGGGAGACGGTCGCCCAATCCTGTGATCTGCGCTCGGCTTTTGGATCTCGCCTGGCTGGTCGAGCGGAGCCGTGTTGATGCTGGTAGAGCGGCCGTGCTTGCTTATGTTCGGGTAGCAGATGGGATGCTTACCCGAGAGCTTAGGCATCGGGATTATGATTCGGATCATCGTCCCATTAGCGAGGTCAAAAGTACGCTTCGCAGAGGGCTTCAGATCTGTGAACTGCTGCGCCTGCGCGAGGACGACTCCGATTTCATGGCGCTTAGAACTTTCTGCTTGGCGTCTGCCGATCAGTTTGAGTCTGAGGGCGACAGCCAAGGGCTGTTGGCCATGATGAACCTCGCCTTGGACTACGAGTTGGATCTGCCGGAGCGTTGTGCACCTCGTATGGAGGTAGCTGCACGCGGGTTCAGTTCTGGAACCGACCCTCATTCTGTTTGCGATGCGCTTGTTGGTGCGGGTCGCGCGTGGCGCCGTGCGCAGGACACTGCCAACTACGAGAAATGCATGCTTGAAGCGAGCTGCCGTATGGCTGAGCATGGAAGGGCACTGGGCGGAAATTTGAGTGGGTCACACTTCGTACAGCAGGCCATTGACTTGCTGCGGGGTCTGTCTACGCCTGATGCCAAGGCCTCCAAGCGCGAGCTTCGCATAGAGTTGATTCGGCTTCAGTCCGCTGCAGAGGATGAGTTCGGTACCTTCGAGTACTCGTTTGATCTGAGCGAGTTGGTCAAGGCTGTAAAGGATCGGACTCAGGGTCTCTCGATTGAGGAGGCTCTGTTCTTGCTTGCTGCTATCCACCGGCCGCGGCCTACTTCGGTCATTGAGGAAGAGGCAATGGAAGGGATGCGGAAGCATCCATTAGGGTCATTGTTCGGTGTTCAGCAGCACGATTCCGATGGCCATGTTCGATTCCGTTCTCCGGGAACGGACATGCGAAAAATTGACCCTGCCGCATTGGAGCATGCTATTGCGAGGCAGGAGGGGATCTACCGAGAGACTGTAGTGCGGGGTCAGATCGCTGTTGTCGTATACCAGTTGGCCAGCGAGCACTCAGTAACACTTGACGAGGTCTTTCCTCTCTGCCGGGAAAGCCCATTCGTTCCTCCTGATCTCACGGAGACCTTTTCCAAGGGCATTCTGGCGTTTCTGCATGGTGATATGGCGTCCGCCATGTTCATCCTGACTCCGCTGCTGGAGGCCTCGCTGGTCTATGTCCTGAAAGGACATGACGTCGATGTTGTTCGTCACGATGAGGATTCTGGAACCCAAGAGGACATGAGCATTACGCAGTTGTACAAGAATCATCGCGGTGAGCTAGAGGCCATCTTCAGCGCGTCCGTGGTTGATGACATCGAGCGAGTGTTTCTTGCTCGATCCGGCCCGGGGCTTCGCCACGCCATCGCGCACGGAACGACAAGCGATGGCCAAGCCTACTCCGGTGATTCCATCTATGCTTGCTGGCTGATGTGGCATCTTTGCCTGGTCCCACTCTTCAAAGAACGCTTTGAAGCTCGTGGCAGAGGCTCTGAGGCGGATGCTACAGATTGAGGCCTTCATACCGAGTGTTTCAGATCTAGAAGAGCTGCCCCTGGGGAGACTTTTCCTGAGGCGGTTGAAAGAGATGGGTGGCCAGCGCTGGCAGCCTGGTGAAACCGAGCTCACGATGCTTCTTCTCAAATCGCTTGCGGATCAGGTCGGCCACCGGGCCCGTTCCGGACATCCTAGTGCCGAAGCTGGCGTCGTACTCCTTTCCGCCATGCATCTGCCGCATCAAACTAAGCACGTGCTCGGCTCGATCCGGGTAGTGCAGCTCGAGCCACTCTCTCCAGATGTCCTTGATCTCGTTGGGCAGTCTGAGCAGCACGTAGCCGGCGGCCTTCGCGCCATGCTCGTATGCGGCCTGAAGGATTGCTTCGAGGTCCTGGTCGGTGATCATGGGGATGACGGGCGCGATCAGAACGCCTACCGGCACTCCTGCCTCCTGCAGCTGTTTCATTGCCCGCAGCCTGGCGTGGGGAGCGGCGGCTCGTGGCTCGAGTTTTGCCGATAGCTTCCTATCGAGCGTGGTGACTGAGAAGTAGACCGTTACCAGCCGATCTTTGGCCATCGAGGCCAGCAAGTCGATGTCCTTGGTGATCAGAGCGCTCTTGGTGACGAAGCTCACCGGATGCTTTGCGTCAGCAAGCACCTCCAGGCATTGGCGTGTAATTTGATAGTTCCTTTCTATCGGCTGATAGCCGTCGGTGTTGATCCCCAACGCAATTGGGGCGCACTTGTAGTTCGACTTGCTGATCTCTGCTCGGAGTCGTTCAGGCGCGTTCGTCTTTGCAAACAGGCGCGTCTCGAAGTCCAAGCCAGGTGAGAGGCTGAGATAGGAATGAGAAGGGCGTGCAAAGCAGTAGACGCACCCATGCTCGCACCCGCGGTACGGATTGACCGACGCGCTGAAGCCGACGTCGGGCGACGAGTTGCGGCTGATGACCGTCCGCGCTCGCTCTTCCTGTACCTGAGTTCGCAATCGCGGCTCGTCTTCCATCCCCTGATAGACGGACTCCCAGCCATCATCGACCCCTACGGTTGCTGTGGTATCGAAGCGGCTTGGGACGCAAGATGCGGCACCTCTACCTTTGATGGGAACTTGTGCCTTTCGAGCATCCTGTTCCATATCGCCAACCCGGGAAGGACAGGCAGTTAGTATTATTGCTAATCACAGGTACTGCAACACCAGGAGATTCAGTTAGCTGTAGGCCACCCTTGGATCTGCAGAGTAGGTTCTTCCCAGGCTTATCCACAGCTATGACGTGCGGAAGACCTTCATTGGGAGCGTTCGCCGGCGAGTGACTTCGCCTCAGCTAGGAAGGTTTGCATCATTGCACGCGATCGGCGTGTTGCTGCGGGCAGGGGAATGCCCAGCTGTGCGCATAGCGACGTCGCGTACGCCATCTGTGCACCGGTGGGCGGCTTGATGTCCCAATCGGTGAGTTGAGGGATGAGCTTTGACAGCTCTTCGGCAAGGCGGTACTCGAAGCTTCTGGCCTGCCCCTCCTCTTCCTGCATTCGACGCACTTGCCTGACGACTTGCTCCCTGCCCAAGGGCGAGAAGGGGAGTTCAAGAGTGAACTCCAATTCCGGACATACGAGATAAAAGTTCATGAGTAAGACGCCCAGTACTTATAGGTAGACTACCTTTAGAGTCGTAGTCTTTAAAGTACTGGAACCACAAGCTTCTTCGTATGGTCGAGCATACGAATCAAGCAAAACTTGCAGATGTGATCCGTGCGCATCGCGTTGCTCTGGGGCTCAGCCAGGAGGGCTTTGCCGATCACATCGAGATGCATCGCGCCTACTACAGCAAGATCGAACGCGGCGAGAAGAACGTCACTCTCGCCACTTTGGAGCGCGTGGCCGATGGGTTGGGCACGTCGATGTCTGCCTTGTTACTCGCTGCAGAGCTCTGACTCTCCTTGCAATACACGAAGGTTGACTAACTCGTTCTGGAACGACGAGTTGGTCGCGGCTTTGCACGCATTTCCTTCCACCCCATGTGTTCACTGTTTCCGCCTTAATTGATTGATCTATAGGCCTTTATTCAATGAACAATTAGGGGGTATTGATACCGTGCTCGCAACCGCGGTACGGATTGACCGACTGGCTGAAGCCGACATCCGGCGATTTGTTGCGGCTGATGATGCTGCGCGCGGTCTCGGCGCGCACTTCGGTACGCAGCCGCGGCGCGGCGAACTCCTCGCTCTCGTCCGGCGCCCAGCCGTCGTCCATCGCTTCGCTGACGGTGACCTCGAAGCGGCCCGCCAGGTGCGTGCGGGAACCTCGGCCTTTGATCGCAATACCCATGGTCAAAGGCTATCGCCAGGATGTCTCAGGAAATGAGACGTCGTGGCGTCGGAACGGCTGGGATGGGGGATATCCATGGTTAGTAGTATTACTAACCACAGGTGCAAAGGGAAGTGAGAGCCGCGCCAGGCAAGGGTCGCCGGGGGGGCGGACCGATTTGATCCCCAAAATTATCCACAGGGCCAGGGCGCGTGCCTGGCGTGTCCTGTCACTGGGCGGCTGAGCCGACCAACGGTCGGCTCTACCTGGTACCGGGCGCCTTGCGCGGCAGGGAGATGCACCGGCATCAGAGCAGCCGCAGATACCCCTTCACCGTAGCATCCAGCCCGTCGTACAGCGCCTCGCTGATCAGGGCGTGGCCGATGGAGACCTCCAGCACGTCGGGCACCGCCTGCAGGAACGCCGCCAGGTTGTCCTGCGACAGGTCGTGCCCGGCGTTGACCCCCAGCCCGGCCGCCTGGGCGCGGCGGGCTGCATCGGCAAACACCGCCAGCATGGCCGTGGCGTCGCCGGCGGCATGCGCCTCGGCGTAGGGGCCGGTGTAGAGCTCCACGCGATCCGCTCCGATGGCCGCGGCCTGGGCGATGTCGGCATTGCCCGCGTCTACGAACAGGCTGACCCTGCAGCCGTACGTCTTCAACTCGGCGATCAGCGGGCGCAGGCGCTGCGCGTCACGGCCGAAATCGAAGCCGTGGTCGGACGTGAGCTGGCCGTCGCCGTCCGGCACCAGGGTGGCCTGGGCGGGGCGGGTCTGCGCGCACAGCGGCAGCAGCCCCGGGTAGCCCTCGCGCGGTGGCGCGAACGGGTTGCCCTCGATGTTGAACTCCACGCCGCGCTCGGCCGTCAGCGCGGACAGCGCCAGCACGTCCTCGGCGTGGATGTGGCGGCGGTCCGGGCGCGGGTGCACGGTGATCCCGTGCGCGCCGGCATCCAGGCAGGCGCGGGCGGCGTGCAGCACGTCCGGGTCGGTGCCGCCGCGCGAGTTGCGCAGGACGGCGATCTTGTTCACGTTGACGCTGAGTTGGGTCATGGCACTACGAGGGGTCGGATTCACCCTGAGCGGTGCGGGTACGCGCCTGGAGGGCGAGCTCCCGCAGCCGACGGAGTTCGTTGGGATCGGTGATGGCCGCGCGGGTAGGCTGCACATCGCCGAAGCGGGCCACATAGAGGCCGCGGACCCACGCCAGCAGGAACACCAGGGTACCCAGCAGCGACAGCGCCATCAGCCCCATGTGGGGGGTCTTGAGCGCCATGCCGAAACAGGCCAGCGCGAACAGCAGAAACAGCCAGTACATGTCGTTCTCCCCGATTGACCGGGCCAGTGTAGCGCCGGCGCCGGGTGTGGTTCCACGGGGAGTGCTGGCTACAGCAGCGGCGAGGCCAGGCGCGCGAACGCCTCTGGTACACGGTGCCGCCACAGCGAACGCTGGCGATCGTTGTAGACCGGCGAGGCGCTGCTGTACTCGGCCAGCAGGATCTCGGCCAGCGCCGCCACGCGGCCGGTGTCGCTGATCATCATCGACAGCTCGAAGTTGAGCCGGAAGCTGCGGTGATCGAAGTTGGCGCTGCCGACGATGCACACGTCGTCATCGGCGATGAAGGCCTTGGTATGCAGCATGCGCGGGCCGTATTCGTAGATCTTGACCCCGGCCTGCAGCAGCTCGTCGAAGTAGGAGCGCGCGGCCTGGGTGACGAACCAGGAGTCGCTCATCTTGGGCACCAGCAGGCGCACATCCAGGCCACCGAGGGCGGCGGAGGTCAGTGCCATGCGCGCGGCTTCGCCGGGTACGAAGTAAGGCGTGACCAGCCAGACCCGTTCCTTCGCTTCGTGGATCGCCGCCACGTGCAGGCGATGGATGGTTTCCCATGAGGAGTCCGGGCCGGAGACCAGCACCTGCGCGTTGATGCTGCCCTCGCTGCGGCTGGGCATCGTTTCCGGCCACAGCTGGGCGATGTTGAAGCGCGCCGGCTCCTGGCCGGTGGCGTAGATCCAGTCCTCGATGAAGACCAGCTGCAGGCTGCGCACCACGTGACCACGCAGGCGCATGTGCAGGTCGCGATACGCATCCGGGCGGACGCTCTCGTCCTCCTCATCGGTGATGTTGATGCCGCCGGTGAAGGCCTGCAGGCCATCGATGATCACCAGCTTGCGGTGCGTACGCAGGTTCAACCACGGCCGCTTGAATGGCTTGAGCAGCTGCCGCGGATGGAACCAGACCACCTCGGCACCGGCATCCAGCAGCGGCTGCAGGAAGCGCTTGCGGAGGGAGGAGGAGCCCACCGCATCCAGCAGCAGGCGTACCCGTACACCTGCGGCGGCACGCTCGGTCAGCGCATCGCGCAGCGCGGTGCCGGCGTGGTCCGGATTGAAGATGTAGTACTCCAGGTGCAGGTGATCCTGCGCCTTGGCCACGGCGGCGAGCAGTGCACTGTAGGTGGCCGCGCCATCGACCAGCCACTCCACCTCGGTGGCCGAGCTTGGCGACAGGCCGGTGGTGGCCTGCGCGATCTTGGCCAGCTCGGTGCAGTCCGCGTCCGGTGGGCAGACGCTGCTGTAGTGCTCCATGCCCGAGCGCGAACGGCCACGGCGCAGGCGCTGCCGCTTCACCTTCTGCGGGCCGAGCAGGTAGTAGATGAAGAGCCCGAGGTAGGGCAGGGCGGCCAGCGACAGGATCCAGCTCAACGTGGCGACCGGCTCGCGCTTTTGCAGCATGATCCAGCCGGTCAGCCACAGCAGATAGAGAATGTAGGCCGCCACCATCAGGGGGCGCAGGTGGGGGATGGCGTCGAGCCAGTCCCCGAAGACGTCGAAGGTTGCGAGCATGGCCGGATGATAGCGGGCGGCGTGCCGCTGGCGCGTATCCACGGCCGGTGGCACAAAAAAAACGCCCCTGTTTCCAGGGGCGTTTTCCAGTCGCGTCATGACTGCGTCTTGCGTATTACTGCTGTACGAAGCCGATCTTCTTCATCTGAGCATTCTTCGCGGCAGCCAACACCTTGGCCATCACGTCGTACTCGGAGTCCGGGCTGGCATCGATGCGCAGCTCCGGCTGGTTGGTCGGATCGCGCTGCACTTCCTGCTCCATACGCTGCTGCAGTTCGCTCACAGCCACGGGGCTGTTGTTCCACGACACCTGGTTGCTGGCGTCCACCTTCAGCTCGATCGGCGGCGGCGGTTCGACAGTCACCGGCGGTGGGTTGAGCACGCGCTGCGGCAGGTCAACGGCGATCGGGTACGTCATGATCGGCGCGGTGACGATGAAGATGATCAGCAGCACCAGCATCACGTCCACCAGGGGCGTGACGTTGATGTCGGCCATGGGGCCTTTATTACCACCAGAACTGAACGCCATGGCTTACTGCCCCTTTACTTTGGTGGCGACGAAGCCCACGTCGAGCATGCCCTGTTCCTGCGCGACCTTCGTCATCTCATTGATGACGCGCATCTTGGTGGTGCGATCACCACGCAGGTTGAGGGGCGGCTGCGGGGTCTGCTGGGCGGCGGTCGCCAAGCGCGACTCGAGCGTCTGCTTGTCGATTTCCTCGTCGTTCCAGTAGATCGAGCCGTCTTCCTTGACTGCCAAGGTGATCGGGCTCGCCCGCTTTTCAGCGTCTTCCGGATTCTGCACCAGGTTGGCCTCAGGCAGATCCACCTTGACCTTGTGGGACATCAGGGGCGCCGTGATGATGAAGATGATCAGCAGCACCAGCATCACGTCCACGAGGGGCGTAACGTTGATGTCGGCCATGGGGCCGCCGCTGTTACCACTACTGAAAGCCATAACGGGCTCCGTCTAGATCGTGTTGACTACGTTCTCGCTGGGTGACGCGCGTCGCTATTAGCGAACGCGCGAACCGGTGGCGAAGAAGTCGTGCAGGTCGTGAGCGAACGTATCGAACTTGCTGATCGTGGCGCTGTTGATCTTGCTGAAGAAGTTGAAGGCGAACACGGCCGGGATAGCCACGAACAGACCGATGGCGGTCATGATCAGTGCTTCACCCACCGGGCCGGCAACGGCGTCGATCGAGGCGGAACCGGTGGCACCGATCTTGATCAGCGCGCCGTAGATGCCCCACACGGTACCCAGCAGACCCACGAACGGAGCGGTCGCGCCGACGGTGGCCAGCAGGGTCATGCCCGACTGCAGGTTGTTGCTTTCGCGGGTCACGGCCTGACGCAGGGCGCGATCGACGAACTCCGAACGGCTCAGGTTTTCACCCAGGCCACCCGAGGTGCCGCCTTCCGAACGCTGGTGGTGCGCAGCAGCCTGTGCAGCGTCCAGAGCGATCTTGGAGAAGGGCTCCGAAGCCGGCTGTTCTTCCATCGCACGGATGGCGTCCTGAGCGTTCGGGGTATCCCAGAACAGGCTCACGACCTTGTCGGCAGCAGCCTTCAGGCGGGTAGCGCGGAAGATGTTGATGACGGTCCAGTACCAGGACATGGCCGACATGATGATCAGGGTCAGCAGCACGACCCAGGAGACGGCGAAGTCACCCGGCTGGGTGGTCATCTCGTGGATCAGGTGCTCGAAGCCCATCTGCGACAGGGCGTTGGAGTTGCCCCCGGCAGCAGCGGCGATGAAAAGTTCCTGCAGCATGACGCTTACCTTTGTTGTGTGTGGTGATAAAGGGTATTGCTAGAAATAACCGCTAGGGGCGGTGGCCGGCGGGCCACCGGCCACTATCAGTTCAGCGCAAAGTTGACCGGGACGCGAACGCGACCTGCGACCTTCTTCCCGCCCGATTCCGCGGAACGGAAGCTCCACTTGCGAGCTGCGTCCATGGCGGCGCGATCGAGGTCACGGTTACGGCTGGACTTCTCGACCGACACATTGGTGACGTTGCCATTGGCATCGACGTCAATGATCAGGATGACTTCACCCTGGATACCAGCACGGAACGCGGCCGGCGGGTAACGCGGGGGGTTCATGTTCTTCGACGAGATGTCGACGCTTGCCTCAATGGTGCTCGGCGGCTGCGGCGGCGACGGCGGCGAAGGCGGCGTGACGATGTCGGTCGGACGCGGGTCCGGGATATCGACCACAGGAGCCTGCGGCGGCGGCGGAACCGGGGACGGCTTCGGCGGCGACAGGTTCTTGACCGGCGGCGGCGGGGTGTCATCCGGCGGCGGCGGCGGCGGCGGCGGTGGTGGCGGCGGCGGAGCGTCGACCAGGGTCACCATGATGTTGCGTTCTTTCTCCGCCACGGCCTTGGGAGCCACAGCCGGGATCAGAAGCATCATGAAGGCGGCGAGATGCAGTGCGATTACAAAAGCGATACCCACGATACGCGGCCAGGAGAGGCCGGTGTCATCGCGTTGTTCGTACCTGTGAACGACTAGTTGTTCCGTCATGCGCCAAGAGCTCATTAGTGGGGCCGGGATACCCGGGGACAGGTAGCCCATGATCAGCGGTGCATGACACCGCAGGAACCTCCAAGCTTATACCAATCCTGAGCGCCTGCGCATCACTTATGCAGGCGTTCAGGCGTTATTCCTACTTACTTCAGGTTGATGATTTTCTTGGCATCCGCCTGGTTCTTCACACCCTTCGCCAGCGCTTGCTGGGCGGCCTGCTTGGCCTCCGGAATGCGACCTTCCGAATGCAGCACGCGTGCCAGATTCAGGTAGGTCTCGCCGTCCTTGGAAAGCGGGGCAGCCTTCTGCCACGCCTCGATCGCCTTGTCCGCCTGCTGCGGGTCGGAGTAGTAGTACGCCTGGGCCAGTGCCAGGTATACCTGATAATCCGGCTTCAGGATGTTTTTCTGCAGGCCATCATTGATAACGGCAATGACGTCCTTTTCTTTGTTCTCGCTGTTGGCGTAGATCGAGTACAGCTGCTTGTACTCGCGCTCGTCGGTCAGCTGGCCGGCGGCGTACAGCTTGCCCATGACCGCGCCGGCCTTGTCCATCTGGTCGGCCTGCATGTACATGCTGGCCAGGTTCAGCTGGGCCTTCTTGTCGTTCGGGTTCTTGGCGGCCAGTGCTTCGGCCTGCTTGACCGCTTCACCGGTCTGGCCGGCTTCGGCCATGGCGGCCATCAGCAGCTGGTTCCAGTTGTCCTTGGGCTCGGGCGAGGCGGCGATGGCCTGCTGCAGCACCGGGATGGCCTCGGCGTAGCGCTCGGCCTGGTACAGGGCCTGGCCCTTGGCGATCAGCTCTTCGGGCTTGTTCGACTTGGTCTCGGCGAAGTACTTGTCCAGGGTCGCCAGGCCTTCGTTGATCTGGTCGTCCTGCAGCTGCAGCTGGCCGAGCATCAGCATCGACTGGTAGTGGCCGTTGTTGTCCAGGCCGCCGAGCTGCAGCACCTGCTCCAGGTACTTCTTGGCCGAGGCAACGTCGTCCAGCTGGTAGGCGGCCTGCGAGGCGAGCTGCGCGGCCAGCGACTTGTCGTAGGTGTTCGCGGCGGGATTGGCCAGGATTTCGTCGGCCTGCGCGCGCGTCTCCGGGAACTTCTGGTCGTTGTAGCTGTCAATCATTTTCTGCAGCTTCGGGCCGACCTTGGCCGAGGACTTCTGATCCGGCTCCTGGCGGGTCGCCTGCGGGTAGAGCACTTCGGCCTTGGCCTGCTTCTTCCCACCACGGGCGCCACGCTCCGACGAGCGGGCCTGGGCGAAGGCATCGGTGATCATGGCGCCACTTACAGCGGTCGCGATGAGGACGGAAAGGACGGCTTGCTTGTGGTTGCTGAAAATCATCTTTCACCTCGATCGAACCGCCGCAGCGGCATCAAAACGGACTGTCAGAAAAATCTGAGCCGCCAAACGTATCAGAAACTGATGGCGTGAGAAATCGTTTCCGATGCTGCAATACAGCATCTTTTAGTCGTATCCGGACGCGTCAACCGCACTTCGGCCTGCGCCCGGCCGCCTGGGCCTGTTGGTATACACCACTCAGGGAGGGCGCGTCTCGCTGCAGTTCGCGGATCCGGTTCGCCGGATCGGGGTGGGTGGACAGCCACTGGGGCGAACGACCGCCGCTGGCGGCCATCATGTTCTGCCACAGATCGACCGCCTGGGCAGGGTTGAAACCGGCCTCGGCCATCAGCCGCTGGCCGACGATATCGGCCTCGCTTTCCTGGGTTCGCGACCCGGGCAGCAGGAAGGCTGCCTGGGCGCCTGCGCCACCGAGCTGGCTGACGGTACTGGCCGCGCCCTCGCCATAGGCGGCACCGGCGAGCGCGCCGAGCACCGACAGGCCGGTCTGGGCGCCCATCTGACGGGTGATCCGTTCTTCATGGTGGCGCGAGATGACGTGGCCGATCTCGTGGCCGATCACCGCCGCCAGCTGATCCTGGTTCTTGGCGACGGTGAAGATGCCGGTATTGACCCCGACCTTGCCGCCGGGCAGGGCGAACGCGTTCGGTTCCTTGTCGACCATCAAGGCCGTCTCCCACCGTACGCCACGGTACTGTGGCGGCAGCTGGGCAACCAGCGCGTTGACCACGCACTGCACGTAGGCGGTCTGCTTCGGGTCGTGGCTGAGCGTGCCCTTGGACTTGGTCTCAGTGAACGCCTGCGCGCCCAGCTGGTCGAGCTCGGCCTGCGAAACGCCACCGACCATCTGGCGACGGCCGGTGGGTGAGGTCGTGGTGGCGCACGCGCTCACCAGCATGGCGATGGCAATTCCCAACAGCACCGGTTTCATGTGCGATCCCCCGTGTTCATGTGCGCAGTGTGGAACGCGGCGACGTAAATTTTCGTCAAGCCGCGTGATCGATCAATGGATGCCCAGGAACATCAGCGCGACCAAGGCGATGCCGTTGTTCAAGGCGTGCGCGGCGATCGGCGCCCACAGGGTCCCGGTCCGTTGGTACAGCCAGGCAAAGGCCGCGCCCATGCTGCCGTAGACGAGCCATAGCTGGGCGATTTCCCACGGCCCGTTGGCACTGGTCCCGGGGATTTCATGGACGAGGGCGAACGCCACGCTGCTCAGGAGGATGCCCAACACCGGGCGACCGGCCTGCCACAGACGGCCGAACAGGACGCGGCGGAACAACAGTTCTTCATACGCCGGCGCGAGCAGCACGGCAAACAGGGCGAGGAACCACGGGAAGCGCGCGACGGCCTGTTCCATCAGCGCCAGGTTGGTCGGCACCGGCTCGATGCCGGCCTGCTTGGCCAGCCACGCGATCAGGTTGCTGCCGATGATCACCGCGGTGGCGACCAGCAGGGTCCAGCCCCACGTGGAAGGGCGACGCGCGGCCTGGAACGACAGCGCCCGTTCGGCGGGCGTGGCCCGGCGACGGAAGAAATACAGCACCAGTGCAGCGCCGCCGGTGGCGACCAGCGCCATCAGGATCTGGGCGAGGGCACCGGGTTGGCCCAACTGCTGGGTGAGACCGGCCACAGCCGAGGCATCCGCGCCGTCGCGGGCGGCCTGGTAACCGACGATCGCGCCGCGGTACAGGCCCCAGATCAAGCCGCTGAGCAGACTCAGCGACAGCAGCACCACAATGCCGATGCCCAGATCGATGAAGAACCCCGCGAGCGGGGAACCCGGCTTGCGCGGCGACGATGGAACGGCAGGGGGCAGCGGAGGCGTCAGGGACGCCGGGGTGGTAGCAGACATCGGATTCCTGGCATCGGGGAGCGATGGCCGGCCAGGGTGCAGGTCGCACCCGGCCGGCCCGTTCCCGATTGTGTCAGATATCCAGGTTGGCGACCTTCAGCGCATTGTCTTCGATGAAGTCGCGGCGCGGCTCGACCACGTCGCCCATCAGCGTGCTGAAGATCTGATCGGCGGCCACGGCATCCTCGATCCGCACCTGGAGCAGGCGACGGGTGTCGGGATTGACCGTGGTGTCCCAGAGCTGCTCCGGATTCATTTCACCCAGACCCTTGAATCGCTGGATCTGGCGGCCCTTCTTGGCTTCATCCAGCAGCCAATTGCGCGCTTCGGCGAAGCTGGCCACCTCGGCCGACTTCGCACCACGGCTGATCTTCGCGCCGTCGCGAACCAGGCCATGCAGCAGCAGCGAAGACTGGTGCAGGGCGCGCAGTTCGCCGGTTTCGAACGCGGCCAGCGGCAACACCTGGATCAGCTGTTCACCCATGTGGCGACGCGTGACCAGCACGGCGGCCGGACGCTCGTCGGTGGGTTCCTGCAGTTCCAGCGTGTAGCGCGGCGAGCCGAGGCTGCCCTGGTTGAGGCGGGTCGCCAGCGCGGCCAGACCTTCGTCGGCGCCGGCCTTGCGCAGGTGTTCCAGATCCATCGGGGTGAAATCGATCAGCGCTTCCAGCACCTGGCGATCATAGCGATGGCTGTTGCGCGCGATGGTTTCCTGCGCCGAGGCGTAGGACAGCAGCAGCTTCTCCAGCGCGACACCTTCGATGCCCGGCTCGCTCTCGGCCGGAATCAGTGAGGCGTTTTCCACCGCGCTGCTGGCCAGGTACGCATCCAGCGCCGGGTCGTCCTTCAGGTACAGCTCCTGCTTGCCCTGCTTGATCTTGTACAGCGGCGGCAGGCCGATATAGATGTGGCCGCGCTCGATCAGCTCGGGCATCTGACGGTAGAAGAAGGTCAACAGCAGCGTCCGGATGTGCGCGCCGTCGACGTCGGCGTCGGTCATGATGATGATGCGGTGGTAACGCAGCTTGTCCGGGTTGTACTCATCGCGCCCGATGCCGGTACCCAGCGCCGTGATCAGCGTTCCGACCTGATCCGAGGCGAGCATGCGATCGAAGCGGGCACGTTCCACGTTGAGGATCTTGCCGCGCAGCGGCAGCACCGCCTGGTTCTTGCGGTTGCGGCCCTGCTTGGCCGAACCACCTGCCGAGTCACCCTCGACGATGAACAGCTCGGACAGTGCCGGATCCTTCTCCTGGCAGTCGGCCAGCTTGCCCGGCAGGCCGGCGATATCCAGCGCGCCCTTGCGGCGGGTCAGATCGCGGGCCTTGCGGGCCGCCTCACGTGCACGCGCGGCGTCCACGATCTTGCCGGCGATCGCCTTGGCTTCGTTCGGGTTTTCCTGCAGGAATTCTTCCAGGCGCGCACCGAACGCGCTTTCCACGGCCGGGCGCACATCCGAGCTGACCAGCTTTTCCTTGGTCTGGCTGGAGAAGCTGGGATCGGGCACCTTCACCGACAGCACCGCGATCATGCCTTCGCGCATGTCGTCGCCGGTCAGGTTGATCT